>Ga0187781_10001079_pt1 | contig 20439 bp, 11 predicted proteins | sample 0715_SJ02_MP02_2_FD_132447 | JGI IMG/M metagenome (GOLD analysis project Ga0187781, IMG submission 132447) | Tropical peat soil microbial communities from peatlands in Department of Meta, Colombia - 0715_SJ02_MP02_20_MG | ecosystem: Environmental > Terrestrial > Soil > Wetlands > Peat | place... | reverse complement strand
TTGAAGAGGCGCGATCATGGCGAGCACTGAGGCGACGATACCCACCGGCACCCACGCGCCAGAGGGCACGCGCCGCGATTTCCTCTATATCGCGACCGGCACCGTCGCCGCCGTGGGCGCTGCGGCCGTTTTGGTTCCGCTCATTGCCCAGATGAACCCGGACGCCTCGACGCTCGCCGCCGGCGGCCCGGTCGACCTCGATGTCAGCAAGATCGCGCCCGGACAGCAGGTGGTGGTCCGCTGGCGCGAACGGCCGATCTTCGTGTTCCATCGCACGCCGGAGACGCTGAAGACGCTGCAGGACCCGAAACTGCTCGCGCTCCTCTCCGATCCCAATTCGCAGCAGATGCAGCAGCCGCCCTACGCGACCAACGCGACCCGTTCGCTCAAGCCGGAATTCGGGGTCCTGGTCGGAATTTGCACCCATCTCGGCTGCATCCCGATGTTCTATCCGCAGCCGAGCGCGACCACCCCGGTCACCGACTGGCCGGGCGGCTATTTCTGCCCCTGCCATGGCTCGAAATACGATCCGGCCGGACGGGTGTTCAGTGGCGTTCCCGCCCCCTACAACCTCCCTGTTCCGCCCTACACTTTCGTGAGCGACACCACTGTGCGAATCGGTGAAAATCCGAGCGGCAGCAGCTGGGATTTCGGTTCGATCCGGCAGCTCTAGACCGTGATCCAATTCAAGGGAATCGGCCTAAATTCTTTGTTTTGAGCATGATCTTGTCCGAAAACCGGTTTCCACTTTTCGGGATCATGCTCTAAGCGCGGCAAAGGGCCAGCGGCCCGCGTTGACAGGGCATGAAGTTCCGGTGGCCTCTCCGGCTCGGTCTGGTCCGGCTTTCGCTATTGGCGATTGTCGTTGGGCTGGTTACCGGCCTTGGCGCGGTGCTGTTCCGCGACCTCATCGGGCTCATCCATAACTTAGCTTTTCTCGGCGTCTTTTCGTTCGACTACGAGGCGAACGTATTCACGCCGCCGAGCCCCTGGGGGGCGCTGATCATCCTTGTTCCGGTCGTCGGCGGACAGATCGTCACCTTCCTGATCACCAAATTCGCTCCGGAGGCGCGCGGGCATGGCGTGCCCGAGGTGATGGATGCGATCTATTACAAGGACGGCATGATCCGGCCGATCGTCGCCGTGATCAAATCGCTCGCCTCGGCGCTGTCCATCGGCACTGGCGCGGCGGTTGGCCGTGAAGGCCCGATCATCCAGATCGGCGCGGCCATCGGCTCGACGCTGGGACAGATCGTGCGCATGGCGCCGTGGCAGCGTATCACGCTTGTTGCCGCCGGCGCCGGTGCCGGCATCGCCGCCACCTTCAATACGCCGATCGGCGGCGTGATGTTCGCCATCGAACTGATGATGCCGGAATTGAGCGCGCGCACCTTTCTGCCGGTCGCCCTCGCCACCGGCACCGCGACCTTCATCGGGCGGATCTTCTTCGGCATTCATCCGGCTTTCGCCATGCCGAGCGCGCTGTTGACCTCGCAGGCGCCCGCCTCGCTCGAGGCGCTTCTGCTCTACGCCTTGCTCGGCGCTCTGATCGGGATCGCCGCAGCCGCCTTCATCCGCGGCTTAAGCTTCGCCGAAGACGTCTTCGACCGCATTCGCAATCCTTATCTGCGCAACCTTGTCGGCATGCTGATTGTCGGCGTGCTGATCTACGTGCTCCTGGTCGGCGCCGGCCACTATTTCGTGGAGGGCGTCGGCTACTCGACCATTCAGGCGATCCTCGCTGGCGGTCTCGACCTGCCGGCGCTGCTGATTATTCTGTTTGCGGCGAAGCTCGCGGCGACCTCCATCAGCCTCGGCTCCGGCTCTTCCGGCGGCATCTTCTCGCCGGCGCTGTTCATGGGCGCGACGCTTGGTGCGGCTTTCGGCGTCTTGGTGCACGCCGTCCATCCAATGGAAAGTTTCGGCACGACCACCTGCGCCGTCATCGGCATGGCGGCGATGGTCGGCGGCGGCACCGGCGCTGCCATGACCGCAGTCACCATGATTTTCGAAATGACCCGCGACTACGATCTGGTGATGCCGAGCATCGTCGCTGTTGCGCTCGCCATCGGGGTCCGCCGGCTGCTGTCGATCGAGAACATCTACACGATCAAGCTCGTGGGCCGCGGCCACTTCATCCCCAAGGCGCTCTATGCCAACATGTTTTTGGTGCGCCGCGCGCGCGATGTCATGCAAAAGGACATAACGCTCCTTGCCGCCGACGCTCATTTCGGTGCCTTCCTGCGCCAGCATGGCGAGGAGCATGGATTGCGTTATGTGGTCGTGACGCGCGGCAATCACATCGCCGGCGTCGTACGGGTCAATACCAGCCTGCGGCGGGGCATCGAGGAATCCTATAGCGGCATCCGCCTCGGCGACGTCGTGCAGGAGAATTTCACCCTCGCCCGCGAGAGCGACATCATGTTCGATGTCGTGCAGCGGATAACGCGGCGCGACGCCGTCATGGCTATCGTGGTCAAGGACCGGAGCCGGGGGCGGCCCGCGGACGTCGTCGGCATCATCTCCAAGGATCAGATCGCCGACTCGGTTGGCGCCAGCATCAAGCCGTTCGGCTGATGGCAGCGGACGGTGCTATTAACCCGCGCGATGTGCGCTTCGCAGCGCCTCGGTCGCCGCCACATCCACCGCCCCGGCGACGATCACGACGCCGTACTGCTCGCGCGCGACCTCCGGCGAGAACAATCCGTCCAGCACATTGTCGAGCACGGCCGCCGGATCGCGCCGGAATGGATCGCCGTAGCCGCCGCCGCTCGGTCCGTAAGTGACGAGGCAATCGCCGCGCGCGACCTTCTGGTACGGCACTTTCGAGGGCAGCGCCGTCTGCGTTCCGTCCTTGGTCTGCAGGACGAGAGCGCCCGGATAGCCGTCGCTGCCGCCGCCAAAACCCCAGGGCCGGTGTTTCTGGCCGTCGCCCTCGACCGAAAAGCCGCCGTCGGAGAGATAGGTGAAGGCCCGCACCGAGCCCACGCCGCCGCGCCATTTCCCTGCCGCCACCAAGCTTTCGCGCAATTCATAGCGGTTCACGCGCAGCGGCAAATGCGACTCGATATCCTCAATCGGGTTGTTGCGGGTGTTGGCGTAAAGCGTATCCACCGCATCCATGCCGTCGCGGCCATAACGTCCACCATAACTCCCTTCGAAAATCTCCATGTGCACCCACGGATGATTTTGCACGGAGCCGCTGAAGGCGATCACGCGCAGGTTGCCGATGCCGGCGCTCACCTGCCGCGGTACCGCCTGAGCCAGCGCCTTCATGACCGTGTCGGCGAGCTGATTGCCCGGACAGAAGCGGGCGATCACCGGCGCCGGAAAGATCGGGTTGGCGAGCGTGCCCTTGGGCGCCACGATGGTGATGGGCCGGGTGAGCCCGCTATTTTGTGGAATATGGCCGTAGACCGCGCTGTCCAGCAGGATCGAGCGCAGCGTCAGCCAGATGGCGCAATCGACCGTGCCCTCGAACGGCAGATTGATCGGCCGGTCGGAGACCTGCGGCGACGTGCCGGTGAGATCGACGCGGAGCTCGTCGCCCGAGACGGTGATGGTGACGACGAATTTGAGATCGCGCCGCGTCGGATCGGGATCGTCGAGATAACCATCGATGAAGGTCTCGGCCGAATAGACGCCATCCGGAATATCGCGGATCGCACGGCGCATCATGCGCTCGGAATAATCCATCAGGTCTTCGCAGGCGCCGTTGACGGTGTCGCCCCCGTAGCGGCGCACCAGATCGAGATAGCGCTGGGCGCCGATCTGGGCGGCGGCGATCTGCGCATTCATGTCGCCGACCACAAGATCGGGAATGCGGATATTGTCGCGCACGATCTGCCAGACGGCCTCGTTGCGGCGGCCCTCCTCGACTACTTTGATCGCTTTGAATTGCAGCCCCTCGGCATAGGTATCGACCGCATCGACGATGCCGCAGCTTCCCGGCGTGTGCGCGCCGATGTCGAGATGATGCGCAGTGGTGACCGAAAAGCCGATCAGCTCGCCGTCGTCGAACACCGGCACGCAGAACGCGACATCGGGACCGTGCGACGCGCCGCCATAGGGATCGTTGTGCATGATCACGTCCCCGGGACGGAACTCGTCGCCGCGCGCTTCAAAGCGCTTGCGGATGCCGCGCACATAGCCGGGGATCGGGCCCGACTGAAGCGGCGTGCTCATCTTGCATTCGCACAATTGCCGGCCTTCGGCATCGGTCAGCGCGGCGCCGAAATCCTCCGACTCGCGAATGATGCTCGAATAGCTCATGCGCATGAGCTTGTGGCCCATCTCGATGGCGATATTCTCCAGCGCGCCCTGGATGACCGCGCCGGTGATCGGGTCGACGCGCGTATTCGGCTGCTGGGTGGAGCGGCTCGTGTCCCGCATCAGTCATGCCCCGCGATGGTCAGGATGAGATTGCCGGCCGGGTCGTTGATGGCACTGCAGCCGGGCGGAATGACCGTCGTACTGTCCTTCTGCAACACGACCGCCGGCCCCCTGAAGGCGTGGCCGACCGGCAAAAGATGGCGGCGGTAGAAGTTTGTTTGGAACGAACGGAGCTCGCCATCGATGCGAAAGACGCATTGGCCCGTGCGAACGCGCGCGTTGTCCAACGTCTCGCCTACCGGCGCAGCAAGCTTGGCGATCTTCGGCATCTGACCGATGCCGACGACCCGCAGATTGACGATTTCGATCGGACTGTCGACGAAAGCATGGCCGTATTCGCGCTCATGCGCCTTGTGGAAACGTATCCAAACGTCCGCAAGCTCGGCCTTGCCGATGAGGCCGGCCGGGAATGGGATTTTGAGCTCATAACCTTGGCCGACGTAGCGCAAGTCACCGTCGCGAACGAACGACAGCTCGGCCGCCTCCAGATGATCGGCGGCGAATTGCCGTTTCAGGTCCGCCTCCATCGCCGCGATGTCGGCGTTGAGGCGGTCGAGATCGACATCGTCGCTGACCTGGAACTGCGTGCGGATCGCGTCGTATTTCAGATCGGTGGTCAGAAGCCCCATCGCCGAGGTGATGCCCGGGTAAGGCGGCACGATCACCTCGGGAAAGCCGAGCATGGCCGCAACTTCGGCGCCGTGCAGCGGCCCCGCCCCGCCGAAAGCGACAAGCGCGAATTCGCGCGGATCGATGCCCTTTTGCACCGTGCGCGAGCGGATGGCGTTGGCCATGTTGCTGTTGATGACGGTGAGCACGCCTTCGGCAGCCGCGAGCTTGTCCATGCCGAGCGAATGGGCCAATTCCTCGATGACCCGATGCGCGGCCTCCTCGTTGAGCTTCATGCTGCCGCCGAGGAAATCGTTCTTGTCGAGCCGGCCCAGCACCACGTTGGCGTCCGTGACTGTCGGCTCTTTGCCGCCACGGCCATAGGCGGCCGGCCCCGGCACGGCGCCGGCGCTGCGCGGCCCCACCCGAAAGGCGCCGCCCTGGTCGACATAGGCGATCGAGCCGCCGCCCGCGCCGATGGTGTGAATGTCGATCATCGGCAGCAACAGCGGAAAGCCTGCGATCGACGTGCTGCGCGCGTCGGTCTCGGCGAAGCGGCCCTCGACCACGATGCCGATGTCGGCGCTGGTGCCGCCGATATCGAAGGTCACGAGCTTCTCGCGCCCGCTTAAAGCCCCGATCCAGGCGCCGCCGAGAACGCCGGCGGCAAGACCCGACAACAGCGTCATTACCGGCTTTTCGCCGACCATCGCGGGCGTCGCCACCCCGCCGTTCGAGGCCATTACGCGCAATTCGGAGCGCAGCCCGGCATCGCGCAGCGTGTTCTCCAGACGGCCGATATAACTTCGCATCTTCGGGCCGATGAAGGCGCACAGGCAGGCGGTGGTGAAACGTTCGAATTCGCGAAACTGCGGCGAGATCGACGAAGACGTCGTCACAAAAACGCCGGGCAGCTCGCGCTCCAGAATCTCCTTCGCGCGCTGTTCGTGGGTCGGATTGAGATAGGAGAACAGAAAGCAGACGGCGACCGCTTCGACACTTTCGGCTTTCAGCGCGCGTGCGGCAGCGAGCACCCCGTCTTCATCGAGAGCCTCAAGCTCCTCACCATGCGGCGGGACGAGCCTGCCCTTCACCACCTTGCGGTGACGGCGCTTGACCAAGGGCCGGTCCTGCCACGGCAGTTCCTGCATGATCGAATAATGTTCGATGCGCTGATGGCGCGCGATATGGATGATATCGCGGAAACCTTCGTTGGTGAGCATGCCGGCGCGCGCGCCGTTATGCTCCAGCACTGCGTTGGTTGCGGTCGTCGTGCCGTGCAGCACGTAGTCGATGTCGCCCGGCGCAATGCCGTTGTCGCGGCAGATTTCGGCAATGCCCTGGAGGATGCCGCGCGACGGATCGTCGGGCGTGGTGGAGACCTTGTGAATGGCGAGGTGATTGGCGCCCAGATCGCAATACACGATGTCAGTGAAGGTACCGCCGACATCGACACCGATGGTCTTCATGATGCTCCGGCTTATCTGTTGCCGCGTCTCGTTTTGGCTTGTTAGCTCATTGTAGCTTGTTAGACTGTCTGCTCCTCGCTGGCCGGGGCGCTTTTATCTTCTGCGGACGCAATCGAGAAGGCAACAGTGAAAGCCGTCGTCATCCACGCGCCAGGCGCTCCCGAACAGCTCGTCATCGCCGACGTGCCGGAGCCCAGTCCCGGCCCCGGCGAAGTGCTTGTGGATGTGGCCTTTGCCGGCTGCAACTGGGCGGATACGCAGATCCGCACCGGCATCTATCCGCATGCGCGCAGCTATCCGCTGGTGCTCGGGCTCGAGATCGCCGGCACGGTCGTAAAACTTGGGCCCAGCGTTACCGGCGTGAAAATCGGCGAACGCGTGGCCGCTTTTCTCGAGCAAGGCGGCGCCTATGCGGAGAAGGCGGTGGTCTCGGCCAATATGCTGATGCGGCTGCCCGACAGCATTCCTTTCGATGTCGGGGCAGCGCTCACCGTGCAGCCGCTGACCGGCTATCACATGCTCCACACCATCTACGGCATCGAGCCTGGCGAGAACGTGTTGATCAACGCCATTGGCGGCGGCGTGGGGCTGTTCACCACCCAGCTTGCAGTGAAAGCCGGCGCCCGCGTCATCGGCACGGTCGGCACGCCGGGCAAGGAGAAGCGCGCCCTGGAATACGGCGCCGAACGCGTCGTCGTCATCCGCGACGAGGATTTCGAGCCGGCCGTGCTTGAATTCACCGGCAGCCGCGGCGTCGATCTCGCGATCGATTCCCTTGGCGCCACCATGCTCGACCGCACTTTCAACGTGGTGCGCAAGCTCGGGCACATCATCAGCATCGGTGAGGCCGAGGGCCAGCCCTTCAAGAACATCCGCGAGCGGATTTTGACGCGCTCACAAACCTTTACGCGGCTTCATATCGGCCATGTGGATGCGGAGTCGCAAGCTTGGAAGGACAGCCTCGACGAGATCCCGCGCGGGGTCATCGAGGGCTGGCTGAAAGTGCCGATCGCCGGCGTCTTCCCGATGGAAGAAGCGGCCGCGATGCATCGCTACCTCGAATCGCGCCAAGCCGCCGGCAAGCTTGTGTTGGCGATCGGGGATTAACCAAGGCGAGGATCACCTGGCGCCTCCGGGCAATGCGCCAAAGGCCTTGATGAGCAAGCCCGGAACTGCCACATCCAGGCGGCAATGAATCAAGCCATCCGCCCCTCGGAGGTCGCGTCGGCTCGGTCGCCGCTCGCGGCCGAGGTTGAACGGCGGCGCACCTTCGCCATCATCTCCCATCCGGACGCCGGCAAGACGACGCTGACGGAGAAGCTATTGCTGTTCGGCGGCGCCATTCAGCTTGCCGGGCAGGTCAAGGCCAAGCGCGACCGCCGATCGACCCGCTCGGACTGGATGGCGATCGAGCGCGAGCGCGGCATTTCCGTCGTCACCTCGGTGATGACGTTCGAATTTGACGGCCGCGTCTTCAACCTGCTCGATACGCCGGGCCACGAGGACTTTTCCGAAGACACCTACCGCACGCTCACTGCCGTCGATTCGGCGGTGATGGTGATCGACGCCGCACGCGGCATCGAGCCGCGCACCCGCAAGCTGTTCGAGGTGTGCCGGCTGCGCGACATCCCGATCATCACCTTCATCAACAAGATGGATCGCGAAAGCCGCGACCCGTTCGATCTGATCGACGAGATTGAAAAGACGCTGGCGCTCGACGCCGCGCCGATCACCTGGCCGATCGGCCGCGGCCACGATTTCATCGGCACGATCGACGTGAAGAGCGGCGGCGTGCGGCTCCTGGACGGCGACGCCGGCGCGGCCGGCAGCCTGCGCGAGATGACGATCGCCGAACTCGCGGCCGCACATCCAAGTCTTGACGCCGCCGCTTTCAGCGAAGAGTTCGACCTGGTGCGGCACGGCTGCAAGCCGTTCGATCTGCAAGGCTTCACCGAAGGCCACATGACGCCGATCCTGTTCGGCAGCGCGTTGAAGAATTTCGGCGTCGGCGATTTGCTCAACGCGCTCGGTGCGTTGGCGCTGCCGCCGCGGGCGCAAACCGCCGACGAGCGCACTGTGACCGCGACCGAACCGGCGCTGTCCGCATTCGTGTTCAAGATCCAAGCCAACATGGATCCGAACCATCGCGACCGCATCGCTTTCGTGCGGCTCTGCTCCGGCAAGCTGACGCGCGGCATGAAGGTGACGCAGGTGCGGACCGGCAAGACCATCGGCCTGCATGCGCCGCAATTCTTTTTCGCGCAGGACCGCGCGCTGGCGGAAGAAGCCTACGCGGGCGACGTGGTCGGCATTCCCAATCACGGCACGCTGCGCATCGGCGACACGCTGACCGATGGCGAAAAAATCAACTTCGCCGGCGTGCCGAATTTCGCGCCGGAAATCTTGCGGCGCGTGCGTCTGCCGGACGCGATGCGCGCCAAGAAGCTCAAGCAGGCGCTGCAGCAGCTCGCCGAGGAGGGCGTGGCGCAAGTGTTTCGTCCGGCCGACGGCTCGCCCGCTCTGGTCGGCGTCGTCGGCCCGCTGCAGCTTGAAGTGCTCAAGGCCAGGCTCGACGCCGAATACGGCATCGAGATCGGCTGGGATACGCCCGAATTTCAGTTCGCGCGCTGGATCGCGGCGGACGATCCTAAAATTCTCGACCGCTTCGTGAACGAGTACCACTCGTCGATCGCCGAGGACTTCGACGGCGATCTGGTCTTCCTCGCGCGCAACGCCTTCAATCTCGAATATACCGGCGATCACAACAAGGGCATCACCTTCAGCGACGTGAAGGACCTTCACAAGCGCAAGTCCAATGGCTAGAGCATGATCCGGAAAAGTGGATACCGGTTTTCCGAAAAGATCATGACTCAAACAAAAAGCTAGAGCGAGATGACGATTCGAAGAAAAGTCATCCCGCTCTAATGACACGCCTTTGCCCCCGAGCGAGCATCAAACGGACATCTTTGGATGTCCGCTTAATGCCAAATCGCGTTGTTATGGCGCCGCAGCAGAAATCGACATCGCAGAGCCTGATCGCCGCGGGTTTCGCTCACCAAGTGTACCTGAGCGTTCCCGTCCCGGCGTAGGTCTGCGAGCCGGAGGCAAACTGGCCGTCGAATTTGACAAGCAGGATCCACCGCGGGCTGATGAAGAGTTCCGCTCCGGCCGTGGCCAGCGCCGAGTTCTGCGGCATCGGCGCGCCGTTGACCGTGAAGCTCGTGCCCGATAACGCCTCGAATGCCGCGCTGAGCGACGGGTTCGTCACGAAGTCATGAGCCCAGGCAAGCCGGCCGAGCAGAATGAGGGGCATGCCGGCGACAAGCGTCGGATCGTCAAAGCGTGCGCCGAGCTCGGTGCGCACGTCGGCCGCGTTCATGGAGCCGTAAGAGAGCCCAAGGCCGCCGCCGCTCACGTCGCTCTCGCTGAAGGGTTGAGTATGGAAGTCCTGCGTTTGCAGGGCGCCGTAAGGCGTTACCCCGATGATGGCGCGGGGCATGGAGTCCGGCACGAGAGGGAAGCGGTAGCCGCCTTCGAGACGCGCGGAATAGCTCTGGCCGGTAAAGGCTCCGGTCAGCGCGTCGCCGGGCGCCGTGCGATCGGTGGTGAACCAGTTGTTGGCTAAGGCGAGTGCGCCGGCAATATAGGAGCGCCCAGTGCGGGTCATACCATAGACGCCGGCCTGAAAGGCATCGCTTTTGCCGGTGCCGAGCCCGTTCGCAAGCCCCCAATTGCTGCCCGCTCCGCCGAGCGCAAAGCCGACGACCGTGTCGGGCGAATAATGGTAGTCGAGGCCGGCGGCAAAGCCATAAGTGCCGGCAGTGATGTTGGTCGAGCCGACGCTCGCCGAGCCCGAGGTTGTATTGGAGCCGCCATAGCTTGCCGCCCAGGCGGTCCAGCGTTGCTCGAACCGCGCCGGCGGCGGCGCCTTGAAGATGCCGGCATAGGCGAGCGCCAACTCCGAGGGCAATATCGTCTGCGCATCCGGAGCGAAGCTCATGGTCGGGCTGCCCCCGAAGCCGCCGCCATCCACTCCGCTGCCGAGCCGGCCATAGACGAACGGGTCGAGCATCACATCGAGGAACTGATCCATGAGCTGAAAGGCGGCGAACTGTGAGCCGGTCGTCACTTCGCCATCCGCTTGCGTCAGCGCGCGGGGCGCGGCGAACAGCGGCAGGAAACTCGACGGCAGCGTGCCGCCGGAATTGAAGTAATTGTTCAGCGCGGTGCCGACGTTCTGCTGGTTGGCATTAAGCCCGCTGCTCCCGCTGGTCCCACCGATATTGGCCGTCAAATTGATAAGCGCGCCGTTCGCGGTGTAAGTGACATTGCCTGAGAAACCGGGCGCGTTGAAGCCGCCGACGCTGGTAAACCGGCCGCTGATGCTGCTCGGATCGAGAATGTTGTAGGCCGTCTTGGTATTGAAGCTGCTGCCTGACTGCAGCTCCAGCTCCAGCGCGCCGTTGAGCGTGACCGCGCCCGTCACATTGGCCCGCGAAGCGGTCGTGCCGTTGATGTTGACGAGATAGGCAGCGCCCGACTGGAAGGCGAGATTGCCGTTGATTGTCAGGATCGTGCCGGGCACGCCCGGCGTGCCCGGCTGGAGCGTGCCGCCAGAATTCACCGTGGTCTGCGGCACCGCGCCGGCGCCGGCGAGCATGGCGCCGGAATTGATGTTAATGCCGCTCGACGTCGCGATCGAGCCGTTGACGACCAACATGCCGCCGGCGATGGTCGTGGCGCCGGTATAGGTGTTAACGCCGGTGAGAGTCTCGATGCCGCCGGTCAGCAAAATGCTGCCGCCGCTGCCTCCGGAAAGTCCACCGTCCGCGATTGTGCCCGCATATGTTCCGCTGGCGCTGGTGATGACGAGCTGATTGCCACCGAGCGCTACCGTAGCGCCGGTCGTTCCGGAGAGCGACGTGATCGACGTGCTCGCCGGGGCCCCGACGATGTTGCCAATTCCGGAAATATCGAAAATGCCATTATTGGCGACGGCGACACTGCTCGAAGACGCGATACTTCCCGTGCCTACTAACGCCAGCGTTCCGCCTGTTATCGTCGTGGCGCCGGTATAGGTGTTAGTGCCGCTCAAGGTTGCCGACCCGCCACTGGTGATCGACAGCCCGCCGCTGCCCGATATCACCCCGGCCAAACCCAGTGGCACGGAGTTGGAGCCAATAATGAGTGGCGACGCCGGGGTCGTCACGATGGGGGTGTCTGTTACGAAGTTCGGGGTAAATGCAACGACCTGCCCCTGCAGGTTATAGAGGACCGAGTTCTCCAGGAAAAAAGGAATTCCAACAGTGTTAGTGTTGCCTGAGCCCACTGTGACGGAATAAGGGCCACTCGAAAACGCCGTATTACTTTGCGTATCGGCGATCGTCACCGAGGAAACGTTACTGATTGCGTTGTTGGGATTATGCAGGTTGTAATATGCCGTTCCGCTGTCGAAGAGCGTCGGTTGCGTCCATGACGTTGTCGTTCCATTTGACGTGACACTGACGGTGACATTGAGGGCGGCACCCCGCCCAGAGCTCGGTGCACCGGAATTCGGAAAATTTGCCGGCTCGCTTCCGGCGGCCAGCGCGTTGACCTGCTGGAACTGAGCCAGCAGTTGCGGCGTCAAGCCGAGAATCACGCAGGGGCTGCAGGATGGAACGTTCTGGCCCACCTGCGGGCCGTTCGTTGTGGCGCCGGTGACGGGCATGCCCGTGGTGGTCGCCACGTCGCGCAACGGGTAACCATTCGCGGCGACGATATATCCCGCGGTAGTGTTCTGCACGACCGCCTGGCCCAGCACGCTGCCGTAGGCTACGCCGCTGATGCTGGCGTGGTCGCTGGCTCCAGTAACGTCGGTAAAATTGCCCGCTCCGAAGGTCCCATAGATTCCGCCGAATGCTGACCCATTTGCCTCGAGCGGCAGCTGATTGGGTGTTGTCATGCCCATGAATGGTCCGCCGTTTATGGGCGGACAATTCGGGGCCGTATACCCACTGCCGGCGGCGCAGCGGTTGGTGACGGCGTTAATGACAAAAGACCCTTGTGCTCCACTTGGCGTGACCGCGTTCAAGACGACCGAAGGGGAATTCGACGTAGCCGTTTGATAGAATGAAAGCGACGACACGGTTACGAAGTTGCCTACATATGAGCTCCCGTCGGTATAGCCGTAGGTGACGCCGGTCGGCAGATTGGCCATGCTCGACGGCACGTTGCCAAAGTTCGCCGATAGCATTTTGCCGGAGGGCGGGAGGTATGCGGCGTTGAAAAGGTTTGATCCCGTATCGAATAAGTATGGATAGGCTGGTGCGCCGCCAATGCCGACATTGATGATCAGACGCACGCCCGCGCCCGGCCCGGCGTCTACCAATTGGAGTGGAATATCGAGCGATTGAGAGAGCGTGGGCGGCACCGCGGCCAAGCCGAGAACCGGTGCGAGCGTCGCGGTTTTTGCAAACCGACGCAACCCGAGCGTTGAAGTGAACAACACGATTCAAATTCCGTATCCGCGACTGCAAGCCGTTGCCGGTTCACGGCTGGCAGCCAGCGCGATAAAGTCCCCCCGCGACAAAGCTTCCCCGGTGAAAATGATAGCGACAGCGAAATCGGGCGAAAAGCCTGCGTTCGGGCTAAGACCCCTTGGCGGTCAGCATTGACCGAACAACCCGATGAAAGCGTGAGTGAATTTCCGGGTGGATGGCATCCTGGGCACAGGCAAAACCCTTTTCTATTAGGGCCAGAATTGTTCCGATTGCGGTCTCTTCGCGAGAATCACATGATGGGACGAGGCTGTTTTCGAACAAAATCGTGCCTCAGCCACCCGCCAATTCCTCGCGCAGTATTTCCAGCTCCAGCCACTGCTCCTCCGCCGCGGCAATCCGCTCCTGCAATTCGCCGAGCGCGACCGAAACCTTCTCGAACCCGGCGCGGTCGCGCGCGTAAAATTGCGGATCGTCGAGCTTGGTTTGCAGCTTGCGCATATCCTCCTGCAAAGCGGCGATGGTCCTCGGCAGCGTCTCCAGCGCATGCTTGTCCTTGAAAGTCAGGCGCCGCCGGGCCGGCGGCTGCCCGGCAGCAACGGACGGCGCCGGTTTCGCTGCTTCCCGCCCTTCCCGTTTCGGTGTTTGCCGGGTCAGGTCGGCGCCGCGCTGTGCCAGCATGTCGCTGTAACCGCCGGCATATTCGATCCACCGCCCCTCGCCCTCCGGCACGATGACGCCGGCAACCAGCCGGTCGAGGAAATCGCGATCGTGGCTGATGAGAAGGACGGTGCCCGGGTATTCGGAAAGCGTCTCCTCCAGCACATCGAGCGTTTCCATATCGAGATCGTTGGTCGGCTCGTCCAGGACCAGAAGGTTCGAAGGCCTCGCCAGCGCCTGCGCCAGCATCAGCCGGCCACGCTCGCCGCCCGACAGCTTGCCGAGCGGCGTGCCCGCCTGCTCGCTGGTGAACAAAAAGTCTTTCATGTAGCTGACGACGTGCTTGGCGTGCCCGTTCACCATGACGGTATCGCCACGGCCTCCGGTCAGCGCCTCGGTGACCGTGATATTCGGATCGAGACTGTCCCGCTGCTGATTGAGCGTCGCGATTGCAAGCGAGGATCCGAGCCGCACCGATCCGGTGTCCGGTTCAAGCGTCCCCGTCAGCAGACTGATCAGGGTAGTCTTGCCGCTGCCGTTCGGCCCGACGATGCCGATCCGGTCGCCGCGCTGAATGCGCGTCGAGAAATTGCCGACGATCGCGCGGCCGTCATAGCTCTTGGAGAGACCGACCGCCTCGATCACGCGCGCGCCGGACGGCACCGCGGCCCCGGCGGTGATGGTGACGTCGCCGGCAGTCCCACGATAGGTCCGCCGCTGCTCGCGCAGCTTTTGCAGCTCGCCCACCCGCCGCATGTTGCGCTTGCGCCGCCCGGAGACGCCGTAGCGCAGCCAATGCTCCTCGGCGACGATCTTGCGCGCCAGCTTGTGCTGATCGCGTTCCTCTTCCGCCAGCACCGTGTCGCGCCACTCTTCGAAATGCGCAAACCCGCGTTCGAGGCGGCGGGTCTCGCCGCGATCGAGCCAGACCGTACTGCGCGACAAGGTGGAGAGGAAACGCCGGTCGTGGCTGATAATCACCATCGCCGAGCGGCGCGCATCGAGCTCGCGCTCCAGCCATTCGATCGTCGTCAGGTCGAGGTGGTTCGTCGGCTCGTCGAGCAGGAGAATATCCGGAGCCGGGGCCAGCACGCGGGCGAGCGCCGCGCGCCGCGCCTCGCCGCCGGAAAGCTGCGCCGCATCTTCGCCTCCGGTGAGGCCAAGCTGCTCGAGAAGATAGCGGGCGGCATGGGGGTCGTCGGTCGGCCGCAGTCCGGCCTCGACATAGGCGAGCGTCGAGGCAAAGCCGGAGAAATCCGGCTCCTGCGGCAGGTAACGCACCAGCGCCCCGGGCTGTACGAAAACCGAGCCGCGATCCGGCTCGACCAGGCCGGCAGCGATCCTGAGCAGTGTCGACTTGCCCGATCCGTTGCGCCCGACGAGCGATACGCGTTCGCCGGGAGACACCGAAAGCTCGGCGCCCGCGAGCAGCGGCGTGCCGCCGAAAGTGAGTGCGATATCTTTGAGCTGAAGCAGCGGAGGCGGCATGCGCAATTGAACCGGGGTTGGACGATGTGGGCTCTATATAGGCCGGAAAAGCCGTCCGCCATGCATCTGCGCCGGCGCCGCATTCGGCCGGCAGGGATGTTTTCCTGCACCGGCTTGCCCATAATGCGCCATGGCTCGCGATTTTCGCCCGCTCGCGATTGCGACGGCGGGCTTCACCGCTTTTGTCAATCTCTATTCCCCTCAGGCGCTGTTGCCGGAGTTGTCGCGCGAATTCGGCGTCGGCGCCGGCGAGATCAGCGCACTGATCACCGCCTCGAGCGCAGCCATCGCGCTGACCGCCCCCTTCACCGGCGCGCTCGCGGACGTGCTCGGCCGCAAGCGCCTGATCACCGCGGCGGCCTTCGTCATCGTCGTACCGACGCTGATGATGGCCTGGGCTTGGACCGTGCCGCAGCTCGTCGTCTTGCGCTTCGTGCAAGGGCTGCTGCTGCCACCGATTTTTACGGTGGCGGTCGCCTATGTCGGCGACGAGTGGCCGCCGCATGACGTTGCGCGCATCACCGGATTGTTCGTTTCCGGTTCAAGCGTGGGCGGATTCTGCGGCCGCTTCGCCACCGGCGCGGTGGCCGACCTGCTCGGCTGGCGGGCGTCGTTCGGGGCGGTTGCGCTGATAACGCTTGCCGGCGCGCTCATCGTCACCATTGCGCTGCCACGCGAGCGCCGTTTCGTGCGCTCGGGCGGCTTTGCCGCTTCCGCGAAGCAAATGATCGCGCATCTGCGCAATCCGCGGCTGCTGGCGATTTATGCGGTCGGCTTCGGCGTATTGTTCAACTTCATCGCCACCTTCACTTACGTGAGCTTTCACTTGGCGGCGGCTCCCTACTATTTCTCGCCGACGCTGCTGGGCGCATTGTTCGCCACCTATCTCGCCGGAAGCTTTACGGTGCCGTGGGTCGGACGTGCCGTCGTCTTGTTCGGCCGCCGCCGCTTCGTGCTCGGCGTCATCGGATTGTGGATCGCCGGTGCGCTCCTGCTGCTGGCCCCGCCGATCCCCGCGATCATTGCGGGGCTTACGATCTGCGCCGCCTGCGGGATGCTGTGCCAGGCGATATCGACCGGCTATGTGATCACCACTGCCAAAGAAGGGCGTTCGTCGGCCGCGGGGCTCTATGCTTCGTCGTTCTATGTCGGCGGCAGCGCCGGCGCGTTTCTCATCGGTCTGGTCTGGCAGGCGGCCGGTTGGACCGGCTGCATCGCTGCGATCATCGCGGTGCAGTTGATCATGGCGGTGATCGTCGCCACCGCATGGGACCGTTCGCGGCTTTAGCGGCTGTCGAGATTCGATATCTGTTTGATCTCGCGCCGCGGCGGCGCCGCTGCCGGCACCGGCGCGACAAAACCGCCGGCGGCGACATCGGCCAGCGCATCGCGGTCGAGCGTATCGTCGTGCTTGTAGACGTCGTCGCGGAAATTGACCGTGCCGTCGCGCGTGACCCAGCCGGTGACATAGACCCAGGCGACCGGAATCCTGTGCGACAGGTTGATAACCTTCAGCGCGCCGGCGCCGATCCCCGCATCGATCGCGGCGCGATTCCAGCCCGGCGTGTCTTGCAGAACCCAGGCGGCGAGATCGCGGACATTGTCGACCCGCGTGCAGCCATGCGAGTCGAAACGATAATCGTCTGCGAACAGATTTCTTGAAGGGGTATCGTGCATGTACACCGAATACGGATTCGGCATGTCGATCTTCACGCTGCCGAGCGCGTTGAAGCCGCCGGAATCCTGCCGGATCGTGAAGTTCGGCGAGCGGTCCGACGACCAGTCGACCGACTGCGGGCTGATCTCCTCGTCCCGCGCACCGAGCACGCGCATGTGCATCCGGCTCAAATAGCTCGGATCCCTGCGCATATGCCGGATGATCTCGTTTTTGGTGATGGACAGCGGCACGGTCCAGGTCGGATTGAGGTTGACCGCGGTGATGTAGGCGGTGAGCGTCGGCGACGGCTTGTCGACCTTGCCGACAATAACGCGATAGCGCCGCTCGACCTTGTCGTGGGCGACAGCTTCGACGAAAGCGGCCGGAATGTTGACGACGACGTAACGCTCGGCGAACACGAAATCCATGCCCAGCAGGCGTTCGAGCGAGGCTTCAAGCTGCTTGATCCGCGCGGCGACCGGCACATTGAGCGCGCGCAGCGTCTGCGGGCCGACGCTGCCATTTGCCTCGAGCCCATGGCGCAGCTGAAAGTGCTTGACCGCGTCGACAAGAGCGGGGTCGTAGCTGTCGCCGGCTTCGAGCTCAGGCGCCAGATCGTCGGAAATCACCAGCCGCTTGCGCAGCAGGGCGACCTCCGGCCCGCTCGCGCCCGGCGCAAGCTTGGCGTCGGTCGGTAAGGCCGGCCAGCCGCCGCGCACCTGGATCGCGGCATAGCTCAGCAACGTCTCCTTGATACGCTGGTAGGTGCCTTCGTCGAACACCGGATCGGCCGAGAGCGCGAGCGCGGCCGCCGACCGCGATTCCGGGGTCGATGGCGCTTTGGCGGCCCGCGGAGCCTTGGCCGCGTTTTGCGCCGGCTTCGCGGCCGCAGGCGGACGGCTGGATGCGCCCGCAGCGGCCGCCGCGGGCGCGCGCAATACCGGCTGCCCGACAACCTGGGGCTGCTGGGCGTGTGCTGAACTCGCAACCAGCGCCGCGCCCAAACCCGCGATGTAGATAGCCTTCACAGTCAGCCCCTCCGAGCCTCACATGGCAGCTAGTCTAATGCTGTGGCGGCATTTGGACGAGGTGGACTCAGCCGCCGCGATCCCGTAGCTGATTCGACAGGGGAAACGCTTCATAGTGTCGGCGAACATGTATCTCGGAATCGATATCGGCGGCACCTTTACCGATTTGGTGCTGATGGATGAGGGCGGCAATATTTCGACCGCCAAGGCTCCCACAACGCCCGGCGAACTGGAAAAGGGCGTCTTCGACGCGGTCGCGGTCGCGGCGCAAGCGAAGGGGCTCGGGCCGGAGGAGCTTCTCAGCCGCGTCACCGCCTTCGGCCACGGCACCACGCAAGCCACCAACGCGCTGATCGAACGCACCGGCGCGACCACCGGCCTCATCACCACCCGCGGCTTCGGCGATACGCTGGCGCTGCAGCGCCTGATGGGCTTCACCGCCGGCATTCCGGTCGAGCATCTCGGGCGCTACAGCCGCCGGCGCTACCCCGATCCGATCGTGCCGCGCCGCCTCGTGCGCGAAGTGCGCGAGCGGGTCGATCAGGCCGGCCGCGTGCTCGTTCCTCTCGACGACGAGAGCGCGCGCAACGCGGTCGGCGAATTGATCGACGCCGGCGTGCAAACCTTTGCCGTGGCGCTGCTCTGGTCGTTCCGCAATCCGGCGCATGAGGAGCGCGTCGGCGCCATCGTCCGCGAGATGGCGCCGGGCGCTTTTGTCAGTCTGTCCTGCCAGGTCTCGCCGATCATCGGCGAATACGAACGCACGGCCACGACTGTGCTCAACTCCTATCTCGCGCCGAAGGTCGCCAATTATCTGGACCGGATCGAAAACCTGCTGCGCGACCGCGGCTTCCGCGGCAAGTTCAACGTGCTCAATTCGGCCGGCGGTGTCGTGCCCGCGCGCGAAGCCGCGCGCAAGCCCGTGCTGTTGGTGGCAAGCGGGCCGGCCGGCGGCGTCATGGGCTCGCTGCAATTGGCGCAGGAGATCGGCCACAACAACATCATCACCACCGACATGGGCGGCACGAGCTTTGACGTGGCGCTGGTCGTCGACGGCAAGCCGCTCGTGTCCGGCACGCACGAAGTCGGCGGTTACCATCTCAATACGCCGGTCATCGATATTCGCGCCATCGGCGCCGGCGGCGGCTCCATCGCCCGCGTGCAGGCGGGGCTGCTGCGGGTCGGGCCCGACAGCGCCGGCGCCATGCCCGGCCCGGTCTGTTACGGCCGCGGCGGCAAGCTCGCGACCGTCACCGACGCGGACTTGGTCCTCGGCATTCTCGACCCCGACAATTTCCTCGGCGGGCGCATGAAGCTCGATCTCGACGGAGCGACAGCCGCGATCCGCGAGCAGATCGCCGAGCCGCTCACCATGAGCGTGGAGGCCGCCGCCGCCGGCATCCGCCGCGTGGTCGACGGCCATATGGCCGATACGCTGCGCGAGGTGACGATCGGGCGCGGCCACGATCCGCGCGATTTCGTGCTGCTCGCCTATGGCGGCGCCGGTCCCGCACACTGCATCGGCTACGGCGCCGAGCTTGGCGTGCCGCGCATTCTCGTTCCGGCTACCAGCATGGCGCACTCGGCCTATGGCGCGCTTGCCTCCGACATCCAACAATCGGCCGAGCGCTCTCTCGTTTTGCGCGCCGGCGGCGGCACGCGCGATCCCTGGGAGGGGCTCGACTGCGAGAGCATCAATACGGTGTTCGCCGAACTGCAAGCGCGTTGCCTCACGGCCATGGAGCAATCCGGATTTTCCCGCGCAGAATCCCAGCTCGCCCGCACCATCGACATGCGCTACCGCCGGCAGACGCATGATCTGATGGTGCCGGTGCCCGACGGTCCGGTGACGGCGGCGACCGCGCGCAGGCTCGTCGAGCTGTTCGAGGAATCCTACGAAGCTGTCTACGGCAAGGGTGCCGGCTTCCGTTTCGCCGGCATCGAGCTCACCACGTTCCGCGTGGTCGCCGTGGGCCGCACGCGCAAACCTTCGATCCGCAAGCCGAGCGCGGTCGCTGCTCCAAAGCCGCGACGCCGCCGCATGTTCGAGCCGGCGACGCTGGCCTGGACCGAGGCCGACATCTTCCAGTGGCTGGACATGCCGGCCGGGTTTAGCGTCAGCGGTCCGGCCGTGGTCGAGCATCCGGAAACGACGGTCTATGTTGGACCCGGCCAGATCGCCCGGCTCGACGGCGCCGGCAATCTTTCCATCGATTTCTCTTAGCGCATGTCCAGGAAAAGTGGGAACCGGTTTTCCGACAAGGTCATGTGCAAAATAAAGAGCTGGAGCATGATCCGGAAAAGTGGATACCGGTTTTCCGAAAAGATCATGCTCCATCTAAGATCTTGGAGCGCGCGATGAATATCCTTCGTCATAACGGACAACCCCGCGGCGGCTCGTCGATCGACCCGATCACCTTCGAGGTGATCCGGCACAAGCTCGAAGCCATCACCGAGGAACAAGCGATCACGTTGAAGAACGTGTCGGGTTCGCCGGTGGTGACGGAAGCAACCGATTTCAACGTCGGCATCTACCTCGCCGACGGCGCGATCGTGAATATGGGGCCACAGGTCATCTTCCATGCCGGCACCATGTCGACGGTGATCTACTCGATCATCGAGCATTTCAGCGACAATCCGGGGATCAACGAGGGCGA
>Ga0187781_10001078_pt1 | contig 20457 bp, 14 predicted proteins | sample 0715_SJ02_MP02_2_FD_132447 | JGI IMG/M metagenome (GOLD analysis project Ga0187781, IMG submission 132447) | Tropical peat soil microbial communities from peatlands in Department of Meta, Colombia - 0715_SJ02_MP02_20_MG | ecosystem: Environmental > Terrestrial > Soil > Wetlands > Peat | place... | reverse complement strand
GCCGATTTCTTCGTGATCGATGAGTTCGCCCCGGTCAGCGGCGGCCAATCCCTTCTCCACTTCCCGGACAAACCATTCGTCGTAGTTCACTAAACGCTCCACCGCTTCGCGGACGAGTGCGCGCGTGTCGCGGCCCTGCTCAGCAGCAAGGCGTGTGAGTTTGGCTTCTAGGTCTGGGGTCAAATCCACTTCCATACGCCTCTCATCGTAGAGGGGCAAATCCCGCGTGTCAAGTGGGCAAATGACGCGGACAAATGACGTGTGGACAAATGACGCGCGGCAAATGACGTGACGGGTTGACATGACTAGGGCACGCGTGCTATGAGGGGATCGCAGACATGCCGAAGAACGGCACACCTGCGCCACCCGCATTTTTCTCAAAATGAGTCCGCTGGGGGCGGCGGTGACTGCGAGACGGTGCGTGGCTTGAGGTTGACTCGCGAGCTGAAGACTATCGACCTGGAGGGGCCTGTTGCGGTGGGGCCGCAAGTCGTTCGGCCCACGCCAGAATCTCATCTTCGGCTCCACCCACGAGACGGCGGGAGGCAAGCTTCCCATCCCTACCGATCAGGTAGTATGCCGGAAAGCTCCCCACTCTGTAGAGCTTGTGAATCGGGCCGTCGTCCTTGTCCTGAATGGTCTGCGGCCACGTGATGTCCTTCTCTGCAAGAAACGAGCGTAGCGCGCCCTCGGCATCCTCGCCATCGATTCCGATGATTTCCATGCCCATGCCGTTCAGCTTGCGATAGGCTTTAACCATTTTCGGAATCCCCTCCTGGCAATAGCCGCAATTGATCATCCAGAAGTCCAGCAGGGCCACTTTCCCCCGGTACTCCGAGAGTCGATGCGACTTACCCTCCAGGTCCTGAAAGGTAAAATCGGGTGGCATGTAACCAGGTCGAAGGAGCTGTGTTTCCGGCAGTTTCTCCGACAGCGGTTTCAGTTGCAACTTGTCGCCATTCCGGTCGATCAGGAATTCGTAGTCCGCATCGCCCAGGCGCACGAATCTCTCGGCGCCACGGTAGTACTCCGGAGAGCTGCGTGATAGATCCAGTTTCCCGTCGCCGTTCAAATCGAACACGACCGCTCCAAAGCTTCCCGGTGCACCAATCAATCCGAAAGCAATCTCTCGATCGCCCACGCGGATCGATCCGCGCCGCAGCGTCAGCCGTTCCACGCGCATGCAAGGCGCTGGCTTGGATTCGCCAGGGACGATCTGCTGGACGATGGTGATCTTCATCAAACCCGGACTGGAACTGTCCGTCCGCGGCCCAAAGGTCCGAGTGTAAGCGCCGTCTCGCTTTTCAAACCGAATCGGCGGGTCGTCTGTCAGGTCTCCATTCACATTGAGATCGAGAAAGAGTACGTACCCGTCCTTCTCATTTCCGTCCAGGATCCAATCGACTTCCCGAATCTCGCGCTCCAGGCTGAAACCGGACCCAAACCGTGCGCGGCGGCTGAGCGCGTCCGGTTTCTTGTGCATGAAGCGTCGATTCTTAATGTCCCTCCCCACGAACGGCGCCACTTGCTTGAGATACGCATCTTCGGGAAAACCCAGCAGGGTTTCACTGTACTGGTCTTCAGGCAAACCCGCCAGGATTCCACCTTTGCCTGAAGTGAGGAGCACCGGCTCGCCCGTCACGCCCTCGATGGGCGTCTGCTGAAAGGCCTCTCCCGTTGAGGTCAGAAGCGCCGCGAGCAGTATCCATCGGGCAGGCCAGCAGGGCCTCCGTCTCAAGACCGACACCATAACGCAGAGTTTAGACGCATAGAAGTCCAGTCGGTTAGCTTCTATCACACGTCCTGACTCGCACTCAGCAAGGTAGCGCATCAGACCTGTCTTTCAGGTCCGCGGTTCTTCCGGACGAGACGTGAAAGCATCGTGGTCTCACGCGCCGCAGACCTAAGAAGCAGGTCTGCGCTACCGGGGTCGTTCGGGAAGCTACCGCAGTCGGGTTTCGCCCATCAGGTATTGGTCAATGCCGCACGCGGCCTTACGCCCTTCTGAAATTGCCCAGACAACCAGCGATTGGCCGCGGCGCATGTCACCGGCGGCGAAGACGCCGGGGACCGAGGTCATGTGATTGGCATCGGTCTCGACGTTGCCTCGCACATCGAGCTTGACGCCCAGCGCTTCGAGCATGCCATTCTTGACAGGGCCCAGAAAGCCCATGGCGATCAGCACCAAGTCCGCTTCGAGTGTGAAGTCCGTGCCCGCAATGGGCTCAAACTTGGGGGGTGGCCCAACGCGTATGGCGTGCAATTGTTTCACGTGGCCATTTTCGTCGCCGCTAAAACTGGTGGTGGCGACTGCCCATTCGCGAATGCCGCCCTCCTCGTGCGCGCTTTCGGCGCGCAACTGGAGCGGCCAGAGCGGCCAGGGCGTATTGGGTGAGCGCTCGAGAGGCGGCATAGGCATGATCTCGAATTGATGAACTGACGCCGGCTTCTGCCTGTGGGCGGTTCCCAGGCAATCAGCGCCAGTATCCCCACCGCCGATGATCACGACGCGCTTGCCGGTGGCCAGGATTTGCCCCGCGACAGCGTCTCCGGCCACTTGGCGGTTCTGTTGTGGGAGGTACTCCATGGCAAAGTGAATGCCCTCGAGCTCGCGGCCCGGCACCTCGAGGTTGCGTGGGCTCTCCGCGCCTCCAGCCAGCAGAATGGCGTCGAACTCGCCGCCCAACTCTTCCACCGGAACGTTTTGCCCAACGTGCTTCCGGGTTTTGAAAACCACTCCTTCCCGCGCCATCTGCTCGAGGCGCCGCTCAAGGATGCGCTTCTCCAATTTGAAGTCGGGGATGCCGTAGCGCAGTAACCCGCCGATGCGGTCGGCCTTCTCGAACACCGTCACCCAATGCCCCGCGCGGTTCAGTTGCTGCGCGGCCGCCAGGCCGGCAGGGCCCGAGCCGACCACGGCCACGCGCTTGCCGCTGCGGTGGGAAGGGGGTTCAGGATGAATCCAACCCTCGCGGAAAGCGTGCTCGATGATCGCCTGTTCAATACTCTTGATGGTTACAGGCGGGTTGTTAATACCCAGAACACAAGCAGCTTCGCACGGAGCTGGGCAGACGCGTCCGGTAAATTCCGGAAAGTTGTTGGTGGAGTGGAGGACGCGAACGGCTTCTTTCCAGCGATCGCGATAAACGAGGTCATTCCAATCCGGGATAATATTGTTCAGCGGGCAGCCCGTATGGCAGAAAGGTACGCCGCAATCCATACAGCGGGCACCCTGGAGGCGCAGCTTCTGCTCCGGGAATTCCTGGTAAACTTCCTGGAAATCGTTGACACGCTCGGCAATGGGGCGGCGCGGCGGAACCTCGCGCTGGTACTCCATGAATCCGGTAGCTTTACCCATGGAGTGCCTCCTGGTTTGAAGGCGCGACGGGACCGGCAGACGCCGACGTAGCGCCGACCTTTAGGTCGGCACTTGGCGATGGAGATGCGGACCTAAAGGTCCGCGCTACTTCAGCCGAGGCGCACGGGACGCCCAGCACTCGCTTGTACTCGTGCGGGAAGACCTTGATGAATTTCGGTAACATCGTCTCGAAATGATCCAGGATCCACTTGGCGCGCGGGCTGCCGGTCAGTTCCGCATGGCGAGCGGTCAAAAGTTGGATGAGGTCGGCATCGCTCGAATCGGTGATGGGCTCGAGCTCCACGCTGGCGCGGTTGCAGCGCACCTCGGCAAACTCTCCGCTTTCGTCCAGGACATAAGCAATTCCGCCTGTCATGCCGGCGGCAAAGTTACGGCCGGTCTTGCCCAACACGATCACCGTGCCGCGTGTCATGTATTCACAACCGTGGTCGCCGACCGCTTCCACCACGGCCGTGGCCCCGGAATTGCGCACGGCGAAGCGCTCGCCGGCCATGCCGTTAAAAAACGCTTCGCCACTGGTGGCCCCGTACAGGACCACATTCCCCACCAGGATATTTTCTTCGGGTTGGAAGGACGAAGTTCGGGGAGGATACACAATGAGCCGACCGCCTGAAAGCCCCTTGCCGACGTAATCGTTGGCTTCGCCCTCGAGAACCATGGTGACGCCTTTGGCCAGGAAAGCACCGAAGCTCTGCCCCGCCGAGCCGGTGAACTCGAACCGGATCGTGTCATCGGGCAGGCCCTCCGACCCATAGCGGCGGGCAATCTCGCCGCTCAGCATCGCGCCCACCGTGCGGTGAGTGTTGCGGATGGGGAGGCTGATCGAGACCGGGGTACGGCGCTCGAGCGCCTCCCGCGCATAGTCGATCAACCGATAATCAAGCGATTGCTCGAGCCCATGGTCCTGCCCGATCATGCAGTGCCGTCCCACGCGCGCGGGCACGTGGGGGTTATAGAGAACCGCCGACAAGTCCAAGCTGCGGGCTTTCCAGTGATCCACGTCCTGGCGCTCGACGAGGCAATCGACGCGTCCCACCATCTCATCGACGCTGCGGAAACCAAGCCCGGCCATAATCTGCCGCAGGTCCTCAGCAAGGTAAAACAGGAAATTGATCACGTGCTCGGGCTGGCCTTGGAATCGCTTCCGCAGTTCAGGATCTTGCGTCGCCACGCCCACGGGGCAGGTATTGAGATGGCACTTGCGCATCATGATGCAACCCAGGGAGATGAGCGGCGTGGTAGCGAACCCAAACTCCTCCGCGCCGAGCAGGGCGGCGATGGCCACATCGCGTCCTGACTGCAGTTTGCCATCGACTTGCAGGCGCACGCGGCTGCGCAGGTCGTTCATCACCAGGACTTGCTGGGTCTCCGACAAGCCGAGTTCCCAGGGAATACCGGCGTGCCGGATGGAGGAAATCGGCGAGGCCCCGGTGCCCCCGTCGTAGCCGCAGATGAGAATAACATCCGCATGCGCCTTGGCCACGCCCGCGGCTACGGTGCCTACGCCCGACTCAGCCACCAGCTTCACTGAGATTCTCGCCTGCGGGTTCACGTTCTTGAGGTCGTAGATGAGCTGCGCCAGATCTTCAATCGAGTAAATATCGTGGTGGGGCGGCGGCGAGATCAGGCCGACGCCGGGAATAGCGTGGCGCACGCGCGCCACCACTTCATCAACCTTGTGGCCGGGAAGTTGGCCGCCCTCGCCGGGCTTGGCTCCTTGCGCAATCTTGATTTGCAGCTCGTCCGCGTTCACCAGGTAGTTCGTTGTGACGCCGAAGCGAGCCGAGGCCACCTGCTTCACCGCGCTGCGGCGCATGTCGCCGTTCGCGTCGGGGCGGAAGCGCGCTTCATCTTCTCCGCCCTCGCCGGTGTTGGAGCGGCCGCCGATGCGGTTCATGGCGATGGCCAAGGTCTCGTGTGCTTCTTTGCTGATGGACCCGAAAGACATCGCGCCGGTGGCGAACCGCTTGACAATCTCTCGCCCCGCTTCCACCTCCTCCAGCTCCACCGGCGGCCCGGCGGGCCGGAAATCCAGCAGCCCGCGCAGCGTCGCCAGGTTCCGGTTTTGCTCGTTCACAATCTTGGTGTACTCCTGAAACGTCGCGAAGCTCGACTGCCTTACCGCATGCTGAAGTTTGCTGATGGTGAGAGGATTCAGCAGATGCCGTTCGCCTCGCTCCCGGTATTGGTAGCTGCCCCCGATCTCGAGTTCAATGTCGGATTCAGCCGGACGCTGCATGGCAAACTTGTGTTTCATGAGGGCTTCGCGGGCCAGAACATCCAAACCCACACCCTCGATCCGAGAAGGCGTGCCTGTGAAATACCGCTCCACCACCGCCCGGTTTAGCCCGATGGCCTCGAAGATTTGAGCGCCGCAATAGCTCTGGAGGGTTGAAATCCCCATCTTAGAGAGGACCTTGAGCAGCCCTTTATCCACAGCCTTAATGTAATTCTTCAGGAGCTTTTGGAAGGTGTAAGATGCGGGAAAGTATCCTCTCACGTGCAGATCTTCCAGCGTTTCGATCGCCAGATAGGGATTGATAGCGCTGGCCCCGTAGCCAAGCAGGAGGGCGAAATGCATCACCTCGCGCGGTTCGCCCGTTTCGACGATCAGTGCAACTTGGTTCCGCGTCTTCTCGCGGACCAAGTGATGGTGCACGGCGGACAGCGCCAAGAGACTTGGGATCGGCGCGTACTCTTTATCCACCCCGCGGTCCGAGAGAATGAGCAGCGTATAGCCGGACTTGATGGCCAGCGAGGCGCTGCGACAGAGGTTGTCGACGGCCTCCTCGAGGCGTTTCTCGCCTCCCTCCGCGCGGAAAAGCATCGGCAGCGTGGTGGCCAAAAAATCCCCCTGGCTGACCCGACGGAGTTTTTCCAGGTTCCAGTTGGTCACTATGGGATGGCGCTTCTTGAGCGTGTGGCAGAGCTGGGGCGTCTCCTCCAGGATGTTGCCCTCCCGACCAATGAAGTCGTAGAGCGACATGACCAAGTCTTCGCGAATGGGGTCAATGGCGGGGTTGGTGACCTGGGCGAACATCTGCTTGAAATAATTGAACAGCAACTGGGGCTTGTCCGAAAGGCAAGCAAGCGGCGTGTCGGTCCCCATTGACCCCACCGGCTCTTCGCCGTTCTGCGCCATGGGAACCATGATGATGCGCAAGTCCTCGTCCGTGTACCCAAAAGCGCGTTGGCGCATTAAAATCGTGGCGTGGTCGGTAGGTTGGACGCGCGGCGGGTCGGCCAACTGCTTCAGCGAAATCTGGTTTTCTTTTAGCCACTTGGCGTAAGGCCGCCGCCCCGCCAATGCTTTTTTGATTTCCTCATCGGGGATAAGGCGCCCCTTTTCCGTGTCCACGAGGAGCATGCGGCCCGGCTCGAGCCTGCCTTTGAAGCGTATCTCCGCAGGATTCACCGGCAACACGCCCGCCTCAGATGCCATGATCACCAGGCCGCCCTGGGTCACGAGAAAGCGGCCCGGCCTCAATCCATTGCGGTCGAGCTTGGCGCCGATCACGCGCCCATCCGTGAAAGCTACCGCCGCCGGGCCGTCCCAAGGCTCCATCAGCGAGGCGTGGTACTCATAGAATGCCTTGACGTCCTCCGGCATCGTGGGATCGCTCGCCCAGGCCGCTGGAATCAGCATTTCCATCACGTGCGGAAGCCGGCGTCCGGCGAGCGTCAACAGCTCCACGGCATTGTCGAGGTTGGCCGAATCGCTTCCGCCCGGGGCGATAATGGGCTCCAATTTCTTGATGTCTTCCCCGAAAAGCGGCGAAGCGAGCAGAGAGGTCCGCGCGTGCATCCAATTCACGTTGCCGCGCAGGGTATTGATTTCTCCATTGTGACAGAGATAGCGGTACGGATGTGCGAGGTGCCAGGTGGGAAAGGTATTGGTGGAGAATCGCTGATGCACCAGACAAATCGCGCTGCGGACTTCCGAATTCGACAGCTCGATGTAGAAGTTGGCAATCTGAGGGGCCAGGAGGAGACCCTTGTAAACAATCGTCCGCGAAGAGAGCGAGGGAATGTAAAAGAAGCTCTTCTCTCGAAGCTCGGTCTTGGCCACTTCACTTTCCGCGCGTTTGCGGATGACGTACAGCTTACGCTCCAGGGCGTCCTGGTCCATCCCATAGGCTCGCCGAATGAAGACTTGCTCGATGTAAGGCTGCGTGCTGCGGGCCAAGCGCCCAATCGTGTTGGCGTTTACTGGAGTGTCCCGCCAACCAATAACGGAGAGGCCTTCCTCGCGCACGATCTCTTCCAGCAGGGCCTCGCAGCGCATGCGCTCGTGGGGTTCCACCGGAAGAAACACCATACCCACGCCGTATTCGCCCGGCGAGGGTAGTGGGAAGCCTAAGCGTGCGCACTCCGCTTCGAAAAAGGCGTGAGGGATTTGAATCAATACTCCCGCCCCATCACCGGTCTGCGGATCGCAGCCGCACGCCCCCCGGTGCGTGAGGTTGACGAGAATCTCGATGCCTTTGAGGATGATGTCGTGGGTTTTCTTGCCCAAAATGCTCGCCACAAAACCAATCCCGCAGGCGTCGTGCTCGTTGCGAGGATCGTAGAGACCCTGAGGCTCCGGCAAACCTCGGGAGATAATACTCTGGCTCATACCTTGTTATCTCTAAGGATTTGTGCGACTTAGCAACATAATCCGATCTGAATTAAGCTTCTACCACGCGCGGGTGTGTTGGTGCGTGGTCACCATGTGGACACTTCACCCCCAGCTCATAAACTAGTGTGCCCGACCGAGTGCGCCAGTGTTAAATCAAAAGTTTTTATGGAAAGGATAAACCCTAGGATTCTGGATTCGTGTCTCAGGAGTCGGGCCTTCTGCCTTCTGCCTTCTGCTTTCTCCTACGCCAGCCCCGCCGCCGCGAGTCCTGACGCGGGCACACGAATCGCTTGGTCGGGCTCTTTGCCCTGAACGAGAATTTCGGTTTTGGACAAGTGGATGTCACGCACCTCGCTAAATCCTTCCGGCAAGTGAGCCAGGAAGGCGACATATGAGATCGTCACTCGGCTGCAAGCGCGCACCGTAGCAAACGTTGGCGTGCCAAGCAGTGGACCTCGCGTGAACGCCTCATGACGCGTCACGGGCAAAGGAGTGCTGCCAAACTCCAAACCGCGCGTCTGTGTGCGACCATTCCATGGGGGATTCTCTCGCGCGCAGTTTTCTTCCCAAATCGTGACCCACGGATAATCCGCGCGCCGGAAGCAGTAAGCGATCAGAAGCCGCTCGCGCCTGTTCAGAGCCCCAACAAACTGCGCGTCCCGCGCCGGATCCATGAGCAGAGAAGCTACGACCCCAAAACCTTTCCGGATCAAGCAATAGGAAAGGTCGACATCCCCGCCGGAACTGCCTGGGGCGATAGGCCACTGAAACTCCCTCCAGAATTCAAGCAGCGCTTTGTCGCCATAAGCATCATGGCTCGTCGCGCCCTTTGTGGCCGACATGAACACGCGGCTGTCCTCAGGCGTGACAAAAGGAGGGCCGAGGGTAACATGCTGGGTCCAGTGAAAGAAGTGATCGAGTTTGCGTTCGTTGGTGACCGTCTCCTTGAAATAGACCACCGGCTCACTCGCCCGCATCCCGATCTCGCGGCTAAATTCGAGACCGGCATCAGGCAAATGAACGGAAAGCGTTAAGCTTAATTGGCCGGCGTGAAGGCGTTCACGCGATTTGCGCCATTTCAAGCTTGGCGCCTCTCCATGCGTTGAGAGGTCCTGAGCGCTTTCCTCTTCCGAGGGCGGCCCGAAGTAATCCAGACAGATATTGTGGCCGGCAATTCCCGAAAGCAATTTGCCCTCGGTCAGCGGCCCATAGCGTTTGGCATGAGATCTCGCGCTGTATCGGAATGGTTCGATGCTCCTCCAAGGCGGAGTCCAAAGAGGATTCAGAGTGGGAAGGCCGCTGCCCTCTGCGAAACGAAATTCGGCAATGTGGCCGCCGCCCGTCAAATTCAGCATTTGAATAAGACCGTTGCTGAGCGTATATGCTTCCCTGCCCTGCCAGCGGGTTTTTGAACAAACGAGATGATGCTCTTTTGCCATGGCACGTTCACCGCCTTTCTATTGAGACTTGGTACCCATAGTCTAGAGGTCGCGAAGTCGAGGAGTCAAGAATTCCTACGCGACGTGTATAATCATGCGGAACATATTGAGAGGTGCCTGTGAACTCCTATGAAAGAGTGATGACTGCATTAAAACGCGAACAGCCCGACCGCGTCCCCGTTGTTGAGTGGGCGATCAGCCGCAAGGTCATCAAAGCGTTGTGCCCCGCGGCTGAAGACCAAACGGACGTCGAAGAGATGCTGGATTTGGACGGCGTATCTACCGTAGCTCAGTACAACAAGGTTTCCGAGAATGCGGATGGCACCTATGTGGATGAATGGGGAGTGCTATACAAACCCACTCCGGAGGAAATCGACCATCCCATACGAGGGCCCATCCGGACGATGGACGATCTGAAGAAATACATTCCGCCTGATCCCGACGCGCCGCAACGCTTGGGAAAACTCCCCCAACTGGTGGCGCGATTCAAGGGGAAGAAGGCCATCTTCTTTCGGCACCGCGCCGCCTTCATGTGGTCGGTATTCCTAAACGGGTTCGAGAACCTGCTCACGAATTTCCTTCTCGAGCCCGAATTTGCGCATCGGTTGATGGATACGGTCCTCGAGGTGACCATCCGGATCGCCAGGAACGCCGTGCGGGCTGGGGCCGACGCCCTCGTCATCGCCGATGATTATGCCGGCAACGACAGTCCTTTCTTTTCCCAGGCCGTATTCAGAGAGTTCGTTCTCCCCAGGTTGCAACGGATGGTCGACGCCATTCATAAAGAAGGCGCAAAGGCAGTAAAACACTCGGATGGAAACCTTTGGCCCATCCTGGACATGATCGTGGATACGGGAGTGGATGGCCTGAACCCCATGGAACCTATTGCCGGAATGGATATAGGAAAAGTCAAACAGAGATATGGAAATAGGTTATGCCTAATAGGCAACATCGACTGCGCGTATATTCTCTCGGAAGCTTCCACGGAGGAAGTTGAAGCAGCGGTAAAGGAATGCATCCTCAAAGCCTCTCCCGGTGGAGGCCATATCATTAGCTCCTCCAATGCCATCCATTCTTCAGTGAAGCCTGAGAATTACCGCACGATGATCGAGGCGACCAAAAAATACGGCAAGTATCCGCTGTGAGGGCGTCGATTCCGCGGGCCGATGTCATTCCGAGCGCAGATTTCATGATCCTTCGGCTCACCACTGTGTATGAAAATGCGCGAAGCGTCTTGGACTGCGGCACAGTCATTTTCATGGCAGCGAGGAATCTGGCTCTGAGCTGGAACCGCCGCCCGCAAGTGAAAAACAGAGCGCGATTCCTCGCTCTGCTCGCAATGACAAAGGCGAGCTTGGTAGCGGGGGGGAGGATCGAACTCCCGACCTAGGGATTATGAGACCCTCGCTCTGCCACTGAGCTACCCCGCCATAACACTAGCTGTGGCAATGGCTGTATTCACCATACTAGGGTAAGAGTGTACACGCGGTCAAGGTTACGTCCTAGAGTCGAGAACGACTTTTCTGCGAAGGTTGGAGTGAAGGCGAGAGTCCGACCTGTTGTACGACCAGGCAGTAAAAACCTGGTCTTAAGGCTTTGAGGTCAGATCGACCCGATCCTCTGGCAATTCGTAATTGCGGAGCAAATCTTATGAAATGGTGATTGTTTGTGGCGCCTCTGTCTCCACTTCAACGCTATCAATGATGATGACGCGGTGGTGGATCACCATGAGAGGCGTGCGCCGCCGGAGCAGCAGCCATGATGGTGGCAACCAATGCTGTGCTAGCCATGGCGATCTTGCCCATGACTTCGCGGCGAGAGGTAAGTCCCGTGTTCGCAACTATGCCACTGCCCGCTTCCAGCAGATCGGCATTCTCAAGTTCCTCGAGAGCCAGCAGCACCACTTTGCGGTCCGTTGGCACTCCAAACCTTGCTTCGACGATTTGCGCGAGATCGCCCACCGTCCTCGTCCCATCGCAGCTTTCCCAAACGGCAGCGGCAGTCTTGCCCAGGCAGTGCACTTTGTTGTTCGTCTTGTCGTAAAGAACTACCTCTTCAGGCAAGTTCTCCGCGAATATGTCACTTTTTCGTGCTACTGGGTTCATGCTCCCTCTCCTTAGGATAATCCCATACTCCGGTTGTTGGCCGAGCAATCAACATTCACACCGGCAGACGGGAACGTTGAATCCTTAACTGAATTGCTCCCTGAGTGATTACAGAATCTATGTTACGACTTCAACACGGCAATCGTCAAGTACTAATTTGACAGAAATTAAGCCCTGATATACCTGTTCGAATGAAATGCCACAGCCGAAGTACCGACACGCTAAGGAGACGACGAAACTGGGGCGTGGTCCAACACTAGCGCATAAATGGATTTGTTGCGCCCTTATTCCCTCCTCGCGCTGCCCTGAAAATGGCTCCCCTCCTCCGAAGGAGCAGGGGGTAGGGGGTGGTGGCCCAACAATCAACCACCCCTGGCCCCTCCTTACCAAGGCGGGGAATTAAGGCGTCATTTTCATGCACAGTGGGGAGCCGAAAGATCATGGGATCTTCGCTCTTCCCTCGCTCTACCTCACGCGATAAAAGCCGAGTTGTGCGTCGCCATGGCGAATAAGCCGATCTCGGTGGAGGTCGCCGTATTCTTCCTCGAGCAAACAGTGGCGCGAATGTTCGGCAACTACCAGGGAATTGGAATCCAACAAACGCGAGCGCCCGAGAAGGCGCAGGACGTGATGGTACTCTCCTATTTCCTTATAGGGAGGGTCCAGGAAGACGTAACTAAACTGCGAGCCTTCCTGCTCTAACCGCTCAAATCCCGTTGCGACCGTGGACCTGATCAGGTAATAACCGGATTTGATTCCCAAAGCTTCGAGATTCTTGCGAATGAGTTGTTGCGCCGGGCGATGATGTTCGATAAATACCACTTCGCGCGCCCCCCGACTCAGCGCCTCGATCCCCACGGCGCCGCTTCCGGCATAAGCATCAAGGAAGATCGCTCCCTCTACCCCGGGACCGAGCACATCAAACAACGTCTCGCGCATCTGGTCGGAGGTAGGGCGAAGATTACCGCCCTTCAGTGTGCCTAAATGAAGCCCGCGGTATGTGCCGGAAATTACTCTCATTGTCTCATTGATTCATTGATCCATTGATTCATTGGAAGAGCAATTCTGCGATGCACCAATGAAACATCGATTCAATGGATCAATGGATCAATGACTCAATGGCTCAATGAACCAATCTCCCTTAGGCCACGCTGGCCAGACGGTAGCGCCGCGGCCATTCGGCGCGCAAGTAGTTCACAAACGCTTCCCATTCCTGGCGCGAGGAAGGCTGCTCGACAAAGCTCGAGGCTTCCTGCTTGGCCCATTCCAGAATTTCCTGATCGCGGATCAAATTGCCAATTCGGAAGGCGGGAATCCCCCATTGCCGCGTGCCGAAGAATTCGCCGGGGCCGCGTAGTCTCAAGTCGATTTCCGCAATCTTGAACCCGTCATTGGTTTCGACCATGGTTTGGAGGCGTTGCTCGGCCAATTCGTTCCGCTTCTCGGAAGCGACCAGAAGACAATGCGACTTCTGGCTGCCCCGGCCGATGCGGCCGCGCAGTTGGTGCAACTGCGAAAGCCCGAAGCGCTCCGCCTGCTCGATGAGCATCACGGTGGCATTCGGAACGTCCACGCCCACTTCCACCACCGTAGTCGAAACCAGGACTTGAACTTCACCCAGCTTGAAGCGGCGCATCACGTCTTCCTTTTCCTCGCTAGGCAAGCGCCCGTGCAATAGCCGCACGCAAAACTGGGAGAAGACATTGTGTGAAAGCTGCTCGAACATTCGCACAGCAGGCTTCAGATCGAGTTTCCCTCCCTCCTCGATGACCGGATAAACTACGTAAGCCTGCCCGCCTCGCTGGACCTTTTCCCGAATGAACTCGAAGGCCCGCCCGCGCTGACTTTCCTCGACCAGGCGAGTTTCGATAGGCGTACGATTGGGCGGTAACTCATCGACGACGGAGAAATCCAAGTCGCCGTAAAGCGTCAGCGCGAGGGTGCGTGGAATAGGAGTAGCAGTCATGACCAGGACGTGGGGGTTGAGTGCTTTGCGTATCAACCCAAATCGCTGCAGGACTCCGAAGCGGTGCTGTTCATCCACCACCACCAGGCCGAGCTTAGAGAATCCTACATCCTCCTCCAGCAAAGCGTGGGTACCCACGACAAGGTTGATTTCTCCCTTCGCTATCCGTCCTTTCAGCTCCACCTTGTCCGCCGCCTTGCGCGCGCTGATCAGCAGGTCAATCTGGTAAGGCAGGGGTTCGAGCAGGGCTTTGGTGTAAAGGTAATGTTGTGTAGCCAGGATCTCGGTGGGGGCCATCAGGGCCACTTGGTAGCCGTTTTCGATGGCCAGGATGGCCGCCTGGAGGGCAACGATAGTCTTCCCGGACCCCACATCGCCCTGCAAGAGACGGTTCATGGGGTGGGAGGAGCACATGTCATCCACCATCTCCTTCAGCACCCGCTTTTGCGCGGCCGTAGGATGGAAGGGCAAGATACTGCGAATGGCGGCGCGGGCGCTAGCCTTTGGCTCAAACTTAATCCCCTGTGCAGATTTAGTCTTGCGCCGTCTGAGGGCAAGGCCGGCGCCAATGTTGAAGAACTCCTCGAAGATCAGGCGCACCTGGGCGGGCGTGCGGAAATTGCACAACTGTTCGAGCGGCAGGCCAGAATCGGGGAAATGCGTTTGGCGCAAAGCCGTGGCGCGGTCTACGAGCCGGTTCTTCTGGCGTACTGACAGGGGGAGCCGGTCAGGCAGGTTATCCCCGAGCGAAGCTAGCGCAGTCCAGATCAGCCGCCGGATGACCCGCGTGCCAAGCTTGGCCATGCTTTCATAGATAGGCACAAGGCGTTCCACCTCGATGGAATTGCCGCTCGCCGATTCATTCTCCGGCAGGATTTCGAACTGGGGCTGAACAATTTGCAAATTGCCGGCGCCGTAGAAATCGCGATCCACCTTCCCGTAAAAGAAAACGCGCTGCCCTTGCCGAAAGACCTTGCCCCTTTCCAGGTAGACCGCATTGAACCATATACAGCGAATCATGCCGCTGGCGTCGCGAGCTGCAAGGTCGTAAATGTAGACGCCCCTCCGAGTTCTTGTGAGACCGCAAGTCAGCACCTGCGCAAGGATTGTCGTGGTCTGGCCGGGGACAAGATCACGAATGGGGGTGATGTGTGTGCGGTCCTCGTAGCGGAAAGGAGTATAGTAAAGAAGGTCTTCGACGGTGTGGATGCCTCGCGAGGCCAAAAGCTCAGCTCGCGCTGGACCCACACCCTTCAGGTATTTGACTTCCGAGGCGGGAGTGAGGTTCGAGGTTCCCATCGAGTTTAAACATTCCCTATTATAGCCGCATTGAGGTAGATGGCAGATTGTATGTGGCAAGTGGGGAAAAACCAAGGGTCGCATGTGGTAGGAGGCGGGTGGGGAGGCCCAGGTGTAGCGTGTCGTACGTGCTACGCGGGGACGAACCGGCCTTTGACTTCCCACATAACACAGACCACATACGACCTAAGGCTCGTCTCCACCTACCACATACCGCCTGCCACATACGAGAAGTGATGGTCAGATGAAACCCATAACGTTGAAATGGCTCAAATACCTGATCGCCATATTGCTTGGCAACGGGTTGTATTTCGCCCTCAACCCTTATTTGCCGCCAGCCGCCAAGCATCACCCTTTCAAGCTCGACCTCGGTACCTTGGTCGATTTCTGGCTTTGTCTGGTGGTCTACGGCCTCCTGGAATTGGTGGCTTTTTTGCGCAAAGGGGGCCAACCGTGAAGCATCAACCATCGCTATCATTCCGAGCGCAGCAAGGAATCTGCATTTGTGTGTTCTTAAGGAGACAATTGCGGTAGTTGCCCCTAAGTCAGCCTAGGGTAGCATCCTAAGTTATCACACCGATAGTAATTTTTTGCTTCCCCTGCTAGACCGCTTCAGGTATACTTTTAGTCGCATTTCGGTTCGGGAGAGCGCATGCCAGTTTAAGAGCGCCGTCTCACTTCCAGAAAGAACCTGCAAGGCTTTTGGCACTGAGCGAGGATTCCTAGTTCGAGGGCACGCGTAAAGTCCGGTAACCGACAGCCTTCTTCAAGCAGAGGGTGGAACCAAACACCTAAGTCTTACGAAGCCGCAGGCAGTCTAGATGCCAAAGCATCTAAAGAGTTTAATTGAATATCAGTAGGAGGACGTTAGAGATGGAGATCAATGGACAGGTCGGTGAAACGGCAGGGAAAATATGGCATTTACTTAATGACGAGGGCCCTCAAACTATTCAACAACTTAAGAAAAAGCTCAATGGCTCTGGCGAAATCCTCAGTTTCGCCCTGGGCTGGTTAGCTCGTGAAGACAAAGTCGGCATTACGCAGGAAAGGAAAATCGTCACCGTCGCACTTCGATAGTGTCAACGGATGTCGTCCAGGGCGGCGCCTAGTATCGCGCCGAACCTCTTCGTATCGTCTGTGCTTCCTAAGGCGGCAACACACCGAGCATGGAGAGGAAAGAATCTTCGGGGCCCAACAACCTCAAACGAATACGTGCTAGAGGGTGGGAGTCTGCCCAAAGCCTGAAAGCCGCAGCGCGAATGTAGCAATCCCCAGGGGGCCGGTCTCGCAGGCGCGGAACCGGCGCCACATCGAACTCGGAATTCAGCGGGAGGTGAGTAATGCGAGGACAGGTAACGGCTCTGCTAATATTTCACCGCATAAAACCCTTCTCCGACATACCGGCAGCACTGGAGAAGCTTGCTATCCCCGCCCAGCGGGCCCAAACTCTGGCCCAAGCGCGACGGGTTTTGTCCAAGGTCGATCCTCCCTTATTGGCTTTCACCGAACGCGAACTGCCAGACGGAAACTGGGCTGATGTCCTCTCCCTTTCGGAGGGGGCTTCTTCACGAGTTAGCGTAATCGTCGTGGGGCAGGAAATTGACACCAAGCTTTACGCCTCGGCCATCGAGCTCGGAGCTCTCGATTTTATTGCCCCTCCGTTCGATGCCTTTGATTTAGCACACGTGGTTCGCTGCGCAGCAGACAACGCCTTGGCGCGTCGTAATACGGCGAGGAATTTGCGATCCACTGCCCAGAAGGTGCTTCCTATTGCGGTCAAGCGCGGCAGGGTGCCCGAACAGGGAATCTGGTAATCACTACTCAGCGGTAATGATTCCACGATATGCGGGCACAAAGGGTGCAAGGACGAGATTGAAGACGCTGTGCGGCTCGGGAAACTTCGCCCAGGGGTTGGGTAGTGCCAATCCGGCTACTGGATCGTAGGCGGGATAGGCAACTGGCAGTAAGCACCTTGTTTTTCAATGATTTGAAGCCTCTTCCCCCCTACGGCCTAGTGTGCTGCCCTTTGCTTGACTTATTCCACTACTTTTGTTATAGATAGAGGTGAGGGAAGGGGTGAAGCGCCTCACCTGGCCTCCCATCTTTGGTTGGATCATACTGAAATGAAAAGCCTTATCCGACATCGAAAAGCGGCATTCGGCACTTCAAGAAAAAGGCGGCTTCGCCCAGCTCGCTCGCTTGCTCATTCTGGTCGTGCCCGATCCGCCCGAGTCGCTCACGCGCGAGTAGGTCAAAGGTCTTCCTCGCACTCGATAGCCAGTGCCATCAAACAGGCAGTGAGTTCGCAAACGACAGATCAGCGGCAATCCGAAGCAGTTTTTCAAGCGGCAGTCAGGAATTTCGAGCTCGGTGCCCGCGCTATCCACAAACAGAATTACGAAAAAGCCAAGGAGATATTCGAAAAGCTGGCATCCTCCGGAATCGCAGGCGTAGCAGAAAGAGCGCGCGTTCATCTGCGGTTGTGCGAACAGAAACTCACTCGCCCCGGTCCTGCACCCAAGAAGCCTGAGGAACTTTACACGCTGGGGGTGGGAGCCTTGAACTCCCGCCGCCTTGATGATGCTATCGAGTATCTCAACAAAGCTCAGAAATCGGCGCCCAAACTCGAGCATATTTCCTACGCTTTGGCCGCTGCTTATTCGCTACGTGGAGATGCCGAAGACGCTTTGCAGCACCTGAGGGAAGCCATCGCTCTCCGCCCTCAGAATCGCATTCAGGCAAAGCGCGACGAAGACTTCCAGACGCTGGCAGCCGATGCCCGCTTTAAAGAATTGGTCTTCAACTCACAAGCGTAGCGAGAGAGTCCCATGCAGGTCGTTGCTATTGGTGGTGGTACAGGTTTGTCCGCCGTCCTACGTGGTCTGAAGCCTTACCTCCCAGGAATCACACACTCAGCCGGTTCCAAGGCCAAGATTGCGAGACTGACTGCCGTCGTCACGGTGACTGACGAGGGCGGAAGCTCCGGGCGCCTGCGACGCGACTTCCGTATTCTTCCGCCAGGCGACATTCGTAATTGCATGGTGGCGCTGGCTGAGGACGAACAGCTCCTCACGCAACTTTTCAATTACCGCTTTTCGACTGGCCACGGACTGCGCGGCCACAGCTTCGGCAACCTTTTTCTGGCAGCCCTAACGCACCTGACACGAGACTTTGCGAAGGCAGTTCGGGTCTCAGGTGAAGTCCTGGCCATCCGAGGCGAGATTTTTCCTTCCACGCTTTCCGACGTTCGTTTGAAGGCAGAGCAAATGAACGGCAACATCATCTCCGGAGAGTCGCGCATTACGAAAACGCGAATTCCCATCAAGCGCTTGCACATTGTCCCCAGCCGTTGCCGTCCGCTTCAGGAAACGCTCGCCGCGCTCCAGCAAGCTGACCTCATCACTGTCGGTCCGGGCTCTCTTTACACCTCTTTAATACCAAACCTGCTGGTTCACGGGATCCCAGAACAGATCGCTCGCTCCAGGGCGCTGAAGGTTTATGTGTGCAACCTTATGACCCAGCCGGGCGAATCGCGAGGCTATTCCGCCGCCAACCATTTGCGCGCTCTACACGAACATGCCGGACGCAAGCTTTTTGATGTCGTGATCCTGAATACCCGGCCAGTCTCGTCTAGCTTGCTCAGGCGATACGCCGCGGATGGGGCGGCGCCGGTGGTCAATGACTTAGCCGCCGTGCGCGCGCTGGAGGTGATCCCCGTGCTGGCAGACTTACTCGTCGAGGACCGCGTTGCCCGGCATGATTCTCATCGCTTGGCAAAGCTCCTGCTCAGTCTTGCAAGTCGGGAAGTCAAGGAGTCGAGAAGCAAAGGAGTCGAGAAGTCGGGAGTCGAGGAGTCAAGAAGTCGAAAGTCAGAGGTCAAAGAGTGACAGCTCATCCCGTTAGGAGGTCGAAAGTAAGATCCTTTACTTCTCAACTCTCGACTCCTTGATTCTCCGTCAGCACTTCCCGACCTTCGACTCTCAACTCCTCGACTCCTTAACTCCTCGACTCCTCAACTCTTCGACTCTTTCACTGCTTGAGTCCTCCGCTTTACGGCCGGTGACGCGACGGAACGATGAAGTTGACCGCCACGAAAACGGCCACGAGCACGGCCAGGATAACCCACACGCCCGGGTGTCCGAAATTGACTGTGTAACCGATCCCAAAACGCTTTTCCACGAAAAGCGCCGGGTCGTCCCGGTTGATGTAGAACAGGCCCAGCTTCCAGTATTTGTCGGAGGTACGGTCACCGACCGGGGTGGCCCCAGAGGGAGCGGCCGTCGCACCCGACAGACGCATACCGCCTTGGCCAACCCGCATCAAGATCACCACGACCGCCGCCGTAAAGGCCAGCGCGAGAACGAGCATGGCGTTGAATCCCGGCGGCCCAGCCCGTTGGTTTGACAGCGGTAAAAGCCCCTTCCACAGAAACGTCACGGCCAGCAAATATTCAACGGCTACGAGGGTCGACACGACCACGAACCGGAAGCGTCGCTCGCCTTCCCCGGCGGCCCCTCCCACTCGGATGGGACGTGACCAGCGAAGCAGGGCATAAGCCAGAAACGCCATCAGTGCGCATTGCAGCGCACCGATCAGGAGCGGCCCATAGACTCCGGCAAAACTGCGAGTGGCCCAGTTGTTCGGCTGGCCGTTCGCTCCCCAGTGGATGGGGAAGGTCGGCGGGATCTGATCCCAATGCAGATGCAGCCAGATGGCGGTCCCTGCGAGCAGCGCGAAGGGAGGAAACTGGACCGGCCATCCGCCCGGCAAGCGCGTCTCGCGGGGCACCAGCGCCGCCTCCCGCAACGAAACCGGCGCGACGGCGTGCGGCAATACTCGCGCGCGTGCCCTGTAGTAAGCGAGAAAGAAACCCGCGCCCATCAAGAATAGTGCCGCCAGTGTCACCACTGTCAGGTAGGCAGGCTCGTTAATCTGGAGGGCTACCAGGACAACAAGGAGGGCTAGGATGCCGAAAATCGTCACCTCCGTCCGATACCGTCTGAGGATGGAGCAGCCCTCAGGCGTGTCGCGAAACTCGGCTGGCACCGTTACGGCAAAGTAGAGGTCCGGACGGGTCAGGCGGGGCATCAGGTAAGAGATCACCAGCCAAAGTCCGATCACAAAGACCATGACTAGGCTCGGTCCGAGCAACCATTGGGTAGTCATTTTATTTCTCCCTGTGGCGTCGGCAGCGCCGCAAAACCACGAAATGCCTTCTCATTCCGGATGATTATCGGGCGCCGATCCAACTCGCGATGTCCTCAAGCGTACTCTTGGCCACATGACCGGGTTTGTCATAATCGGAAGGCGAAGGCGGATCACCTCCCGGCGTGAAGAGGTGGCAGAGGCCGGGGTAGGTTTTCATCGTTACATTGCTATGGCCGGCCAGAGCCTTTTCCCAACCCTCGAGATCCGCCCGTGTGACCTGATAATCGCTCAGGCCCTGAAGCACCAAGATCGGTTTCTTCAGCCGGGCCGCCGTCGCGGCGGGATCGTAGGTTCGCAAGTCGAGGACGTAAGATCCTGGCACCGGAATCCCCATCATGCTCACTTTCTCGCTTGGCTTGAGCGTGGGGCTGTCGTAGTCCTTGGCGAAGTTCTCGGCCGCCTCGATCTGTTTCTTGGCTGAGTCGCCCACCGGGCCGCTC
>Ga0187781_10001077_pt1 | contig 20482 bp, 14 predicted proteins | sample 0715_SJ02_MP02_2_FD_132447 | JGI IMG/M metagenome (GOLD analysis project Ga0187781, IMG submission 132447) | Tropical peat soil microbial communities from peatlands in Department of Meta, Colombia - 0715_SJ02_MP02_20_MG | ecosystem: Environmental > Terrestrial > Soil > Wetlands > Peat | place... | reverse complement strand
GTGCATGTTCCGGAGCAGCCTGCCGAACGGCACGTCGTTCATCAGGTAAATGATGTCGCGATAAGCCTGCCCCTTGCTGGGATGGTAATAGAACATCAGCAGCACGCCGGTGATGGTCAGCACGAGGAAGAGATAAAACGTCATGCCGCCCATGCCCCAAGTGTAGTTGTAGCGCACCGCGTCGCGGTTGATCTTGGCCGGATGGAGATGAAAGAAAACGTTGGTCAGAACGCTCAGCGCCCGGCTGCGCTCGCTGTCGTCGTGCTTGACCCGGAACATCGACTTGTAGAGCTGAGTCTTGGTGGGCTTCTTGAGGCTCTCGAGGTCTTCTTTGGCCTTTTCCGTGAGAACTTTGACGTCCTCCTGGACATCCTCGAGGAGTCCGGTCAAGCCGCGCTTGCCATTCTTCCCATTCTGCTCTTCAGCCATTCCAGCTCCAAGTCGCTAGTGCCTGGCGCTGAGTGCCTGGTGGCTGGTTCTAGCCACTGACCACTAGGCACTAGCCACTAGACTGTTATAAACGCGCCCGGGTCCTCAAAGTTATCTGGCCCACCCTGGCTCTTGAACCAGGAATAGAGCCGGGAAGTGTCCACCACGATTTCGCCGTCGGCGCTCAGCTCGACGTGCGCCCGATCCATGGGCCGCGGCGCCGGCCCTTCGAAATTGATCCCCTCAGGAGTGTAACCGCTTCCGTGGCAGGGGCACTTGAACTTACCTTCCGCGGGTTTCCAATCCGGCGTGCACCCCAAGTGCGTGCACTTGGCAAAGATGCAGAACAGACGCGGAGGCTCTTTGACCACCCAGATACGGTACGCCTGCTTGAATTTTTCGTTCACTCCGATGCTGAAGTCGGAAGCATATCCGATGTTGTGAACCGTCTCCGGCTCGAAAAGGGCGCGCGGGAAAAAAAAGCGGAGGAACATGAGGAAATTGGCGGCAACGAATCCCCAGATGCAGCTCCAAACGATTCGCCGTCGCAGCGTCCCTTTGGCAGAGCCCGGAGCTTCTCCGGCAGGAGCGCTTGCAGGCTTGGCTGGTGCTGCCGGCTTCGCAACCGGCTTGGGAGGCGTAGCCACAGCACTGGCTTCTGGAGCCTTAGCGGAGGTAGTGGAAGGAGTCCCGTCAGCGTGCGCCATACCCGAAATCCTCTGATTAGGGAATGAACCCGAGATGCCAAAAAAACGCCCGAAAATCCACTATAAGAGAAAGCGCAAAGCAGTGTCAACAGCGAGGGCGAGAATAGTCTGGGGGTAGGGGACGGCAGGTAGGGACTTTTTGTCGGGCGGGCCCCCCTCAAGGTAGCGCATTTCAATAGCCTCTTGCCTGACGCCGCGGCCCTGGCCGACAACCCTTCATCCCCTGGCGCAAAACCAAACAGCTCACGCAAAGCCGCGAAGGCGCGAAATCAGCGCAATGTGGAAGCCCGGCTTTGCGAGCTTGGCGTGCTTAGCGCCTTTGTGCGAAGCCGAATTCCTTAGCCGCGGGCACTACAAGTTCCAATCCAAAATCACCTTTCCGGCCTGGCCGGACAGCATGGCGTCGAACCCTTCTTGAAAGCGCGCAAAGGGAAAGCGGTGGGTAATGACCGGCTTGATGTCCAAGCCAGACTCAAGCATCACCGTCATCTTGTACCACGTCTCGTACATCTCGCGGCCATAAATGCCTTTCAGCGTGAGCATGTTGAAGATCACGGTATTCCAGTCGATGACGAACTCTTCGGAAGGAATGCCCAGCAGCGCGATGCGGCCTCCATTGGACATATTGGCGAGCATGTCGCGCAGAGCCGAACCATTCCCCGACATCTCCAGGCCCACATCGAAGCCTTCCTTCATGCCCAGTTGTTTCTGCACGTCTTTCAAATTGGTTTGGCGCGGATCCACCGCCATCGTGACACCCATTTTGCGCGCCAGTTCCAACCGCCACGGGTTGACGTCCGTCTGTACCACGAACCGCGCCCCGGCGTGCCGCACCACGGCGGCCGCCATCAGCCCGATGGGCCCGGCGCCCGTAATCAGCACATCCTCGCCCAAGACTGGAAAAGCCAGCGCGGTGTGGACGGCATTGCCGAAGGGATCGAAGATGCAGGCGACTTCGGGGTCAATATTCGTGTGATGCACCCAGACATTAGTCATGGGCACTGAGATGTACTCGGCGTAACTTCCCGGCCGATGGACGCCCAACCCTTTGCTGTGCGCGCACAGATGGCGCCTGCCCGCCAGGCAATTACGGCAACGCCCGCAGACCACGTGACCCTCCGCGCCCACCAGTTGACCTGGGAAGAAGTCGGTGACGTTTGACCCTACCTTCGCCACCTCGCCCACGAACTCGTGCCCGACCACCATCGGCACGGGGATGGTTTTGCTGGCCCAAGCGTCCCATTTCAGGATGTGCAGATCAGTGCCGCAGATGGAGGCGCGCTGCACCCGAATCAACACATCATTGATGCCGATCTCCGGGGTCGGCACTTCCTCGAGCCAAAGCCCCGGTTCCGGCCGGCTCTTCACCAGCGCCTTCATGGTCTTGGGGATGTTTTCACTCATCGTTCGCCTCCGGAATCTCTGTGGCATTTTACCATTGTGTTGTAGGGGCGGCCCTCGTGGACGCCATTCGTGCGGGCGCTGCGTCGCGGGCAACCACAAGGGTTGCCCCTGAAACTACCGGCCGAGCGCGACTGCATAGGCCTCGAGTAATGCTCGCTTTTCGTTCTCCCAATTCAAACATTGCTCGATGCGCTGCCGCCCGCGCCCGCCCAATTCGCGACGCAAACTCTCCGAGTCGAGCACCCGCAGCAACTGGCGTGCGAAGTCTTCGGTGTCGCCGGGGCGCGCGTAGAGGGCGCCGTCCGCAGCCGAGCGCCGGCCCTCGGTGAGGTCGTACAGCACGACGGGAAGACCGTAGGCCATGTACTCGAGAATCTTGTTCATGGTGGATTTGTCGTTCATCGGCGTGGCCGGGTCGGGGGCTACACCTACGTCGGCAGTTGAGAAGTATGCCGCCACCTCCTCATCCGAGAGATGTCCCGGGAACCTCACTTGCGGCTCGAGATTCTTTTCGGCCGCCAGGGCTTTGAGCCGTGGGACCTCAGTCCCCGAGCCGATGAGCACAAAGAGAACGTCCCGGCGCTGGGCGCGGTGGACCATCGAGTGAATAGACTCAAGCAACAGGTCAAGTCCGTCCTGAGGCCCCATGACGCCGAGGTAGACGACGAGAAATCGCCGCCCCTCCTTGAGTTCGGGCTGGGCCGGCCGCTTCCGCACTCTCGCCAGATCCGGGCAACTGCGCACCACGAAAACGCGTTTTTCCGCCATGGTCCCTCGCCCCATTGCCACCTCGCGATACGACTCGTTCGTGGCAATCGAGACGTCGGCGGTGCGGAAGGTCATTCGTTCAGCCCAGCAGACAAGCCGATATCCCCAGTCCTTCCGTCCGAACTTGGCTTCGTAAAGCTCGGGATTAAGATCGTGATGGTCGAAGATAAACCGTACGCCAAAGAGTTTGAAGAAAATCCCCAGCAGGAAAATCGTATCCGGTGGATTGCACGCCTGAAGCACCCGGAAGCGAGTACGCGCGTAGACAATGAGCGCCAGGCGAAACTGGGCGGCGAGCGCCAGGGCGTACTCGAAGATATAGCCGAGCGGGCCCGAAGCCTCCCAGACGCCGTAACGGTAGATCTCGATCTCCTCGAGGGTCTCGCGACCCCGCAGGAAGCCTCGAGCTTTCGGACAGATCACCGAAACACGATATCCGGCATCGCGCAGGGTGCGCGCCTCCTGCCACACTCGCCGATCCACGGGCACCGGCAAGTTCTCGACCACGATGCAGACGCCGGTCTTCTTATTTTGCATACCACACCAGGCACTCAGTCTTTCTCAAAACCGTTCCCACAAACGGGGTAGAGCAAGTGGAACAAGGTCATGGCCAGATACCGCGGATAGGAACGGCGGTCCGAGAGAAATCCGTAGTCGCGGTATGAGTGATCGAAGCGGCCGTCGGGCCTCTGGTGCGAAAGGAGGCGGTTATAGCAGGCCTCCACCAGTTCGGGTCGAACTCCCAGTCCGCGGCGCGAAGCTTCATAAAGTGCCGCACCCATCACCGCCGTATAGTAATCGACCTCCGGTCCGCCGCCGCGGGCATGACGGCAATCCTTGCTGCAAGCTCCCGTTGGCTGCACGCCTGTCTCGAGGTACCGTGCCAGCCGTCTGATCACGAGATCCGCCCAGCACCCGGGCATCAGGGAGTTGGACCAGGCGAGGTGCAGAAATTGGAACGCGTTGTACTGATAGCAGAGGTAGTGCGGACGCGAGTTTTCGTATTGGTTCCCGAGGATATAGGGAAGTTCGCCGGTTGGCAACTGCACCGCTGCTGCGAAGTCCCGCAGCGCACTGACGTGCTCGAGGAAACGATCGTCCCGAGTGGCCTGCCACAAGCGGAGAAAATACCAGGCCGCAATCACCGAGTTGTTCGTGACCTTGCCGCGCGGCTGATCAAAATAATTGATGACTTTGCCCACCGGGTGATCTTGAAATCCGATGCGTTTGACGATGAATTCGTAAGCGCGCACCGCTCCCTCGAGGAGATCCTCCCGCGCTTCTCGGTGGCAGGTCGCCAGCAGCGCCACGCCGCCCCAAATGCCTTCCAGCGTGGCAATCAGGTGGCGGCGTTCGGGCAGCGGATATTTCCAGTAACCGTCGTCGACTTGCATGGCCAGCGTGGCCTCAGAGCACCGGATAGCAATTTCGCGGTAGCGCGGTTGGCCCGTAGCGTCGTGGAGCAGCCAGTTGCCGAGCACCCAGTAGCCCTGGGTCTGCGTGAAGACGTAATCGTCTCCCCAAGGAATGAAATCCAGCGCGCTTTTCACAAAGCGCCAAGCGCGGAGGTTGAAACGGACGCCGGGGTCGGGTCCGCGAAGAATTCCACTCGCGTAGTGAGTTTGATAGAGGTAGGAGTGCAGGCGTTCGGCGGATTGGATAAGAGCTTCGCGACTGGGCATTTCAGAAGACTGAGTGTAAACGAAAAAGGATGCCGCCTAAAGCAGATTTCGTTGGTGGGGCTGCTCTCCTCCGGGAAAATGCGCGAAGCGCCTTGGAGTGCGGCGGCTTGACGCCGCCTTGGGATCGCCACAGTCCGCGGTTGTACGTAGAGGCGGCCGAAAGGCGGCGTCAAGCCGCCGCACTCCAAGGCGACTTCGGCGCAAGCAGAAATCAAGAGCGTGTCACCCGAGAGTAAACCTCCAGAATCCTCTTTGCGATGGCAGGGACAGAGTAGGGAACCAGTCGCTCGCGCCCACGGCTGCGTCCTCCGCGGCGGCAAAGTTCCACGATCTTCGCCGCCACGTCATCGACATCACGGGGAACTAAACAATTACCGTCGCTCTCAAAGATCAAGTCCGCTGCGTCTCCCACGTCAACAGAAATGACTGGAAGATTTACAGCCATTGCCTCTCTGAGTGCGAGAGGTGAACCTTCGATCATGGAGGCCATGACGAAGACATCGGCGGCATTCATATAAAGCGGCATTGCGGAATGCGGTTTCCTGCGCACCTGGAGGATCTCGAGCTGAGGAAGTTGCGCCTTTGCCTTGCCGACGGCGGCCGCGATGAAATCAAAACGCTTCCGTTGTTCTTCGAGATTGTAAGGAAACAGAACGTACTTCTTCACCGGATCCAAGCCGGCCTCGCGGCGCGCCGCAAAGTGGTCCATGGGGCGGAACAACTCCAAATCAATACCGCAAGGGATGATCTCCGCCGACTCCAATCCCAAGGCTCGCCGCATCTGCCGATTTTGCACGATAACCGCGGAGGCCAGCGGCGCCAGCAAATAACTCGAGAGTTGAAAGAATCGGCCCGTGGGGGTGATGTGGCCGTCCGTCGCAGGCCGGCCTAAAACGTCGTCACCGTGAAAGGTGATGATCAGAGGAGCGCGGAGCTGAAAGCGCGCTACCCACCCTGATAAACCGAAGTGCGCGTGGATCAAGTCGTAACGCTTAGAGCGCAGCCGGCGCCGCACCTCTGCAATCCCGGAGAGGTAATTCCATCGCGATTGCCGGCCGTTTAGAAAGCATACGTCATAATCCACGCCCAAAGGCCGGAGGGACTCGAGTTGGTCCTGGACAAAACTGCCGAAGCTCGGGTCAGCCTCGGTGGGCCACATGTTCGTCACAACCAGAACGCGAAAGGTCCTATTCATAGCCTTTTCGCAGGCGATTATAGCACCCCGCGCTTCGCGCCGAAGGCGCCGTGGAGTGCGGTAGCGCCAGCTACCGCCTTTGAGTTTGATTGGGAATTCAAGGCGGCAGCTCCGCTGCCGCACTCCAAGCTCTGCGCTGAATCTTCGCTAGGCCGGTTTATTGCCGCGCATTGCCACCGGGCGCGGCAGTAGCCTTATGTTTTCGAGGCCTGCCTTTTCGAACCAGGCTTGAACCTGCGGGTACGTATGCTTCCACTGATAACGTGGGGCGTACCAATCGAAGGTATCGAGCACGCGCCACTCGGGGTCGGGATGCATGGCGATTTTGGTGAGGAGCCGCAAGGGGTAGAAAATCGGAATGCGATACACATAATAGAGTGGAATCGCGATGTGGCACAGAGCGTAGAGCCAGCGGCTGGGGAGACGAGTGGTAAAGAAGCGCTGCAGGCGGCTCGAAGCTTCCATCGTCCAATCGATCTCCGGCGCGAGCCGAGAAACCAGCTTTTGCCATTCGGCCGGAATCCGATAATTGCTATCCTGCGCCAGCACCTCGTTCACCTGCTCCGGGAAATATTGGAAGGTTTCGGAGAGGCGGCACCGGGGGTATACCCAAATGGCCGCCACGCCTTGAGGCTTCAAGGTAGCCGCCATGCGCATAAAACCCTCCCGGCTGTCGGAGGTGTTGGGCAGCACACCGATGCTATAGGCAAAATCAAATGTGCCGCGTCGGAAGGGTGGGAAGAGCGCGTCGGCCTGAATGAAGTGGCAGTTCGGCAGGCTGCGCAGGTTTTGCCGGGCGACATCGACTGCCAGGCTGAGGTCCAGACCCACGGTCTCGGCCCCTGCCCGCGCCACGACATCCATGAAGCGGCCGCTCCCGCAGCCCACGTCGAGCACAAGCTTGCCGGCCAGCTCTTGCGGGCGTGTTCCGGTGGAAACTACAAAGGTCGACTCGCTGAGTTTTCGCGACTCCGTATCGAATTGTGTGCGGCGCCAGCGCTTCCACTCGAAGCTGAAACTCGCCGCGTACGCGTCGCTCTGCACAAAGCGCGGAATGCCGTCCCGAACGGGGAAGTGGCAGCGGCATTTCGGACAACCGAGTAGACCCGCGAGTATCTCCTCGCCGTCTTGTAGCTCGACGTCGAGCCGCAACGGACCTGCGCAGTCCGGGCAAGCCAGCAGTTCGGCCAATCGGGGTTTCACGGAACGGTCACCTCAACCACTGACTCCCCTCATCCTTGTAAGGGGAGGGGCGGGGTTGTAGTCTCCTCCTCCCCTGCTGCCTTGCGCGACTCCGGCGCTAAGCACGTGGCTTTCGGCTCGTACAATAGATGAGAGGAGAAGTCCAACGGTTTTGGGGAAGACGAACGATGTGGTCATCAACGAGCCACACGGCCCTGGAAATGGCGGTGTGGCACCGGACGGTGAACCAGTAACGAAGATTCCTGGGCCACTGATCCACGTTGATGGTCTCCAAACAAATCGGCAAGTAATAGTCGCAACTCTCAATCTCTAATCCCGCCTCACGGTGAGCGGCAGCCAGTTCCTCCCGGCTGAGCGGCACATGCGCGTGGTACATGCTGGCGTCGAGCAGCTTTTGATATTTCCCCAAAACGCCCGTGAAGTTCGGCATGTCGTCGAACATTCTCCCGCCGGGCTTGAGCAGTTTCGCCATGGCCCGCAGGGCCTCCGCGGTTTGCTCAAAATGTTCGATCACTCCAGACGAGAACACCACATCAAAGCGCCCGATGAGCTGCTCGGGGAGTGAGAAGAAATCGGCGCAATAGACTTCGCCTTGAACTCCTTCTCTCTCCAAAATCATCCGCGCCCGATCACAGCCCAACGTCGAGCGATCGATCCCGGAGACCCTAAAACCGAACTGCTTGGCAAAATAGGGCAAAAACACCGACTGCCCGCACCCAACCTCCACCAGTTCCATAGAGGAGGTATCGTAGCGTTTCAAGAACTGCTCGAGGATGCAATGCCGTCGCCTCCTCACGTAGTTCTTGGGGCCAGGGCGGTAAGGATCAAAGGGAGTAGGCAGGGGGGCCCGTTTCCACCACTCCTCCCAGAACGCCTCACCGGCTTTATCGCCGCCGGGCAGTTCGTGGCGCTTGGCTTCGATCATTTACTTTGTCCCTCTAACCACATGGTACCACGTTAAACCGCAGCCTCTGATACCTGGCATCCGGCACCCGCAGCCCGCTCTTATGCCTCGAGTACCTCCTCGTACTCTCGAATGATGGTTCTGACATCGAATCGGTTAAGAAAGGCGTCGAGGGTCGGGCCGGGTTGCAATTCCTTCCTGCCGGATTTGAGTGCGGAGACGATGCCCTCGGCCAGCGCGTTCGGATCGGAGGGTGGGACCAACCGGGCCATGCGACAGCCGGCGAGTATCTCTTGCAATGCCCCTGGGCAAGCCGTAGCCACTACCGGCGTCCCAACAGCCAGGGCTTCGATTACGACCAGCCCAAAACCTTCGTAACGGGAGGAGAGCACCACCAGATCGGCGTGTTTAAAGTAGGGATACGGATTGGGCTGAAATCCGGGTAGCTGAACAGCTCCGGTCAATCCCAGCCGTTGCCGCTGCGTCAGAAGGTCCGGTCTGAGAGGACCCTCGCCCAGAATCGTAAGGTCAGTACTCGGAATCGCTGCCCGCACGAAAGGCATAGCGTCCAATAGCAGGTCGAACCCCTTCTCCTTGGCCAACCGTCCCGCAGAAACGAGATGCGGCCCAAGGCCGGAATAGGGATTGCCACTGGCTTCGGCCAGTCGTCTCGTCAGGTCGAGATTCACGGGGTTATAGATGCGCGCCAACTTGCTCCTGGGAACGTTGAAATTATTCGCCAGGTCGTCTCGGACGTAGTCTCCCACGCAGATTATTTTGTCGGCGCGCGGGTAGAGGCGGCGATAGAGCCAGTTCCAGAAAAGCGGATGCTTGCGTCCCTGGGCGTTTAGAGCGCTCGGTGAAGTATCCTCGCGCAGCAACACGCGCGCGCCCGGCGGCAGCAACGGCCTGAACAGGACCGTGCTCAAATTCAACTCGCCCATGACCGGATGTATGACCTGCGGCTTCAGCCTCCAGCACAAGCGAACGATGCGCGGGAGGGCGCGGCGAACACGTTTGGCTTTCATATCGTGGAGCGGCACATCCGGCGGAATGTCCTTCAGCAACGGTCCCGCCGCCTCAACCAGACCCAAGTGTGGCTCGAAGCGCGTGCGATCGAGGTGCTGAAGCAGCGTCACAATCACCCGCTCCGCTCCCCCGCCGCTGACGGTTGGGAGAAGAAACAGAACTCGTTTGCGCGCTGATTTCATCGCCCGATCGCTCACTCGAATTAAGGGCAGCGCTCGCCACTCCCCTCCTTGGATAAGGAGGGGACAGGGGGTGGTCCCGGCGCTTCCAAAGGCCCTCCTCGCCGCCAGAGCGAATTGGCAATCGAAGCATAGACCAAGGCGCAGGAGACAAGGTATACGAAGGATGTGGAAAGTGCGATCCCTGCCACGCCCAGGTACCGCATCAGAATCAGGTTGAAAACAACATTGACGACCACGTTGACGCCGGCAATCGCCATCAGCACCCAGTTCCTTTTTAAGGCGCTGATGAGCCGAACCCCGAGTTGGGCAAGAAAGTAGAACGGGATCTGGAGTGAAAGCAGGGCTTGGACCTGGCTCACAACACCCGTATCACGCGCCGTGAAGGCGCCGCGCTGGAAGACAATTCTGATCAAAAGATGCGAAAAGGCGACCAGACCGAAGGTGATCGGCACCGTCACCAGGAGAATGAGGCGGGAATAGACTTTCACCGTGTGGCGGCAGCCGCTCCAATCGCGGTTCGCCACCATCTGTGAAAAGTAGGGAAGCGCCGCAGTTCCCAGGGGGGTAGCGCCGATCACAATGAAGAGGCTGACAATCTTCCGGGCATAGTTCAGGGCCGCGACGCTGCCCGGTTCGAGCATGGCCGCCATGGATTGATCGACCAGTTCGGTGCTGCCCATCAACAGCGTTCCGGCAAGCATGGGCGCGTACTGGCCGATGACTTTGCGCAAGCTGGGCTCCCATCCGTACCAGCGTGGTTCCAGCCGCACGTCCCTCACTTTCAACATCCAGCCCAATAGGGCGGACTGCAAGGCGACTCCGATCACGGTCCCGACCGCCAGGGTGTAAACGCCCCAGGCTTTGCCCAGAAGCAAGAGAAGAGTGATGATGGATAGTGGAGTTAGAGCCGCTGATAGGGCCGGCAAACCAAAGTGCTCTCCAGCGTTCAGGACGGCGGTCCAGGCCACCGCCAGTCCGCTCAAGACAATAAATGGCAAGAGGGCATAGAGAAGATGCCGGGTTAGCATCAACTTTGCGGGACTGAATCCTGAACCGAGTAGAGGCAGAAAATAAGGAGCCAGTAAGCCGACAGCCACGGCGACTCCCACCAGCAGTCCCAAGCTGACAACCATCACGTCGGAAAAGAGCCTCTGCGCCGCCGCTTTTCCCTCCCGTTCGCGGACCTCGATGTAAGTGGGGATCATGGCGGCGTTGAAGGAACCCGCGATGAGAGTCACCAGGAAGGAGGGAAGAAGGAAGGCAATCAGAAAAGAGTCCAGCGCGTCGCCGCGCCCAAACCAGCGCGCCACGGCCAACTCCTTTGCCGTGGATGCGAGACCCGCCAGCGCTGAGCACGCCGCCACACTGGCGGCAGCACGGAATATCTTGCGGCCGGGCGTCAATGCAGCGGGAGCCTGAGGCTGGGGCGGGGTCAGTTTCATGTCGTTTGCTGCATCGGGTGTCTCCAGGGGATGGGAGACGCGCCGGCGTGCCGGGACGAGCCTCTTTTCTTTGCCGGTTCCCCTCGCACTCGATCCTATCACGGGCAGCTAAGGCAGAGGCAACTCACTGAAAACCCGATTGCCACCTTCTGGCCGCTCGGCGTAAGCCCACGTCCGCTCGCTTTCACCGGTTGTGTCTTCTCTAGACTCGACCTTTGCTTAGTCACCGCGATTTAAATATACTGCCATTCTGGAACGAACGGGCTGCCCGCGCGCGCACTTGCGTTCCCAGAGACTTCTTCGCCCGGCAGGGAGCTGACCTAGCCCTTATGACTCCTCGACCTCACTCCCGGACAAAAGGCGAGTTGCTAGCCCAGGGCCTGTTTTGGAGCGGCGCTACATGGCTAATTGGCCAACTGCCCGAGCGGGATTTGTTGCTGGTCCTGACCTACCATCGAATCGGGAATCGCGAGGAGGATCCCTTCGACCCAGATGCTTTTTCGGCGACCGCCGAGCAGTTGGACGAACAGATATCCTACCTGAAGCGCCACGTCTCGCTGGTGAATCTGGAAGAGGCCTTGGCTTTTATCGACGGCACGATTCATGACAAAACCCGCCGTTGCCGGGCGTTGATAACTTTCGACGACGGGTACCTCGACAACTACACCGTAGCTTATCCCATCCTACGGTCGCACGGGGTGCAAGGCGTCTTTTTTCTCGCCACGAGCTTGGTCGGGTCCTGCAAGGTTCCCTGGTGGGACCACATTGCCTACCTGATGAAGACTGCGCGACAGCGCCGGTTCCGTCTCCACTACCCTGCTGATTTGGTTGTCGATGTCGACAAGAGGGGCATAACGAAGACCCTACGAGACGTTTTCGGCCTTTATTATAAGCCCCAGAACACCGATCCTACACGGTTCATTCGGGAGTTGAAGGAAGAAGCGAAAGGGAATGATCCACCAGCGACGATGCGGCGCTTTCTCGACTGGAACGAAGCGCGAGAAATGCGCAGCGGAGGCATGGCCATCGGATCCCACACGCACTCGCACCAAGTGCTAAGCCAATTGGGACCGGACCAGCAGCGTCAAGAGTTGGCCCATTCCCGCACACTATTGAAGGAGCAGCTCGGCACCGCAGCCGATGTGCTCGCTTATCCGGTTGGAGCCAGGAGCAGTTTTTCGGATGAAACCCAGCGCTTGGCCCGGGAAGTGGGATACCACGCCGCATTCTCATTCTACGGCGGAACGAATCTGCGGGGCAGGACGCAGCCTTATGACGTCAAGCGTGTCACGCACGGTGACCGAAGCTGGCGCCGCTTCCGGGTTCGGGGGGCGATCTGTCGAGCCACTGGATATTATTGGCCTTGATACGCCCGCCCAATGCGATCGGAGCGGCTGCGCACTCGGACGGCGGCGCGGCCTATGTGGCGCCTCGTTTGAGGATCCGTGTTAGAGGTCTGGCCGCAGCGACGAGCCGACGTTTTGCCCAGCTCGGCACGCTCGCTTGCGTCAATTTCCAACCGAGGAAAACAAAGCGCAACATGGCCATTAGCAGGTAATCCAGGATCCCGATCCTCCCCGAGCTGGACACAGCGCCATGCGCCACCCGGCTTACAAAGCGTCCCTCGCGAAGTGACTCCACAATGGAAGGAGCGGTCATTTGCGGGACCCGGCATTCCAGCCATACCCCACGTGGCTGGTCGGTGCTGTGGAAATCCAGACCAAAGATCGCAAATAACTTCTTCCCGCTCCGGCGCTCCCTCCTGACCGTTCGCACAAGACTGAAATTCGGCGCCACGCCGCCATCGACTTTGCCGTTCAAAACCTCGACGGCGTCGCAATCCAGAAGCGGACCCTTCCACTTTCCGCGCCCATGCGGATGAACCCAGATCACGAAGCCTCCCAATGCGCGTATCTGCGCGCTGAGTTCTTCTGGCGCTGTGGCTGTAGGCAGCTTGGAGATCCCGATACCGGCAATTTCCAGCCCGCTTGAGAAACGAAGCTCGAGTCCCGGGATGACAATAAACGAGGTTGAGCTTTCTTCCTGGCACGCCTGGACGAACCTTTCATAATCTGCGGCGCTTATCCCTTGCGCATGCTCAGTAAGTGCCACGAACCCGAACCCCTCACGGCGCAGCAGGGCGCATAAATCGGGAAGGTTGACTGTTCCATCGTAAGACATACGAGTGTGGCAATGCACGATACCTTTGACAGTCAGACTGCCCTTCGGCTCATTCAGGTCTATGTTCGTCCGGCCGAAAAGCCCCTGGAGCCATCGGGAGAGCCCAGCCACCCCTGGCCGGGGGTCGGTCAGCCAGAGGTCGTCGTATCGCAGCCCTGGATACCACGGGATCAGTATTTTTGCCAAGCTTGCGGAGAAACTCGGAAGCGGCATTGGCCAACCCACGGGTTTTCGCGCCAGGAGGTTCAGTAGGTGGTCAAGGTCCCCGGCAAGCCACCTGCAGGTGATGCCTTTCTTGTACTCCACCCGTTCAGGAGGAACTTCGCCTTCCAGACACTGCCGTACGACGTGCAAGGGGTAATCAATGCCGCAGTCGATGGGAAGCTGCATAGAACCCCAGGGCCGCGGGTTTATTTCCATCAGCGTGAGGCGGCCGGAAGACCTGTCCTTCTTGAACTCAACCATTAATATCCCACTAAAGCCCAGTTCCTTGACCAAGGCACGGCTAGCGCCAAGAATCTGCGAGTCCAATCCGACGGATTTGCGCGCGCAGCTTCCAGATCCTCGCGGATCCACCTCTCTTAGGCGTTCCCATTGGAATGGCAGATGAACATTGCCTCCCACGGCGAGGCACGAGAAACCCACGCCCATACCGCGCGCAAATCGTTGCACGAGCACATCACCCGCACTGCTAAGCCGTTTTGCCACAATCCGCCCCAGGTCGCCCCCGGAATAGGCATAATCGGTTGATCCGAAAACGACTCTGCCGTCCAGCCAGCGGACAGAAAAGCGGTCTTTGATGACCAAGGGAAAGCCGAGGTTGTGCAATCGTTCCATATCGTCTAACGAGGAGACGAGCGTTGTCTCGGGCACCGGAATATTCAGAGCTCGCGCCATGAGAATGGTCTGGTGCTTGTCCGAGGCGGTTTCAAGCGCCTCGTGAGCGGGAACCATCAAGCGCGTAACGCCTTGGAACTCCTCCCTGTACCGCGAAAGCGGAAAGACCGTCCAGTCGCTCATGGGAGCCACGAGTTCGATCTCTTCCTTTTGCACGTAGCTGCGCACCGCCGCAATAAAGTCTGCGGTCTGGGAGGTGGGGCTTGGGTATTCAACATTCCCTTTACAATAACGAGAAAGAGCCGCTCGCGAAAAAGCCCCGGTATGGTGCCCGACCACTATCCAATGCCCGGCCCGGCCCAGCGACCTCGTGAAGGCCAGCGCAGCATTCGTGTGACCATCAAGTACTAATATTCTGGCCAATCCAATACCTTTCCCAGTTGGCGTCAGGCAACCGAATCATTTCTCGTCCCGCGGCCAGATTCTCATCTCGGGCGCGATAGGCAGCACGCGCAAGGCCGCCAGCGCCGCCAGGTAAGCAACCGTTCCGGCGCCACAGAGTTCGCAGAGGTAAAGGAAGTTGCGGAATCCGGAAGGAGGGGGCGCGACCCAGAGGCGCAAGGTCCAGATGGCGAGAGCCGTCAAGAGGGCCCCCAGCAGGTTTTTGGAGGCGACCTGCAGCTCAGCGCGGCCCAAGGCTTGTCGAACTTCTCCGAGATTTCTGCTGATGGCCAGGGCACAAACAATTACCGACGCGACCAACAACCCCAGCGGTATACCCTTGGCGCCCAACCTGAGAACGCCAACGTAAAACAGATCGAATCCCAAGTTGAGACTGTAAAGCAGCATGGAGAGACGCAGAAAAGCTCCGCTCTCCCCGCGCGCGAAAAGGTAGAAGGTCAGCAACCGGATAAAAGAGAGCGGGAGGAGGCTGAGACAATAGTAGAAGAAGACTTGCGTCATCAGGCCGGTAGCGGCCGGCGTAAAGTGGCCGCGCTCAAAAACCAGCCGAATAATATTGTGGGCCAGCATAAGGCAGAAGACCACTGCGGGAGAGGTGAAAAAAAGGGCGATTTCCGAAATATCTTTGAATCTTCTTCTTTCTTCCTCACGCGCCTTGTTCATCGCGGCCTGAGCGAGCTGCGAAAGGGCGGCAGTTCCGACGCTGCCACCCAGTAATTCCACCATGGTGTAGAGAATCTTCGAGCCATAGTTCACCGCCGTAAGGGTTCCAGCGGGCAGAAACGAGGCGATCATCCTCTCCGCCAGGACCACGACTTGCCACGCTAAGGCGCCGCCGACTTGGGCGGTTCCGGCGCCGCGCAGCCGGCGGAAGGCCTCGCCGCTTCCGCTCAGAGTCAGGGAATAACGGACAGGGAAGGAAATCACAATCTTGGCGCCCAGTACCAGCACCTGGAAGAGATAACCGGCGAGATAACCGAGCACGATGCTGAAGGGGCCATAGCGATTAAAGCGCCATACGATGACCGAGATTACCACGACATTGCGGATCAAGCCCGCCGCCGAAGAGAGGACGAAGCTGCGACGGCTAAGGAGGTAAGAACGGAAGGTTTCGGCGATACCAGCCGGCACAATGACCAGGAAGAGCCAACGGCTAAGCTGGGTGGCCAGTTCGACTTCCGTGCGTGTAAAACCGGGCGCGATGCCGCGCATCAGCCAGGGCGCTCCCAAGGAGCCCACCGCCGCGAACAGGCCGAGCCCAAGGAATACCAGGTTGAGTACATAGCTGACGCCGCGGGCGAGGCCTTCGGAGGAGTCCCGGGAATCCAGCGTTGAAAAGAAGGGCACCAGCGAAAACTGGCTGGTAGCGGAGAGCAAGTTGGTGATGATGTAGGGAATCGTAAACGCGGCATAGAAGCTGTCGGAGTTCCGCGAGAGCCCCAATTGGGCGGCGATGCTGGTCTCCACCAGGATGCCGGAGATGCCGCTGAGCAGGCTGAAGAAGCCCACCACCGCGGAACCCCAGAGTAATTGGCGTTTGGAATCCATTTAGGTGCAGTGACGAGTGACAAGTGACCCGTGACGAGCCCCCGAAACTCAAACGTCACCCGCTTGGGGGATTCCGATTTCTGGTCCGATTCGCATCGGACCATCGGACCCCAGAAAGCGGGAAGGGTGACACGCGCCGGCGCTCCTTTCAGCCGGCGCAGGTCGGGTTACGGGGTCGAGCACACCGCTGATCGAACCGTTCCGCGATAAACGGCGTGGACATTAAGAATAAGAAAACCATGAGGACAGGTGAAGTGCCAAAGTTGAATTCGAAAAAGCCTTCGGCAAGAAATGCCAGCCAGGCCGCGATGGCAGCATCCGCCACCCAGCTTTGACTCGAGAGCCTGCGACGGGTTCTCAATACCTGCCCACCCAAGGCTAGCATGAACCATACCCACGCGATTAGGCAAGGCAGACCTCGCTCAGCGGCCAACTGCACGAAGTTGTCGTGGAGATGGTCGTGGTATCCGACGAGCGCTGTCGTGCCGGGCGGGAGATACTTTGGGTAAAGCACCGGGATATTTCCGGGCCCGACTCCCACCCAAGGATGTTCCCGAACCATCTTCAGGCCCACGCCCCACATCTCCAGGCGAATAGCCAGGGACGGATCCTGCCTCGGGTGAAAGGCCATGAAGAGTCGACGGCGAATGAGGGAAGGTGCGGCCAGTCCCAAAACGACTACAAGGACCGGGACGGCCCATAGCATCCGCGGTTTCCACCTCGCCACGATATAGAGCGTCGCCACCAGGCAACCCAGCCAGACCCCCCGGGTGAAATTTAAGACCAATGAGATTGAGACGATTGTGAGGACCAGCCAATGATATTTCCTGGCCGCCCCGCTTTCCATCGTGTCATTCCGAGCGAAGCGAGGAACCTCGCCAAGGTCTGTTCTCGGTGACTCCCGCCGCGACCGAGCGAGATTGCTCGCTTCGCCCGGAATGGCACGGTTAGACAGCAGGAGAAAGGCCAGCACGGCGCAAAAGAGGAGCATTTGCTGGCCGCCGAAGTTCATCCAGTGTCCCATGAAACCGTGGATACGGGTCACCGTCAAATAGATATAGGTGAAGTTGGGGTGGACGTGACGAACCCAGTCGTATTGGATGATAAACTGCGCCATCCCCACCAACCCGGCCACGGCAGCCTCGAAGAACAGGCCAAGCAGAAGCACACGCAAGTGGCGGGGGCTGGCCACCAGGTTTATGCTTAGTAGCAGAATCAGAAATAGGACAAGTTTCCGCACGGCAAATCCGCCCAGCGACGGATCAGCCGACCACAAGACGGAATTCACGGTGGCCAAGCAGAAGAGAAGCAAGGGCAGCTTGAAGGGCGGAAAGGCGATGGCCTGCCGGAGCCCGGCGCTCCGCGTTGCGGGCTGAAGCAAGTGAATTAAGTAAGCGAGGCCGGCGGTGGCGAGGAAAGCCTCTGACGCGGCAACCGACAGCAGCAGCGTCAGGACGTGCAAACTGAAGAACAACGACGCCCAGCGCACGGCTGGAGCCTGAGGAAGTTCGCTCCACCAGAGTTCGATAACGCCACGTAGTCTCGTCATGCCAGCGGTCAGCCGTCAGCTATCATCCAGCATGAATTGGCTACCAGAAAGGGCTCCCTGATAGCTGATAGCTGTGTACAAAATCCTGCCACTCCAACAGCGATGACGAGCCGGCGTGGCGCTCCGCGGCAAAACAGCGCCATTCCTTACCTCTGCCGCAACGGATTGCCTTGCGCATCCGGGAGCTTATTCATGGCGAGCAGGACGATATCGACAATCCACCAAATACCGCAGCCACCCAGGGTTAAGAGTTTGAGAATACCTAGCCCGACGTAGCCAAGATAGAAGCGGTCCACACCGAAGGTGCCGAGCAGGGCGGAGAGAATGATCGCCACCGTCCAGTCCTTTCCTCCCCCGCTTCCCAGCCGCACGCCGCATTTCACGCAAATCTCCGCGCCGGGCACGGTCTCTTGTCCGCAGGACTGGCAGTAGCGGTTTCCCTGGAGCGGCCGCTGGCCGCAGTTGATGCAAAACTCCGCGTTATCCGCCAACTGCTTTGCGCAATTCCGGCAATACATAAGAGGGCCTCACACGAAGGGGTACGACCTTTACAAGCGCGCCGATTATAGCTGGAAATTGGAAAATGGAAAACAGAAATTGGAAAATGGAAACCGGAAAACAAGTGGAAAATAGAAATCAGACAATGCGGACGCTTTTTTTGTGGCGTTGTTCGACCTCGGCGCGAAACGCCTGTGGAAAAGCGGAAAAGGAAACTGGAAGATCTGAAGCAGGCAAACCAGCACCCAAGCCTCGCCAGTTCCAGTTTCCATTTTCCAGCTTTTGTTCCTTCCTAGTTAGGCGTGCCGGCCGCCACCGGGGTCAAAGCGACATCGCGAGTCGGCTTGCCGACCTCGACGTGCACGGGTTCTCTCTCCAGCGCCAAATCCACCGCCTCGCGAATGGACTTGACGTAGTGAAGCACCACGCTTTCCAGCAGTTCTTCGTTAAGGTCTTCGTGCACGTTGGGTTCGTTGTCCGCGGGCAGGATGATGTCGATCACCCCGGCGCGCCTGGCCGCCAGGACTTTTTCCTTGATGCCGCCCACCGGCAGGACCTGTCCGCTCAAGGTGATCTCACCGGTCATTGCCAGGCGCGGCTTGGTCGGCCGGCTCGTTAGAGCTGAGACCAGCGCGGTCACCATGGTGATGCCGGCCGAAGGGCCGTCCTTGGGGATGGCTCCGGAAGGAACGTGGAAGTGGATGTCCTTCGATTGGAAGAAATCCGGGTCGATGTCGTACTCGACGGCGTGCGCGCGCACCCAAGCCAGTGCCGCCTGCATCGATTCCTGCATCACCTGGCCCACGTGCCCGGTCATGGTGAAGCCCTTTCCGCCTTTCATAGCGTTGGCTTCCACAAACAGCACATCGCCTCCCGTGGGAGTCCAGGCCAGCCCCACCACCACCCCCGGTTGGCGCGTGCGCTCCACGATCTCCGTCTCCAGACGGAAGCGCGGTATGCCGAGGAAATCGCGGAGATTATCGGGAATAACCAGTAGTTTCTCCGGGTGGCCCTCCGCAATCTTGCGCGCCTGCTTGCGGCAAATCGTGGCAATTTCGCGTTCCAAATTACGCACCCCAGCCTCCCGCGTGTAATGCCGGATGATGGAAGCCAGGGCGGGCCGCGTGAATTCAATCTGTTCCGGCGCCTTGATGCCGTGTTCTTCAGTCTGTTTCGTAATCAGATGGCGAACCGCGATTTGAATTTTCTCCTCTTCGCTGTAGCCTTGCAGTTCCAGCACTTCCATGCGGTCGAGGAGCGGCGGAGGAACGGTGTCCAGCACGTTGGCGGTGCAAATGAACAACACCTTGGAGAGGTCGAACTGCACGTCCAGGTAATTGTCCCGGAAGTGCGCGTTCTGCTCTGGGTCCAGGACTTCGAGCAAGGCGGAAGAGGGATCGCCCCGGAAGTCGCGGCCAATCTTATCCACCTCGTCGAGCATGAAGACCGGGTCGCGCGTTTCGGCCCGCCGAATGCCCTGCATGATCTGGCCCGGCAGCGCCCCGATGTAAGTCCGCCGGTGGCCGCGGATCTCCGCCTCGTCGTGGATACCGCCCAACGACATGCGGAAGAACTTGCGATCCAGAGCGCGCGCGATGGATTTGCCCAGCGAGGTTTTGCCGACGCCCGGAGGGCCCACAAAACAGAGGATCGGACCCTTGAGCTGGGGTTTGAGCTGCAGCACCGCCAAGTAATCCAGAATGCGCTCCTTCACTTTTTCAAGGTCCCAGTGGTCTTCGTCGAGCACTTGCTTGGCCTTCTGGATGTCGACCTTAATCTCGCTGACCTTTGTCCAAGGCAAGGCCACCAGCCACTCGAGATAGGTGCGCGTGACGTGATAGTCGGCAGCGGCGGGGGACATCTTCGCCAGGCGGCCTAGCTCCCTCAATCCCTCTTTCTTCGCCTCCTCCGTCATGCCGGCCGCTTCGATCTTCTTGCGCAATTCCTCAATTTCCTGCTGCTCGTCCGCTTCTCCCAACTCCTTCTGGATGGCTTTCATCTGCTCGCGCAGGTAATACTCGCGCTGGCTCTGCGTAACCTGGTCTTGAACATCGGACTGAATCTTGGAGCGCAGTTGCAGGACTTCAACTTCCCGCATTAATTGCCGGTTCAGCCGCTCCAGTCGCATCTTCAGATCCAGACTTTCCAGCAACTCCTGCTTCTCGGTGCTGGAGAGCGAGGGGAGGTTGGCGGCGATAAAATCGGTGAGTCGCCCGGGATCGTCAATGTTCATGACCACCGTCTGAAGGTCGTCCGAGAGAGTCGGCGAGAGCTGCACCACCTGCTGGAAAAGGGTCGTAACGCTGCGCACCAGGGCGTCAAAATCAGCTTCCTTCTCCTTCGGGACGATATCCTGGAGGGGCTTGGCCCGCCCGATCATGTAGGGCTCGACCTGCGCCACCTCCTCCACGGCAATCCGCTGCAAGCCCTCCACAAAGATAAAGAGGCTTTGACTGGGCAGC
>Ga0187781_10001076_pt1 | contig 20501 bp, 19 predicted proteins | sample 0715_SJ02_MP02_2_FD_132447 | JGI IMG/M metagenome (GOLD analysis project Ga0187781, IMG submission 132447) | Tropical peat soil microbial communities from peatlands in Department of Meta, Colombia - 0715_SJ02_MP02_20_MG | ecosystem: Environmental > Terrestrial > Soil > Wetlands > Peat | place... | reverse complement strand
TTGAGCTACTGAAACGACCGCAAATCGGCTTTGAGGACGTGGCCAGACTATCGAGTTTTGAGGGCGCGGCAATTGATGCGCTCAGCTCCCCATGGGATCCGGCCATCGTGCAGCAGCTCGAAATCGCCGCTAAATACGAGGGTTACATTGCGCGTCAGCGCGTCGAAATTGCGCGCCACCAAAGTCACGAGACGACCTGCATCCCGCAATGCTTTGATTATGGCGCGGTTCGCGGCCTCTCCGTCGAGGTGCGCCAAAAGCTCTCCTCGCAGCGTCCCGAGACGGTCGGACAAGCCGCGCGCATCTCGGGAGTGACTCCGGCGGCGATCTCTTTGCTGTTGGTGTTCTTAAAGCGCTGGCAACGAGAAAACGCCACCGCCGCCTCGCCCGTTGCAGCCAGGCAAAACAGCGCCGACGGCCTATCCAAATCCGAGCCGCAAAAGGATGATGCAACACGGCAGCTTGCCGCCTGAATTGACCGCGACTCGCTCGCCTGAGCTCTCGCCGACGCTGCTCGCGCAGCTTGCGCGCGAAATGCAGTTGCAGCTATCGCCACAACAGTGCGCGCAGCTTATCGCCTACGCGAGCTTGCTGCAGCGCTGGAACCGCGTACACAACCTCACCGCGATCAGCGACAGCCATGCGGTTCTTACTCACCACTTGCTCGATAGCCTGGCAATTATTGGTCCGCTCGAGCACGCGCTAACCAAGTACGCGAGCGCCTTGGAGAACGAGCGCGCGCAGTTGCATTTTCTTGACGCGGGCACCGGCGCGGGCCTGCCGGGGGTCCCGCTCGCGATCGCACGGCCCAGCTGGCATGGCACGCTGGTCGATGCGGTACAAAAAAAGTGCGCCTTCCTGCAGCAGGTTCGCATTGAACTGCATCTGGCAAACGTGACGGTGCATCATGCGCGACTGGAGTCAAGCGGCCTGAAGCAACACGAGCTCATCGTATCGCGCGCGTTTACTTCGCTAGGCGAATTCGTGGCCCGTACACAGGGCTTGCTGCGTCCCCACGGGCTTTGGGCCGCGATGAAGGGGCGCCATCGCGCGCAAGAGAGCGCCGATCTGCCGCCGGGCGTGGAGCTTCTTGAGGTGATTACACTGCGCGTCCCGATGCTGCGCGAACAGCGCCATCTGGTAATACTTCGCCAGCGGGGCGTGTACTCCGCTAGCGCGGCAATTGCAAAACCATAAGAGAAAACGCGCAGGCGACGGCTTGGCCCAGATCTTTTGTATCGCAAACCAAAAAGGCGGCGTCGGTAAGACCACGACTGCGGTCAACTTAGCGGCCGGGCTTGCCATTCACCAACAGCGTGTCCTGCTGATCGATCTGGATCCGCAAGGCAATGCCACCATGGGAAGTGGCGTGGACAAGCGCACTTTGTCCAACACCGTCTATGAGGTGCTATTAGGCCTGACGGATATCCGTAGCGCCTTGGTGCGCGCAGGCGCCGCCGGCTATGACGTGCTGGGGGCAAACCGGGAGCTCGCCGGCGCTGAGGTCGAGCTGGTCGCAGTCGCACAGCGCGAGACGCGCCTGCGCAGCGCTTTGCGCGCGGTGGAGGGGGACTATGACTTTATCCTCATCGATTGCCCGCCCTCGCTTTCGTTGTTAACGCTCAACGGGCTTTGCGCAGCCCACGGCGTAATCATTCCGATGCAATGCGAGTACTTCGCCCTGGAGGGCTTGACGGATCTGGTAAATACGATCAAGCGCGTGCACGCCAATCTGAATCCAGGCCTCAAGATCATCGGCTTGCTGCGGGTCATGTTCGACCCGCGCATCACCTTACAGCAGCAGGTATCCGAACAACTGGTGGCCCATTTTGGCGATAAGGTGTTCAAGACCATCATTCCGCGCAACGTTCGTCTGGCTGAGGCGCCGAGCCACGGCACCCCCGGGGTCATTTACGATCGCAGTGCCCGCGGCGCGATCGCCTACGTGGATTTTGGCGCCGAGATGGTCGAGCGCGTTAAAACGCTATAGCGGATCGGCCGAAACAACCGGTCGGGCTGCGCCCCCCGACACCCGATAGGACACGCCTTTCATGAAACGAACCAAGGGCCTAGGCCGCGGATTGGACGCTTTGCTGGGCACCGAGCGCGCGGACGCGGGCCCCAGCGCTCCCCAAGAGCTACCCCTTGCGCAATTGCGCGCGGGCAAGTACCAGCCACGCACGCGTATGCAACCCGAGGCGCTGGCGGAGCTTGCCGAATCCATTCGGCAGCAGGGCGTGATCCAACCGATACTTGTGCGCACGCTTACCACGGATCAGTACGAGATCATTGCGGGCGAACGGCGCTTTCGTGCCGCGCAGATGGCCGGCCTCACCGAAGTTCCGGTGATCGTTCGCGACGTGCCCGACGAGGCCGCACTGGCAATGGCGCTGATCGAAAACATCCAGCGCGAAGACCTCAATCCACTGGAGGAGGCGCAAGGCGTTCAACGCCTGATCGCCGAGTTCTCCTTCACCCATGAGCAGGCAGCGCAAGCCATCGGCCGCTCGCGCAGCGCCACGACCAACCTGCTGCGTCTGCTGCAGCTGGCCCAGCCGATACAAGATTTGTTGATGGCAGGTCGCATTGACATGGGGCACGCACGAGCCTTGCTCTCGGTCGCGGCCGTGGACCAGATTCGCCTAGGTCAAGAGATTGCGGCACGTGGATATTCGGTGCGCCAGGCCGAAAAACTCGTGCGCCGAGCCAACGCCCCAGCGCCAGTTCGTACGAAGGGGCCCAAAGACCGAGATCTGGCGCGCCTGGAAGAGCAGTTAAGCGATGCGCTCGCCACACGAGTTGCAATCCACCCAGGACGACGCGGCCACGGCCAAATCCTCATCAACTACACCGGGCTCGATCAGCTACAAGGCTTGATCGAAGTGCTGGGCCGGTCGCGCGAGCAGTGATCTGCGTCAAAACCCAAGCGCGTCGTTGTGGGTTCGGTGAAGAAGCGTCGTGGTTTCATACTTGACCCTTTTTGCCGCGCCGCCGTAAAATCTTCAGGCTTTGGGGAGGTTGGGGACCTGTTGCAGCACACTTGGGAGCGCGTGCGGCGTGACCATGGCGTAGCCGCGGGTGGTCCGGATCATGTTCCGGGTCGTGCTGGTGCAGTTCATCACGTCCTTGATTGTTGCCGCGGGGGCGGGGGCAGTCGCTGGGTTGCACGCAGCGCTATCTGCGCTGCTTGGCGCTTTGGCCTGCTCGCTGCCCAATGGCTTGTTCGCGCTGAACCTAGCGCTACTTGGCCGCGTGCGGCCGAGCAAGGGCGGTCGTGAGGGCTTGGCGCGGGTGTCGCCGGGCGCCTGGGGGATATTGATCGGCGAATTATGCAAGGTGCTTCTCATGGTCGGCCTGCTAGCGCTGGTCGTGCGAAGCTACAAGGACATAGTTTGGCCAGCGCTGATCGTTGGGGTCGGCGCTGTTTTATTGGTCCAACCCGTTGCCCTCGCCTGGCGCCAGCGCTGAGGTCAGGTGTGGCATAAGAGCGGTCAGAGCGATGGCTACCAGCGAATCGGTTACAGGGTCCGAATACATTGCGCATCACCTGCACCACCTTGCCAGCTCCCAGCAGCATGGCCTGTTTGACCCGTCGGTAATTCATCTCGACACGCTGTTTTTTTCCTTGCTCACCGCAGCGTTAATTCTGGTGGGTCTGTGGCTGGTCGCGCGCCAAGTCACAAGCGGCGTTCCGGGACGCCTGCAAGCATTTGTCGAGATGTTGGTCGAGCTGGTCGACGAACAGGCCAAGGCATTGGTCAGCGGCGATCGTCGTTACGCGGCGCCCCTGGCGCTCACCGTGTTTTGCTGGGTCACGCTAATGAACGCAATCGATCTGATACCGGTGGACGCGCTTCCCCGCTTTGCGGGCGCAATTGGCCTTGCAAAGTTGCGGCCCTTGCCGACTGCGGACTTAAATGCGCCACTTGGTATGGCAGTTGGTGTGCTGGTTTTGTCCTTGTACTACGGTATTCGCATGAAGGGACTGTTTGGCTTCCTCAAGGAGCTGTTTGTCGCCCCTTTTGGCCAGGCGCACCTGAGCTGGAATCCGTTTACCTGGATCGGCGCGCTGCTGCTGGCAGCGGCCAATTTGGGGCTAAACATCATTGAGTACGTATCCAAGACCTTTTCGATGGGCATGCGGCTTTACGGCAACATGTACGCGGGCGAGCTGCTCTTTTTCTTGATCGCGCTGCTCGGCGGCAGTGTCACCGCTCTAGGCATCGCGCTACATCTTTTCACTGGTTCGATCTGGGCAATCTTCCACGTCCTGATCGTTTTGCTGCAGGCCTTCATTTTCATGATGCTTACGCTGGTCTACATTGGTCAGGCTCAGGAATCCCACGCCGCGCACTGATCGCCGACTTTTCTTGCCACTTTCCACACAGGAGATTGTTATGACTACCATAGGGCTCGTTGCCGTCGCTTGCGGGCTGATCATCGGTCTGGGCGCCGCTGGCGCCTGCATCGGAATTGGCATCATGTCCGGCAAATTCATCGAGGCCTCGGCGCGCCAGCCCGAACTGATGAACACGCTGCAGACCAAGGTCTTCTTGCTGTTGGGTCTGATCGACGCTTCGTTCATCATCGGCGTTGGTATTGCCCTTTGGTTTGCCACAGCCAATCCGTTCACGGCGGCCGGCTAACTAGGCGTCCAGGCGCACGTCCGGGCCGCGCCACAGGTCGCTCGCTGTTAACCGCACGTAGTGTCGCAGTCCGCAACTTGAACGGGTGCGCATCGAGGTTTCGAATATGAATCTGAATGCCACATTGATAGTCCAGGCGGTCGTCTTCATCATTCTGGGCTGGGTCACGATGAAGTTCATTTGGCCGCCCCTGATACGGGCGCTCGATGAGCGACGCCAGAAAATTGCCGATGGTCTGGCCGCAGGCGAACAGGGAACGAAGAACCTCAATGAGGCCACGCGCAGAATTGCGCAGCTCGAGACCGACGCCAAGGCACGCGCGCAACTGATCATCATCGACACGGAAAAGCGTGCACAGGCCATCGTCGACGCTGCCAAGGCGCAAGCCAAGGCCGAGGGCGATCGCCTGATTGCCGCCGCCAAGGTAGATGCCGAACAGCAACTCGTGCGCGTGAAGCTGGTTTTACGTGACCGAGTCGCGGACCTGGCGGTCGCGGGCGCCGAACAAATCCTAAAGCGCGAGGTCGACGCGCGCACCCACGCCGATTTGCTCACGCAGCTCAAAGAGCAGCTTTAGCCATGGCCGAACTCTCCACCATAGCGCGCCCGTATGCCGACGCCCTGTTCGATGCGGCGCGCGCCAATGCCCAAGCGGCCGCGCAATGGCAGGACGCAGTCGATGCCGTTGCGGCGCTGATCGCCGATCCGAACGTGGCTTCCTTGCTGTCGAACCCGCAACTTTCCGATGCGCGCCGCTTCGAGTTGCTCTCTGGGTTATGCAAACAGCCCCTTACGGGTCCAATCGGCGAGTTGCTGAAGTTGGTCATAGAAAATGGACGCCTGGAGGCAATACCGGAAGTGGCCGCCCAGTTTCGCCAACGGCTCAATGCCTCCCAGGGCGTTGCCGACTGCGTCATCGAAAGTGCATTCGCATTGAGCGGTGAGGATTTGGCGAGCCTGCTGGCCGCACTCGCGCGCAAGTTTCCCTTCCAACTCAAACCCGTAGTCCGGATCAACTCGCAGCTCATTGGTGGTGTGCGCGTCACTGTCGGCGATCGGGTGCTCGACAGCTCGGTGCGCGCTCGCCTGGAGGCGATGCAGGCCCGGTTGACTGCCTAATTTCGCGATAGGGAGTGGTTCGATGCAACTTAATCCATCTGAAATCAGCGAACTGCTGAAAAACCGCATCCAGGGTCTGGGTGTCGCCACGGACGTTCGCACCCAGGGCACGGTTGTAACGGTGACCGACGGCATCTGCCGCATTTACGGGCTATCCGACGTGATGCAAGGCGAGATCCTCGAGTTCAAGGAAAAGACCGTCGGTCTGGCGCTGAACCTGGAGCGCGACTCCGTTGGCTGCGTGATTCTTGGCCGCTATGAGCACATCGCCGAAGGCGACAGCGTCAAGACAACGGGTCGCATTCTGGACGTGCCCGTAGGCCCCGAGTTGATCGGCCGTGTCGTCGATGCACTCGGCGAGCCCATCGACGGCAAAGGTCCGATTGCGGTCAAGCAGCGTGACGTGATCGAGAAGGTGGCGCCGGGCGTGATCGCGCGCCAATCCGTCTCCCAACCCGTGCAAACCGGGCTCAAATCGATCGACTCCATGGTGCCAATAGGCCGCGGCCAGCGCGAGCTCATTATCGGGGACCGCCAGACCGGCAAGACCGCGGTGGCCGTCGATACGATCATCAACTCCAAGGGCAAGGATCTGATCTGTGTGTACGTTGCGATCGGGCAAAAAGCCTCGACGATTGCCAACGTGGTTCGCAAGCTCGAGGAAACCGGCGCGCTTGCCTACACGATCGTTGTCGCGGCCTCGGCATCGGACTCCGCGGCCATGCAGTACATCGCCCCGTATGCGGGCTGCACCATGGGCGAATACTTCCGCGACAGAGGCCAAGACGCCTTGATCATCTACGATGACTTGACCAAGCAGGCCTGGGCCTACCGGCAGATCTCGCTGCTGCTGCGCCGCCCGCCCGGTCGTGAGGCCTACCCTGGCGATGTCTTTTACCTGCACTCGCGCCTGCTCGAGCGAGCGGCGCGCGTCAATGCCGATTACGTCGAGAAGTTCACCAAGGGCGCGGTCAAGGGCAAGACGGGTTCGCTGACCGCCTTGCCGATCATCGAGACCCAAGCCGGCGACGTCACTGCCTTCGTGCCCACGAACGTCATTTCGATTACCGACGGGCAGATCTTCCTGGAAACGGATCTGTTTAATGCCGGCATCCGACCCGCGATCAACGCGGGCATCTCCGTCTCCCGGGTCGGCGGCGCGGCGCAGACCAAGGTCATCAAAAAGCTTGGCGGCGGCGTGCGCTTGGCCCTGGCCCAGTACCGCGAACTGGCCGCTTTCGCCCAATTTGCCTCGGATTTGGACGACGCGACCCGCAAGCAACTCGATCGCGGCCGGCTCGTTACCGAGCTCATGAAACAGCCTCAATACCAGCCGCTGCAGGTCTGGGAGCAGGCCGTGACTTTGTTTGCGGTCAACGGAGGATATTTCGATCAGATTCCCGTAGCTAAAGCGCTCGACGCGGAAAAGGCAATGCGCGATTACCTGAAGCTGCACCACGGGGCCCTGGTTGATCGCATCGAGTCGACTAAAGACTTGTCCAAGGACGATGAAGCCGCCCTCAATGAGGCCTTGAAAGCCTTCGCCGCCAGCGCCGCGTACTGAACCACTCCCGCAGCCATACAACCGTCCCGCGCGCAGCGCACATTCAGGCCCAGGAACGATCGATGCCCAGCACCAAGGAAATTCGCGTCAAGATCAAGAGCGTGCAAAACACGCGCAAGATCACCAAGGCCATGGAAATGGTCGCGGCCTCGAAGATGCGACGCGCGCAGGAGCGCATGCGCCTGTCGCGCCCGTATTCGGACAAGATCCGCAACATTACGGCGCACATGTCGCTCGCCAATCCCGAGTACCGGCACCCCTTCTTGCTGCGCCACCCCAGCGGGCTGCCGGTCGGATTGATTTTGGTATCGACGGACAAGGGACTGTGCGGTGGGCTCAATACGAATATCCAGCGCCTCTTGCTGGCGCGCTTTCGCAGTTGGGAGGCGGAGGGGATCAAATTCCAGGCCTGCGCGATCGGTGCCAAGGGTCTTGCATTTTTGCAGCGCCTGGGTGCCGATGTGGTTACCCAGGTCGTTCAGTTGGGCGATCGGCCGCATGTCGAGAAGCTCGTCGGCCCGCTCAAACCGCTGCTTGATGGTTACAGCCAGGGGCGCCTGGGCGCCGTCTACTTGGCCTACTCGCGTTTCGTCAACACGATGAAGCAAGAACCGGTGGTCGAGCAGCTGTTGCCACTGTCGGCCGAACGCCTGCAGCAGACCTCCGAGGAGCGCCGTGAGTATGGATGGGACTACCTCTACGAACCCGATGCGCCCAGCGTCGTTGACGAGCTGATGGTGCGCTATATCGAGGCGCTGATCTTCCAGGCGGTGGCCGAGAACATGGCGTCGGAGCAAAGCGCGCGCATGGTAGCGATGAAAGCGGCCTCCGACAACGCGAAGAAGATGATCGGCGAGTTGCAACTGGTCTACAACAAGACGAGGCAGGCGGGCATTACCAAGGAGATTTCTGAAATCGTAGGCGGCAGCGCGGCGATTACGTAGGCCGGCAGGCCGTTTGCGTCGACCGCGCCGTAGAGCGCAGGGCGACGAACAGGGATTTTGAACTGAGGGCAATCATGGCAAAGGGACAAATCGTTCAATGCATCGGCGCGGTGGTCGATATCGAATTTCCGCGTGAGGAGATGCCGCATGTGCATGACGCGCTGACACTCGAACCCGACCCCAGCAACCGGCTCGTGGAACAGGGGCTGACCTTCGAAGTCCAGCAGCACTTGGGCGACGGCGTCGTGCGCGCAATCGCGATGGGCTCCAGCGATGGCCTCAAGCGCGGCATGGCGGTGCGTGGTACGGGCGCAGGCATCAAGGTGCCGGTCGGACCGGGCACCTTGGGCCGGATCATGGATGTTTTGGGGCGGCCTATCGACGAGGTTGGCCCCATAAAGTCCGATGAGCGACGCGAGATTCACCATCCGGCACCAATCTTCGCGGAACTTGCGCCATCGATCGAACTGCTCGAAACAGGCATCAAGGTCATTGACCTCGTTTGCCCTTTTGCCAAAGGCGGCAAGATCGGGCTATTCGGCGGCGCTGGCGTCGGCAAGACCGTGAACATGCTCGAACTGATCAATAACATTGCTACCCAACACGCGGGCTTGTCAGTTTTTGCCGGCGTGGGCGAACGCACGCGCGAAGGAAACGACTTTTATCACGAGATGATCGAGGCCGGAGTCGTGAAGCTCGACAAGCTCGAGGAGTCCAAGGTCGCGATGGTGTTCGGACAGATGAACGAGCCGCCGGGCAACCGGCTGCGCGTTGGCCTTACCGGGCTGACGATGGCCGAGCGCTTTCGCGACGAGGGGCGCGATGTGCTGTTTTTCGTCGACAACATCTATCGCTACACACTTGCCGGCACCGAGGTCTCCGCGCTGCTGGGCCGCATGCCCTCTGCAGTAGGCTATCAACCCACGCTGGCCGAGGAGATGGGCGCTTTGCAGGAGCGCATCGTCTCGACCAAGACAGGGTCGATCACGTCCGTGCAAGCGGTGTACGTTCCGGCCGACGACCTGACGGATCCGAGTCCGGCCACGACCTTTTTGCACCTGGACGCCACGGTTGTGCTTTCGCGCGATATCGCCGCGCTTGGGATCTACCCGGCGGTTGACCCGCTCGACTCGACGTCCCGCCAGGTCGACCCCAACACGATCGGCGAAGAGCACTACAACACCACGCGTCGCGTTCAGGCCACCTTGCAACGCTACAAGGAACTGCGAGACATCATCGCGATCTTGGGAATGGACGAGCTCTCGCCCGAGGACAAGCTTGCGGTCGCGCGCGCTCGCAAGATCCAGCGCTTTTTGTCCCAGCCGTTCCACGTGGCCGAAGTGTTCACCGGTGCGCCGGGCAAATACGTATCGCTCAAAGAAACGATCCGGGGCTTCAAAATGCTCGTCGACGGCGACTGCGATGCGCTACCGGAGCAGGCCTTTTATATGGTTGGCACGATCGACGAGGCGTTCGAAAAGGCCAAAGCGCTCAAGTAGGCGCACCGCGCAAAATTGGTCGCATCAACGAACTCGGTCACAAATCCGCGCTAACCCCACCGGAGGCCTCATGTCGGTAATGCACATAGATGTTGTCAGTGCGGAGGAATCGATCTTTGCCGGCGAAGCCGAATTCGTGGTGCTTCCGGGCGAGGCCGGCGAACTGGGTATCTACCCACGCCACATGCCGCTGATCACCCGCATCAGGCCCGGGGTTGTGCGCATCCGCATGCCCGGAGGCGCGGAAGAGCGAGTGTTCGTCGCGGGCGGCATACTTGAAGTGCAGCCCAGGATCGTGACCGTGCTCGCCGATACCGCTGTGCGCGGTCGCGACTTGGACGAGGTAAAGGCCACCGAAGCGCTTAAGCGCGCCGAGGAAGCACACCGCAATGCGCGTGACAAGCTGGAGATCGCAAAGGTCGAAGCAGAAATCGCAATGCTCACGGCGCAGCGCCTGGCCGCTATCTTGCAGAAAAAGCAAAGCTAAGGCGCGCGCGGCGCGCCTTAGCCGACGGGTTTGGCGGCAGCAATCACCTTGTTGATCCGCCACTGCTGCAGGATCGATAGGCCGTTATTTAGCACGTAGTACAACACCAGTCCCGAAGGAAAGAAAAAGAACATTACGCCGAAGACAAACGGCATGATCATCATCATCTTTGCCTGCACCGGATCGGGTGGCGTTGGCTGCAGGGTATATTGAATCCAGCTTGTGAGCATCATCAACGCTGGCAGAACGAACCACGGGTCGGGCGTCGACAAGTCGTGGATCCAAAGGATCCATGGTGCATTGCGCATCTCCACCGACCCGAGTAACACCCAATACAGCGCGATGAAAACGGGGATTTGCACCAAGATCGGCAGACAGCCTCCTAGCGGATTGATCTTCTCTTGCTTGTACAGATCCATCATCGCCAGTTGCAGCTTTTGCTTGTCCTCGCCGTACTGCTCTTTGAGCTTGGCCAAGCGCGGGGCGACCTCCTTCATGCGCGCCATCGACTTAAACCCCGCTGCAGCCAGAGGGTAAAAGGCGATCTTGATCAGGATCGTGAGCAATACGATCGCCCAGCCCCAGTTACCGACGACGCGATACAAAAAGCCCAACAGCCAAAAGAGCGGCTTAGCGATCGGGTCCAGCCAGCCGTAATCGGCGACACGATCCAAACCCGGCGCCAAAGCCTCGAGGACCGACTGGTTTTGCGGTCCCACGTACAGCACCGCTTGCTCGGAAGCCTTGGCCCCTGGCGCCAGTGCACCGAGCGGCACGATGGCACCAACCGCAAACAGTCGGTCGCTAATCGCGCGAGTGTAAAACTCGCGTTGCGCGCCCGGTGCCGGAATCCAGGCGCTTAGAAAGTAGTGCTGCACCATTGCTAGCCAGCCATTGTCGGCAGGCTTGGGTTGGGCCGCATCGTGCTTGGCGATGTCGTCAAAGGAAATCTTGCGGTAGTGCTCCGCATCGGTGTAAACGGCCGGTCCGGTATACGTCTTGTAAAAGGAGGAATCCTCCTCCGTCTTGCCGTTGTCGCGCGTGAGCTGAAGGTAAAGCGAGGGCGAGATTTGCCCGTTACCGACGTTCTCCACGTCATGGCGTACGTCAATGTCGTAGCGCCCACGCTTAAAGACGAAGGTTTTGCGCAACAACAACCCGCCCGATTCGGCCTCAAAGCGCACACTCAGTTCCTGCTGTCCCTCCCCCAGGGTGCGTGCGCCCGGAAGGATTGCAAAGCGCGTGCTTCGGTGGTTAGGCAGGCTGATTGCATCGGCTCCGCCGATAAGGCCGGTTTGCGCCAAATACTCGCGCGTGGCGCTGCGATCGAAGAGCACGACATGCTCCTCGGCCCCCGGTTTCTTGCCCGTGATAAACCCCGCAAGGCCCTGTGCGGTCCACTGCGCAGCAACATCTTGCCGTAGCAATTCCACGCGCACGAGCACGGCTCCTTGGGCGTCAAAGTCGGCCTGCAGCAAATCGGTTTGCACGCGCACGATCTCGGCCGGACCCGAGGACGCTGTCGACTTTGCCTCTTCGCTCGGAACGGCAGCGTTGGGCGCGCCGGCTGCCGGCGCGGCGGTAGCAGGCGCCGCCGTGTTCGTTGTCGTCTCGCTTGTCGAAGCGCCGGTATTTGCCGCACCGGCCGGTGCCTTGCTGGCACTGATGCTGGCCGAAGGAAAAAAAAAGGCGCTGTGCCCCTGATACACCTGCCAACGATCCCATAGCAGGATCAGCGACATACCGAAGACAACCCAGATAATCGTGCGTTGAAATTCCATGATCCGCCACGTCTCCAACTAGAGGCGCCGCCCGCTCTGATTCACAAGTTCGCGATCCGATTCGCAGCATCGGCAGCCGGTAGCGGCTGCGCGCTGTGCGCCCGCGCGGCGCAAGCTTCGCAAGCACAGCACCCATGGGACGCCGAAAGCGGCGCCGAAGGCACCGGATCCCAGCCGCCCGCGTGCCACGGATGACAGCGCAGCAATCGGCCCAGTGCCAGCAGCACTCCACGCCCCGGCCCAAACCGCTCGATTGCCTCAAGGGCATACTGCGAGCAAGTCGGCGCGAAGCGGCACTGATTGCCAAGCAACGGAGAAAGCGCAAATTGATACGCGCGTAGCAGGACGAGCAAGATGCGAGTCACGACGACGCCCCCACAGGCCCGGTCACAAGACACTGAGTCTGATGCCTTGACCGCGTTCGCAGTTCACGCCGCAGTTGCGCGATCAGGCTCTCCGCCTCGCGCCGCACTTGGGCCTTGACGCCGGACCAGTTCACGGCCATCGGAGCGGGCAGCGGAGCCTTCAGCCGCAACACGATATCGATGCGCAGTGCGGGCGCTGTCGTGTGCAGCGCCTCGCCAGCTGCGCGTGCGACCTCACGCAATACGCGCTTAACGGTATTGCGCGCGACAGCGCGCCGTGCGTGGTTGCGCGCGACCGTGAACCCGAAACGCACATGTGGCCGCGCCGGCAATCCTTCGTCGCAAGCTGCCGGCGATGGGCAGGGCTGCACGCTTGCGCTCATTGCAATTAAGCGGCGCGATGCGCGCCAGGGCGCCTGGGCATTGGAGACGGTAGCAAACTCGCTCGCTCGAAGCAGGCGCTGGTGTTTGCGCCAAATGTGGTTCGGGCGCGCCGCCGACTCAGACCGCGAGGCGCTTGCGACCTTTGGCGCGGCGGGCATTGATGACCGCGCGCCCGCTGCGAGTGCTCATCCGCTCGCGAAAACCGTGCGCGCGCTTTCGTTTTACGACGGAGGGTTGATAGGTGCGTTTGGTGGCCATTTAAATTCCCCGGTCTTGTGCGCCGCCCGGAATTTGGCGCAAAACGCGCTTGCTTCCTCGGTAAGCGAAAAGCCCGTTATTAGACGCGACAACGCACAAGTTCGTCAAACACCTCCCCTGCAGGCTAGTGCATCGGCATTTTTCGCGGGATGCCTAAGGTAGGCTTCGTCCGCTGCCTGCCAGCGATTGACCACGCAGTCAGATGATCGCAAATAGCGATTGCCCACTATCGATATTGCGGCCGTGGATAGGTCACTCCACTTCCTTGCTAGGAGGAAATATTGGCGGTCGCTTGTGGATAACTTTTGCGCCTCAGGATACAATCGACCCTTTCCGCCGGCTAAAAAAGCTCGGTGGCATAAGCTCCGGCCCTGCGCTTTTTGGCTAGCCGGAAACAACACGCAAAGAGACAGCGGCGCGGGCGTCAATGCTGGCGCCATGCACGGCGGGGGACACGAATTTACATGCTCAGCTTCTGGCAAGACTGCTCGCGCGTTTTGGAGCGCGAGCTAACTCCGCAGCAGTTCACGGCCTGGATCAAGCCACTTAGGGCGATTGAATTTGATGCGAGCACCGGCAACATTCATCTGAGAGCACCGAACCGTCTGAAGCTCGATGCGGTGCGCGCCCAATTCGCTTCCCGCATTCAGGCAGTTGTCTCATCGGTACTCAAGCGTCCCGTCAACGTGCTGTTCGAACTTGAAGCCTCGGACGTGCCGACCTCGGACGAAACGCAAGATAACGGCCAGATGGGGCCTGCTTCCGAGGACGAGAGCATTGAAGAGGTTGCTCCCGCACCGAGTACGCCGTTGGTTGCGACCTCGTCAGAAAGTCTCGAGCGAGCGCGTCTTAACCCCGCGCTCACATTCGACACGTTTGTCACCGGCAAGGCCAACCAGTTAGCGCGTGCCGCTGCAATGCAAGTTGCCGAAAATCCTGGCGGCTCTTACAACCCGCTGTTCTTGTACGGCGGCGTGGGCTTGGGCAAGACGCACTTGATCCACGCGGTAGGTAATGCGATCCTGGCGCGGCGCCCCAGCGCCAAGGTGCGCTACATCCACGCCGAGCAGTATGTCAGCGACGTCGTGCGCGCCTACCAGCGCAAGGCATTTGACGAATTCAAGCGCTACTACCACTCGCTGGACCTATTACTCATCGACGACATCCAGTTCTTTGCTGGCAAAAGCCGAACGCAAGAGGAGTTTTTCTACGCCTTTGAAGCGCTGGTGGCAGGCCGCAAGCAGATCATCATCACCAGCGACATCTATCTGAAAGAGCTGCGAGATATCGAGGATCGGCTGGTCTCGCGATTCGCATCGGGTCTGACCGTCGCGATCGAGCCGCCGGAACTCGAGATGCGGGTCGCGATCTTGCTCAAGAAAGCGGAAATTGAACACGCCGAGCTTGCCGAGGATGTGGCATTTTTCATTGCCAAGAATCTGCGCAGCAACGTACGCGAGCTGGAGGGCGCACTGCGCAAGGTGCTGGCATTTGCTCAGTTCCATGGGCGCCCAGTCACAGTAGATTTGGCGCGCGAGGCACTCAAAGATTTGCTCTCGGCTAGCACGGGACAGGTCACCGTCGAGCTGATTCAAAAGACGGTGGCCGACTACTACAAAATCAAGGTCTCCGATATGTACAGCAAGCGCCGTCCAAGCAACATCGCGGCGCCACGCCAGGTTGCCATGTACTTGGCCAAGGAAATGACGCAAAAAAGCCTGCCAGAGATCGGTGAGCTCTTTGGCGGACGCGATCACACGACGGTGCTTCACGCTGTTCGCAAAATTGCGGAAGTACGCGCAAAGGACGCGGTGCTTAACCATGCACTGCACGTTTTGGAGCAGACCCTAAAGGGTTAGGACATGCCGGCAGCGTGCACTTTGTCTGCTCTTTCCCGCGCAGGAAATCCTGTGGGCAAGTGCCGCGCGCTTGGGGAAAATGTCGAACAACTGAGCACCCAGATGTTCGGCACCGAAAGTTATTCGAAGTTATCCAGATCATCGCAACGCGATTGCACAGGTTTGTCCACGGATGGTGCCCTACGCCAAGTTCTTGGCAGGACAACACTAATTGGGCTTATCCCCAGCTTTGCCGGTGCTTTATTAGCTACTACTATGAAAGGGATATAAAAGATGCAACTTGTCAAAGCGCCCCGCGATGCGGTGCTCCGGCCGTTGCAAGTGGTAAGCGGAATCGTCGAGCGGCGCCAGACCTTGCCCATCCTTGCGAACGTGCTTTTGCGGCGTGAGGCAGATCGGCTCTCCTTTACTGCAACCGACCTCGAGATCCAGATCGAGACCAACGCCGAATTTGGTGCCACAAAGGAAACGGGCGCCACCACGGTGTCCGCCCGCAAACTGGTGGAAATTCTGCGCGCACTGCCCGATACCGAAGTGGCGCTCTCCTACGCCAATCGCAAACTCTCGATTCAAGCGGGCCGCAGTAAGTTCAGTCTTCAGACTTTGCCGGCGGAGGAATACCCAACCGTTGCTCAGGCGCCCGCGGCGGTTGACTTCACGATCCCAGCGTCCTCGCTCAAGTACCTGCTATCGATGGTGCATTACGCGATGGCCGCGCAGGACATTCGGTACTACCTCAATGGCATGCTGCTCGTGATCGAGGGAAATCGTGTGCGCGGGGTTGCCACCGATGGCCATCGACTTGCGCTTTGCGAATTCGAGCGGCCGGATACGGCCGGGTCGATCGAGGTGATCGTGCCGCGCAAAACGGTTCTGGAGTTGGGGCGGCTGCTGCCAGAAGGCGAGGAACCCGTTCGCTTGCAGGTTGCCGCCAACCAAGTGCGCTTTAGCTTCGGCCCGATCGAACTCGTATCGAAGCTGGTCGAGGGGAAGTTTCCCGACTACGCCAAGGTGATCCCTCAGAACAATCCCAAGACGTTTCTTGTCGACCGCAATGAACTGATGCAGGCTTTGTCACGCGCGGCGATACTTACGACGGAAAAGTTCAAGGGAGTGCGCTGGGTCCTCGCACCAGGGGCACTGAAGGTCAGTTCGACGAACACCGACCAGGAGGAGGCGCTCGAGGAAATCGAGATTGCCTACGAGGGAGAAAGCCTGGATATCGGCTTTAATGTCACGTATTTATTGGACGTGCTGGGCAACCTGAAGGCCGAGCAGGTGCGCGTTTCTCTGGGCGACGCGCTGGGCAGCGCGCTGATCACCTTGCCCGATTCGGATCGATTCAAGTACGTAGTGATGCCGATGCGGATTTGAAGCAGCGCAACTCGCACGAAATTTTTAAGGATCATTTTCGCAATGTCAGCAGTATCGAGTGATTTGCCAACTAGGGTTGAGGACGCGGCGCCTGGCGCCAACGGCGTGATCGAATCGGGCGAGCGCCCGCCAACGGGTGGTAATGGCACGCAGGCCAACGCCGACTACGGGGCGGCTAGCATCCAGATTCTTGAAGGGCTGGAGGCCGTGCGCAAGCGCCCCGGCATGTACATCGGCGACACGCAGGATGGAACCGGCCTGCATCACATGGTGTTCGAAGTTGTTGATAACTCCATCGACGAAGCACTCGCCGGATTTTGCGATGACATCGTCGTCACGATCCATACCGACAATTCGATCTCGGTGATCGATAACGGTCGCGGCATACCTACCGGCATCAAATTTGACGATCGCAACGACCCTAAGCGCTCGGCCGCGGAGATCGCCCTCACCGAATTGCATGCAGGCGGCAAATTCAACCAGAGCAGCTACAAGGTATCGGGAGGGCTGCACGGCGTCGGCGTTTCCTGCGTCAATGCACTCTCGCGTTGGTTGCGCTTGACGATCCGCCGCGACGGTCAAACCCATCAGATGGAGTTCAAGCGAGGCGAAGTCCAGAACCGGACACTCGAGCATGTCGATGGTGTCGCGATCTCCCCCATGCGCGTAGTCGGCGACACGGAAAAGCGGGGCACCGAGGTGCACTTCTTGCCCGACGAAGAAATTTTCGGCCCGATTGAATTTCACTACGAAATTCTGAGCAAGCGGTTGCGCGAACTCTCGTTCCTCAATAACGGCGTGCGCATCCGTCTTGTCGACCAGCGTAATGGCAAAGAGGAGGACTTTGCCTTTTCCGGCGGTGTACGCGGCTTTGTGGAGTACATCAACAAGAACAAAACCGCCTTGCACGGACACGTTTTCACTGCTGCCGGCGAATCCTCTCCGGTTGGAAACAATGGCACACGCATCGGCGTTGAGGTTGCGATGCAGTGGAACGATGGTTATAACGAGAACTTGCTCGCCTTTACCAACAATATTCCGCAGCGCGACGGTGGTACCCACATAACGGGTCTGCGCGCCGCAATGACCCGCGTGATCAACAAGTACATCGAGGAGCACGAATTTGCCAAAAGAGCCAAAGTCGAGACCACGGGCGATGACATGCGCGAGGGTCTTACTTGTGTGCTCAGTGTGAAGGTGCCCGAACCGAAGTTCTCGTCGCAGACCAAAGACAAACTGGTTTCCTCAGAAGTGCGGCCGGCAGTTGAGGAAGTCATCTCCCGCGCGCTGGAGGCATTTTTGCAGGAGCGCCCGAGCGACGCGAAGATCATTTGCAGCAAGATCGTCGATGCCGCGCGGGCGCGCGAGGCTGCGCGCAAGGCCCGCGAGATGACCCGGCGCAAAGGGGTGCTTGACGGTGCGGGGCTGCCCGGCAAGCTTGCCGATTGCCAGGAGCGCGACCCCGCCAAATGCGAGTTGTATATCGTCGAGGGCGACTCGGCAGGCGGCTCGGCAAAACAGGGCCGGGATCGAAAGTTCCAGGCGGTGCTGCCTTTGCGTGGCAAGGTGCTCAATGTGGAGCGCGCCCGCTTTGACAAGCTTATTTCGTCCGAGCAAATCGCCACGCTCATCACGGCCTTGGGTACGAGCATCGGACCGGATTTTAATCCGGATAAATTGCGCTACCACCGCATCATCGTGATGACCGACGCCGACGTGGACGGAGCGCACATTCGCACATTGTTGTTGACTTTGTTTTATCGGCAAATGCCACAGTTGGTCCAGCGAGGGCATGTCTACATCGCGCAGCCGCCGCTATACAAGGTCAAGCATCAAAAAACGGAAAGTTATTTAAAGGATGACAGCGAGCTATCCCACTACATGCTCAAGCTGGCGCTGGAGGGAGCACGCTTGTACACGAACTCGGAGTCGTACAAGGCCGCCCGTCCCATCGTCGGCGAAGCGCTCGGCGAGCTGGCACGCCAATACCTGGCCGCGGCTGCGGTGGTCGAGCGACTCTCGCGCGTCATGGATCGGGGCGCCTTGGAGGCCATTCTCAACGGCGTATCGATCGATCTGAAAGATGAAGAGGCGGCCCGCGCGAGCGCCCTAAAGCTGGCCGCGACGCTTGATGCGAGCGAGGGCCCCGGGGTCGCCGTGGCGCCGCAGTACGACGAGCGCGTCGACAAGTACCGCCTGAAAATCGAGCGGCGACAGCACGGAAATTGGAAGACATCGACGATCGATGCCGATTTTCTCGTCGGCTCGGATTACGCGGCGCTGCACTCCGCGGCCCAGGTGTTTCGCGGGTTGCTAGCTGAGGGCGCGCGCGTGGCCCGTGGTGAGGGCGAGCGCAGCAAGGAGGCCGCCGCCAAGGATTTTCGCGGTGCCATGCAGTGGCTGCTTGGGCAGGCCGAAAGCGGTGTGAGCAAGCAGCGCTACAAGGGACTAGGTGAGATGAATCCCGGGCAGCTCTGGGAGACCACGATGGATCCCTCGGTGCGCCGCTTGCTGAGGGTGCAAATCGAGGACGCTATCGCTGCGGACGCGATTTTTTCGACCTTGATGGGCGATGAGGTCGAGCCGCGCCGGGTGTTTATCGAGGAAAACGCGCTGTCGGCGGGAAATATCGATGTTTGAGAAACTCGGAGCCCCGTGATTTCGGGACTCCGGGGTCGGAACGATTGCCGCAAGAAAATGCGGAGGCCCAAAGCTTCGGTGCCAAATTTTTAGCGCAGGGGTTCCTACAAAACCCGTGCGCACTTGCTCGGCCACCACGAATTTCGGCCATATCCCAACGCCCCGAAACCAAAGGCACGGGGCATTAGCCCTTCCCGTAATGTCCGAGTCTTTGCCAGGCGCTGCGCCCTAGCATCGCATCGGCCTTGCGTCGGCAACCGACGTTGGCAAAAAGGCAGCAAGTTTACGCGTTGCAATTGCTGCGCCGGCAGTCGGCGATGTTACCGGTCGAGTGCCACTAGCACGCCGTACAAGAAGCTTCTAGCATCACCTGATGGGTGGTAATGAGGAGCGGATTCGCCTCGACAAATGGCTTTGGGCAGCGCGCCTTTTCAAGACGCGTTCGTTGGCCAGCGAAGCGATCGATCTGGGCCGGGTGCGCGTCGATGGCGAACGAATAAAACCTGCACGCGAGGCGAGGATCGGCGAGTTGATCGACGTTCAAGTCGCGGACCAGCGGCTGCAGATCGTGATACGCGCGCTATCGGCGCAACGCGGTCCGGCGAGCGTCGCGCGCGAGCTCTACCAGGAGACCGCCGAGAGCATCGCGCGCCGAGAGCGGCAAAGGGAACACTGGGGTGCCGAACCAGCGCGGTCGATCAAAGGAAGGCCGACCAAGCGCGACCGGCGGCAGCTCGGCAAGATCTTGCGCGGGTAAAAAGAGAAGAGCCGTCCTGGGACTGCGTGGGGTTTTCGTTGGTTGACTCCTCGCAACCCCGGGGAGGGCTAAAGCACCCTTGGGTGTGCGAAAGGGCGCACTCGCATCGCTTGCCCAACTCAGCGATCATCCGCAGGCCGCCTCTGGCAAAGGTAATGGGGCAATTGCTTGAGCTACATATCGGAACGCTCACCTTCCCATCGCCTTGTGACAACAAAAAGCGCTACAAGCGAGTTTGTTGCAGCAAAAAAGCGCAAACTTTTTGCTTTCGTGGCAATCGCGCGCGTATCTTGGTCAGCGTTCGCCGACTCGGTGTCGGGGACGGACGGGGAAGATGGGTTCGAACAGGCCCTTGGCGCGCTCATTGGCCAAAGAGCGATTGCCGACGCGGGCTTAAGTGACCGTTGTCAGGTTGTCAGCGGCGATCTTTTCCATTCCGTGCCCGTTGGCGCCGATGCCTGCCGTCTTTCACGGGTCATTCATGACTGGGACGACGGAAAAGCGATTGAAATTCTGAAGACCGTCCGCGCTGCGCTGCCGGCGAAAGGCCGACTGTTGTTGTTCAAAACCATGGTTCGAGACTGCAGCCGGTTCTCGTACCCGTTGTTGTCGGACTTGGACATGATCATTCGCACGGAGGGCTGCGAAAGGACCGAAAGACAATACCGTGCGCTTTACACGGCTGCGGGTTTTAAGCTGACTCGGGTCATCCCGACTCCCTCCCCGACCCGTAGGACGATCATTGAAGGCAAGCCGGCCGGAGATGGCCTCCAATCGTCCGTCAGCAAGCGACAGCCGTGCATGGGCGCAAAAGTGCGCAACGG
>Ga0187781_10001075_pt1 | contig 20506 bp, 11 predicted proteins | sample 0715_SJ02_MP02_2_FD_132447 | JGI IMG/M metagenome (GOLD analysis project Ga0187781, IMG submission 132447) | Tropical peat soil microbial communities from peatlands in Department of Meta, Colombia - 0715_SJ02_MP02_20_MG | ecosystem: Environmental > Terrestrial > Soil > Wetlands > Peat | place... | reverse complement strand
TGATTTCGGAGGCTTTTGGTTTGTATGCAAGAGAGGGATGGGAGGGCGCGGCCTGGCGTCGGACCGCAATCATTTCTGCTACGACGGAGACTGCAATCTCCTCAGGAGTCAGCGCCCCAATATCGAGACCGATAGGCGAATGGACACGGTCCAGCTTTTCTGCGGGTACACCTTCGCCCTCCAGTACTTTCGAGATCTCGATAAACTTCCGCTTGCTGCCAATCATGCCGATGTAGCGTGCCGGCGTGGTGAGCGCCCAGCGCAAGCAATCCAGGTCGCCCTTGTGCCCGCGCGTGACCAGTACGAGGTAGGACAATTCGTTGATCTTGAGCTTGGCGAAAATCTCTTCCCAGGGGCCGGCGTGGGTTTCAGCAGCTTCCGGGAAGCGATCCCGGTTGGCAAACGCTGGCCGGTCGTCCGAAACCACCACCTCGAATCCCGCCAGCCCCGCTATCTTCGAAACATAAAGCGAAACGTGCCCTCCCCCGAAAAGATATGCGGTGGGAGTGGCCAGGATGGGCTCAACGAAAATATCCAGAGATCCGCCGCACACCAGCCCGTTGTCGTATTCCGGCTGGGCGTTCAAGTTGAAGTGCAGGCGGCGCGGCCTCTCTTCGCGCATGACGTCCTGCGCCACGGACCACACTTCCGCCTCGACACATCCGCCGCCCACCGTGCCCACAATAGAGCCATCGTCGCGGATCAGAATCTTTGCGCTCTCGTAACTCGGAATCGAGCCTTGCACCTGAATAATTGTGGCTAGCGCTGCTTTGCGCCCTTCCTTCCTGAGCCGCGCAATTTCGGTGAAGATATCCATTGCCCCTCTCAAATTAGGTTAGTCGCCAGTCGGAGTTGTGTCAACGAGCAACGTATAGGGGTAGGGCTTGCCCTGCCCTCGTTGAGAGGTGGCACAACGCTCAGGGAACGGCAAGCCGTCCCGCTACATCCGTAACCTCTTGAAGATCGCTTCAGGGATCGACCGGACAAGGAGCATGATGGGACGCCAAAACCACGGCACGTAAACTACGGCTTCCCCCTTGACGATCGCCCTGTAAATGCCCTTCGCCACCTTCTCCGGTGAGGCCACCAAAAACAGCCCCGATCGCCCGTACGTCATGCGCGTGTCCACGAAACCGGGTTTGACGGTTATTACCTTCACCCCCGCTGCGAATAAGCGATTACGCAACCCTTGAAGATAAACGCTCAGCCCCGCCTTCGCGGCCCCGTATAGATAATTGCTTTGCCGGCCCCGATCTCCCGCTACGGAGGAAATGGCGCAGATAAATCCTGCCCGCCTTAGCTCGAAATGGTTGGCGAGAATGTTGAGGGCAGAAACGCAACCCGTGAAGTTGGTCTCGAGGATGAGGCGTGCCTCCTCCCAATCGCTTTGGCCTTTGGCCTGGTCGCCCAGGTACCCAATGCAAACCACGGCGCCTGCCAGATCGTTGCCTGCATGCGCGAGGAAAGATCGCAGGCTTGCTGCATGGGTCCGCGTGTCAAGGACATCAAAAGGAAGGGTGCAGGCTCGGACTCCGTAGCGAAGGCTAAGATCGGAGGCCAGCACACTCAATTCTTGCGGATCGCGGCCCCCCAGAATGAGGTCGAACTTGTGAGCTGCAAGCTCTCTTGCCAGGGCGGAGGCAATGGCCGAAGTCGCGCCCAGAATCAACACGGTTGGCAAGGTCCTACCTCCTGTCCGCGGACCGAAGGTCCGCACCTTGGAGTGGGGTAGGGCAGCTACCGCCTTTCACCCAGCGGTGCAACGGGTTGTGAAAAACGTGCCCCGAGCCAAGGCCGCAGCTCCGCTGCCGGACTCTAAGGCGGGCTCCGCCCGCATCCCCGCAATGCGCAGTATCACTTCTCGACAATGGCCAGCCTCCGTGCCTGGGATGAAGAAAGGAGACCACGTGGGTCCAGCCTGCTCTTGATAGTTCTGAATTGTTCAAGCTTCGGGTACATCGCGGCAAAGGTCTGCGAGGTCATCACCGCGTCTTTCGCCAGGTAGATTCTGCCGCCATGATTCAGAACCACCCGGTCTAATTCGTGCAGCAGAGGAATCAGTCCGCTGGCGACGGGAAGATCCAAGGCCAAGGTGTAACCTTGAATCGGAAAAGACAGCAGGCCGGGATTCGACTTCCCAAAACGCTTCAGCACGGCGAGGAAGGAGGCACGGCGCGACTTGGCCAGCCGCGTCAGCACTTCTTTGAGCCCCTCGAGTCCTCCCTCCAGAGGCAGGGCCGACTGGTACTGGACAAAGCCCCTGCGTCCGTACATACGGTTCCAATGGTAAATAGCGTCGAGGGGATAGAAGAATTTCTCGAGTTCAACAAGTTGACGCACGGCGTTCCGATGCATGCTGTAGTAGAAAGAGTTGAAGGCGCGCACCATAAGACTGTTCAGCGCCAGGGAAGGAAAATCAAAAGGAAGCGTCCACCGGCGGCGGGAGGGCTCGGCGAGGGGAGTCTGGATACGTGCCGGCAGATCACTTGCCACCGCATGGTTTCCTCGCATCAAAACAGCTCTTCCCATATGCTTGCCCATCGCCAAGCAGTCAATCCAGGCCACAGAATACTGGTAACGGATGTCGGATTCAGTCATCATCGCTAGCGCGTCTTCCAGGTTTGTTGCTTTCTGGTAATCCACCAGCACCCAGGCTGACGCGACGGGTCGCAGCTTGATCCTGGCGCTGAGGATGACACCTGTCAGTCCCATGCCCCCAAGCGTCGCCCAGAAAACTTCGGAGTTATTATTCGCCGAGCACGTGACCATCTCCCCCTTTGGCGTTAGCAGCTTGAAATCCAAAACAAAATTCCCGAAGGTGCCGTCTTGATGGTGGTTCTTGCCATGCACATCGGCAGCGATTGCTCCCCCGACAGTAACGAACTTGGTCCCCGGCGTCACCGACAGGAAGAAGCCACGGGGGAGAAAATACTGAAGGATTTCAGCCAAGCTAACGCCTGCTTCACACTCCAGCACGCCGGCCTGCGCATCGAAGGCGAGAAACCTGTTTAGGCGTGTGTGACAGATCACGCCGCTTTGCCTGTTCAGGGGCGCATCGCCGTAGCTACGCCCCAGCCCGTACGATATGAAGGTTGGCTGGGCGCTGGACTCCAGGATGGTTGCAAGTTGGCGCCGGCTTTCGGGACGATAGACATTGCAAAGCTCGACTGGAAAACGCCCCCAGCCGGAGAGTGCCTGAGTTATATAGCCGTCCGCCATTGCCCTTGCCGCCCTCCTTGGCTGTCAAGCGAAGACCAGATGCTTCATTGACGATTGTCGATCGCCGATTGGAAAATTGATCCTGAAACCTATTTCAAAACCTCTCGGAGTCCTCGGGTGGCGCATACGTGCCGGGGCTTTTTGTCGGCATGTATGCGCCCCACACGGGCAAGGCGCGGCGATCGTCAATCGACAATCGTCAATTCTAAAGGTAAATGATGAAAATGACGCTGGCTGCCCAGAACAGCACGACCGAAAGCAAGACGGGGTCCGTGAGAAACAGCCGCGTGGGGTTTCCTCCCTCTTCACTTTGGTGCACGAGATAGAGGTAACGGAAGATTCCGAAAAGAACAAAAGGAGTCGTGAGCTCGAGCCGCTTGCCAGGGAATTTCATTTGCACATCATTCGAGAGTGTGTAGAGGGCGTAGGACATTACGGTGGAAGCGGTCACAATCCCAATGAGCTGGTCCAGAAAGTAGGGCGAATAGTGAGACAGGATCGAGCGGTGGTTCCCGGCCTCCTTTCCCAAGACTACAAGCTCATGCCGGCGCTTGCTGAGAGCGAGGAACAGCGCGAGCAGCGTGGCGCAGACAACCAGCCAGGGAGATATCTCGACGTGAATGATCACTCCTCCGCTGACTACCCGCAAGACGAAGCCGGCGCTGATGACAAAAACGTCGAGCAGGACGACACGTTTCAGCACCCATGAATACAGCATATTGATGAGCGCATACAAGGCCACGATAGTAAAGAACGTGTGGTCGAGAATCCACGCGCCACCCAAGGAGAGGAGCGCAAGTATGATCGCCGCTAAGGAGGCGGTTCCCAGGCCCAACTTGCCGGAAGCCAGTGGGCGCAGTCTCTTCAGGGGATGATTCCGGTCCTCCGGCGCGTCAAGAATGTCGTTGAAAAGGTAAACAGCGCTGGAGATGAGGCAAAATAGCATCGCCCCCGCAGCTACGCGGGCGTTGCGATGCCAGTCGGTAATGCTGCGGGAAAAAATTAGAGCGGCAAAAACGAAGCCGTTCTTCACCCACTGCTGAGGGCGCAGGCTCGTGGTAAGCCCGGCCGAGGCGAAAATAGGGGTGCGGGTTCCGGCTTGCTCGTAAGAAACTGTTGTTGGCGGCTCCATTCCTTCCTTCGTAAGTACCCGCGACACCGTGTCGCACCTGCGTACTGCCGAATTTGCCGCGATTAGCCTAACTTATCAGCGAGGAATTTTCAAACGCTTCATTTCGTAGAGTGGCCCTGGAGCGCGGGCATCTTGCCCGCTGTGGCCGGGGCGCCTTGGAGTGCGGTAGCGTCAGCTACTGTCTTTCCGCTTGGAATTCAAGGCGGCAGCGTTGCTGCCGCAGTCCAAGGCGCTTTGCGCATCTTCATAGAGGGTGGTGAGGCGAAGGATGATGCAGTCTGCCCTCCGGGTGGGCATGGCGCCTGCTCAGGGCGCCCTCTAGCGGTAGTACGCGGTCGAGACCTTCACTGCCCGCTTGAAAGATTGATGTTCACCGCCTGCGTATACTGTGGGCTGATGTTGCCGGCGTTATCGAGAACCCGTACGCCCAGGGTATGCGAGCCGGCGCCGCTTACGCTGACAGTCACAGTGGAGGCTGCCGCGCCGCTCACCGGACCGTTGTCCACCCAATAGAGAACCTGGCTGACGCCGCTGCCCGTGTCGCTGGCAGTGATTGTGACCAGGACTGGAGAGCTGTTGTTTATGCCGTTGGCGTTCGGTGGGGGCGTAAGGCTCAGGCTCGCTGTGGGGGGCGTGAGGTCCACGGAAGCGGGTGCGGGCAGGAGGAGGACGCCGCTGATGGGGTTCAAGGTCAAACTCACGTTGCCGCCGGAGACCGTGTAAGTGGCGCCGCCGATAGCATCCTGCAGCACCGTGCCGTTGGGAAAATACGCGCCAACGGGAATTGCCGGATTATTGGCATTGGAGCCGTTATTCAGCGCCACGATGGCTGTCTCGCCTCCTGGAATGGAGCGGGCGTAGGCGTAGGTGTTGGCGGCTGTGGCCTGCTGCTGGGTATCGCCGGTAAGCAGCGTGACGAAAGATCCGCTCACCAGCGAGGTGTGCTGTTTGCGCAGGTGACCCAGGGCCGCGTAGTACGCGATGACGCTCTGATCCGGCGGCCCGTAGACGGTAGGGTCGCCGGCCTGATCGGTCCATGGATACGGAGCACGGCAGTAAGGGTCTCCCTTCGGACCGTTGGCGCCGCTATAAAGCGAGGGCGCATTGATAGCCGCTTCATCCCCGTAAAACACTGTGGGCGCGCCCAGGTAAGTGAACTGGAACAAGGCGGCCAGCTCGAGCCGCCGCTTGGCTTGGACAAGGCCGGTGTCGCCCACTTCTGTCATGACAAAGAGCGCGCGGTTGGTGTCGTGCGAATCGATCAGATTTAGCATGGCCGCAGTGGCCTGCGGCGGATAGTCGTCGCGCACGGCGCGATTGGCGATGTCGAACTGGCTGGGCGTGAGCGGGATGATCGCATCGTTGCCGTTGTCATTGTCATCCACCCAGTTGTAGGGCCAGCGTACGAACCCGGTCACATTGCGCCGGAAGCGATAGTTCATCACCGAATCCATTTGATCGCCCGCCAGCCACTGGCTGGCATTGTTCCAGATCTCACCAATCAGCGGTCCATTGGGATTGTAGCCCTTGCCGTATTGCCGGGTGGCAACCCACCAGGCATGGGGAAAGTTGGGGTCGGGGGCCACATCGAAGCGCCAGCCGCTGGCGCCGGCGTTATACCAAGTCTGCATGACACTGCCGGGGCCGCTGTAGAAGAAATTCTGCACGGCAGTCTGAGTATGATCGAAGGTCGGAAGAGTGTTGACACCAGCCCAGCCGGGGTAGTCCGCCGGCGTGCAAGGCACGTGGGTATCTCCGGGGTTGAAGTGAAACCAGGTCCGGTAGGGCGAGTTCAGCGCCTGGCAGGCGCCCAAGGTGGAGAACCGGTTGTACTCATTGAAATAAGTACTGTCGGAAGAGGCATGATTCCAGACGGCGTCGAAAATGGCGTGCATGCCGCGTTGGTTCATGGCGGCGAGCAGTGCAGTCAACGCGGAGTTCCCGCCCAGAGCCGGATCGACATTCAGAAAGTCGTCGGTATCGTAGCGGTGGTTGGAACTGGCCTGGAAGATCGGAGTGAGATAGACGGTATCGAAGCCGAGGCCTTGAATATAATCCAGCTCGTTTTGTATACCCAGTAGGTCGCCCCCGTAGAAGATGCTGCCGAAATTGTTGTAGCAAGAAAGGCTCTGATTGTTGGGATCGCATAGCTGCGTGTTCCAGACCGGCACGGCGATGATCCCTGCGGTGGTCCCATTTGGAATGCCATAAAACGTGGGGCAACCCGCCAGGCTTCCGGTCACACAATACTCGTTGCTGGGATCGCCGTTGCGGAAGCGGTCCGGAAAGATCTGGTAGACATTGGCGTTGGCCATCCAGGCGGGCGTCTGGAACGTGGGGGCGTAAGCCGTAATCTGGAAGGCATCGAGAGGCTCGGTGGCGCTCGCCGCGCCGGTGCCATCCTTGTTCAGGTTGTCGTAATCGTCGATGTAATCGTCGCTGTAATAAGCGGTGCCGGGGCCGTTAAAGACCACAAACTTGTAGTAAACGACCGCGGGCGTGCTGGGAGTGGTGTAGGCAATGCTGTATTCGTCGTAAACGGTGCCGTTCACGGTTTGGTTTTCGAGGAAAGCCATGGGAGAATCGGTAGGTCCGGTGGTATTCCCCGAAGCGGTATCAAACAGATAGACCCGCAAATTGACGCCGGTGGCGCCCAGATGCGCTGTCCTGAGGCGCAAGGTCACCGTAGCCCCCGCCGACACCGAGCCTTCCTGGCTGCGGTAGTAAGGATCGAAGGTGTTGTGATACAGCGCCGACAGATTCACAACGTTGCTGGAATTAACGATGGAAAACGGCGGCGTGCTGGAGCCATTGGCAGTGCTGTTGACGAGAAAGTATTGCGCATAGGCGGTCGACGTGCCCACGTTACCCCCGCCGTTGCCGTTTGGAGTCTGACCATAAACGTAACCAGCGCTCGAAGTCAGCAACCCGAGGAAGAGGAATGACGAGGGCATGCCCTCTCCCGTAATGGCCGCCCAAGGGATGGCAAACTCGCGCACGTTCCCCATTGATGCATACGTGCCGTAGCTGGAATTCCGATTGGTCCAGTTACCATTACCGTCCGACTTCCGATATTCGCTGTAACCGTCCTTGAAATAGGTGACGAACTGCGCTCGGAACGGCAGCGTGGCGATCTCCTCGCCATCGTAATTGAAGCCGGCGAGGTTGCCATTGGCGCTTGTGCCGCCGCTGGGCGGATTGAGCGGGTTCGCATCGATATAGATGACGGCAGCTTCGCTGGCATTGGCATTGGCAATGGCCACGTAGAGATGCGACGCATCCCAGGTCATGTACCAGGTTTGACCGGTGTTCGTGCCGATCTGGTTTGTGCCGCTCTGGGTGTTGCCATATTCGCCAGGTTGGACGACGCCATCGATCACGGGGGTGTTGAATTGAGCGTGGAGAGAGATGCAACAGGTTACGGTGGAAATCGCGGCGAGTGCCGCGCGCAAAGTGGCGGTCCGTGACGGCATAATCATGGTACGCCTCTTGGTCTGCCCAAAGTGTTGCTTTACACTCTAGCATCACCAAGTCACATCATCAAGTTGCTGCTGAATGCTTGAACTCAGCAAACACGCGTGCTAGGATAGGATCATCAGTTCTCGCGAGCCGGCCTGTGGCAGGGGCGGCGTGCAGAGTTTACCATGCTCAACAATCTGGGCAAGTTCAAGATTGTCTCGGAGGTGGGACATGGCGCCATGGGCGTGGTGTACCGCGCGGAGGATAACCTGGGGCGATTGGTTGCTCTTAAGGTTCTTCCGCCACGGTTGGCAGGGGACCCGGACCTTGTTCAGCGCTTCAACCGCGAAGCCCGGTCCGCGGCGGGGCTCAAACACCCGAATATTGTGGTGATTTACGAAAGCTCCCAGATTGAGGACACATCGTACATCGCCATGGAGTTCATCGAGGGCGAAAGCCTCGACCAGCTCATCTCATCCCGCCGGGCAGTTCCGATCGTCAACAAGCTGGACATTATCATCCAAACCTGCCGCGGGCTGCAATACGCCCACAAGAAACAGGTCATCCACCGCGACATCAAGCCCAGCAACATTATGGTGGAGCACGATGGGACGGTAAAGATCGTGGACTTCGGCATCGCCCATCTCGGCGGGGGGACGATGCTGACGCTGACTCAGGACGGCCAGAGACTTGGAACGCCGTCATACATGTCGCCTGAACAAACGCAGGGGAAGGCAGTGGATGGCCGCTCGGACATCTTTTCCGTTGGCGTGGTGTTATTCGAACTGTTGACGTACCAGAAGCCATTCCCAGGAAGTGATATCGCGAGTGTTTGGTACAAGATTCAAAACGAACCCGCCCCACCGCTTAGGGAGCTGCTTCCAACCTGTCCTCCTGATCTCGAGAAGGCTGTCAACAAGGCGTTGGCGAAGAATCGCGAGGACCGCTATCAGACGGCTGAAGACCTGAGCTTCGCGCTTCAGCAAGTCAGCGACTACTTCAAGCACGACATGATCGAGGTCTATGTTCAGGAAGGGCGCCGTCATCTCGAGGAAGGTAATCTCACGGTCGCGAAGGAGTCGATTCAAAGGGCCCTCGAGATTGACAGCGCCCACGAGGTCGCTAGGAGTCTGTTCGCCCGGGTGCAGGGGCAGATTGAAGCCCGCCGGCGCGCACAACGAGTTGACCAGGCGCTCCGCCAGGCGAAGGAGGCTTTGCAAGCGAGCCAGTTTGACCAAGCCATCACTCTACTAGACGAAGCTCTGCAACTGGATCCAGCCTGCGAAGAGGCTCGGCAATACAGAACCTTTGCAGTGGAGAACCGAGACCGATTACGAAAAATCAGCCGGTACATGGAGCGCGCTGAGAGGCTAGCGGCCGACGCGGATTTGCAGGGCGTCAAAGAGGCGCTGGAGGCAGTTCTGGCTCTGGATGGCGAGCACAGCGCGGCACGGAGCAAGCTGGAGTGGGTGCTCAAGGAGCTTGCTGAACAAGAGCGCCAGCGGCAGGTTCGGCAGTATACGCAAGATGGAAAAAACTGTCTGGCGCAGAAGAACTTCGACCAGGCAAGGGAGTTGTTTGAGAAGGCGCTGGCTCTGGATCCCATCAACATCGAGGTTGAAGCTCTACTGCGCCAACTCCGAACCGCCCAGCAAAAGGAAAAGGAACGGCAGCGGCGGGAGGGACGCCTGACGGGCATCCAGGGAGCGCTCAACACCCAAGATTTCGACCAGGCTGTGGCCTTGGCCGAGCAGGCTTTAGAAGAGTTTCCCGGCGATCCTCAGGTGCTGAAGCTTCATGCTCAGGCGTCCCGCCTTGCCGAGCTCGAGACTCGTCGGCGCTACGTTGAAGAGCAACTCCGCATCGCCCGCGGCTTCTTCCAGAAGGACGAGTATGCCGAGGCGGTGAGTGTACTCCAACTTGCTCTTGTGAAAGTTCCCAACGAAATCCGTCTGACGTCTTACTTGAAAACGGTTCAGGAGGCACAGCAACAAGCTGCTGTTGAGAGCCTGAGGCGCGAAGCTATTCGTAAGGCCGGGGCGCTGATCCGGGAGAAGAAGTTTGCTGAGGCGATTACCGCTTTGGAAGGAGTTCTGGCGCAGGCCGGCGAGTCTCCTGAGATTCTGGAGGTGTTGCAATTTGCGCGTGAGCAGCAGTCCGAGCAGCAGAAGGAGGAGCGCATCCAGCAGGTGCTCACCTGGGCGCAGATCGCCCTGCGCGAACAGAACTTCGAGGAAGCCCTGCGCATCCTTGAGCTGGCCCGGCGGGAATCGAGCTCCGCTGATCTTGACGCTCTGCTAGCCAGCGCCCGCGCGCAACAGCAGCAATTCGAGCAACAACGTGTGGAGGTGATGCAGCAGGCTCGCCGTTCGCTCGAAGGTGGAGAGCCTGCAGCCGCCGTGGCCCTGCTTGAGGCTGCTCCCAAGGCCTGCTTCAAGAACGAGGAGTTCCGGCAGCTCCATGCCCAATGCCGCGCCGGCCTCGACCGTGCCGCTTCCATTCGAGGCGCTGCCGCAGACGTGGAAAAAGCTGCCGCGGAGGGGAGCCTGGATAATGCTAAAAAGCTGCTCCAGCATGCTCTTCATACCTATCCGAATGAAGCCGTTCTATTGGCCGCCCAAGAGCGCCTGTGCGCTGAAGAAATTCGCCTGCAGCACGCGGGGTGGCGCAAGCTAATAGACCAAGCCAAGGCTGCGGTTGGCCGCCTGGACTACGAGCGGGCGATTGGGATCCTCGCCTCTCTGCCACCGGAACTGGCCAAGGCCCCCGAGTTGGCTGCGGAAGTCCGCGGTTTGCAAGAACAGGCCCAGCAGGGCGCGCGCGAGTTGGCCTTGCGCCAGCAGGCCATTCAGGCCGCAAATGAGCACATCCGCAACAACCAATTCGCACCCGCCGTTGCAATCTTGGAGAAGGCTTCGGCCGAGGCAGGCGAGTCCCCTGAACTGGCTGAGCTTCTCCGGCTCGCTCGTGATCGGCGGGATGAGCTCGTCCGCAAGGCAATCAGCAAGGCCCAAGCGCTCTTGGCAGAGGACGCCTATGCGGAAGCGATTGGCATGCTCGAGCAATCTCAGAAGGACTTGGGCGCAAACGAAATCGGCGCACTCCTCGCGAGCGCTAGGGACCAGGAGCGGGAGTTTGGGCTGCGCCGTCAGGAAACCTTGCAACAGGCTCGCCGGCTCCTTGAGGCGGGCGACGCGGCTAAAGCTGTCGCCCTACTTGATGCCGCGCCGAAGGCCTACATCAAGGATGAAGAGTACCAGAGCCTGTACACTCAGTGCCGTGAAGGGCTCGAGTTGGCCAAATTCGTCAGTTCAACGCGGATGCAGGTGGAGAGCTGCCTGGAAAGTCAGGATCTTGTCCATGCCGAGGCTGCGCTCCAGCCGGCCCTCCGCAGGTACCCTAAAGAGCCCGTCTTCCTTGCCCTCCAGGCGCGCATGAGGAAAGAGCGATCCCGTTTGCGTCGCATGGAATGGACGAAGCTCGTGGAGGACGCGACAGTCGCTTTGGACCGGACCGATTACGAGCGCGCCCTGGAAGCGCTCGAATCGCTCCCGCCGGAAACCTCCGAGGAGCCCGATTTAGCTTCCAAAGCTCGAGCTCTGCGAGCGAAAGCCGGCCAAATCGAGCGCCGCTTCGCTGCGCGCCGCCAGGCGCTCGACGAGGCCAAGGCGCGCATTTCGGCCAATGAATTTTCGGCCGCCATAGAAATATTGGAAAAAACGGAGGCCCGCGAAGGTCCATCGCCCGAGCTGAAGGAGCTTCTCGAAAACGCGCGCCAGCGGAAGATTGAACACGAGCGTCAGGACCGGGTCCGGCAGTTGCAGGTGAAAGTTCAGCAACTCCTGATTGAGGACAATTACGATGAAGCCCAGCGCGTGCTCGAGCAGGCGCAGGGTTTGCTGAACCCCGCTGAAATCGGGGCGCAGCTTGCGACCGTCCGTGAGCGGCAGCGGCAGTTCGAGGAACATCAACAGGAAACCCTGGCGCGCGTTCGGCAACTGCTTGCAGCCGGCAACGCAGCCGAGGCACAGTCCGTCCTGGACTCCGCGCCAAAGGCGTACTTCAAGAACGAGGAATTCGGCCTCGTCGATGCTGAGTGCAAGGAGCAGGTGGCGCGCTCAGTTTCTGTTCAGTCCAACCTGAAGCAGTTCGATGCGTATATCGGGGTTCAGGAATTCGCTCGGGCCGAGGCGTTGTTGCAGCGAGCGTTGCAGGCTTACCCCCAGGATGCGGCGTTGCTGGCGGCACGAAAGCGGTTCGAGGATGCGCGGCTCCGCTGGCAGAGGACCCAATGGAGCAAGGTTATCGACGAGGCGAAGATGGCGCTTGCGCGCATGGCCTATCAGCGTGCGATAGACCTGTTGGCCGCGCTGCCGCCGGAAATCGCGGCGATTCCCGAGTTGGCGTCGGAGGCCGCTACCCTGATTGATGAGGCGCGCCAAAGCCAACAAAGGCTCAGCGTTAACCGCGAGGCTGTTCGCCTGGCACGAGAGCAATTGGAGGCCGGGGAGCACCAGGCCGCCATCGAAACTCTCGAAAAGGCCCTCGCAGTTTCGGGCCAGTCCACCGAGCTTGCCGGCCTACTAAAGCATGCTCGTGAACGGGCCGAACAAGTCCGCCAGGAACGCATCCGCCGCATACTCGATCAGGCCCGCCAGCTTCAGAAGGAGGGCAAGTATGAAGAGGCAATGAGCCTCCTTGAAAAGGCCCGGACCGAATCAGGCGGCAAGGCAATTGATTCCTTGCTCTCTGTGGTCAAAGAGCAGCTCCGGCTTGTGGGCCAAAGGGATGAGATTCTAGAACGAACTCGCGGATTGCTCGCAGCCGGGGACGCCGCGCAGGCCCTGACGCTGATCGATGCTGCGCCCAAGGTTTTCCTCGAAAACGACGACCTCCGCCGCGTTTACGCCGCCTGTCGCGAGAGGGTCGAGCGGGCATCCTTCATCGACTCTAATCGGGCCCGCATCGAGGCTCTCCTGAGCAATAACGACGTGGCCCAAGCGAGATCGTTTTTGAATGGGGCTCTGAAAAAGTTCCCGAACGAACCAGCGCTGTTGGCTCTTCAAGAGCGACTCGAGCACGCGGAATCGCAGTTACGAGGTGCGCAATGGACGAGGCAAGTTGAAAACGCCAAGGTGGCCTTAGAGCGGCGGGAGTACAGAGAGGCTCTCGAGATTCTCAAGACCCTGCCGACCGATTTGAGTGAGACGCCGGAGTTGGTTTCGGTTGCGCGCGATCTACGGGAACAGGCTCTACGCTTGGAGCAGCAAGCGCTCCGGCGGCAGCAGGCCATGCGCGAGGCCCACGAGGCGATTCGCAAGAACCAGTTCGCGCGCGGCATCGCCATCCTCGAGAACGCGACGGCGGAGGCCGGGGCGTCTGCCGAGACCAATGAGCTTTTACGCTCGGCGCAGGATCGACAACGTCAAGAGCGCGCCCGCCACCGGGATCAGCTTCTCGCCATCGAGCGGAGGATTTCAAGTACAAAAAGATCCAAGCTTGAAGGATTGGCCCATCAGGTTCAGCAGATTGCCGCGTTTTATAGCGTAGACGATGAGCTTATCACGGTCGCTACGCGCGTCCACCAGCGCATCGAGGCGGAAATCGCCGCTCCTGCGGCGAAGAAAAAGCCGTTTCCGTGGCTTCGCGTGGCCTTGGGCGTGGCGGCCGCGGCCGTGCTCGTAGCCGGCGCCGAACTGGGCCTCCGCCTGATTAAGGCGCCGAAGGGGTCGGAGCAGACCAAGCAGACGATTCCCGCCGTCATGCAGCCGGTCCAGAAGGAACAGCCGCAGAACGCTGGCCACGAGACGACCCGCGAGCAGTCTGTAGAAGCTGCAAGAGGGGAGACTCGATACCCTGCTGCGAAAACTCCCGCGCATCCGGCCAAAAGGGTGGGTGGGGCAACTGGCGGACCGACGTTGCCAGTTGCCCAAGGCTCGGTAAAAGCCCACGTCCCCCAAGGGTTCCCGGGCCAGACTGTAACAACGAATGCTCCGAGCGTCTCTCCGGAGCCCTCTGCCCCAACAACGCCCAGTCGTGACGAGGCCGAATGGCAGGAGGCCAGTAACACCACGGATCCGGCTGTGGTTGCAAAGTATTGGAACGATTTCCCAGATGGACACCACACCGTCGACGCCCATAGGAGATATGGGGAGCTTGACGAAAAAGCATGGAAAGCACTGGATCAAACAAACAATAACGATTTGCAGAGGTACGAGCACGACTTTCTCTATGGAGGGTATTTGAAAGATGCAGCCCGGCGGATCGACGACAACGAGTGGAGTGGGGTGGATAAAGGGAATCTCCAGAGATTGCAGGAATTCATAGATCGACATCAAAACAGCTCGCACCTCCGAGACGCCCAGTCGATTCTAAATAAACTCAAAACGGAGCAGTCCGAAGCACAGGCCATCCAGGACGCTTTGCGCCAATTCAACGAGGCTTTCAAAGAACGAAAGCCGGATGCAGTCAAACAGGCTTGGCACAGGGTTCCCAACCGCTACCTCAACGCAATGCGCATCCCAGACAGTGTTTTTGTCATGGCACTCTACCCAGCGGGTAAGGCAGTTGTGAATGGTAACGTAGCCTCGATCGACTGCCGGCTGACCATGACCACCGGAAATCAGCAGAAGCCTACAGAAAGGCGCGAGACGGTCACCCTCGCTAAGGAGGGTGACCATTGGGCGATTGTGGATATCCCGGGCCTAACTTAGTCTCCGGTAGTCGCGGGTAAGATCAGTGCCAGCCGGACTTCCGTGTGCCATGCACGCCGCGCCTGGTCCGCGCTGGCCGGGGGCCGTCTCCTCCCTGACGAGCCGGTCTACCCCTCAGGCGAGGATAAGCTTGGTCGCTACCTACTCTCGCCAAACGTGTAGCTCAAACCATAAAGGGGTACCGCACGTGCCGTGAGATCATTGTTATCAAATCGGACCAGCATGTTAAACGTAGCCACCAGGTTACGGGCAATCCGCACTTTGTAGCCGAATGCTCCGCTGTATTCCCCAAATGCCACACGACCTGCGTTCACGAAGCCAGACGGAAGTTGGAGAACGGGCGTAGAGGAGGTGGACGGGGCGGGAACCTGCTGGGGCACGGACTGGAAATTCATGTTCTGGATGCCATGGATCCATCCAATCTGATTGCCGAGCACATCGACAACAATTGTGTTGTGTTTCCCCAATGCTACCTCCGTTCCCCCTGCCCAGGAGAACACGTCAGGAAGGTAGTCCTTGGTTAGGACAAACGGAGGACCGAAGTTAGTGACTTGATTCGACGCCAACGTAACGCTTGGGCAGGTTCCTTCTCCCGGCTGCCCGACATTACTAACGTTAGTAATTGTGTCACCCGACCACGTGACAACTTGGCACGTCCCCTGCAGTTGGCCCCCGAGGATGCTTTTCCCGCTGAACTGCCAGCCCACGTTGAGGTGAGGTGAGAATACAATGTCGTGGCTTAGCGGTTTCGTGTATCGTGAGACCGCAAGAAACGGCCTGACAGATGTTGTGCCGGTGCCGAGGTAATTCTGGGCATCGCCCGTTGGAAGCCGCAGGTCGGTTCCAACTGCAACCGTGGTGCTCAAGCTTTCGAACACCGCACCTTTGAAGCGAAGCAGCACGTCACCGAAACCGTTCTTCCCGAGACGGTCGCTGCCGATCTGGGGCAAGACCAGCCCGCCCAATCCGTTAGCGGCAGCCAAAGGGTTAGAAGCCGGAGTGAAGGTGTCAACGCACCAGCAATTGCCCAGTGGCTGAGTGTAATTGTTGAGCCCATTGCCAACATAAATCATGCCGTCAGAGGTCGCTGCCCGCACTGCGGCATGTACTACCGGAAGGCCCACCGACACATCAAATCGGTTCGTAAGTCCGAGTGTGATGAAGGCCATATTCTGCGATAGCCGAATACCCATCCCGATCTGGAACGTGGCAGGGTACGTCAGCTTCTGAGCACCGTTAATCAGGATGTTTGAAGTCTGCCCGCCGAGGTCCAGCACGTTAAACCCGTTCAACGACCGCCCGTTGAAGGACGTAAAATGGAAGTCCTGGTTCGAAACCCCAATGTACACCTTGTGCTTGCCGACCGTCTCGGCACGCTCTGTGAAGATGGGACCCAGAGTGTAGCTCACTGGGAGAGGTCCCCCAGTTGCCGGATCAGTCCTATATACCACGCCCGAAGCCGGAGACGCCAAGGGGATCACAGATAGTGCGGTCGCAATGCTGGAATTGAGCGCGCCGCTCAGTTGCAGGATCGACGGCACGCCTTTGAAGTTGCTCGCGACATACAGGTTCGCACCCGCACCCTTTGGGCTAGCCTCGGAACCGTTATACTGGTAAATACTTGGCATTGTCCCGCTTGGCAATGTAGCGGAGTAACCCAGAACCTGGAATAGGTTGGTGGGGGCTTGCAATTGTGCCTTTGCGGAATGCACGAACAGAACTGTCATTGTGAATAACGCAACTTTCTTCAACGATCTTCACCTCCGTAAGGAAATTTCGCACATCACGCTCTGCTACCAAGGATGATTCACTTCCCGCAACGCGATTGGCTGCTCCTGAAGCTAGTCGCCGAGCCACGTTCGCGCAGTACTCCCCAAACTCATGGTGCCGTGCCCTTGCACTCGCTTCGGTGTCAGCCAGACACGAGACCGCGAGCTTTCCAGGACAGCGCGGGAAAACACACACCTTACCGGCCCCGGTTAGGAGCACGCCTGAAATGTTGAAGGAAATGACCTCCCTGAACAGTTCTATGCTATCAGATGCTAGTTCGCCTTTGCAACTGAAATCTTCGGTTGCGCGATTTTGCCTTTACGACCGCTTGTCATTAACCGAATATGAATAGCCACGTTAGCTACGGTCACCGACCACAGAGGAGGGCATGTGGAACAGAGCTGAATTGCAGCCTGACTTTTGATCATGCGACCGTGCGCAAGCCGGAAGGCCGCGGAGCCTTCCTGCACGCAATACCGGAGACGAAAGAGAGGCTGCTCAAGGGCGTCAGCCTCTACAAATGGACTGAGTACCCACTGGTCGGCCGCAACCCTTACCCTAATCCGTCGATAACGTGGGGGTAGGCAGCGAGGAAGTAGGGGCGAGGCGGCGCCTCGCCCCTACAGGCACCACCCCCTGGGTGAAACCGGATGGGGTATAGGGGCCACGCCCGTGCGCCCTAGCAGTCTCGCCGGTGGTTATCCACGGATTAGGGGTAGGCGTTTCCGCTTGACAAAACCGCCGAGAGATGATAGCCTAGTGTAGTGGTCAGGCCAGGGACAATCCGTCGCAAGCCATGGCCCCCTGCCCCGAGGGGCGAACCAAAACCGGGCCGCTCCGGCCAGAGGGGGGAAGCCGGGACCTGCAAAAAGTGAAAAATAGTGGGAACGAAGCTAAGAAGTCCTTGAAAACAAAGGAAGAGCCTTGAAAAACGAGCCTAAAACGGACCTGAAACGAAGCCAAATTGGAGGCTAAAAAGAGCAAAAACAGCGCCATTTGCGCAAAACGAAGCGAAGCTCCGCAGTCGAAAGGGGGCGGGTCTTAACGAGCCCCAAGGGGGCTACATGAACGGGGACCCTGGCATAGGGGGCGTGTCGCCGGCGCCCGGGACCCGGTGCCTGATACTTGGTTCTCGACACCTACACCACTCGGGTGCGGACAGGTGGGTTGCAGGAGCGCATGGCCATGCGCCGGTACGTCCTTTACTCCCGTTAACGACGGATTAGGGCGCTTAGCAAGCGTGTGGACGCGCGCTCTCTTGTCTGCTAGCATAAATCGGAGGGCGTCTCTAGGGAGAAAGTGAAGGGCGCGCGAAGCGCATGCTGGCTTCGCTTAGGATTGGAGCGGGCAGATGCGGCCCTCGTCTCCGCCGATCGGGCTGGCGCAGACGTCTGCTCTCTAACGTCTGCGAGTTGCCACCGTATCGACAGCACTAAGAGCGTGAACGTCGAGGCAATTTAGAGGGAAGAATTATGAGTGTCATTCAGACTGCGGTCGGACCGGACATGCCCAATTCCAAGGCTGACGTCATGATCGTTCAGCGACTTTTGAACGAGCACCTTAGGCAACTGGCGCCGCTGCCACCGCTGCGCGAGGATGGGAAATTCGGTCCCAAGACCGAAAACGCGATCCTCGAATTCCAGTCACGTGTAGTCCGCCTCGCCAAGCCTGACGGATGCGTTCACCCGCATGGCCCCACGCTATTGGCGCTGACGCACCAAGCGACGCCAGCGCATCGCCACCACATTACTCCGGCCTACGTCAATGCGTTCATCAAAATGGCCTTGCCGGTGGCCCGGGCAGTGAAGGTCCGGTGGGGCGTTCCCGTTTCCGTGGTCATCGCCCAATCTGCGCTCGAATCCAGTTGGGGACGGTCGGTAGTGGGAAATGCCTATTTCGGCATCAAAGGAAAGGCTCCCTCCGGCGACTCGAGCACGTTTGCCACGACGGAAGTCGTCAACGGAAAGGTGATACACATCAAGGACCAATTTCGAGCTTACAAAGACTACGCTGATGCAGCGGACGACTACGGTAGATTTCTGAACCAGAATAGTGGCTACAAACCATGCTTTAGGTACAAGAACAATCCGATCAAGTTTGTGGAAGAGGTGGCGCGGGCTGGTTACGCGACTGACCCGCACTACGCTAAGTCGCTGATCAGCATCATCCATTCATATGGATTAGAACAATATGACAGGCACCCTGGAAAGAAAGTGGCTGGCCCTGGGTCTTAGGTCCTGTGGGTTGCTGCTGGCACTCATCGTTCTCTTCTGCTGCACACGTAACACGCGGCAAAACACTTCCTCTAACCAGGGCGGCGGCCAAGCCACGCCAGCAGTTTCAGCGGCGAGCAAGGAGCAAGGCTCCGCAGAATCTGACGAAGACAAAACACTGCTGGCGGTGAGTAAGGCGATCCGGCAGAACCACCTCGTCGATAAGCCTGACAAATGTCTGGCGTACCAACTCGACGGAACCAGTTCGAAGGACAGCTTCCTGGTGACGGTTCGCGAGAATCATCGGGATCCGGAATGCGGCGGTGATCCGCAGACTTCGCCACGATTGTTTACGGTGCGGGTTTCGAAGAGCACAGGTGAGATGTCAACGGACGCCAATTCACCCGCCGGGCAGTTCCATCCCCTTCCGCAGTAAACGGCTGGTGTTGAGCGTCAGGCGTGGCATGTTGCTGTTACAGTAGTATTGTACTCGCCCAACGGGGCGGGCCCAGCGACAACGATTTGAGTTTTGCTCAGGACGTGGGCGGGACAGACGCGGCGCTCATCTGAGGGTGGCGCGGAACTGACAGAAGCGGCTCGGGAGTGGCTTGCAAAGATTCTGGTCGATGGGCCGTCGGGCCTACGATTGCTGCCGTTCGAGCGCGTCTCTGTAACTCGGGACAGCGCCACCATTAGGCTTCACATGAGTCTACTCCCGGCGATCTGCGGGGCAGGGCGCACGACCGATTTTTCCTTCCAAGTTTAGCTGTAATGGTATGGGCAATGCCACGATGAGAAGCGACGCGTGACCGCGTCACAGAGGTGTAGGCGCCATTAGGTAGCTCGGAGGAATACGGAATGAACTCAGTTTGGGACGAGATCGAAAAGGAACTTGTGAGTCTTTACAGCCTGCCGCACAATCGGAAGGAACTTGGCAGTGGCCAGACGCCGCAGTCAGTAGCGAAGGCGATGTTGGATAAGGTTAGGTCGGGACTTGCCTCCGTTACACGGGAAGATTTCTCTGGGCCAAAGCTCTTCCTGAGGGTGGTGGGTCCCACCAATAGAGCCTACTCGGGGGAATGGTGGTTTGAAGCAAGCCTGCTAGACACGCTCAAGGCTGCCTACTCCAGGATCTATTTCACTACCCAGGATAAAAAGCGCATTTTGCGAGATATGCTGCGGGAGTTGCTCGCCGTCGCCACCGAGTGGAATGCGATATCAGAAATCTGGGCGCTCGAGCTTCCAGCCGGGCAGGTGATACGAGGATATTGGGGGCCAGGGAACCCCCAACAACTCTTCGCGAACCTGCCCCTGAGCGCCGAAGGCAATCGGATGCTGGTGGGGAAAGCACGGCAGGTCTTTTTCCCGGTAAAGAACCCGCTCTGGGTAAAGGTCTATCAACACCTTATGTCCTGAACCTCACCGCCTTGCAGGCAGCTGAAACGTGTTCGCCAAGACCCGCGGCACCGGTCGGTCTGGCTTGGGCCAACTTCCAGGTCATGCGACGTACTCACAGCTCCCCGTTAAAAGAGCTGGATGTCGATCGCATGTGCGGGCTGAACAAATGGGACACACCATCGATGTGAATGAGAACGTCTACACAATCACATCACTAAAGCGTCGTAAGGAGGCTGTCAACGCGCTGGAGAGAGCGATTGGCGCTTAATGGACTCTATTGGACTTCACCCGTCGAAGTGGTTCTCCTAAGTAATTGAAAAGATGGAGCGGGGGACGGGGATCGAACCCGCGACGTCCAGCTTGGGAAGCTGGCATTCTACCGCTGAATTACCCCCGCGGTTGGGATATTCTTCCCGCGGCACGCCATACCGGCTGAATATACCACATTTGGGAGTTGGAGGCGTCCTAATTTGGCTAAAGACCCAACAATCGCGATTGAAAGAGCGGAAAACTGCAGAAAAGATGTTCACCCTCACGGGATGTGTGTTATAGAGATTTTGCGAGAAATCCTAGACCCACACCCGGAGGGTGAACGATGGAAC
>Ga0187781_10001072_pt1 | contig 20522 bp, 15 predicted proteins | sample 0715_SJ02_MP02_2_FD_132447 | JGI IMG/M metagenome (GOLD analysis project Ga0187781, IMG submission 132447) | Tropical peat soil microbial communities from peatlands in Department of Meta, Colombia - 0715_SJ02_MP02_20_MG | ecosystem: Environmental > Terrestrial > Soil > Wetlands > Peat | place... | reverse complement strand
TGGCTTGTGGATCGGTTGCTGCGCAACTTGCTCATCGATGTCACCGGCAATACGCACCGCGCGGAGTTTTGCATTGACAAGCTTTACTCGCCGGACGGTCCCGCGGGGCGCCTCGGATTGCTTGAGTTGCGCGCCTTTGAAATGCCGCCACATGCGCGCATGAGTCTGGTGCAGCAGCTGCTGCTGCGCGCGCTGGTTGCGCGCTTTTGGCGCCATCCATACAGTACGCGCCTTACCCGCTGGAATACGCAGCTGCACGATCGCTTTTTGCTGCCAACTTTCGTGCAGATGGATTTCGAAGACGTGTTAAGCGAAATGAAGGATGCAGGGTACGGATTCGAACGGCAGTGGTTTGCGCCGCATTTTGAGTTTCGCTTTCCGCTGTATGGCGAAATCTCCGCGCGCGGAATTACCGTCACCTTGCGTGGGGCGCTGGAGCCATGGCATGTAATGGGAGAAGAGTTTGCTGCCGCGGCAACCGTGCGCTATGTCGATTCCTCGGTGGAGCGCCTGGAGGTTCTGGTCGATGGACTTAACGATAACCGGTACGTAGTGGCGGTGAATGGGCAAGCGCTGCCGCTGCAGGCGACGGGTCGCGCGGGAGAGTATGTTGCCGGCGTTCGTTATCGCGCCTGGCAGCCCGCGTCGGCCCTGCACCCAACCATTGGAGCGCACGCACCGTTGACCTTCGATGTCGTCGATACCTGGATGCAGCGCTCGCTGGGCGGATGCATGTATCACGTGGCCCATCCCGGTGGCCGCAACTATGAGTCCTTCCCCGTCAACGCCTTTGAGGCCGAAAGCCGGCGGTTGGCGCGATTTTTTCGGATTGGACATACGCCCGGGCGCATTGACATTGCTCCGGCTGTGCGCAGTCTGGAATTTCCCTTTACCCTTGATCTTCGACGATGATCCTGCGGCCGGACCTTTCATTATTGCGCTGTCGTGTCCCACAGTCTTGTTCCGTTTGACGATGCTGCCGACGGCGTCGGCGCGGCGCTAGCGCTTGCCGCACCGCCGATACCGGGGCACTACGACGAGTTGCGCGGTCCGGACGCAACCCTGCGACCGCCGTGGCGCGCTTTCTTCGGTCAAATCGGGACTGCGGGTCTGAACGATCTGCAGCGACGCGAAATCTTGCTCAAACGGCAGATTCACGAGCACGGCGTAACGTACAACGTTTACAGCGATGAAAATGGCCCGGCCCGGCGCTGGTCCCTGGAACTGCTGCCCTTTATCGTCGCCGCCGATGACTGGAAAATCATCAGCGCGGCGGTCATTCAGCGCGCGGCCGTACTTTCCGCCGTGATGCGCGACGTCTACGGGCCCAAACAGCTCATCGAAGAAGGGTTGCTGCCGTCAGCGCTGGTCATGGGCAACCCGGGCTACGTGCGCTCGCTGCACGGAGTCGAGCCACCGGGCGGCATCTACCTGCACGTGGTGGCATTTGACTTGGCGCGCGGCCCCGACGGCCGCTGGTGGGTGCTAGGCCATCGCACGCAGGCGCCTTCGGGTCTTGGCTACGCGCTGGAAAATCGCCTTACGGTGGCCCGGCTCCTTGGTGAGGCCTTTGCGGCGATGCGAGTGCAACGCCTGGCCGCAAGTTATCGCCGGCTACTGGAGACGCTGGTGCGCCATGCGCCGCGCGATGCGGGTGAGGATTCGGGTCCACCGCGTATCGTGCTGCTCACCCCCGGACGCTACAACGAAACGTATTTTGAACAGGCGTATCTGGCCCACTATCTGGGTGTTCCCTTAGTGGAGGGCGAGGATCTGACGGTGCGCGACGACCGGCTGTACCTAAAGACCCTTCACGGGCTTGAACGTGTGCACGCGATGATCCGGCGGCTCGATGATGTGTTTTGCGACCCGTTGGAGCTTCGCGCCGATTCGGCCTTGGGCGTCCCGGGGCTGCTCCACGCCATCCGCTGCGGCAAGGTACTCGTTGCCAACGCGCTGGGAGCGGCCTTTCTCGAATCGCCGGCCATTCACGGATTTCTCCCCGCCATCGCGCGGCGAGTGCTCGGTGAAGAGTTGGTTCTTCCTCCTCGGGACAGCTGGTGGTGCGGCGAGGCGGCGGCAAGAGATCGCGCCTTTGCCACACTGCAAACGGCGCGTGTGCGTCCGACGTATCGAGGGTCAGGAAATGAACCGGCGATCGCGCGGGGTACCGGCTTGCTGAACCTGCGGGACGTGCGCGAAGAAATTGAACGCTACCCCGACTTGTTCACGGTTCAATCCTATCTGCCGTATTCGAAGGCGCCTTGTTGGATCCGCAACGCGCTCGTTCCCCGTTCGGCCACGTTGCGCGTGTACGTCATCGCGACGGGCGACGGTGGTTGGCACGTCATGCCCGGCGGGTTGACGCGCATCGCCGATCGGCAAGATGAGGTCTCGATGCAGCGTGGCGGCAGCAGTGCCGACACTTGGGTCGTGACCGGAGAAGAGGTCGATACCTTCACAATGTTGCCGGATCGGCTGCGCATCGATGACGCGATATTTCGGCGGCGCATCGTGACCAGCCGGGCGGCGGAAAACCTGTTTTGGCTGGGTCGATACAGCGAGCGCGCGGAAAATGCCGTGCGTGCCGCCCAATCGATACTGACGGTTTTACGTGCCAGCACGCCGCTACCAGAAGCGACGCTGGGAGCCATTGCCCAGACAAGCGTGGCATTTGGTCTGGTGCCGCCGGGTGTGCCGCCACCAGTGCTGGGGCAAAGGATCTTCGAGCGCACGTTACTTGCCGGTCTGGGTGATGAAAGCGCCAGCAGCGTGGCTTTTGATTTGGCGCAACTTGCGAGCGCCGCCGCCCAGATCCGCGATCGCCTGGCCTTTGAGCATTGGCATCAAATCACGTCGACCGTGGAGCGCTACGAGGGATCGATTCGCCACACCAGGGCAAAGGCAACGGTGCCGCTGGAAGACGCACTTGCGGCGTTGAGCGGCCTTGTGTTGGGGCTCGGAGCAATTACCGGCGCACAAGCCGACGGCATGACGCGGGACGACGGGTGGCGTTTGCTCACGATCGGTCGGCAGATCGAACGCTTAATTTGTATGAGCCAGGCGCTGCAAGCCTTTTTCGGGACCGAATCGGTACTGCACGAGTCCGGATTTGATCTGCTGCTTGCGCTTTTCAATAGCACGATCACGTATCGCTCGCGCTACCAGGGACAGCGCGACGTTGCCGCCTTGGTCGATTTGCTGGTGCTTGAGTTGGCCAACCCGCGCTCCTTGGCGGGTGCGACCGAGCTGATAGGGCGCGAAGTGACGCAATTATGCGTGGCGACAGCGCAGCAGATCGAATGGAGCGGGCCAGCGCTTTTTGCGCAACCGCGGCAGCTCGTTTTGTCGCAGCTTTGTCAGCGCGAAGGTCAAGAGCCGTTTTGCGACCTGATGAGGCTGACCCGTACGCTGATCAGCTCGGCCAAGTCCTTGTCCAACAGTATCGGGTTGCGCTATTTCAGCCACTCCGAGCTGCTACGCAGTCAGATTGTGTGATGGGCGAATTGATCGTCGAACACGAGACGCAGTACCAGTACTCCTCGCACGTCGGGTTCGCGCAGCACTTGGCGCATCTTACGCCGCGCAGTGTGCCCGGTCAGACGGTAGAGCACTTTCGACTGCAGATTGATCCAACTCCCTCGCGGCTGCACACAAGTGCCGATTATTTCGAGAATCTGCGCACCTACTTTGCGGTGGCTTCCGCACACGAGTCGCTGCGCGTAAGCACGCACAGCCGCGTGCGCTTGCAATCGCGTTTCGATCACGTCGATGTGGCCGAAAGCCCACCGTGGGAGACGGTGCAAGCATCCATGCAGTATGTTGCCGGTGCACCCTTTCAGGCGGCTACGGAGTTTTGCTTTGCTTCGCCTCTGGTTCCGCGAAGCCCCGCGCTGCAGGCGTACGCGATGCCGTCATTTGTGCCAGGCCGACCACTGCTGCAGGCAGTCATGGATCTTATGCGCCGCATCCATGAGGAATTTCGCTACGATGCGAGCAGCACCGACGTGAGCACCCCCGTGCTGGATGCCTTTGATGCTCGTGCGGGCGTGTGTCAGGATTTCACCCACGTAATGATCGGATGCTTGCGATCGTTGGGGCTGCCGGCGCGATACATGAGCGGTTATTTGTTCACGCAACCACGGTTCGCTCCAACGCAAGCTGGCCAAGCCGAACCGGCGGTGGTTGGGGCGGGCGCGTCGCACGCGTGGGTTTCGGCGTTTTGTCCGCGCTTTGGCTGGATCGAATTTGACCCGACCAACAACGCCATTCCCGGAACGGGTCATGTGCGTTTGGCAAGCGGTCGCGACTACCGCGATGTCGCGCCGCTGCGCGGAGTGGTGCAAGGAGGCGGCGAGCACCAGCTGCGGGTTGCCGTCCGCGTTTGCGCTGCAGAACAATGAAATCGGTTCGCAGCAGCACCGCGAGTCGGGCCGTCGAGTTCACGTAACCAAACCGAAAACAAGGGGAGCATCGATGCGGCGTCGTCAATTTTTTTCTCGCGCCGGAGCCGGTCTGGCGGCGGGCTCCGCGATCTGTGGCGTGCCGGCCATCGCCGCAGAGCCTTCGATACGCTGGCGCCTGGCCTCGAGTTTTCCCAAAAACCTGGACACAATCTACGGAGCGGCCGAACTTTTTGCACGCCAGGTCTCGCTGATGAGCGAAGGCAAGTTTCAGATTTCCGTTCATGCTGCGGGGGAGATCACGCCTGCCTTTGGTGTTGTCGATGCAGTCCAACAGGGCGCGGTCGAGTGTGCGCACACGGCGTCGTATTACTTTTTCGGCAAAGACGAGACCTTCGCCTTAAGCTGCTGCATTCCGTTTGGGCTGAACTCGCGTCAGACATCGGCGTGGATGTATCACGGCAATGGCTTGTCCTTGATGCGCGAGTTCTATCGTAACTACAACATCGTCAACTTTCCCGCCGGCAACACCGGCGCACAAATGGGCGGCTGGTTTCGCAAGGAGATCAAATCGCTTGGCGACATGAAGGGATTGAAGTTTCGCATCGGCGGCTTTGGCGGACGAATCATCGAGCGAATTGGCGGCGTACCGCAAAATATTCCCGGAGGCGATATTTACCCGGCACTGGAGAAAGGGACCATCGATGCCGCGGAGTGGGTCGGACCCTATGATGACCTGAAGCTGGGTTTTAACAAGATTGCGCAGCACTACTACTACCCCGGGTGGTGGGAAGGTGGGCCGCAGCTTGACTTGTTTGTGAATAGCAAGGCTTGGGAAGCGCTGCCCGCCAATTACAAAGCCATGGTGGAGACGGCTGCAGCGCACTGCCACGTCGACATGCAAGCGAACTACGATGTAAAAAATCCCATCGCGTTAAAGGAACTGTACGCCACCGGCACCAAGCTGCACGCCTTTCCACGCGACATGATGAACGCGGCTTTTAAAGCGTCCATGGAGTACTACGACGAGTTGTCGCAGAAAAATCAGAATTGGAGAAAGGTCTACGCGGATTACAACGCGTTTCGCCGCGACCAAAACCTTTGGTTTCGGTTTGCTGAGGCAGGTTTTGACCAATTCATGCAGGCGCAAAAACTTTAGTAACCGGTACGAACTCGCCATTGCGTCCAGCGCGCGTTGCTCGGCTGTGAATCCGTGTCGGGTGCGCAGCCAATACTACGGCGGCGTTCGTGCAGTCAGCACAACGCCGTGCAGCCTGCCGCATTGAAGCGGGCTGTACGGCTTGCCTATCGACAGATGTTGCAGCCTGCGCCGCAATGGTCTAAACATACGCGCGCACGCTGTCGTTCCAAAGTCGCAAATCACGTATGGTGTCTGCGCATTTGCCAGAGCGACTGCCGACGAGCACGCGCATTGGTGCGGCAGGCGAGGGCAGCGACGATTGCCAAACCGTCATACGCTGCCGGCGCAGGAACCAAGTTTAGACAAATCTGCCGATGATCAGCGAAAGCGCGAGGACATGATGGCACCGGCAGCAGGGAAATCATCACGTCTTATTTTTGTGGAGCAGGGGCGCTGCGACGAAACAACTCGTCTATGTTGCTGTCGCTGGGCAAGGCAGGCGTTTCGGGGATTTCGATTTGGATATTGTTCAGATCCAGCCTCTTGGGTTTTTCCAGGAACACCGTTACGGATTGGGGCACGAAGATCACGATGACGACCAGTATCAACTGCATGGCAACCCACGGCAACGCGCCCCAGTAGATGTCGGGGGATGCGACGGGCTTCGGGATTCGACGCTCCTTGAACAAGGAGTCCGCTATACCGCGCAGGTAAAAGAGCGCAAAGCCAAAGGGCGGATGCATAAAACTCGTCTGCATGTTCACGCACAGCATTACGCCAAACCAGATCAGGTCGATGCCCATCTTATCGGCGACAGGCCCGATCATCGGAATAATGATGAACGCGATCTCGAAAAAATCCAGAAAGAACGCAAGGAAGAAGATGAAAACGTTCACGAAGACCAAAAATCCGATCTGCCCGCCGGGCAGATTTGCAAGCTGCGCTTCGATCCAGCGTGCGCCGTCCACACCCTGAAACACCAAGGAAAAGACGCGCGCGCCAATGAGAATGAAAACGACCATTGCGGTGATGCGCATGGTGCCGTGCATCGCATCGCGCAGTAGCGGCCAAGTCAGCCGCCCGTGCAGCGCGGCCAAAAGCAAGGAGCCAACGACGCCCATGGCGCCGGCCTCGGTCGGAGTACAAATTGCCGTGTCCATCCACGGCAGTCCCCCCATGCTGCCAAGCACCGCAAAAATCAGCAGGGCGCAGGGAATGATGCCGCGCAAACACCGCAGCCAAAGCCGCAAACCACTATCGGTGCGCGCGGACTTTTCGATGCCGGGAACATCCTGCGGACGTACTAGACCCAGAACGAACGTGTACAGGGCAAAAATCAGCACCTGCAAGATGGACGGGCCCCAGGCGCCTTTGTACATGTCGCCGACGGATCGCCCCAACTGGTCGGCCAGTACGACAAGCACCAAGGAGGGCGGTACCAACTGGGTGATGGTGCCCGAGGCGGCCAAAACGCCCGTCGTGTACCGCATGTTGTAACCGTAGCGCAGCATCACGGGCAGCGAAATCAGAGCCATGGCGATGATCTGGCCGGCAACCGTTCCGGTGATTGCGCCCAGAATGAAACCGACAATGATGACCGAGTAGCCAAGTCCGCCGCGGACGGTACCAAAGAGCTGACCCATCGAGTCGAGCATGTCCTCGGCCAGCCCACACTTTTCCAGCACGCTGCCCATCATGGTGAAAAACGGAATGGCCAGCAGCAGGTCGTTGGACAAAATATTAAAGACGTTCAGCGGCAAGTTGATAAGAAAGGCTGGCGTGAACCAGCCCATGCTGATCGCGTACGCGGCGCAACCAAGACCCAAAGCGGCCAGCGAAAATGCCACGGGAAAGCCAAGCAGCATGATCACAACGAGCCCGGCAAACATCACCGGCGGGAAACTATCGACACTCACTGCAGCGGCTTCTCGTAGTGGGCATCCAATGTCGTGGCTCCACGCAGGTACGCGATGCGCTTGATAATTTCGGCAACCGCCTGAAGCAGCACGAGGCCAAAACCCAGCGGCAGCATCAGCATTGCGGGCCAGCGCACTAAGCCGCCTGCATTGGAAGAGACTTCGCCGCTGACAAAAGTGCGCACAAAAATGGGCCAGGACAGGGCCAGCAAAATCGACATCACCGGCACCAGAAAAAGAACCAGACCGGCCAGGTCGAGCAGTACCGGCGCTTTGCCGCGCAGCCGCGAATACAAAATGTCCACCCGCACATGTTCGTTCAGCCGCAGCACATAGGGCGCCCCGAGCATGACGGTCACTGCGAACAGGTACCACTGAATCTCAAGCCAGGCATTGGAGGACACGTCCCAGCCGTACCGGATCAGGGCGTTTGCCGCACTGATCAAACTGGCAGCCAGGACAGCGCACGCGGCGATCCAGGCAAGCTTCTCGCTGATCCAGTCTACGACCCGGCAAAACGCGAGCAGCTGCTTCATGCTGGCGAAGGTAGCATTCGGCGATTCTTAGCTAGCAACCGCTGGAGGCGGGCGCGATGATGCCGGCACCGATCGCCGACAACGAACCGCGCGGAACGCGGGTTTGCAGTTCGACGGACCATTGCATGCGCGCGGCAAATTCGGAACCGACTTGCTGTTCTGGCGCTTGATCAGGTCGCCAAAGAACCAGGGCGCCGCAGCGTGCCAGCTGCTCGGCCGTGATCCATGGCGCTTGGCTGCGCTCGCCGCTAGACAAAACCGCCGGATGCGAAGGCAGCTCCAGCGAAATTGCCCCGGCCTCCCAATCGGGTCCAACGACGATTGCCAAGGGGCCCGACGTTTTGGTTTGCCAGTGCGCCAGCGCCATGGCCGCCAGCGGCTGCGCCGCAAACGAATGATGAAAGCCCGGTGCGCGCGTGGCCACGACCACGTTCCAAATGACCGCAGCAGCATGTGCGGTGATGACCGCTAGCAGGGCCGGTCGCGGACCGGGGCGGCTTGACTCGCGCAGTAGCGAAACTCCAAAAAGGGGAAGCAGCAAGGTTGCCGACGCGCCCCAATGGTTTTGGGGTGCAACGCCCGCCAAAAGAACCAGCAGCATCACGATGCCAAGCGGTGTGAGAGCCAAGATCGCTAAAGCACGTTGTTGCGGCAGCGCGCCTGGGCGCTCTACATCCTCGGGTGCAGCTTGCGCCGGCGAGTGCCGGCGTGCGGTGCGCTGCACGATCACGGCCAGAGCAAGCGCGAACAAAGCGGGAGCGAGCCGGCCGATCTGTTGCACGATGAAACCGGCAAGATGCAACACTCGCTCGCCCAGTGGCAGCTCGGCGAGCAGACTGTGGCTGGCGTAGGCAAAGGTGGAAAATTCGTGACCGCCGAGCCAAAGCACGTGCGGCACCAGCGGAACCAACGTAGCAACGCAACAAAGCGCCACATAGCGCCAAAAGTGTGGCCGGCGCCACACTCCCAGCACGATGAGCGCAAGAGCGTTGGCGCCAATGAAGATCGCCATTTGATACTTTGTGAGCAGCCCCAGAGCCTGGCAGATGCCAAGCAAAAACCATGGCAGCCAACCGCCGCTTCGCGGTTCGTCGCGAACAATGCGCAGCACACACCAGGCGCTGGCAGCAACAAATGGCAGCATCACCGTGTTGTGGTTCAGAAAGGAACCGCGGCCCATAAGGTAGTAGTCGGCGCTGCTCAGGAGCACGGCCACGAAGGCGTCGGCGCGATCGAGCAAAAGCAGCGCACAGCGCCACAAAATCAGTAGCGTTGCCCCTATGCAGGACATTGCTAAGGCGTAGGTGAGAAAGGCGCTTGCGCCAAAAGCCTCGATTGCCGCATGCAAGAGCCAGGTCGGCAGCGGCGGGTGCTTGAAGTAGCCCCATTGCAATGCATGCGCCCAGTTCAGCTGCTCGACGTTGTCGGCGTGGGGGACGGTTTGCAGCAGGGCGGGAAGCGCACTCCAGAGCAAAACGACCGACGCAGTCAACGCAACAAGCGACGGCCAGTTACCCAGCTCGACGCTGCGGTCCTGGGACGAATTCACCCGGGCCGCTGCCGGCACGTGCTCAGCGAGCACGCGACGCCGGACGCGGCGAATGCGATCCAGCCAATGGCGCCAAGCGCCGCTTGAACAGTTCGACTTCGCGAACCACGGTGGCCCGCACCGACGGCTCCCACACCGAGTGGCCTGCGTCGGGCACCACGGTATAGCGGGCACCGGGCCAGGCCCGCGCCAGTTCGTCGGCGCTGACGATCGGACAAACTACGTCATAGCGTGAATGCACGATCGATGCCGGAAGCTGCTGGATGCGGTATAAGTTGTTGAGGAGTTGGTTCGGTGCAAGAAAGCACTGGTGTGCAAAAAAATGGGCCTCCAGGCGCGCCAGTGCCAGGGCATCATTGGAAAATTCGCGCACCAGTTCGGGATTGGGAACCAGGGTCGAGCAAGTTCCCTCGTACTCACTCCAGGCTCGCGCAAACGGCATGTGGATCTTCGGGTCGGGATTAAACAGCCGCCTGCGATACCCGCGCAAGATGTCTGCGCGTTCGGCCTCGGGCAGCATCTCGACGAATCGTCGCCATGCCTCGGGATGGATCTGACGGGCGCCGTGGAAGAACCAATGTACTTCGCTGGCTCTTCCTAGGAAGACCCCCCGCAAGACAAAACCCAGACAGCGCTGCGGATGGGTCTGGCCATAGGCCAATGCCAGGGTGCTACCCCAGGATCCGCCAAACAAGAGCCACCGGGAAACGCCCAGGTGCTCGCGCAGCCGCTCCAGATCATCTACCAGGTGCTGCGTGGTGTTGTGTGCTGCCTCGGCAAAGGGTGTGGATGCTCCGGCGCCGCGCTGGTCGTAGAGCACAACGCGGAAAAATGCAGGATCAAAAAACCTTCGATGCTCCGGTGCACTGCCACCGCCCGGTCCCCCGTGCAAGAAAACGACCGGTACGCCCTTGGGATTGCCGCTCGTCTCCCAATACATCGTGTGCACGCCGTCAAGGGCCAACATCCCCGTGTCGTACGGTTCGATTGGGGCGTAGAGGTCGGCGCGCGCGTCCATGTTTTAAGAGGTCTCGGATGCGCGATTATGCCGGTGCGCCGCACTTCCCGGAAATCGCAGCCGTTGCCGCCGCTTGGGCGCGGCAGTCCTGAACCGTAGCGTCCCAACCGCCCGTCGGCGGCCGATAGCCGATCACGTGAATGAGAGCTTATCGCAGCGCACCAATGCGCAATTTTGCAACCACTCGCAGGGCACTTGTCGTATCGTGGTTGCCGTGGCGGCATTGCCGCTTGGATTTGCAAGGAGGAAAGGATGAACGCAGGCGACGTCTTACGTGCCAAAGGCAATGCGTTGTATACGGTTGCACCGGACGCGAGCCTATGGTCTGCGGTACAGACCATGACCGAGTTCGATATCGGGTCGGTTGTCGTGATGGAACACGGTCGCCTGGCGGGTATGCTGACCTTCCGCGAAGTGTTTCGCGCCCTGCGCGCAAACGACGGGCGTGTGGGCAAAGGAATGGTGCGCGAGTTTATGGACGACCATCCCAAGAGCGTGGACGCGCAAACGGATGTCAATGACCTGCGCCGCATCATGTTGGACCTGCGAGTGCGCTACATTCCGGTGATGGACCAAACCGTGCTTGCCGGCGTCATATCGTTTCATGATGTGGCACGTGCCGTGCTCGAGGAGCAGGGCTACGAGAATCGCATGCTCAAGGACTACATTCGCGAGTGGCCGCTGCCGGAGAGCGTTAGCGGCTGATGACGCAATCGTTGCCAGATCCGCGAGCGCAAAAACTGCACTTCGCTGTTGTTGGCGCCGGAGTTGCCGGGCTGACGTGTGCACGCGAACTGGCCGCTTACGGCTCGCGGGTCACGGTATTTGAGCGCACTGCGGCGCCCGGCGGGCGCTTGGCTAGTCAGCAATCCGATGCGGGAGCATTTGACGTCGGAGCGCAGTTCTTCACGGTCCAAACCGAGGTCTTTGCCAAGGCGGTGCATCGCTGGGTCGGTGCCGACCTGGTGCGAACTTGGGCGGCGAACCTCGCGGAGCTGATCAATGGTCAGATCACGGTGGCTGCGCCCACCGCGCCGCGTTTTGTCGGCGTGCCCTCGATGCAAAGCATTGCCAGTTACCTGGCGCGCGACCTCGATATCGTGTTTGATGCCCAGGTGGGACGTATCAGCCGCGGATCGTCGGAATGGTATTTGTTTGATCCGCAGGATCGACAACTCGGAATCGTCGGGTTCGACGCGCTGGTGCTGGCAATTCCGTCACTCGATGCATTGCGCTTGGTGCGCTCGGAAACCAACTTCGCCGAGCGATTGGAGGCCGTGCGGTGGGATGCTTGCTGGACGGCAACGTTAGCCTTATCGCGCCCCAGCGGAATCGAATTTGATGCGGCCGTGATCAGCGATGACCCCATATTGGCTTGGGCCGCGCGCGACAACTCCAAGCCAATGCGCCAGCTCGGCGAAGGCACGGCCGAGCGTTGGCTGCTGCAGGCGCGCCCGACATGGTCGAAGAACTTCATCGAGATGAGTGTCGACGAGGCCGCACGATGGATGCAGCGCGCATTTGCAGCGCGCTTGGCACGGCCCTTGGCGCAAAAATCGTGCAACGCGCTGCGCTGGCGCGCCTCCACTCCTGCCCAGGCGCTTGCCGAGACCCACCTTTGGGATGCCGAGCGGGCAATCGGCCTTGCGGGAGATTGGTGTGGAGGCTCTCGGGTTGAGTCGGCCTATTTGTCGGGCTTGGAGCTTGCGCAGGCAATTGCGCAATGAGCCGCCCCGGTGCGCTCTGGCTGCTGGGGCAGCGGCGGTTTGCGCCATTTTTTTGGACCCAGTTTTGTGGCGCTGCCAACGACAATGTATTTCGGTTCTCGTTTACGTTGCTGGTTACCTACCGCAGCGCCGGCGTAACGTCGCTTGACGCCTCCACGGCGGCCAACCTCATCGCCGCCGCGTTCATCCTTCCGTTTCTGTTGCTCTCGGCGACCAGCGGTCAGCTTGCCGACAAGTTCGATAAGGCAATTGTGATGCGCTCCGTCAAAGTGCTTGAATTGGGCATCATGCTGTTAGGGGCCTGGGGGTTTGTATACGGGCAGTTCGCCATCTTGCTTGGGTGCACCTTTTTGATGGGCGTGCACTCGACATTGTTTGGACCTGCCAAATACGCGTATTTGCCGCAACATTTAAACACTTCGGAGATCGTGGGCGGGAACGGCGTGGTCGAAATGGGCACGTTCGTCGCCATTTTATTGGGAACGATCCTCGGCGGCGTGCTCATGGACCAAGGACAAGATGCTCCCACGTACGCCGCGGGCGGCTGTCTCGCGCTGGCCCTGATTGGGCTGGCGACAAGCCTGGCAATACCGAGAACTCCGGCACCGGATCCCACGTTGACCGTGGACTGGAACCCGGTTCGCGTCTTATGGGCCAATTTGCGTCTGGCTCGGGAACAACGCGTGGTCTTTTTATCCATGTTGGGAATCTCTTGGATGTGGTTTTTCGGAGTGCTGTTTCTTACGCAGTTTCCCGCATTCGCCCGTGATGTACTTGGCGGTGGCCCCTCGTTGGCCAACTTGCTGCTTGGGGTATTTACCGTCGGCGTTGCGGCCGGGGCTTTGGCGTGCGATCGCCTCTCGCATCGCATCGTTGAGGTTGGTTTGGTGCCTCTGGGATCGATCGGTATGACGGCGTTCGGCATCGATTTGTTTTTTGCTGTTCCCGAAGAACCATTGGGCCATTTGCAAACCGCACAGCAGTTCCTGTCGCATGCGGGACAATGGCGGCTATTGCTGGATCTTTTTGGCCTATCCGTCTGCGCCGGCCTGTACAGCGTTCCGCTGTACGCACTGATTCAGACCCGCTGTCCGCCGGCACGGCGCGCGCGCATCATTGCCGCCAACAATATCCTCAACGCCGTCTTCATGATCGTTGCCAACGGGTATGCGGTGCTGGTGCTGCGCACTCTGGGCGCGAGCATCGTCCAGTTGTTCTTGCTCACCGCGCTGGTCAATGCTGCCGTGGCCATCTACATTTACCTGCGGGTGCCCGAATTTTTGCTGCGTTTTCTCTCTTGGATCCTGGTTAACCTGATCTATCGCATACGTGCGCGAGGGCAAGAGCACATTCCAGAGCAGGGCGCCGCGCTACTAGTGGCAAACCACGTTTCCTTGGTCGACGCGATCGTCCTGTCTGCCGTTAGCCCGCGCCCCATCCGCTTTGTGATGCATCGGTCGATATTCGAAATACCGTTTTTATCGTGGCTGTTTCGCCAGGTCAAAGCAATTCCCATCGCGTCGGCACGGGATGATGCGGTGCTGATGGAGCAAGCCTTTGCGCGGGTCTCGGAGGAATTGCGCGACGGGGGACTTGTTTGCATTTTCCCCGAAGGCGCGATCACGCGCGACGGGGAGCTGGCACGATTTCGACCCGGCCTATTGCGCATACTGGCGCGCGATGAAGTGTGCGTTGTGCCCATCGCCTTGCGCGGCTTGTGGGGGTCCATGTTTAGCTACGCGCGCGAGCCGTTGCTGCGCCGGCGGTTGGAACGGGGGTTTTTCCCACGAATCGGTGTCGAAGTGGGCAGCGCCATTGGAGCGCAGCAAGCAAGCCCGGAGCGTTTGCAGCAGGTAGTGGGCGAATTGCGTGGCAATTGGCGCTAGTTTGGAGCAGGCTTGGTCGCATTGGTGCAGCCGACCGGTAAAATGCGGTGAGCTACCGCGCCGTCGCTGCGCACCCTGGGTTCCGTTTGGCATAAGCGCATTTTCCCAAGACGCCCGATGACTACTTCGACTTTCGGTCGCATGTTCAGCGTTGTCAATTTTGGCGAATCGCATGGCCCGGCGATTGGTTGCGTCATTGACGGTTGTCCTCCGGGGATGGAACTATCCGTGGGCGACATTCAGCCCGATTTGGACCGGCGCAAGCCGGGGACCTCGCGACACGTCACGCAGCGGCGCGAGCCCGATGTGGTGCAAATTCTCTCGGGCGTATACGAAGGTCGCACGACGGGCACCCCCATCGCATTGTTGATCCGCAACGAGGATCAACGCAGCCGGGACTACGAAGACCTGATCGATACCTTCCGGCCGGGGCACGCCGATTACACCTACTGGCGCAAATATGGCTTGCGTGATGCTCGCGGCGGCGGGCGATCCTCGGCGCGGTTGACGGCGCCGATGGTTGCTGCAGGTGCCGTTGCGCGCAAATGGCTGCGCCTGCATTTTGGCACGACAATTCGCGGACACCTTCAGCAGCTTGGCGAGATCGAGATACCCTTCGAGGACTGGGAGGAGGTGGGTCGTAATCCGTTTTTTGCGCCCAACCGCAGCGTGATTGCGCGCCTGGAACAGTACATGGATGAGTTGCGCAAGGCCGGCGATTCTTGTGGCGCACGCGTGCGCGTCTGCGCCCAATCGGTGCCCGCCGGACTTGGCGCTCCGCTGGCTGCCAAGCTCGATGCCGAGATCGCCGGCGCGATGATGGGCATCAATGCCGTCAAGGGCGTGGAAATTGGCAGCGGTTTTGGCGTCGTCACGCAGCGAGGATCGCAGCACAGCGATGAGATGACTCCGCAGGGTTTTTTGTCGAACCATGCCGGTGGCACGCTCGGGGGCATCTCCAGCGGTCAGGACATTGAAGTGTCGATCGCACTCAAGCCCACTTCGAGCATTCGACTGCCGCGCCGCTCGGTAAATCGCAATCTGCAGGCAGTTACGGTGGTCACGCAGGGGCGCCACGATCCGTGCGTAGGAATTCGCGCCACACCGATTGCCGAGGCCATGCTGGCGCTGGTCCTGATGGATCACGCCTTATTGCACCGGGGGCAGAACGCCGATGTGCATTTGGACGTTCCTGCGATCCCCGCACGTGCGCCTTAGGGCAGGCCGTTTCCGAGGGAATCGCGTGGCATAATCGACCTTTCGACGTTCGAAGCTGGGGTTGGTCGCTGATGGTTGTTCCACGCACGCTGTACGACAAGCTGTGGGACGAGCACGTCGTTCATGTCGAGCCGGAAGGCACGACGCTGCTGTACATCGACCGGCACCTCGTCCACGAAGTCACGAGTCCACAGGCCTATGAAGGATTGCGGGTTGCTGGCCGCAAGCCGTGGCGTGCCAGCTCGGTGGTCGCCACCGCGGACCATAACACGCCGACCCGCGGCTGGGAGCGCGGGCTCGATGGCGTCGCCGATCCCACCTCGCGTGCCCAGATCAAGGCCTTGGACAGCAATATTCGCAACTTTGGCGCGGCCGCCTACTTCCCGTTTCTGGATTCTCGACAGGGCATAGTCCACGTGGTGGGCCCGGAGCAGGGCGCGACGCTTCCAGGCATGACGCTGGTTTGCGGCGATTCGCACACGAGCACACACGGCGCTTTGGGCGCGCTGGCTTTTGGAATCGGAACTTCCGAGGTCGAGCATGTCCTGGCAACTCAGACCCTGTTGACTCGAAAATCCAAGAACCTCATGGTCCGCATCGACGGCGCGCTGTCGCCGGGCTTAAGTACCAAGGATCTGGCGCTTGTGCTGATCGGGCGCATCGGCACGGCGGGCGGTACCGGTTGCACCATCGAATATTGCGGCTCGACGGTACGCAATGCCTCGATTGAGGCGCGAATGACCCTGTGCAATATGGCCATTGAAGCCGGAGCGCGGGCAGGCCTGGTTGGGGTAGATGAAAAAACCATCGACTATGTGCGCGGGCGGCCCATGTCGCCGAAGGGATCTGATTGGCAGCGTGCCGTAGAGCACTGGAGCAGCTTGCACAGCGATGCCGGCGCGCACTATGACTTGATCGTCGACATCGATGCGCGTCTGATCGAGCCGCAGGTTAGCTGGGGTACTTCACCCGAGATGGTTGCGCCGATCAGCGGCTCGGTTCCCGATCCGCAGCTTGAGCCCGATGCGGTGCGGCGCCAGGGCATCGAGCGGGCACTGCAGTACATGGGTCTTGAGCCTCGCACTCCGATCCAGGCTATCGCCATTGAGAAAGTATTTATCGGCTCTTGCACCAATTCGCGCATCGAAGATTTGCGTGCGGCGGCACGTGTTGTTCAAGGCCGGCACGTCGCCAGCAACGTGAAGTTGGCCATGGTGGTGCCTGGCTCGGGTTTGGTGAGGGCGCAGGCGCAGGCCGAAGGCCTTGATCGGGTTTTCACGGCGGCCGGATTTGAGTGGCGCCAACCGGGCTGTTCGATGTGTCTGGGCATGAACGAGGATCACCTGGAGCCCGGGGAGCGCTGCGCCTCGACATCGAACCGAAATTTCGAGGGGCGCCAGGGCCCGGGAGGACGCACGCATCTGGTCAGTCCGGTGATGGCGGCCGCCGCGGCGATCGCGGGTCGCTTCGTCGATGTGCGCCAACTGCTAAGTTGAGCAAAGGCGCCCGGCGATGAAGGCATTTACACGTCACCAGGGGCTGGTTGTGCCGCTGGATCGGCCCAACGTGGACACCGATCAGATCATCCCCAAGCAGTTCCTCAAGTCGATACGGCGCACGGGGTTTGGCGCCAACTTGTTTGACGAGTGGCGCTACATCGACCGTGGCGAACCCGGGCAAGATCCCGCACAGCGTCGACCCAATCCCGAATTTGTGCTCAACTTGCCACGCTATCGCGGGGCTTCGATTTTGCTTGCGCGACGCAATTTTGGCTGTGGGTCAAGCCGCGAGCATGCTCCCTGGGCGATTGCCGAATTTGGCTTTCGCGCCATCATTGCGCCAAGCTTTGCGGACATTTTTTACAACAATTGTTGCAAGAACGGCATCTTGCCGATCATTTTGGACGAGCACGCCGTCGAGGGCCTGTTTCACGCGGTTGCAGCCCAGCCGGGTTATGAGCTGCTCATCGACCTGCCCGAGCAGCTGGTACGCACGGCAGAAGGCTTGGTGATGAATTTTGAGGTGGACGAGTTTCGCAAACAGTGCCTTCTAAATGGTTGGGATGACATCGACCTGAGCTTGCGTCATGCCGACCAGATACGTGAGTTCGAGCAACTGCGCTTGCAACGCTTTCCTTGGTTGGCCAGGAATCTTGCGGAGCGAGGATAAGCGATGCGCATCGCAGTGTTGCCCGGTGATGGAATCGGTCCGGAGGTCGTTGGCGAAGCGCTCAAAGTGCTGCGGGCGCTGCAGTCGGACGGATTGCAACTGCAATTTACCGAGGCCGATGTGGGCGGAATCGCTGTTGATCGTTGCGGCGATCCCTTGCCGCCTCAGACGCTTGCGCTGGCGCGAGACAGCGACGCAATATTGTTTGGCGCCGTCGGCGCGCCTCGGTATGACGATTTGCCCCGCCCGCAGCGGCCCGAGCAAGGGCTGCTGCGGCTTCGCAAGGAACTGGGCTTGTTTGCCAACTTGCGGCCCGCGCGTGTTTTTCCCGGCCTTGGAGAGGCCTCGGCGCTCAAGGCCGCGGTCGTCGAAGGGCTGGACCTGCTCATCATTCGCGAGCTGACGGGTGACATTTATTTTGGTCAGCCGCGTGGCATCCATACCGTCGAGGCCGGCGAGCGCGAGGGATTTGACACCATGCGGTATCGTGAAAGCGAGATCCGGCGCATCGCCCACGTGGCCTTTCAATCGGCGCGCGGCCGCTCGCGGCGCGTGTGTTCGGTAGACAAGGCCAACGTCCTGGAGACGATGCAGTTATGGCGCGAAGTCGTAACCGATGTGGCGCGGGAGTATCCGGACGTTGCCTTAAGCCACATGCTGGTCGACAACGCGGCGATGCAACTTGTGCGCTCGCCCCGCCAGTTTGACGTGATCGTTACCGGGAACATGTTTGGGGACATTCTTTCGGACGAGGCTTCCGCCGTCACCGGCTCGATCGGCATGTTGCCATCTGCCTCCCTTGACGAGCGGCACAAAGGCATGTACGAGCCCATACACGGATCGGCCCCTGACATCGCCGGCACGGGGGTCGCCAACCCGCTGGCGACCATATTGTCGGCCGCGATGATGCTGCGCTTTTCTTTGCGACAAGAAGCGTTTGCACAGCGCATTGAGCGTGCGGTGGAGGCCGTACTGCGGGCGGGTTTGCGAACGGCGGATCTGGCGCGCAGCGGCGAGATGGCAATTAGCACTGCGGCGATGGGCGACGCGGTGGTGACGCAACTTTGATGGCGAGCGGGCAGCAGGCAGGCGAGAAAAAATGAAAGTCGGATTTGTCGGGTGGCGCGGGATGGTGGGCTCGGTCCTGCGTGAGCGCATGCAGGCGGAGAACGATTTTTCGCTTTGTGAAAGCGTATTTTTTACCTCTTCGCAGATTGGCGCTCCCGCACCTCGGGTTCCCGGCGCACAGGCTGCCTTGCTCGATGCCAATGATATCCAGGCACTGGGCCGCTGCGACGCGATCGTCTCTTGCCAGGGCGGCGATTACACCCTGGATGTGCACCCGCGCCTGCGCGCTGCGGGCTGGCGTGGCTTTTGGATCGACGCGGCCTCGGCGCTGCGCATGCGCCCGGACGCAATCATCATTCTTGATCCGGTCAATTTACCGGTGATTCGAGCCGCAATGCAGCGCGGAGTGCGCGACTTCATTGGCGGCAACTGCACCGTGAGCTTGATGCTGATGGCGCTCGATGGGCTGCTAAAGGAGGACCTCATCGAGTGGGTGACCGCTATGACCTACCAGGCGGCCTCCGGAGCGGGGGCGCAAAACATGCGCGAGCTGCTCACCCAGATGGGTCAGCTGCATGCCGGTGTGCGCCGAGAGCTCGAAGATCCGCAATCGTCGATTTTGGACATTGACCGCACCGTTAGCGCCACCATGCGGGGCGAAAGCTTCACCAGGCAGCACTTTGGTGCGGCGCTCGCGGGAAGCCTGATCGCGTGGATCGACAAGGACATGGGTAATGGCGTAAGCCGCGAGGAATGGAAGGGCGGCGCGGAGGCAAACAAGATCTTGGGGCGCCCGTCTATGGGAGAGCCCGGCTCCTTGTTGGTAGAGGGGCTGTGCGTGCGTGTCGGCGCGATGCGCTGCCACAGTCAGGCCTTGACGATCAAGCTCAAGCGCGACGTTTCGCTGCCGAAAATTGAGCAGCTTTTGGCCGATGCAAACCGCTGGGTGCGGGTCATCGCGAACCGACGTGAGGAGACGATCGATCGATTGTCCCCGGCGCGGGTCAGCGGCACCTTGGAAGTGCCGATAGGACGGCTTCGAAAGCTCGCCATGGGAGGCGAATACCTTTCGGCTTTTACCGTCGGGGACCAGCTGCTTTGGGGCGCGGCCGAGCCCTTGCGCCGCATGCTGCGAATCGTCCTTGGACGGCTGGATTGAGCGTTTGAAGCTACGAATTTGCGGTATCTAAGCAGTGGATTTCACCAAGAATGCTATCTGCTCGTCTTTCTAAACTTGCGTGTGTAAGTCTCTGATGTTATTTTCGAAAACTGTTACTTCCTCGATCGGGGAGGCGCTTGTGCCGCCGCGAAAATTGATGCCTACTATGCAAGTATTTGCCAATGCGATCACGTACTGCGCGCTGCCGCTTGGTCCGGTAAGCGCTAAGAAGACGGAGCGCACGCGGCTCCTCACGTGGCTGGCGACCTCGAGCGCGCTGGTGGCAGCCGCGTGCCTTTGCCTGCCCGCGGCGCACGCTGCGGGGCTGGGCCGCCTGAGTGTGCATTCGGACCTTGGACAGCCCCTGAGCGCCGACGTCGATGTTCCCGCGGTCGGGCGTGACGAAGCGCCCTCGCTGCAAGTACGTTTGGCTTCGCAAAGCGCCTTTAAGGAGGCGAATCTCGAATTTAATCCGGCGCTAACCCAGCTGCACTTTGACCTGCAATCGCGGGCCGATGGCACCTACGCAGTACATATCAGTTCGGCGCAGGCCATCAGTGAGCCGTACCTGGATCTTTTGCTTGAGCTGACATGGTCCAGTGGTCGTGTATTGCGTGAATACACCGTTTTGCTCGATCCTCCGGGGCTGCGTCAGGCGCCTGAAATCGTAGCTCCGGTTGCTGCCGCAGAGGCCGCACCCGTGCCGGCGCCACCCGTCGCGGCGGAAACGCC
>Ga0187781_10001071_pt1 | contig 20541 bp, 18 predicted proteins | sample 0715_SJ02_MP02_2_FD_132447 | JGI IMG/M metagenome (GOLD analysis project Ga0187781, IMG submission 132447) | Tropical peat soil microbial communities from peatlands in Department of Meta, Colombia - 0715_SJ02_MP02_20_MG | ecosystem: Environmental > Terrestrial > Soil > Wetlands > Peat | place... | reverse complement strand
CTGGCGGTTAGCCTGGTAGGCATCTTCTACCTCGGGCTCTTTCCCAGCCTGTTTCTGGGTTTCTCGACCGCCGCCGGCATCCCGCTGCCGTAGCGCAGGGAACGATCCGCATTATTAAAGATAATATATACATTAGTATTACCTAATAGCAAATTAAGGCGCTCGTTCATTTTCTTCTCGTTTCTGTCTTCCCTCTTCTCTCCTCCTCATCCCGGCAGAGCGGAGGTCGACATCCCGGAACAAAAGAGGGGAGGCCGAAGCCTCCCCTCTTTGACAAAACGAAAGTTGGAACTCGACTTTATCCAATCTTGATTTTGGAAATGCCGAAGATCATAGAGAAAACGATAGCAAAGGTGTAGAGCGCCATCGACTCAATCAGCACCAGGGCGAGAATCAGGGAAAACTGGATGCCGGGTCGGGCGCCCGGATTGCGCGCCAAACCCTCGCAGGCCGCTGCGGTGGCTTTCGACTGGGCAAAACCACAAACTGCCGATGCGATCGCCATACCGAATCCCGCCGCGATGATCGCCCATTTCGCAATCTCCGCCCCGCCGCCCCCACCGCCCGCCGGCGTCTCTTGTGCGAAAACCGGCGCGCTGACCAGGAGCGCTCCCAGCGCAGTCAAACAGATTGCAACATAACGATTCACTTGCTTCCTCCTCGGAATCCTCCCCTCCCTGTCAGGCGGGAGAACTCACTATGAATTTCCGCCAGGAGGTGGTTTCCCGCCCACCCTCGAACGGGCAGGACTCACACTAGCGGATTTATCGTCGTAGGGCGACCCTTGTGGTCGCCCTGACCTTGCGCGGCCACGAGGGCCGCCCCTACAATTTAGTGTTCTTCTGAAACCGCCAAGCTGATATAGACCGCAGGCAGCAGCATGAAAATATACGCCTGCAGCAGCGACACGAACAGGTGCAGTCCCATAAACACCGCAGGCACCACAATGGGCGCCAGCGCGGTGAACACCAACTCCAGCACGTCCCCCACCATCATGTTCGCATAAAGACGAACGCTGAGCGAGAGCAGGCGGCCGACATTACCGACGACTTCAATCGGAAACATGAGGACCGCGATCGCGAGCATCGGCCCGCAAAGGTGCTTAAGGTAGCCGATCACTCCGTGCTGCCGAACACCCTGGAAATTGTAATAGAGAAACGCCGACACGGCGCAGCCCAGCGTCGCCTGAATGTGCGCCGTGGGCGTCTGAAAGGTCGGGATGAGACCGAGCAGATTACACAGCAGGATAAAGATCCCGAGCGTGCCCAGCATCGCCACGTACCGCCCGCTCCCGTGGCCGATGATCTCCTCGCACATGTCCTTAGTGAATTGCACTACCATTTCCATCACTTGTTGAAACTTGCCGGGATTCTCAACTGACAACCCCCGGCTGAGAATCACCAGTCCGACGAGTATCAGGAGGAAGACAAAGATCTCCATCGCAACGTAATTCGGAATCGGATGCGCCGCGTCCTCGGGCGCCGCTCCCATCTTCGTCAAGAGAGGCGTAAGCACGCTGTGCAACAGACTATTTAAGATTGCCGTAAACCAGAGTTGGTGTTCCATATTGTTATGAACGGCCTGACATCAATCCTTGCCCTAGCTGGACAATGGCTTCGACGAGCAGTCCAGCCACCGGCACAAACAACCCCGCCAATATAGCCATCGGCGGTAACCATCGGGTCTTGAAAAAGAGAATTACAAGACCGAAGGCCAGCGGATATCTTATCAGGATTTTTGCTACGAGCAACTTCGGAACGCGCGACTGGCCGGACTGGCCTAACACCTCGACGGTCTCGTGCAGCCAAAGATAATTCACAATTCCAAGCAGCGCGCCGAGGGCAAAGCCGATGGCCATCGAAAGCGGCTCGAACAGCAGGATGACCATCAACCCGAGGCAGCCGCAAAGCGCCATCCAGCGCGGCAGCCGCGCTTCCGCCCGAGCCAGTTCCGGGATTTCAGCCACTTCCGTCTGCATCCTTCTCCGCTCGACCCAAGATCTTCAGCAACTCTATGAGCCCCGCCCCTGCGCCTAGGAATCCCATCACCATGGTCAGCAGCGGCGAGGTGTGCAGTAAGTGATCCAACAACCAACCACACCCGCATCCCACGAAAACGCTTGCGGGTAAAATGAAGCCCAAACTCGCGTAGAACCCTATTTGGGCCCAGACGTTTGATGGCTTCTTCGCCATGGGCACTCGCCGGCTGCCTAGCGTCATTCCGAGCGCCGCGAGGAATCCCGCCCTGATTCTCCACCGCGTAAAGATTGCAGCCCAGGACCAGATTCCTCGCCGCGCTCGGAATGACACTACCGAGGTCGGCTCCCAGCTCTGTTACGTGAAGAAGGGCCGGATCGCCTCACGCGCCAACGAAATGAAAGGCTGGGGATAGATCCCGATCACCAGCGTCATCGCCAGCGTGACCGCGAGCGCAACTCGAACCCCCGCTCCGGTCGCCAGCGGAACCGCCTCCGCAGCCTTTCTCATGAACATCGCAACCACGATTCGGAAATAGTAATACAGCGCGACAACAGCATAAGCAACTGCTAAAACCGCCAAGTAATAATGGCCGGTTTCAATCAGCGAAAGGAAGATAAAGTACTTTCCGAGGAACCCGGCGGTGGGGGGAATGCCCGCCAAAGAGAGCAGAAAAATCAGCATCAGGATGGCCATGCCTGGAGCGCGCGCCATGAGGCCCGCCAGGTCGTCGATCTCATCGCCCACCAGGTCTCTCCGCCGCATGACGATGATCACCGCGAAGGCTCCGAGATTCATGAAGGCATAGACCAGCAGGTAGATGACGATAGCCGTCAGCCCTTCCCGGTTGCCGTCGGCGGCAGTGACCAGGCCGAGGAGCAGGTAGCCCACGTGGGCGATGGTGGAATAGCCGAAGAAGCGCTTGATATTGGTCTGGGTAATGGCCGCCAGATTCCCCAAGGTCATGGTGGCGATGGAAACCCCGATGGTCAACACCTGCCACTCGGCGCGCAGCGGCCACAACCCGGAGATCAAAATACGGATAAAGAATGCGAACGAGGCCACCTTCGGGGCTACAGAAATAAAGGCGGTGATGCAGGTGGGAGCGCCTTCATAGGCGTCCGGCGTCCACTGGTGAAAAGGCACTGCCGCCACTTTGAAGTAAATTCCCGCCAGCAGCGTAATCATGGCGATCCAGGCCAGGGGATCGTGCAGCGGGCGATCTGAGAGGCGCTGTGCAATCACCAACAGGTTGGTCGAACCCCCGATGCCGTAGAGCAGCGACATGCCGTAGAGCAGCAACCCCGAGGAGAAAGCGCCCAACAGGAAAAACTTGACTGCCGCTTCATTGGAACGCCGGTTGCCCCGCAAAAAACCGGTCAGCACGTACTCGCAGAGCGCCATGAGTTCGAGCGCAATAAACAGCACGATGAGGTCGGTGCCGGAGGCCAAGAACATCATCCCCACGGCAGAGAAAAGGAGCAGGGCGTAATACTCACCCAAGTTGGCGTTCTCGATCTCGAGGTACTTCACCGAAAGCAGCACCACGACGGCGGTAGCCACCACGATAATCATCTTGGCAAAAATGGCAAAGGAGTCGAGCGTGAAGGCGCCGCCGAAGCCGTGGTATCCCCGTTCCGCAAGAGCGGACCAGAACATCCCGAGTTTGAGCCCGGCCAGCGCCAATCCCGCCAGCGCCGTCAACGCGTTCATGTATTTGTCGCGCTTGTCGAGCAGGAAATCGAAGAGCAGAATCGCCAGACCAAACATGGCCAGGAGAATTTCCGGTTTGATGGCCTGATAATCCGAAGCGTTGAAGAAGGAGGTGATCATTGCCGGGCGACTCCTCCAGGCTGGGGCGACGCAGACGAAACCAGTTTCGAAGACGCTCCGCCGGGCGGCTTGGCCGGAGAAGCGCCGGCCTTTAGGCCGGCACTCGCCGAGGCTGCGCCAGACTTCAGGCCGGCGCCAGTGGGCCGGGAGTTCGCCGCCACGCCTGTTGGAACAGCCAGATTTGCCGTCGGTCGATAAAAGTCGGGATTCACGCGCTGGACGATGGCCGTGACAGGTTTATCCAGCACGTTGAAAAATGGTTTTGGGTAAAGGCCAATCCAAAAAGCCCAGACGATCAACGGAACCAGGGTCATAATCTCCCGCAGGTTCAAGTCCTTCAAAACCTGGTTCTTTGGATTTTCGCAGGGACCGAACATGGTTCTTTGATAAAGCCAGAGCATATAAGCAGCGCCCAGCACGATGCCGCTCACGGCCCAGGCCGCCCAGTGCCAGTTCGCTTCGAAGGCGCCTTGCAGAATGGTGAACTCGCCGATAAAGCCATTCAGCAAAGGCAGGCCGATCGATGAGAGCAGCACGATCATGAACAAAGCAGCATAGACCGGCATGACGTTTGAGAGTCCACCCAGTTCCTTGATCTCGCGCGTATGCCGCCGCTCGTAGATCAATCCCACAATCAAGAAGAGCGCTCCGGTGGATATTCCGTGATTGATCTGCTGGATGACGCTGCCCTGCAAGCCGTGAGGATTCAAGGCGAAGATTCCCAGCGTGCAGAAACCCAGGTGGCTCACGGAAGAATATGCGATCAGCTTCTTCATGTCGCGCTGCATCAGCGAGACCAGGGCGCCGTAAACGATCGCAATGATGGAGAGCACCACCATAACACGAACGATCGTGGGGTTGTGGCTGGCATCCGGCAGAAGGGGCAGCGAAAAGCGAATGAAGCCGTAGGTGCCCATCTTCAACAAAACGCCGGCCAGGATCACCGAGCCCGCCGTGGGAGCTTCCACGTGAGCGTCAGGAAGCCAGGTGTGGAAGGGGAACATCGGCACCTTAATGGCAAACCCGATCATGAACGCCCAGAAAACCCAGTATTGAAGATTGAGCGGCCAGGTGTGCTGGATCAGTTGCATCAGGTCGAACGTGTAAACGCCGGTATCGTTGTGGTAACGGAAGTAGAGGGTCAGAATCCCAAGCAGCATCAGGACGGAGCCGGCCAGCGTATAAAGAAAGAACTTGATGGCAGCATAAAGTTTCCGCGGCCCGCCCCACACGCCGATGATGAAATACATGGGCACGAGCATTACTTCCCAGAAAACGTAAAACAGGAAAAAGTCCAAGGACATGAAGACGCCGAGCATGCCGACTTGCAGGAGCAGGAACATGGCGTAATACTCTTTGGCCCGCTCCTCAATCGCCGTCCACGAAGAGAGCACTGAAAGGAAGCCGAGCACGGTGGTCAGCATGATGAGCAGAAAACTGATGCCGTCGATCCCCAAGTGATACTGCGCGCCAATGCCGGGAATCCAGTCGTGAATCTCGACGAATTTGAACTGCTGCGCCGGCGATTCCTGCCCGAACCAGAACACCAGCGGCAACGACACCAGAAAGCTGAGGAACATGGCGATGTTGCCCCACCAGCGGATGGCTTGCTTGTTCGCGCCGGGCACAAACAACAGCAGCACTAACGCCACGGCGGGCGTGAACAGGATGAAGCTCAGAATGTGATCATGAAAGTAAGCCATCGGGAACCTCGGAAAGGCAGTTAAGAGTCGAGAGTTGAGGGTCGAGAGACCCTGGACTCTTGACTCTTAACTCTCGACTTTCTCAGAAATGCACGAAGTAATACACCATGAAAATCACCACGCCCAAGGTAATCAGCCAGGCGTAGTTTTCCACCACGCCGGTCTGAATCACCCGCACCGGGTAACTCATTACTTTGACAACGAAGGCCAGGACGTTGAGAAGTCCATCAATGATCCAGGTATCCCACCAGCGCGAGAGTTCTCCGGACATGCGCGTCAGCCAACCCGCGCCATTCACTCCGCCGTCGATAACTCCCAGGTCGAAAGCGGCGAAGACGCTTCCCAGGTCCTTGGCCCGGTTAACAAAGAGAGCGTCATACAGTTCATCAACGTGGTACTTGTTGAGGACCAGTTTGTAAAGGGGGCCTGCCTTGGCCGCTACATGCTCCGGAACTTCCGGGCGCCTCACGTACCAGAAATAGGCGACCAAAAAACCCAACGTGGCGATGGCCACTGAAAGCAGCATGAGGCCGAACTCCACCGACCAGGCATACTCGGAGCCCGCCAGCGCTTTCGAATTCTCGAACACCGGCTCGAGGAAGTGCTCGAAGTGATTGGAACCGCCCAGCATCTTCGGCCATCCGACGTACCCCGCAGCCAATGCTCCCAGCGCGAGACAAATCAGGGGAATGGTCATGACCTTGGGCGATTCATGGATATGGTGTTCGACTTCGTGCGGAACTCGCGACTTGCCCGCGAAGGTCATGAAGAAAAGCCGGAACATATAAAAGGCGGTGAGCCCGGCCGTGGCAAAGCCGATCAGCCAAAGCAACTTGCTGCCGTAAGGGCTCGAGAAGGCCTTCCAGAGAATTTCATCTTTGCTGAAAAACCCTGCGAAAAGCGGTGCGCCGCTGATGGCCAAGGTAGCCACCAGCATGGTTTTCGCGGTGGTGGGGATGCGGCTCCAAAGGGCGCCCATTTTGCGCATATCCTGCTCGCCACTCATGGCATGGATCACGCTACCCGCTCCGAGGAAGAGTAAAGCCTTGAAGAAGGCGTGGGTCATCAGATGGAAGATGCCTGCCCCGAACGCCCCAACGCCACAGGCCAGGAACATATACCCGAGCTGGCTGATGGTCGAGTACGCCAGCACGCGCTTGATGTCGTTTTGCACGAGTCCGATGCTGGCCGCATAGATTGCGGTGGCGGCGCCAATTCCAGCCACCAGTGCCATCGCCGTGGGTGCCAAAATGAAAAGCGCGTTGGAGCGAGACACCATGTAAACGCCGGCCGTAACCATCGTGGCGGCGTGAATCAGGGCGCTCACCGGCGTGGGGCCCTCCATGGCGTCGGGTAACCAGGTGTAAAGAGGAATCTGCGCCGACTTCCCCGAGGCGCCAATGAAGAGAAGGATGCAAATGGTCACGATCACGGTACTGCCGACCGGAATGCGCCCGCTGAGCGCCTGCGCCGTCACCTCACGGAAGTCGACGCTGCCAAAGGTCACAGCCATCAGCATAACGCCCAGCAGAAACCCCGCGTCGCCGATTCGATTCACCACAAACGCTTTCTTGCCGGCGTCGGAAGCGGATCTGCGCTGGAAGTAAAACCCGATCAGCAGGTACGAACACAGCCCGACACCCTCCCAGCCCACGAACATCATCAGATAGTTGTTTGCCAGCACCAGGATCAGCATCGAGAACATGAAGAGGTTCATGTACCCGAAGAACCGGTAATAGCCCCCTTCATGCGCCATGTAGCCGATCGAGTAAACATGAATCAGAAATCCGACACCCGTCACCACCAGCAGCATGACCGTCGAGAGCGGGTCAAGCTGGAATCCCACGTGAACGTTCAAATTGGCCAGCGAGCCGCCCGTCAGCCGCAGCGGCCCTAACGGCAGCCAGGTGTAGAGCGTCTTTACGAAAACGTGATGCGATCCCTCGGGCAACCCGAGTAATTGAACGACACACCCCAGCGCCCAGAGCAGCGCAACGCCCGGCAGCCCCACGGAAACCGCAGTGACCGCATTCTTCGATAGGCGCCAGCCCAGGAAAAGCTGGGTGGCAGCTCCTAAGAGCGGGAAAATCGGAATTAACCAGATGTAATCAAGCATTACCCTTCACACTTTAACCTTTTATCACCATTTCAATAGATCAATCTCATCCGCGTTGACTGTCTCCTTGTTTCGGAAGAGCGCAATGATCAAACCCAATCCGACTGCGGCTTCCGCGGCGGCGTCGGTAATCACAAAGATGGCGAAGATCTGGCCGTCGACGGAGCGGAAATGTTGCGAAAGCGCCACCAGGTTGATGTTGACGGCATTCAGGATCAGCTCGATGGACATGAGAATGATGAGCACGTTGCGCCGCGTCAGCACGCCGATCACCCCGATGGTGAACAGGCCGCTCCCCAGCAAGATGTAATATGAAGTTGGTATCATTCGAACTTCCTCTTAGCCATGAGAACCGCTCCCACCATGGCTACCAAGAGCAGCAGCGAGGCGATCTCGACCGGAAGCATATACGTTTGGTAGAGGGCTTGCCCAATCGCCTGGGTATTGTGAGCGGGTTCAGGCCCTGCGGGTTGGGCAGGCAGACTTAAACCCGTCCCGATCTTGTAGATCAAGTACGCAAGCTGTGCGAAGACCACAACGGCGGTGAGCAATCCGATCTGCCACTGCCGGACGAATTGCGCCTGCTTCAAAGCCACGTCGATGTTCACCAGCATGACCACAAACAGGAAGAGCACCATGATGCCGCCCACATAAAGGATAATCTGGACAGCGAAAAGAAACTCCGCGTGTTGCAGCAAGAAAATCCCGCCTACCGCAAACAGCGTCACGATCAGCCAAATGACGCTATGCACGGCGTTGCGGCGAGTAATCACCATCACGCCGGCGATCAGCGCCACGGCGGAGAGAATTCCAAAGGCAATCGATGTCAGCATGGCTTTTAAAACCAGAAATCAGAAAGTAAAATTAGAAAACAGCAACCGCGTTGGGCGGAACGGGGAATCTTGATCGGAAGTACCCCCTCACCCGGCCCCCGACGGCTGATGAAACCGCCGTCGTGGTCCACCCTCTCCCCCAAGGGGGCGAGGACTGAGGCGCTACACTCTCGGACTCGCAAAATATCGAACCACCGCCGTCACGATTAAATTGCCCAAACTAATCGGAATCATCCAGTGCCAGCCAACCGTCATGAGCTGGTCGTAACGGTAACGCGGGAATGTGCCGCGATACCAGATGAAGGCATAGAGAAACGCCAGAACCTTGATGGAAAACCAGAAAATCCCCTGAACGGCATTCAGCACCACAGGGACAGCCACAAGGCCGGCCAGCAGAATGCAACCAACGGCGAGAGCAAGGAAGAAGTATCGCTCCAACGGCAGCAGACTTTTCAGGCCCAGCCAGAGGATAAAAGCTGCCGCGCCGATCAAAAACAAGACCGGCGCAAATCTGAGAAAATCCAGCGCACCAACGTTAGCAAATGGCCTCAGCCACCCTCCCAGGAACATGGTGACGGCGATGCAGGAAACCACAACCATGTTGGTGTATTCAGCCAGGAAGTAAAGCGCGAAACGGAAACCGCTGTACTCCGTATGGAAGCCCGCGGTGAGCTCCGATTCTGCTTCCGGCAAATCAAACGGATTGCGGTTGGTTTCCGCCAACCCCGCAATCAGATAGATCACGAAAGCCACGGGCTGAAGAAATACGTTCCACACGCCCATCTGCTGCTGGCGATTCACAATCTCGACCATGCTGAGAGAATTCGAGATCAGAAGCACGCCCACCAGCGCCATTCCGGCCGCCACTTCGTAGCTCACCAATTGTGCTGCCGAACGCATGGCTCCAAGCAGGGGATAATGGCTGTTGGACGACCAACCGCCGAGGATGATGCCGTAAATCCCCAAAGAGGAGACAGCCAAAATGAACAGCAGGCCGATGTTGATATCGCTGATGTAAAAGTTCCCGGCAAAAGGTATGGCGGCGAAGACGGTGAAGGCCGCCGTCACGCTGATGGCGGGCGCCAACAGGAAAACAAACTTGTCGGCCCCGGCGGGGATGATGTCCTCCTTGAGCAATAGCTTAATGCCGTCGGCGACGGGCTGAAGCAGACCCCAGGGCCCGACTCGCATGGGCCCCAGCCTCGCCTGCATGAAAGACAGGACCTTGCGCTCCATGTAGACCAGGTAGGCCACGATGCCGGAAAGCACCAGGAGCACAATCAGAATTTTGACCAGCGCCAGGAGGAGCGGATGAGCCTGGAGAATGTTGACAATGTTTTGCGCCATGTTGAGTCAGAGGATTCAGGAGTCAGAAGTCAGAATCTCGCAACTGACTCCTGACTTCTACCTGTCTACCTCGCCGAGCACAATATCCAGTGTTCCAATCACCGCCACCACGTCGGCGACAAGGTGGCCGCGAATCATGATGTCGAGCGCCTGCAAGTTCACGAAAGACGGCGGCCGGACTCGCACACGGTAAGGGTTGGTGGTCCCATCGCTGACCACGAAGTATCCCAGTTCGCCTTTGGGCGCTTCGATAGAGTGATACACTTCGCCGACCGGAGGTTTAATCACCTTGCCGACTTTTCCGAAGATCGGTCCTGGGGCAAGGCGCTCGACGCACTGCCGGATGAGGCGCACGGATTGGCGCATCTCCTGAATTCGAACCATGTACCGGTCATACGTATCGCCATGCTCGCCGACGGGGACTTCGAACTCCACCTTATCGTACGCTTCGTAGGGCTGAACTTTACGAATATCCCATTTCACTCCCGAACCCCGCAGGACCGGTCCGGTGACTCCGTAGGCGACGGCATCTTCGGCGCTCAGCACACCCACGCCCTTTGTTCTGTTCATCCAAATGCGGTTCTTGGTCAGCAACTGCTCGTATTCATCGATTTTGGGAAGGAAGTACTCGCAGAACTTCAGGCAATCCTGTTCGAATCCATCGTAAAGGTCGTACTGTAACCCACCAATGCGGAAGGCATGGGTGGTCAGCCGGGCGCCGCAGTATTTCTCGAAGATCTTCAGGATTTCCTCGCGCTCCCTGAAAGTGTAGAACACGGGCGTCATCGCGCCCAGGTCGAGCGCGTGCGTCCCCAGCCAGAGCAGGTGGCTGGCCAGCCGTTGCAGTTCGGCCAGCGTCATGCGCGTGTACTGGGCGCGAGCGGGTATCTCGACTCCCAGCAACTTCTCGACGGCCTCGACGTAGCCCATGCCGTTGGTGACCGCCGCCACGTAGTCCATGCGATCCGTGTAGGGTGCGAACTGCGCGTACGTCCGGTTCTCGGCAATCTTCTCCACGCCACGATGAAGATAGCCGATGACGCATTCCGATCCCAGCACCCTCTCCCCATCGAGCTTCAATTTGACGCGCAACACGCCGTGCGTGGCCGGGTGCTGCGGCCCCATGTTGATCATCAGCTCGTTGGCGTCGAGATAAGTGGTTTCGGGCATCAGCTACTGTCCGCTCTCAATTCCCAGATTGGATTTCACCCAGGCGCTATCCTGGCGCAGGATATCATAGTCTTTGCGCAGCGGATGGCCGACCCATCCGTCGGGAAGAAGAATCCGCTTCATCTCCGGATGGCCTTCGTATACCACTCCGAACATATCGTAAACCTCGCGCTCCAGCCAGTTGGCCCCGGGCCAAATTTCAACCGCAGAGGGAACCGGTTCGCCTTCCGCGACCATGATCTTGAGGCGCAAACGGTCGTTGCGTTGGAAGGAGTAGAGGTGATAGACGATGTCAAAGCGCTTCTCTCGCTTAGGATAATCCACCGCGGTCTCGTCCGTAAGCAAGGTGTAGGCGCCGCCGTGCTCCCCCCTAAGGAAATGACAGAGCGCGAGCAAGAACTCCTTGGCAACCGTAATCGTGGGCAGGTTGCGGAAGGTCACCGCCTCGAGGATGGCTCCTGGAAATCCTTTTCGAAGCTCATCCAACAGCGGGCTCGTCCAAGGGTCCGGCTTGACAGGCGCTTTAGGCGCCGCGGCGGCCGCAGGCTTCGCGGGCGCGCCGGCCGCAGGCTTCCCAGTCGCCGCCGGCGCGGGCTTCGCGGGAACGGCGGCGGCTGATTGGGAAGGCGGGGGAGTTCCGGGGGTTGCGGCCGGTGGCGCGACTCCCGGCGCTGGAGACGGCTTCGATGACGAGGCGTCACCTTGGGCCTGAGGTGTCGCTCCCGGCGTAGGCTTTGGCGCCTCGCCTCCGTTGGCCGCCTTGGGCGGCGTCTTCTGTTCGTCAGTCATTTCGGTTAGTGCTTGTGGGAAAGTCCCATACTGACAGCAGATTATGAATCTTTGCACATTGCTGTAGGCATGTCAACCGCCAGCGAGTTGCAGGTGTCAGACGCTGTGAGTTAATCCAACGACCGAGAAACCAGTTTCACGCAAAGCCGCCAAGCACGCAAAGTTCGCATCGGTTGAGTCAGATGGGAATTTGCTCCGTCCTCGGCCGCCGGGATTGGGACCGGTGGTCCACACTGCCTATTTTGCGTGCGGTTTGCCTGCTGCCGCGACGTCAAGAATCAACGGCTCTCCTCGCCACTTCCAAGAAACAAGAACTCTGCTACCGTCTGCGGCCAGTTGCAGTTGCGGCTTGTCGGGGTTCCCTGGCGATTGCAAGATGAGGCTGCCTAACTGGCGGAGCGGCATGGGCAGCCAAGAATTCGGGTCTTTAATACTCGCGCGCATCTCAGGTCGTGTGAGCGGGGACAGGACGGGTGAAGTGCGAAACAATGTTCCGGTGCGCGCGTCCCAGAGGGCAAACTTCTCGTCCACGTTTTGCGCCACCTCCTCTTGGGCGCGAGAAGAAAAGCCAAACTTCTCCTTACCGACGTACGCCGCCAAAATGCTTCCGTCACGAGAGAGCGCAAGGAGGTCGTGCACATCTCTGCCCGGGTAACCGATGGTGCGCTCGAGCGCTCCAGTCTGCACGTTCCAGACTTTGACCGTCTCACCGCTGCTGTTCACGTAAAAGAAGTGGAAGGGAGCAGTGAAAACCAGGTTGTTCGTTCCAAAGCAAATCGGCCCTGCAAGGTCTCCGGTGCTGATTCCACGCAGTGCCCTGCCGGAAGCAGCATCGAGAATGAGGAGGTTATTGCCGACGCGAGGCTCAGGGCAGAAGGCGCCGCGAGAGGAGGTGTCCGATTCATTGGCCGATTGCAGCGTCAGGGCGAGCTGCGAACCGTCCGGCGCCCACGCCACACTGCCAATTCTAGCCAGATCGTAGGAGACCTTCCACAGGCATTCCCCCGACCTCGAGTCGTAAACTCGAACCTCGCTAGCCAGGAACGCCTTACACGTGGCTCCGGCGCCCAAACTCATCAAAAGGTCAATGGGAGAGAGCGCAACCGCGATCCGGTCTCCGGCGGGCGAAACCCGCACATCCGTGGTCTCGTAAACCGCGGGGTCGGGCGAAAGGCTCAGATCGATGGAGCGGATCTCCCGCAAATCATCGGCAGCGAGAATATGAAGGTGAGCAGCCGACGCGGAGAGAAAGGGCGTGGCGGCGTCCGAACGCTCCAGCGCGCTGCCTTCGGAGACAACCAGGCTCGCCCCATCCGCAGCATACCGCACAAGACAGCCGAGTGGCTCGATTGTGCGATCCGAAGTTGTGCTCGCGCCGGGCGCATGGCGAGGGACTGCAATCTCCCGGCTCACCAGCAGCTTAAGGTCACTGGCATCCCAGATTTGAAGAGTTAACGGGTATGGCCCTGCGCCAAGCGAGGCGGGAGGCAGGATAGCAAGAACCGCGACACGGCGGCCATCCGCCGAAAGAGCGGAGGCAAGCGGCGCGCCGCTCGACGGCGAGCCGTAAGCAGGGATGGCGCGAGGAATCAGTGAGTCCTTCGCTCGGGAGCGCGGGCGGCCCTCCGTACCTGCCAAGACCACAAGCGAGAGCACGGCTATCGCGACTGTTCTGAGGACTCTTGACATCTTCAACTCCAGGCCGACAACCCGACTGGCCTCAGGTCCGCGCTACGGAAGGACGCCCAGCGTCAGACCCGACGGCATTTGAGCTGATCGGTACACCCGCTCGGTAGCTTTCTGAAAGTCGGAGGCCTTAGCCTCGTCAATCTTCACGAATTTCTGCGGGTTGCGATCCACCAGCGGGAACCACGAGCTTTGCACCTGCACCATGATGCGGTGGCCGCGGCGGAAGGTGTGGAAAACACCGGGAAGCTGGAACTCGACTTTGTCGGGCTTGCCGGGCTCGAACGGCGTCGGTTTATCGAAGCCTTTTCGGAATTTCCCGCGAAACGGCTCGCCACGAACCAGTTGCTCGTATCCGCCCATGCGCACGCCCTTGGGGTTGGGGTCCGGATCCGGATAATTCCCGGGGTAGACGTCGATCAGCTTGACCACCCAGTCGCTGTCCGTGCCGCTGGTCGACACATACAGCGCGGCGGTGAGCGGCCCTGCAACCGTCACGTCCTCTTCCAGCGCCTCAGTCCCATAAGTCAGCACATCGGTTCGAGTCGAGGCAAAGCGCTGATCGCCGGTCATGTATTCGTAGGTCATCGCCGTGCTGGTCCAGGAGATGTGCGGCACCGGCTTCGCAGGATCGCTGACGTACTCGTCAAACTCCTCCCCGGAATCCGAGGGGCGTTCGAACGAAAGCTTGCCGGCATCGCGGAAATAGAGAGTCTTCTTTACCGCATTCTTAGGCGGCCAACTCTCGAGTTCGTGCCAGGCGTTGCGCCCCGTTTCAAATACGTAGGCGCCCGGGAGTTTCTCCTCTCCCTTGTCCTTCAGATAGCGCTGGAAGAACGGAAACTCGATATGTTCGCGAAAGTACTCGCCCGTCTTTTGGCCAAAGTGTACGTCACCGAGATGCTCGCCGTCGTCATAGTTCCACTGGCCGTGCGACCAGGGACCTTCGACGAGAATGTTGACCGTCCCGGGGCTCTGGTTTCGAATCGCTTCATAAGTGTGAGGTGGCCCGTATACGTCTTCAGCATCGAACCAGCCCCCGACGGTGAGCACGGCTGCGTTGATGTCCTTCAAATAAGGCAGCGGGTCGCGGGACTTCCAATAATCCGTATAGGTATCGTGCGAGACCAGGTCTCGCCACCACGTGATTTGGCCTTTGAAGTATTTCTGTTCAACATTCGACAGCGGCCCCAGATGCAAGAAAAAGTCGTAACCATCGGGGGTGCCAAAATCGAAGCGCGGGCCTGGAATTTCGTTCTCTCCCGTCTTGGGGCGTCCAAAGCCCGAGAAGAAGCCAAAGGCGTGCGCCAGGAAAAGCGCCCCGTTGTGCCGCCAATCGTCGCCCAGGAACCACTCGGTGACGGGCGCCTGCGGCGAAACCGCCTTCAGCGCCGGATGCCTGCTCAAGGCCGCCATGGTGGCGTAAAAGCCCGGGTAGGAAGTGCCCGAGATGCCGACGCGGCCATTGTGGTTGGGAATGGTCTTCAGCAGGAACTCGATGGTATCGTAGGTGTCGCTAGCCTCGTCTACTTGGTTCTTGACCCGCTGATCGGGAATGTACGGCCGCACGTGCTCGAAAATGCCTTGGGATTTGCCCTGTCCGCGCACATCGCAGTAAGCGAAAATGTAGCCGTCGCGCGCAAACGGCTCGGAGGGACCAAGAATGCGGCGGTAGTTGTCAGCGCCGTAAGGCGCCACCGAGTAAGGCGTGCGCTGCATCCAGATCGGATAAGTCTTCGACGCGTCCTTCGGCGCGTAAACGCTAACGAAAAGGCGCACGCCATCGCGCATCGGCGCCATATATTCGTACTTGGTATAATTGGCGCGGATGTATTCCCTGAGCTCTTGAGCCTTGCGACACTGTTCGTCATCGGGCGCGCACCCTTGGGCAGCAAGCGGCAAAGGGGCGAAAGCAAAAACCAGGATTGCAGCTATTCCAAGCAGCCTGCGAGTTTTCATAGTCTCCGTCCCTACGGGAGTTATCATGGGCGACGAGCAGCCGCCCGAATTCATGGGTAGGACAAACCCCGCCCCTACCATAACGGCCTGGCTTGCCGAACCCTGGCAGCACCGGCATCCTATGCGAAAACTTGCCGAGAAGTCAACGCGAGCTCCCACCGCGAAACCAGGAAAATGCGCGAAGCGCCTTGGAGTGCGGCGGCTTGACGCCGCCTTGGGATCGCACAGCCCGCCCGTGCGTATAGCCAATTCAAAGGCGGCGTCAAGCCGCCGCACTCCAAGGCGCCTGCGGCGCAGGCACTTTCGGAGCGGACTCTCGAGCTCGGCGAGACGGTGAGCGTTGGTGTATGATGGAAGCCAGTGGGGAAACAGGGCTTTGTGCCGAGTAATATCCACCTGGACTCGACTGGAAGGGTCTATCCCAGCCGGGTAAAAGAGGAGGCATGTCGGTGATGCGATCACACAAGTCGATGGCCATGGGAGCTTCCTTGAGCATGGCGGGGCCGCTGCGAAACGGCTTGGTGGTTTTCCTGGCTTTGGCGCTGGCGAGCGCCGACACCGTCAGCCTGTTTGCGAAGGCGCCGCAGGCCGTCGATCCATCCGTGGCGGCCGCGCAAGTGAAGAAATTCGGAGTGGGCAAGTCGGTGAAGGTCAAACTGCTGGGCGGGGAAAAGCTCAGCGGGCACATCCAGAGCATCGGCGCCGAGACCTTTACGATAACGGTCAACAAAGCGGGCAGCGAAAGGGCGATCCCATACAGTCAGGTGGTGGAGATAAAAGACCCCAGTCCTATCTTCTGGATCCTGGTGGGCGCAGCCTTGGTCATCATCGTCATCGTGGCCGCGAAGCGTTGAGGCAGCTAATCGAAGCGCCGGTTTCACGCCGAGGCGCAAAGCACGCAAAGGCCGCAGAGCCTAGACCCTTCCCTTTGCGAGCCTCTGCGCCTTGGCGTGAGTTGTTCCGATTTTTCCCCGCCCGCGCCCGCGACGAGGGCTGAGTTCTTCAACCGACTTCTGGCTAGGAAGACCCGAGTTCCAAGGTATACTAACGCCCTCTCAAAGGGGCCGCCCACTTCCGAACCGCGGGGCCCTCGCGCCCTTACTGCGGAGGCACGAATGATGTCGCGCATCTTACGCTGCTTCGGTTTCTTCATCTGTTTGTCGTTGTTCTGGGTCACTGTCGCACGCATCCGGGCTTTGTCGAATCCCGCGCCCCAAGATGGCACCAAGGTCATTCACTGGCCTGACGGGAAGCGAGTGGCCGTCAGCCTCTCGTTTGACGACGGACGCGCCAGCCAAGTCGATGTAGGTTTAGACGTGATCAACCCCACCGGGGTCAAGGTCACGTTCTACGTTAATCCCGGCAGCGAGGGGTTCCGGTCGAAGCTTTCCGGGTGGAAACGCGCCGTGGCCAGCGGCCATGAGATAGGCAGCCACAGCATGAATCATCCGTGCACCGGCAATTTCACCTGGTCCCGTAACAACGCGCTCGAGAACTACACCCTCGACCAGATGTCCAAACAGCTTGCCGATGCCAACGCCCAGATCGAGCAGCTATTGGGTGTGCGTGCCGTGACTTTCGCTTATCCTTGCGGTCAGAAGTTCGTCGGCCGAGGCCCCGAAATGAAGAGTTACGTGCCGCTCATCGGCCAGAAGTTTTTGGTGGGGCGTGGGTATATGGATGAATACTACAACGACCCGGTGTTCTGCGATTTGGCCCAAGCCGGCGGCATCGCCGTTGACGACATGGATTACATCGACATGGTGAAGCATATCTCGAAGGCCGCCGAGCAGGGCGCCTGGATCATCTTTGCCGGACACGACATCGGCCAAAAGGCTTTTCAGGTCACGGATACCACTGCCCTCGCCGCGCTCTGCCGATACATGCAGGATCCGGCCAACGGCGTGTGGGTCGACACCGTCAAGAACATCGGGACCTATGTGATCAAGCAACGCGGCGCCACGGTGCAATGAACCCGTAGCGAGGGGGGCAGCAGGACGCATGCGAAAAGGGTTCTTGGTTATACTTCTGGCGCTGAGCGCACACCGCCTCGTCGCCCAGTCGGCGGTGACTGAGCTCCATGGAAGCTGGTCGGCGACAGCAGGCCCAAGCCAGACTTTCTGGGGAACCTGGACGGCTCAGGTCTCGCCGGACAAGCCCAACGAGGCCGAGGGTACGTGGGCGCTGTTCAACAACCGGGCCGAGATCGTCGTGGAAGGAACCTGGGCGGCGAATAAGGCCCGCTCCGAATGGCTAGGCAGCTGGGCCGCTCGAACCCTGCCGGGGCAGTTGTATTCAGGCACCTGGACGGCGGACATTCCCGGGTCAGGCGACAAGTCGTTCAAACAGATGCTGGAATGGACGCTCGAAAAGGACATCTTCGGCTCGTGGCGCTGCGGCCCATCGAAAGGCCAGTGGCGGCTTACTGGCCCTCAATCGAAAAGTCAGAACCGGTGACGGCTGCGGCGCGCGCCGCCGGCGTTTTGGAGTGCGGCAGCTTGCTGCCGCTTTCCTACGGGCAAGAGTACTGGCCTAGACATGGGACCTACGGAATGGCGCGAGCAAGCTGGCGCCCCGGAAAGCGGCAGCAAGCTGCCCCACTCCATCAAAGCTCGGCCTTAAGGCGGCGTCTCGCCGAGGATTGACAACGGCGCCTGCCGGGGCTGGCTAAGCAAGCCTCCCGCAATCAAACTTCCGAACAAGAAGACATGCTGCACCACGATCGTAGCCAACGTTCCCAGATACCTCGTGTCCTCAAGGGCGTCCGCGGCCAGCCGGAGCAGCCCAGGGACGTCGAGCGGCAGCAGAAAGTCAAAGCTAAAGATGGCAAGCGTGGCGGCGAAGGCAAGCACGCCCCAAAGCTGCGCGGCACGATTCAGCCGGCCGGCGGCCCAGCCGCTCGCGGCCAGCGTCAGGCCTTTTGCGAACAGGCTAGCTGTTGCAATCCAGTGCAGCCCGACGAGGGGCGCGGTCAGGCGAAGCAGCGGCTGCTCGACGAGGTAAGTCAACGTGAGCAGCGCCGCCCAGCCCAACGCGATAGACTTCGCGATCGGCCATGCCCAACGCCGGCACTTTTGCCCGAGCCGACCCATGATTCCCATGTTGAACCCTGGCGAGGAGCGCGGGCGTCCCGCCCGCATCCTGCGATGGCCGAAGACCCCGAACACTTCTGGAACTATTTGTCCTCGTGCTTTGTTTTCATAGACATTCCCGGTTCGTTCGTAGGATTTTTGTAGGCGCAATGCTTGCGCCCGTGTGGTGTCGGCCCAGAAGGGCCGCCGCTAGGATTTTCCGACTTTTTGACCTTAGCCTTTGTTTTCATAGACATTCCCGGTTCGTTCGTAAGAATCGAGAAGTTGAAGAGCCGTGGCTGGGCGCCCTCAAACCGCTCGACTTAAATCAGCAGGCGGGAGCCCCGTGCGGGCAGGTCGGACGGAAACGCCGGAAGACTGATAACGTACTATGCAGGGCCTAAGCTCCTGCCGACTGACCAGCATAATGGTAGCCTATGCTGTCCGGTTTGTCAAGTGAAAAATGCGCGACGCTGGCCACTCCCCTCGTTGGCGGTCACGGCGCCTCCCAGTCGAGGGAGTAGACGTCCTGGGATCCGGTGTCGCGCAAAAGCAATGGCGAATCGTCGGGAGCGAGGCCGAGCCAGAGGCCGTAGAAGCCAGCCATCGGGAGGTTCTTCATGTCGGCAACCTGCTCCACCTTGCGGTCGCTGATCCGGAGTCGGAGCACCGCCGGATTGTCCGGCCAGCGCAGAAAGTAAACATACCGCCCATCCGCCGACCAACTCGGAAAAGCGGGTTTCCCTTTCGTCAGTTCCGACCATTTCCCGGTCTGAAAGTCGAACAAGACGAGGCTCATCGAACTGACCGGCATGGCCACAACGTATCGCCCATCCGGGGACCAGTGGGGTGAGTAAATTCCATGTGAGCCGGGCAAGGTGGAGATTTGGTGGCTGGCAAGATCAAGCACACGTAGACTCGAATTCGAATCACCGGGACCCAAACCGAAGACAAGCTTGCCGCCATCCGGCGACCAGCTTGGGTCCCATTGAGCAATGGGGTCGTCTGGCATCAGTTGCTGGGGGGTTCCGACCTCCGCCGAGACGAGGAAAATCCTGCGGCCTTTCCCCGAAACATAGCTGAAAAAAACAATTTGCTTGCCGTCCGGGGACCAGCGGGGCAAAAACGGCCGCAACGGCGAGTAGGTAAGTCGCAGACGTTCGCTTCCGTCCGCCTTGCTTCGCCAGAGAGCGTGTTCGGGATATGTAACATAGGCGATCCACTGGCCGTCCTTGGAAAAGGCCACAAAATCCGCTGAAATCCCGGAGAGGAAGGGCGAAAACTGGCCTGCCTTCGAGTCATAGCGCACCAGTTCACCACGATAAGTCCGGCCTACCACGAACAGCTTTTTGCCATCTTTGCTGGGAAGGGGTCCGGACAAGCCGAAGGGGCTTGTGGTCAACTGGACGGGCGTGCGGCTGGGCCTCCGAAGGAAACCTCCCTTTTCGGGCAGAGCCCAGAGCTCGCCCTGGGACCAGAAGACGAAATAGTTTCCGTCCGCCGTCCACCGGCCACAGCATTCGTTGGGAGGATTGTGCCAACCGGCAAGCAGGGGATGCAGATTCGTCCCTTGGGCAGAGACTTCCCAGAGTGACTCCGCGCCGGTTTTGTTGTCGTACGAGGTGAAACGCAGCTCACTTCCATGCGGCGACCACACCGGGCCCGCTGCCAAGCCCGCCACGGAAACCAGTTTGTGGGAATCAGTTCCGTCGCGCTTGGCCACGAACAGGTCGCTTCCATGGGTATAGACGAGCCTCTGGCGGTCGGGAGACCAAGCTCCATCGCTAGTCACAATGTCTCCCAGGCGTCGCGGCGAGCCACCAAGAATCGGAAGACTCCACAACGGCCCCTCTTGAGCGGTGGGGGATGCGATTTCCCAGGCGAGAATTTCAGAACCATCCGGCGAAATGTTGACGGGGTACATGGCTGCGGAAAAGTTTCCAATCCGCACCGGCTCGCCACCCGAGACGGACACCTGTGATAGGGTGAACACCGCTCCCGTTTCCAGGAGGTAAAGCCGCGAACCGTCCGTCCCCACTCCCCGCTTCGGCTGGCCGT
>Ga0187781_10001069_pt1 | contig 20564 bp, 15 predicted proteins | sample 0715_SJ02_MP02_2_FD_132447 | JGI IMG/M metagenome (GOLD analysis project Ga0187781, IMG submission 132447) | Tropical peat soil microbial communities from peatlands in Department of Meta, Colombia - 0715_SJ02_MP02_20_MG | ecosystem: Environmental > Terrestrial > Soil > Wetlands > Peat | place... | reverse complement strand
ATCGGCGGGGCCGCACTTCTTTGGGGCTTATTGGGTCTCTGTGGGTTCGTGTACGAGATTATCGTGGCTCGGCGTATGCGAGAACAAACCGCATACCAGCCCGAGTTCGAGGACTGGCTGTTTCATGTTCTGCTGCCCTTTGTGGCGTACGCAATGCTGGCGATATCGGCGTACGCGACTCGCTCCCGTGTCAGCGAGGCCCTGTTTGGCGTTGGTGCCGCGGCGCTGCTGCTGCTCTTCATCGGGATTCATAACGCCTGGGACAGCGTCACGTACCACGTCTTTGTCAAGAGACGGGGACAACAGGAGGGTGAGCGGCATCGCTGAGTAGGCCATCGACAACCGAAGGCAGCGGCCCTTCGCACCGCTCAGTGAAAGGCGAAAATAGCTCTTCTCGCACGCTATCCGGAAACACCACTCGTCGCCAAGTGAATTGTGCCCGAATGGACTACTCCGTTGCTAATCTGGAGGGCTTTCGGGCTAAGCTTCTCCGGGGCTGCCGATCACCCGTGACCAACGGCCTAGTGTAGATGGGCGCACTCCAACGCGAGGACCGTCGGTGCCCTCATTTCACTGTGAAAAATGACGGCATGGTATCACTGAGGGCTCTATTTGGATGAGCGCGTCAGGACAAGGTCGGTTCCCCATGCACCATCCTCGGTGTCAACGCGAAGCTCGATTTTTTCTCCGGAAACCCTGCCCTTCATCACCAGCTTGATAGCTTGGCCTTGCCACTCGGAGTTCACGGAGAATGAGAGGGTGTCTCCCTCCAGCTTCCCGTCGTTGATGGGCCGCTCCTTTCCGTCCGCGCCCTGCATGGTGCCCGTGACGTTGCTCCCGTCGACTTTGAAGTTGAAGACCCACTCCGGACCTTGCTCGCCCTTGCCCGCCCACTTGCCTGAGACGTCCGCCGCAAGCAGAACCGACGCCACTGCCCCCACCAAGAAGACCAAACTTAAAGCTCGCCAGGAACTCATAACCCCCTCCTTGAGTCGCTCTCTACCTATCTTACCAGAAGTGGACCCCTGCGTACGCGGGTGTGGCGTCGCCGACCAGCGATGCCGCCCCAAGTGGTCATTCAAAGCCAGTTGATTATCCGTCCTCATTCATGTAACTTTATGGCATGTGGGACGACACACCTTCAGCGAAGCGCGGGGCGGAGCGCAAGCGGGTCCAAATGGCTGTAACTGTCGTGATCGAAGGTGAGGAGGCTGAATACCGTGCGACGACTGTTGACCTATCCGCCTATGGCCTGCGACTGCAATCCGACGCCGCCCTTATCCCAGGTCAACCCGTTGGCCTCCTTCTTGCTGCCAGCCCCGACTTCTTCATTAAAGCGCGCGTCGTCTGGGTGGGCAAGGCCGACTCGGCTCAAGTTGGTCAGGCAGGCTTCGAATTCTTGAACCCCCTTCCAGGGCCAGTTTGCTGAATATCCCCCATCAGACTACATAACCGTCAGAGTTGATCCCATTCCAGCACATTAAGCGGAGAATTGACCAACTTCCAGTTGCTCGTATCGCTGCCCGCGATAGTTTGCGTATTCCCTGCGAGCCTATCGGCATTTCTGGCAGTAGCGGACGCCAGTGGTTGCACAAGATCCCGGCCAGCGATATGCTGTTTCAATAGGCTGAATCGTCAAACAAGGTGATGGCAACACGAGGACAAACCATGAGAAGCAGGCGGCCAAGAAAAGCTGTGAAGATTGCAGCATTGATGTTAGGTGCGGTCGGCTTGGCGTGCCGGGGGATCGCTGTGTGGGCACAAACACCCTCGGCGACGGCGGGCAGCAGCAAGTCGTACGAAATCGACGTGCCCGGGACAAAGGAATGGGTGGACACAAACATCGACGTGCGGGGAGGCGCGAAGCTGCGATTCACGGCTACGGGGCAGATCACGTATGCGGCGGACACTTCGTTCACCGGGAAAATGCGCACCTCGGGAACATTTGGCCCGGCAGGGCTTGCGCGTGGATTTGCTGACTTGGTTCATCAATATGCAGTGAAGGACGCTGGCCATGGCGCGTTGATCGGCCGGATTGGTTCTGACACATATGCGCAGGCGTTTCTGGTGGGCGAAAGCAAGGATTACGACGTGCCCGTGGCGGGGAGACTGTTCCTGGGGATCAATCAGGGCATGAAAGAAGCATCAACCGCGGAAGGAAGTTTCCAAGTGAAGATCGAAGTTCTGAATGAGGGTTCGGCAAATGCCGCAAACCCAGGCGGGCCAATGGAGACCCGAGTGGCAGGCATCACCCCCGATTTGCTAAGCAAAATCCCGCGCCGTGTATCCGATCCCAACGGCAATCCGGGTGACATGGTGAACGTCCTGATCGTGGGGACGCAGGACCAGATGGTTAACGCATTCACATCAGCCGGTTGGGTGCAGGTCGATAAGTCGGTGGGGAATGCGATGCTAAGTGCCGTGGTAGGCAGTATCGAAAAAAAGGACTACCTGACGATGCCGATGAGCGTGCTCTATCTTTTCAACCGGCCACAGGACTATGGATTCGCGCGCGGCGAGCCGGTGAAGGTGGCCATGTCACGGAATCATCTGCGCGTCTGGAAGTCGCCGTACGCGGTCGATGGGCGGCCACTGTGGTGCGTAGCCGCTACGCACGATATCGGATTCGAGCGAGACCAGCGCAAAGCAGGTGCCGTGACGCACAAGATCGATCCGGCCATCGACGGCGAACGTGAATATGTGAATGGTACGCTTTCGGGGACGGGACTGGTCGTCCAGCGGGATCACGTCCTGCCAGCCGATCCACTGACCTCAGCCAAGACGGCGACCGGTGGAGAGTTTCACTCGGACGGACGCCTACTCGTGCTTGTGCTCGGAAAACCAATAAGCTAGAGCAACTGGAAACGATTCCGCTGTTTTATCATCTTCGAGTCAGCCCAGACCGTGAGACACGTCGGTGTCGATTGAGGAATGAGATTAGCCTCTTAATGTGATAGCCAGGCCGGCCAGGAGCCTCGCGTCAGTGTGAGCCCAAAGTCTCATTCCACGGTCACCGACTTCGCCAGGTTTCTTGGCTGGTCTACATCACAGCCGCGCAGCACGCCGATGTGGTAAGCGAGGAGTTGGAGCGGGACTGCTTCCAGGATGGTTGAGAGAGTCCCGCTGGTGTGCGGCAGGACTACTAAGTGATCGGCCATGGCCTGCACTTCGCGGTCGCCTTCAGTCACCAAGGCGATGATGGTGGCGCCGCGCGCCTTGGCCTCCTTGATGTTGGAGAGGGTCCGCTCGTAGCGCTGGCGGGAAGAAGGCGAGTCCCAGTTGCAGGTGGCAATGACCACCACCGGAAGCCCGTCGGAAATCAGAGCGATGGGACCGTGTTTCATCTCGCCTGCCGGATATGCTTCGGCGTGAACGTACGATACCTTCTTCATCTTGAGCGCCCCTTCCAAGGCCACGGGGAAGTGGACGCCACGCCCGAGGAAGAGAAAATCCGAAGACCTGTAAAAGCGTTGAGCCAGTTCGGCGATTTCATCGTCTCTCTGGAGAACAGATTCCAGGTGTTTAGGCAACGCCGCCAAGGCTTTCAACCAGGATTTGCTGTCCTCGTGGGTGAGAAGGCCGCGCACCTGCGCCAAGTACAGCGCGAAGAGGTAAAGGGCAGTTAACTGGGCGGTAAACGTTTTGGTCGACCCCACGCCAATTTCCGGTCCCGCGTGGGTATAAATGGTGCCGTGCGCCTCGCGTGAAACCATGCTTCCCAGCACGTTACAGATGGCGAGGGTCTTCGAGCCTTTGGCGCGGGCTTCGCGTTGCGCGGCGATGGTGTCTGCTGTCTCGCCGGACTGGGTGATGAGTATGGTCAAGGTTTGCGAGTCTACCAGGGGATCGCAGTAGCGAAACTCCGAGGCGTGGTCCACCTCGACGGGAACGCGGGCCACCCGTTCGATCATGATCTTGCCCGCCAGGCCCGCGTGGCGTGAGGTTCCCGCCGCCACAATTTTGATGTCGCGGAAGGAGCGGAATTCCTCCTCGCGGATTTCCATCTCGTCCAGGAACACTTGGCCGGTTTCAAGCGAGAATCGGCCCAGCGCGGTGTCGCGAACGGCGCGCGGCTGCTCGTAAATTTCCTTGATGGTGAAGTGCTTGAAACCGCCTTTTTCGGCAAGGATAGGATCCCAAGTGATGTGCTGAACGCGGCGTGACACGGGATGGCCGTCAAAGTCGCCTAGTTTCACGCCGTTGGGGGTCAGCACGGCCAGATCCTGGTCGGCCAGAAAGAAAAGATCGCGAGTGTGATAGAGGATGGCGGGAACGTCACTGGCGACAAAATACTCGTCCTTGCCCAAGCCGATGACCACGGGCGGTCCCTGGCGCACGGCGATAATCTTGTTGGGATCGAGGGTGGAGATAATCGCCAGGGCAAAGACGCCTCGGAGTTGGCGCACGGCGGCGCGCACGGCTTCCTCGAGATTGGTCGAGGTAGCACTGGCCTTTAGGCCAGCACTTGCCGACCCCGCAGGCGCGGAGTTTGAACCCTCTCCCGCCCCAGCGTCGCCTCCCAGATATTTCTCCACGAGATGCGCGATGATTTCGGTGTCAACTTCCGTGGCGAACTTGTGCCCCTCCACCACCAATCCCTTCTTGAGCTCAATGTAGTTTTCAATGATTCCGTTGTGAACTACCACTACCGTCCCGTTGCAATCGCGGTGTGGATGGGCGTTTTCTTCCGTAGGGGCGCCGTGGGTGGCCCAGCGCGTATGCCCCACGCCGTAAGTGCCATCCACGGGGTTCAGGCGGACCACTTCCTCGAGGTTGTGCAGTTTGCCCGTGGCGCGACGCACTTGCAAGTTGTTGCCCGCAATCACGGCAATACCCGCTGAGTCGTAACCACGGTATTGCAACCGCTGCAATCCTTCCAGCAATACGGGTACCACGCGTTTGTTTCCGATGTAACCGATAATTCCAGACATGAGATGCTTGCCTCAGGTCCTGTGCGACGCATTGATAGTGATGTAATCGTGAGTTAGGTCGCAGGTCCAAATATGTACAGAAGCACTGCCCTGGTGGAGGTCGAGCCGGAGGATCACTTCCTTCCCCTCCAGCTCTTTCCGTGCGGAGGCTTCATCGAAGCCAGCATCCACTCCCTCGCGGCAGACCAGCAAATCGTTGATGTGGATATCCACTTTGCTGGGGTCGAAGAGCGCGCCGGAATAACCCGCTGCGCAAAGGATGCGGCCCCAGTTGGGATCGCTTCCCCCGATGGCCGTCTTAACCAGCGGAGAGTTCGCAATGGCACGCGCCACACGGTCCGCGTCGGAGGGTCTTCTCGCCCCTCGCACTTCCACGATGATCAGCTTTTTTGCGCCCTCACCGTCCCGGGCTATCATCTTGGCCAAGCTCTGGCACACTTCCGTAAGTCCCTCCAGGAACCACGCCCAGCTTGTATCGCCAGGACGCACGCCGATGGCGGCGAGGCCACTTGCCCAAGCCAGCACGGTATCATTCGTGGAGGTATCTCCATCCACGGTGATGCGATTGAAAGAGACATCCACGGCCGCCCGCAACAAGTTCTGGAGTGTGCGCGGACCGATAAGCGCATCCGTGGTCAGGAAGGAAAGCATGGTGGCCACGCGGGGATGGATCATCCCGGCGCCCTTGGCGACTCCCGCCAAATACACCGATTTTCCGCCCACCTCCGAGCGGAGCACGCACGATTTGGGGAACGTGTCGGTGGTCATGATGGCGTGCGCGACCGCCGAGGCGTTTTCAATGGAAAGCCTTTCGACAAGGGCGGGAAGCTGGCTCGTGACAAGGCCAGGCTCGAGCGCCACGCCGATGACGCCTGTAGAGGCTATCAGGACTTGCGCAGGCTGCAGATTCAGTAGCTTAGCCGCTGTCCGCACGATCTCTCTGGCCGCATGCAGGCCCTCCCGGCCCGTGCAAGCATTGGCACTGCCGGAGTTCACCACGAGCGCACGGCAGTGCCCGTGGCTTTCCGCAAGGTTCTGGCGTGAGAAGAGAACCGGGGCGGCGGCCGCCAGGTTCGTGGTAAATAGGCCGGCGGAGGTGGCCGCGGGAGCGTCGCAGACGAGCAAGGCCAAGTCAAGCTCACCGTGCCTCTTCTTGATTCCTGCGGCTACAGCAGCCCCCCGAAAGCCTCGCGCGGAAGCGAGGTTGCCTTCCACAACTTCCCACTTGTGCATGCCTGCCCTCCTCCTGTCACTTAATCTCGGCTGCCGGGGCGTGCGAAAGCTCCACCACGCCGGACAGCGGGGGCGGCTCAGGGCCCGCCACTTTTATGCTGCGCAGCGTCTCGTCGCAGGCCTCCATGTAAAGGGTCTCGTCTTCCGCCCCGGGGGAGCAGTCGGCCTCGAGGATGCGATCCTTGGAGATGATTCTGGCCGTCAAGTGCATGTAGCGGCCCCGGAGCTCGCGAATCATCATCGCGTCACGATTATTGATCTTGGTATGCTCCAGATGATAGAGGGGGAGGTCTTCGTTGACACCTCTGGACTCCCATTTGGCCAGAACTTCCGGAGGGAATTCCCAAGTCTGGTCGGGGTTGGGCTGCGAGGTAATCGTCAGCGAGGGGCCGACGCTCCAGAACTTGGAGCGGGTGATCTTCACTCCGTTCGGGAAAGTCTCGGCATTCCCGTAGAGTCCCTCTGCAATTTGAATGTCAACCCCTAGTGCATCATTGTGGTAAGGGCGCTGCTTGAGGGTTTCATCACTCACACGCTGACGGTGGCCTGGATACCACTTCACCAGCAAGTATTCACCCCCTACTAAACCGGCCCCGATGATGAGGATTGAAATAGCAAGAATAAATTGACTAGGTATTTGCTTCTTCATGACAGCCATCTTAACCCGTGTCTCCAAACGGCGCAACGGTGCTATTGGGAAGCGCCGCAGCGACGGATTTGCCAACGCTGTGGAAAGACCCTACTAGTCTGTCATGACAGCTCGGAATTGTCTTACTGAACCAGAATGAGCGGATGCGTCTTTTCGATGATCTCGCCAATAATCTGTGCGGGGGTGGGCAGGGCCCGAAGCGCCTCGAGGAGTTTAGGAGCGTCCTGGGCAGCGACGGAAAACAATAATCCTCCCGATGTCTGCGGGTCGAAAAGCAGGTTTCGGACCTCGTCCGGGACGCGGCTCGCGAATTCGACGCAGTCCACGATGAAGTCCATGTTCCTTCTCAAACCGCCGGGCAAGAAACCACGCCGCGAATACCCCTCGGCCTCCGGGAGCAATTCGACCTTGGCGGAATTAATCACGAGGCTTACCTTGCTTCCTACCGCCATCTCCCGGGCGTGGCCTAGCAGGCCGAAGCCGGTAATATCAGTCGCCGAGTGTACATCGAAGCGCAGGGCAACTTCACTGGCGGCGCGATTCAGGGCGCACATGGATTCGCTTGCGGCATCCGCCGCAGCCACGCTGGCCTGGCCTTTTTTCAGCGCCGTGCTGATGATTCCGGTGCCCAAGCGTTTGGTCAAGACCAACTGGTCGCCCGGCCGGGCGGCAGAATTGGTAAGGAAGCGCTGCGGGTGGACGAGGCCGGTGACTGCATAACCGAACTTGATTTCCTCGTCGCCGATTGAGTGGCCGCCGATCACCGCGCACCCAGCCTCCTGCATCTTGGCATGCCCACCCGCGAGAATCTTCTCCAGGATCTCGAGGTTCTCTTCCTTGTTGGGGAATCCCACAATCGAGAGGGCGGAGATGGGTCGGCCACCCATAGCGTAAACGTCGCTGAGTGCGTTAGCCGCCGCGATTTGGCCGAAGAGGTAGGGATCGTCCACGATAGGCGTGAAGAAATCCACAGTTTGAACCAGCGCCAGATCCGGCGCAAGCTGATACACCCCCGCGTCGTCATTGGTGTCGAAGCCCACCAGGACATTTGCGTCGGATTGTTTTGGCAGCTTGGCCAGCACGCGGTCCAAAATACTTGGACTCAGCTTCGCCGCTCAACCCGCCGCTTTCACCATCGAGGTCAGGCGAACTGGAGGCACTAGAAAAACCCCTGCGAACGCATTGGGTCAAACAGCGGAAATCGCCGCAAGCAGACCCGCCACGCCCAAGAATTTAACTACCACCGCAGTATACCAGACACAAACAAAAGCCGCTCCGCTGCGCCGACCTTTAGCCGCGATTTCTTAGCACCCTCTTTTGTTTGACGCGAGTGGCTGGAAGGGCGGGACTGAAGACTTCATCCAGGCCTACTTTACAAACCTGATGATCCCAAAAGATGCAGGCTGGTGGAAGGTCCCATTTGGGCCGGGCAAAGGGCTCCAAGACATGAAACGCCTCTCGGTGTCGTCTCCGGGGCCATCAGCGCGGTAGAGATTCAAGCGCCATTCATCGCCTGGGTGGATGGCGTTCACCTTCATGGGGCCGACGGGGATACGCATCTCCACGACCCAGACCTTATGCTCTGCGTCGACCTTTGTAGCATGCTCGAAGTGAGAGTCCCAGCCGGCGTCATTCATTGGCGTCTTGCTGAGATCGATTTCGAGGTCGATCCATTGATTGTTCGGCGCCACCTCGAATTCGTAATAATGGAGAAAACGCTCCGGCTGAGGATTGATGAATACCTCCACCACGTCACGATTCCAGAGCTCCCAACGCTTTTTGGCAGGGTCTTCACGGGCGTAAATGTTCAGGGACCGATATCGGCACCAGTAGGCGAAGTACACGTAACCAGTGGTCCAGAGGCTTGCCACCTGCGTTTCAGAATCAGGGAAGCGCGTGTGGCCAAAGCGATCCCGATCCATGGTAATCCGAACAGCATCCTTCCAGACCTTCTTTGAGAGGTCGCCATCCGGAGCGAAATCGGCGGCTGAAAACTTCGAGGTCAGGGTGAGATCCCGAATGTATTGGCTATTCTCCGGCACGACCTGCGCACCCCCTTTCCCCCGCAAGAAATGCGCCGGAGCGAGCAGAAGCAACGGCACAATTAATAGGTGATACCGAACCAAACACCTCAACATGGCTTTCGCTTGGGCCTCGCCCCAAATGCCAGAAATCTACCAAGCGCAACATAGCAATTTGAAACGAAAAAAACAAGGCACGAGAAAACACCAAGAGGCGGGTCAATTGACGGGCAGGTAAACGAAACGTCCGCCATCATTGATTCTAAAAAAGCCTGGGCAGGTTCTGGCTCCGCAGATTATGGGCGCGAAACCGAAGTATTGAGCGGAAGAGATTAACACTTGGCTCCCGCACAGCGGGCAGGCGAGAATGGCGTGAAAAGCCGGTTCCGAATTCGACCCGAAGGACCCCAGCTCATCAATCAAAAACACATCTCCGGGGGCCATCGCTGAAATCGAGGATTCGTCTACAGGACTAAGTGCCGCGGGAAGCGATGTTGGGTTTTCTGTGGCCGGCGATTGCGGTTTTTCCGGGTCCTCTTCCTTGTTTCTGGCGAATTTTGCTCTCCCTCGGTCCCGCATGCTAATCCCTCAGGAAAGGGCGCCGGCTTTTCCAGATTGGAACGCGCTTCCCATTTTGGGACGCGCTGCCTTGTGCGCCGATTTGCTGATAAAAAGGCCAAAGCGACACGCCGCGAAAGTCCCCTCTTTGTCTCCAGCCCATTTTGTGCCCGTTTCCTCTTGCATCCCGGCTTGACATCCTTCCTCGGATTCTGGTGGCCTCAGCCGCAGCGCGCATTTCGCGCCTATTCTGGCCGGCGCATGCCACCTGCGCCACATCCGGTGCTCGACCCCCGCAATCCCTGACCTAAAACTAGTATCGGCTGGGTTGCGGGAGGGCTTTAGAAAAGGCGACAGCACGTGCAGATTCTCGGTTCCTCACCAGCACATTAGGCAGACCGGCAGCCGGTCAGCATGATGCAGAGGGGGCATTATGCCGCCAACTGGTCCGTCAGCCCACGGATAAAATCGCCACAACACAGATCAGCAGGGTTGAATTCGCCGAATCCAAGACCTTTCCATTTTGGAACTGAAGGCGAGCCGGGCGCGAGCTGTCAAGCCGCCTGGGAGAGAACTGACAGCCACCCGCCGCCGTCCCGCGGCAGGTCGTCGGTGGCCGCCAGCCCAGGTCCGCGGCGACTTTAGAGTCCTGCTCCTGCACCCCGCCTAGCCAGGTAATCCATTGGAAGCGCGATACTAAACGCAGGCCCAGGACCGCTAATGGCTACACTTCGGGGCTATCAGTAAGCCTTTAGATGTAAGCTACATTTGTCTATCGAGCTTGGGCAGGACCGTGCCGGAAATGCGCCCAGTGGATTTGTTGCGGAAGGCTTCGGGCTGGCATGGGATGTGCAATTCCTCATGCCAGCGCCACGAACTGACGAACTTAAGGAAGCGGGAGAGTTGCGCCGGGCGAAATGCCTCGCGCCGGTGGTGGAGTGTCGAGGTCGGACGGGAGCGACCTTCGGAATCCCGCGGCGCGGCGCAACACGCACCCCCGACTGAGGCCCTTTCGTCGTGCGAGGTTTGGCGAGCGAGCTCTGCCATGGCAATACCATTGGGAACGATCGAGAATACGAACCGGCGATCGCGGACTTCAGGAGTTCAAAGTTCACTAGCAAGCGCTCCGCCTGCTTCACCCCTACGCCGACACCCCCCGTATGAGCAAAGCGGAGAAACTAATCTTTCCCCTTCCCCTGAATCCCTTTCGCAGTTGGAGAAGAGAGCACAGGGCAGGGAAAGCTGGGGAAAGCAGGAAGCAGGAAGTCAAAACTTGTTACTGGCGATGGCGCCCCTGGTCAAGCGGGTGGCCTTCGAGATGCGTCAGCACTTGCCGCCGCATGTGGAGATGGACGATCTGGTGGGGGCGGGAACCTTGGGGCTGGTTGATGCGCTGCGGAAATTCGATCCATCAAGGAAGGTGAAGCTGGAAAGCTACGCTCGGCACCGGATTCGTGGGGGTATCCTAGATGCTTTGCGAACTCTCGATCCTGCCAGCCGTGACATGCGGCGGCGAGCGAGAAAAGTGGAACGAACATATCGCGAGTTGGAAGCACGCCTGGGTCGCCCCGTGCAAGGGGAAGAGGTGGCGCGGGCATTAGGCGTTAGCCTCAAGGTATGGCACCGCTGGGCGCAAGAGGTCCACGCTTTGGGCTTTGACGCATGGCAATACGGCGAGATGGCGGTCAGCGCAGGAAAAGTGCCGGTGAGAGAAGAGAACCGGATGCCGGTTCGACAACTGACGGAAGACCCCTTCGACCTCTGTTATCGCCGCGAGCAACGCGATCTCTTGAACCGCGCTCTGGCCCGTCTGCCCCAACGGGAAAGGCTGATTGTCACCCTTTACTACCAGCAGGATCTCACGATGAAAGAGATTGCGGCCCGACTCGGAGTGGATGAATCGCGTGTCTCACAACTTCACACGGAAGCCCTGCAACGCCTCAAGACACGAGTGCAGGCCTCCCTATCTCCATCCCGACAGGTGACGGTGTCGGTGACGCGCCCGGTGGCCTTGCCGCCTGGCAGGGAAGCCTGAGTCAATAGTCGTCGGGGCGGCGAGTTCACTTCGCCACGCGTCGAGCGGCAGGTGAGGTGTTTGTCCGTCTCTACCTCAACGGAGCTTGCGGCCACTGCCCGGTAGTGGTAGCCTCGATTTCTGATGACTCGACACGAAAACAAAATCTTCGAAAACCAGCACCTAGTTCTCGACGACGGGGTCTTCGTCAATTGCACCTTCAAGAATTGCAGCCTGGAGTATTCCGGAGGCGATGTCTACGTCCAGAACTGCCAGGGCGAGGGTTGCCAACTCGTTTGGCGGGCCGCGGCGCAGCGGACGGTCATGCTGCTGCAAGGTCTGGGCTTAATGGTAGCGCCACCTCCGCCTCCTGGCGCCGACCAGGCTCGGCGGGTGCAGTAAGCGCATCTTGGAGCGCGGCAGGGGAGCCGGCGGGGCTTCCGCCTTGGCATTTTGGCCAACTCGGATTTTAAGCAACAAGCACGCTGGCCTCCTGGACTGCAGCGAGGCCAAGTCCTGCGCAGGATTCGAGTGGCTACGGGTGGGGCGGTGCCGATTATCACTCAAACCGCACGCCGTCTATCTGGAAGAACCGATTACGATAACCTCCGGTAAGGGAATTTCTTCTCCATCTCGAAGACTTCCTCCCAGGGCCTAATTCCGCCAGTGGTGGTCAGATCGCTCAGGTTCATAGCCCCGGCGCATACAGCGAAACGGAGTGTCTTTTCATGCCTCCATCCTCTGGATAACCCATAAAGCACGCCGGCATGGCGAAAGAAGCGACCGCCCGCACACGCCCCGGCGCGCGCAGGCCTAGACGGAACTCGGGACAGAGCTACCCCCTGAGTCCGTGCACTTCCACCCACTGCTCCAAAAGAACGCAATCGCTGGGGAGCCCTATAATCTCCGGCAGCACTAGGCCTCGCTCGGACGCACGGCTGTAGCCCTGGGTCCCTTATCCCCTCTTTCCACTTCAAGTTCGACGCTGGCTCCCTCCTTCAAAGCGTCGAAGTTAAGACCCTGGAGGCTGCTGCGATGGAAGAACACTTCCTGGCCCTCAGCAGTGCGGATAAACCCGAACCCACGGTCACGGATAATTCGCTTGATAGTCCCTTGCATGGCCACCTCGGACAGCGTATGAGGATCTTCGCGCCGGGTCGAGAAAAAACAAGCAAGCCTGCGCGTGAAGTCACCACACGTACGCATTGGCGAAACCCTACCACCACCGAAGCGCCTTGTCAAAGGCCAATCGGCCAAAAAGGGGGTAGGTGAGGTTTTCCTGGATCCTCTGCCACGCTACACATCTAGCGTAGAACCAGACGGCCGGTTGATGGGCCCGAAACCATGATAGAGGCAATGAGCCAGCGGGGAATCTCGCACAGCGTACCAGTCGGGGAGTCCAGGATGGAAAAGTTCTTGACTCCACGACTTTCAACTCTCGGCTCTTCGACTCGCCGGGGGGAAATTCTTCGTTGCGCTCTGCAGAAAGAAAACGCGTATGTCCTTTGTTTTCTTTCTGCTTATCAAGGGCAGCCCCCGCGGCTGTCAATGCTCGGAATGACACACCGCGCTAGGGCTCCGGCGGCGGCGCAAGCACCCAACGGTTACGCCGCAGGAAATCACTCACCGTGCTGATGTCCCCTGCGTCGCACACCACCAGCCGGCAAAAAACCTCTGCCGTCCCTACCTTGGGCTCAATCTTGGCCGCCGCGCGAAAAGCAACCACAGCGTCTTTCTTGCGCTTGAGTTCCCACAGTGAGATCGACTGCAGGGCCAACATGGAAGCGGAGTCCGGCTCAGCGTCGAGCGCCATGGCGGCTTCTGCCAGTGCCCCCTCGAGGTCGTGCTGCTTCCGAAGAATAAGCGCCCGCAGGCGGTGTCCCTCGGCTGCCTGAGGCCGCTCAGCAATCAGCGTATCTGCCTTGGCGCCGGCTTGCCTCAAATCGCCGCGGCGCACCGATCCCATAATCAACTGTTCTTGTGCCGGCAAGAAATCCGGTTGCAGGCGCGTCACTTTCTCGAGCAGTTGCGTGGCGCCTCCCACTTCTCCCGCCGCATTCATCAATACCGCAAGCTGATACTGGCTCTGCCAGTCTTGGGGGTCCAGGGCCACGACTTTTTCCAGCATGCTTCGCGCCGGGCCGGAACGCCCTTGTTGGATGAAGATCTGCGCCATGCCTGCATACGCAGGGGCGAGGTTGGGGGAAACCTGGAGAGCTTGCTGAAAACTCTCTGCCGCTTGCGCATATCGTCGCTGGAAGAAACGCAATTGACCGAGCGCAAGGTACGCTTCGCCTTCCTTGGGGTTGAGCTTTAATGCCTTTTGGTATTCCGCGGCGGCCTTGTCCTCTTCGGCTTCGGCAAAATAGACCCGGCCAAGGGCCACGTGCATGGTGGGATCGTCCGGCGCCAGGCGGACCGCTTCTTGCACCTCCGCCAGCGCTTCCTCTTTTCGCCCCCCCTCGAGGTCGAGTTCGGCCAGGATTCGCCGGACAGAGGCATCTTGTGGCCGGAGCGCGGCCAGTTTTCTATACTCCTCGGTGGCCAGAGTGCGATAGTCCGCGACCGCGGCTCCTCTGGCGCGCGGCGAAGTTGAAGGCTGCTTGCTCAGGTCCCAGGCCGTCAGTGCCAGCTCATAATGCGCATCCGCATCCGAAGGGTCGAGGCGCGTGGCCACTTCGAGTTCGCGCAAGGCCGCTTCGTCCTGGCCGCGGGCCCGCAGAGCCATACCCAACCCGCGGTGCGCCATCTCGAGTTCCGGCTGCAAATCGATGGCCTGGCGAAACGCGGCTTCCGCGCCTGCCGCGTCACGGCGCGCTAGCAGGTCGAAACCCTTGTTCACCACTTCGGCAACTCCCGGCAGAGGTTGGGTGGAGCCCGGCAAGGCAGTCTGCTGCGAGATGGCGCAGGCGCAGCCAGGCGTCAGGACCGCTCCCCAGACTTGCATGCGTTCGTGGGCGAACAGTAAGCCTCCGGACAAAGGCCAACTGGCCAGGACCAGGATAAATCCCATGCAGCCACTCATCGACCCTTTCCCTGGGGGGGACTCCAGGCTTACGTGGGACTCGATGATCCGTGTAGTATCTCCTCCCTGACTATGTAGAGGGTTCAGGGGTGTTGGGCGAAGTTCACACACCCTGACGCCCGCGCCCCCCTTGCCGCTCCTCAACCGAGGTAGGGAGCTACTCCGGAGCCATTCGAATCTGCTCGGGATCACGGATAATGATTTCGGGTCTTCCTTGATACACGGTAATGCGCCCGCGGATTTCAATTTGCCTCCCGGTCAGGGATTGGAGATTTCCGAACTTGCGTTTGTCGGAAGAAAAAATCACGCTGCTGAAAGGACAGTCGTGATAGTCCTCGCAAAAGTCGAAAAAAGTGTTGCCTCCCCCCGAGGTGAAAACCTTAAGTACGCGTCCGGAAACGCAGCCCGTTTCCCCCGCATGCGAACCGGCGGCGCGGAAGTCGACGCAGCCGGCCAAGTCTCCTCGGGACGAAGCACGCGAAGCAAAGGTCGGGGTGATCGCGGGAGAGCGGCTGGCGCGGTGGCCCACATAAACACCCAGGCAGAAGACTGCCAGGACAATTCCCGCCACGAGTATCTTCTTCCGCCTCATCTCGAGACCATCGGAGAATCAGGCATCCGTTCAAGCATGCCCCCTGAACAGGCTTGCCTGGGAGCAGGGGCTTCGCCGCTCGAACCCAGGCAGTATACCAGAGGCTGCTGAGGAATGAAGCCCCGGCCTCCCGTTGCATCTCATGGTCTGCTAGGCAAGGTTTGCGGAACACCGCTCTTGGTGCCGCCGCGGGAATAGGCGTGGCATTGCTTGCCATAAGAATCAACAGCAACCCTCCCCATAAGTATTGGGACACCACGGGGTGGGTCTGGGAGGTGTTTGTCCCGCTCGGCGGCCGCATCGGCGTGGCAATCCCCACCGCCGGATGGCACGGGGTCTATCGCGCTCATTGACCAGGTAGCCCTCCGTCGGGGAACCGTCAGGCCACCGGGTGTTCCCCTTTCGACCCATTCATCCCCACTGCGACTTCCGTGCAAAGTCTATAATTGTGGTAAGGGGTCAGAATGGGCGGAGAAAGTCTGACAGGGCGCGATGCGCGGAATGCCCAGCAAGGGCATTGGGATAGAACCTTCTCACAGAGGCCGGAAATGTTCGGAAGAGACCCAAGCGAGGCCGCGAGAAGGGCGCTTGAGTTCCTTCAGCAGGAGGGAAGGACACAGTTACTCGAGTTGGGCTGCGGGCAGGGCCGGGACACGTTGCTCTTTGCACAGAATGGATTTTGTGTGACGGCGGCGGATTATTCCCAGGCCGGCATCCGGGCGATTGGAGAGAAAGCGCGGATAGCGGGCCTGACGCGGAACTTAACGTCTCTATGTTTGGACGCGCGACAGCCACTTCCGTTCGCTGATCAATCGTTCGAGGCCTGCTACTCTCATATGCTGTACTGTATGGCGCTCACCACGCCCGAGCTCGAGCGCCTGTCGTGCGAGGTCCGGCGAGTGCTGAAGCCGGGAGGGATCAACATCTTCACGGTCCGCCACACCGGAGACCCCCACTGCGGAGCGGGAATCCATCGGGGGGAAGATATGTGGGAAGTGGGCGGCTTCATCGTGCATTTCTTCAGCAGGCAAAAGGTTCTTCGCTTAGCTGAGCCCTATGAGTCGGCGCGCATCGCAGAATTCGAAGAAGGGGGCTTCCCCAGAAAGCTGTTTTGGGTAGCGCTCAGAAAAGCATGAGGGATGTGAAGGGTGACGAGAACTTGGCGTATGCCTCCGCGATCGCCTCTGCCACTAGCTTGCCCGTGAGCGCAGACCTCGAAAATGGCTTTGGGGACGCGCCCTAGATTGTTGCAGAAACTGTCCAGCCTGCGGCCGCCGCAGGGGTTGTAGGCTGCTCCGTCGAAGATGCAACCGGCCGCGCGGACCATCCGATCTACGAGAGGGAGCACGCGATGGAGCGAGTTCGTGCGGGGTCGGCGGCGTCGCGTAGCCTTTCCTGCATGACACTTCAAGTTTCCACGAACGATTTCAGCCTGGCCAGCGCCTGATCCCACTGCTCGGAAACGAAATCAAGGTATTGCTTGATTTCTTCCATAGGCTTGGGATTAAATTCGAACAGGCTCTCGCGACCCGTGCGCACGCTACGCACAATTTCTGCCCTCTCCAACACTCGAAGGTGCTTCGTGATCGCCTGCCGGGTAAGCCTGGAGCCCCGGGTAAGTTGAGAGATCGAACGTGGCTGCCCGCCGCAGAGCTTCGCCACCAGCAAAAGCCGTGTCTTGTCCCCGAGCGCCGCGAAGACGGGCGCAGGAGCGTGCCGTTTGGCAGTCATGCGTCTACGGCTTTTGCGCGACATAACCCTCAATGTTCTTCATTTGCTCTGTCCAGCCGCCATCGTTCCTGCGAACCGCTTCCAAGCGCCAATCGCTGGGGATGCTCTCGAACCCGGACTCGGTAACCTGGAGCAGGGTGCCGGTGGCGGTCTTCTCCAGCCGGAATTCGACGAGCGTAGTCGGCTGATTGGAGTAATCCTTTGGGTAATCCGCTGGGTCGAATGACTTGACGTGGGGCCAGGTGAAGGAAAAGAGCCGTTCGGGCTCCATCTTCTGCACCACGGCTTCCCATTTGACGTGCTCGTAGCCGGGGTAAGTAATATGACCCCGCGAGATCTGGCCCGGCACGAAAGGGCCCTCCAGTTTCACTCGGAACCACTCGCCGAACTCGCGATAATCCGTGAGGGCGCGCCAGACCCGCGAAACAGGTGCCTTGAGTTCAATTCGCTTCTCGATGCGGTTTTCCATTTTAGGCAACCTCCAGGTTGCAGATTAGCGCAGCCTGGCGAAAAATGCAACCTTTTTGTTGCTCTTTTTTACGGTCAGATCCTCAACCAGCCGCAACCCAGGAGGGGAGTTGAGGAGGCTTTCCAATCACTCCTGAGTCCGAGTGGACCGCTACATTGTGAAACAGATTCCCGGCGCAAACATCTCATATAGATAAGTCGCGGGGGGTGCATCAAAGGGGGCGAGATCCTCCGCAAGCAGACACCGCCGCGAAGCCTGGCAAGCGGTGGAAAGGGGCTCCCATGCCGAAACCGGTGATGATCACCGTTGACGACGATCCGGAAGTCTTGCGTTCCATCGAGCGCGACTTGCGGCAGCGCTACGCTGAGCGTTACAAGATCCTGCGCGCAGATTCCGCCGCCGAGGCGCTGGCGGCGCTACGCCAGCTCAAGAAGCGCAATGAACAGGTCGCGCTCTTTCTAGTCGACCAGCGCATGCCCGTGACCACCGGGGTGGAATTCCTGGGCCAAGCTATGGAGGTCTACCCCGACGCGCGCCGTGTCCTGCTCACCGCCTACGCCGATACCGACGCCGCCATTCGCGCCATCAACCAGGCCAGGATTCATCATTACCTGCTGAAGCCCTGGGATCCGCCCGAGGAAAATCTCTACCCGGTGCTTGATGATCTGCTCGAAGACTGGCTCGCTACCTACCATCCTCCCTTCGAAGGCGTGCGGGTGCTGGGCCACCGCTGGTCACCGCAATCCCACAGCGTAAGGGATTTCCTGGCGCGCCAACGTGTTCCTTATCGCTGGTTCGACATTGAGACCAGCACGGATAACGCAGAGGTCCGTGCTCTGGTCGACTCCGTGGGCGGGGGAACTTCGGCTCTCCCCCTGGTGATCTTTCCGGACGGAACCATCCTCACCGAACCCAGTTGCGTCCAATTGGCGGAAAAGCTCGGCCTTCGGACGCACGCTGAGACGCCATTCTGCGACTTGCTCATCGTAGGTGGCGGTCCGGCGGGCCTGGCCGCGGCGGTCTACGGCGCGTCGGAAGGCCTGCGGACGGTGATGATCGAAAGGGAAGCGCCGGGCGGCCAGGCAGGCATGAGCTCGCGCATTGAAAACTATCTCGGCTTTCCCTCGGGATTGAGCGGAGGCGATCTGGCCCGGCGGGGTGTTGATCAAGCCAAGCGCTTCGGCGTCGAGATCCTCACCCCTCAGGAAGCCGCAGCGGTGCGCGTGGAAGGCCCCACGCGCATCGTGAAGATGACGGATGAAAGCGAAGTTGGCTGCAAAGCGCTGCTCATCGCCTCGGGACTGTCCTACCGCAAACTTGCGGTCCCCGGCGCGGACCGCTTGCAAGGCCGGGGCATTTACTATGGCGCGGCGTTGTCCGAGGCGGTCTCCTGCCAGGGTGAAGAGGTTTACATCGTGGGCGGAGCAAATTCCGCCGGGCAAGCGGCCATGCATTTTTCCAAGTACGCAAGCCGCGTGGTGATGCTGGTGCGCGGCGACTCGCTTTCCAAAACCATGTCGCAATATCTCATCGACCAGATCGGGCGCACCGGGAACATCGCCGTTGAGCCCGGCACCCAAGTCGTCGAGGTATTCGGCGAAGAGCACCTGGAGGCCATCGCGATTCATTGTGCGCAGACCGGCCAGACCGACAAGGTCGCGGCCACCTCGCTTTTCGTGTTCATCGGCGCCGAGCCGCGCACGGACTGGCTGGACGGAGTAGTGGAACGCGACGCACGCGGCTTCCTGCTCACCGGCAACGATCTCTTGAGGATGGGGAAGTGGCCCCGCGGCTGGACCCTGGAGCGTGATCCTTACTTACTCGAGACCAGTGTTCCGGGCATCTTTGCCGTTGGCGACGTCCGCTGTGGCTCCGTGAAGCGCGTGGCCTCCGGGGTGGGGGAGGGGTCCATCGCGGTCCAGTTCATTCACCAGTATCTAAGCACATTGTGAAACGAGTAACGATATGCCTGAAAACAACGGGCCGGCCCCCGCGGCAGAACTTCGCAGAATTGCGGTCTTTCACGATCTGCCCGACGACCAGATGAACTGGTTGGTTGCGCACATGGAAGAACTCCGCTTCGACCCTGGCACAATCCTGGCGCGTGAGGGTGATCCAATCGTCCACATGATCGTGATCCTGGAGGGGGAGATTCAAATTGAGCGACCGGACCACCTCGGAACACAGATCTTCACGGTGGGGGCAGGGGAGGTGAGCGGGCTGCTCCCTTACTCGCGCCTTACGAAGTACGGAGGCACGAGTCGCGCGGTTCTTCCCACGCGCTTGGCACGCCTGCACAAGGATCTGTTCCCGGAGATGCTGCAGCGCATCCCGCTGCTCGGGCAGCGCCTGGTGTCGATTATGTCGGACCGCATTCGGGAAGTCACCAAGATGGATGTGCAACGGGAGAAGTTGATGGCTTTGGGCAAGCTTTCTGCCGGCCTCGCCCACGAACTCAACAATCCCGCGGCGGCTGCGCAACGCGCCGCTGCCAGTCTGCGCGAGGCGCTGGAGGCTCTCCGCGCCGCGAGCCTCCGCCTCGGCCGCCATCATCTTACGGACGAACAACGCGATGCCATCGCGCAGTTCGAGCGTGAGGCGAGCAAGTCGGCAGCGCCTGCGAAAGTCGATAGCCTGGCCTTGAGCGACCGCGAGGAACAGATCGCCACCTGGCTTGAGGCGCGGCACGTACCCGAAGGATGGAAAGTGGCGCCGGTTCTGGCCGACGCGGGCGTTAAACCCAGGCAGCTTGAGAGCCTGGCCACGCAGTTGGGGGAGAAGGCGTTGCCTGATGCGCTAGGGCGCGTCGCAACGCTGTGTACGGTCGTCAACCTGATTCGCGAGATCGAATCGAGCACTCGGCGCATTTCTGAGTTGGTGCGGTCGATCAAGGAATATTCTTACATGGATCAGGCCCCTCTGCAGGAGATCGACCTCCATAAGGGTATTGAAAGCACTTTGATTATGCTGACCCACCAACTGAAAGGCGGTGTGGAGATTGTGCGGGACTATGATCCAGAGCTTCCCCGCATCTGTGCTTACGGCGGGGAACTGAACCAGGTGTGGACGAACCTGATCACCAATGCTGTGGACGCCATGAACGGCAAAGGTCGCCTGGGGATTCGCACCCGGCGGGAAATTGACAACATCGTGGTGGAAATCTCCGATACAGGATCCGGAATTCCGCCCGAGGTGCAATCGCGTATCTTCGAGCCTTTCTTTACGACCAAGGGCGTGGGCGAGGGTACGGGGCTTGGGTTGGACATCGTTTCACGCATCGTGCGCAAGCACCACGGCGACATCCGCTTCCTCTCGAAGCCGGGGGACACACGCTTTCGCGT
>Ga0187781_10001068_pt1 | contig 20567 bp, 12 predicted proteins | sample 0715_SJ02_MP02_2_FD_132447 | JGI IMG/M metagenome (GOLD analysis project Ga0187781, IMG submission 132447) | Tropical peat soil microbial communities from peatlands in Department of Meta, Colombia - 0715_SJ02_MP02_20_MG | ecosystem: Environmental > Terrestrial > Soil > Wetlands > Peat | place... | reverse complement strand
GCGAATATCAGTGCAAAAAGTGCAAACACCGCTTTGAGAAGATTGAGAAGTTCTCCGACAAGCCCCTGAAGAAGTGCCCCGAATGCGGCGGCGCGCTGGAAGAGCTGCTCTCGGCGCCAGCCGTCCAGTTCAAGGGCTCCGGCTGGTACGTCACCGACTACGCCAGGAAAGGCGCGTCGTCAGCGTCGTCCTCTTCGTCCGAAGGCGACACCGGCAGCAAAGACGCCGCAAAAGACACGGCAAAAGAAGGTAAGGACACCAAGAAGGAAGAAAAACCCAAGGCCGACACCTCGTCCAAAAAACCCAAGAAAGACTAGGCGGCTATCCTTCTTCTGGATCCTGAAATTCGGGTCATGCTGAGCTCAACCGCAGTCGAAGCACCCCTACCTCTTTCGTGCGGCTTCCTGGGCGCGATGCCTTTCAGATCACCCGATGGCCCGATGACCCTAGCCGCGGCCGCCGCTTGAATCCCAACCCTTCCCAAAAGCATCTGATAACCAGTTAATCACTACCATTTCAGAGGGAAAGCATGTTCACGATCCGGCGCAGCAACGAACGCGGAGGCGGCAACCACGGCTGGCTCGACACGCACTACACGTTCAGCTTTAACGATTACTGGGACGAGAAGTGGATGAACTTCCGCTGCCTGCGCGTCATCAACGAGGATTGGATCGACGCCAGCAAAGGCTTCCCCACGCATCCGCATCGCGACATGGAGATCATCACTTACGTTCTCTCGGGCAAGCTCGAACATAAGGACAGCCTCGGCACCGGCTCGGTCATTCTCCCCGGCGACGGCCAGCGCATGACCGCCGGCCGCGGCATCCGGCACAGCGAATTCAATCCCTCGGCCGAGGAGAAAACGCACCTGCTGCAAATCTGGATCACGCCCGACAAAAACGGCTACGACCCCGGCTACGAGCAGAAGAGTTTTCCCGAGACCGAGAAGCGCGGCAAGCTGCGCCTGATCGCGTCCAACGACGGCGCGGAAGGCTCGGTGAAAATTCATCAGGACGCAAGACTTTTTGTAAGCCTGCTCGCCCCAGGAGAAGAGGTCCACCACACGCTCGATCCCAAACGTTACGCCTGGCTGCAGGTGGCAAAAGGTGACGTGGAATTGAACGGCCAGAAATTAGCCCAAGGCGACGGCGTAGCCATAAGCAACGAAAAGCAGATGAAGATCAAGGCAATCCAGAGCGCCGAAGTCCTCCTGTTCGACCTGGCATAAGCCGCAAAAAGGAGAAATCCGCGCCTCGATCCTGTCGGTCTCCTCGAAACCTCAAATCACAGCAAATTGTCATCCCGAACGAAGTGAGGGATCTGTAGTTGGACGATGGCCGGACAAAACTGCAGATCCCTCGTCGCATTCGCTCCTCGGGATGACAAGGGGTCCGCCGCTCGCGAAATCCTATTCGAGACGGGCACCGCACTTCGAGCAATACTCGGCTTTTGCAAACCACAATCCACTTTGGATCGTGCGCCCGCAGGACGCACAAACCTTGATCATGCGGAGATTCAGGATGCAGATCAACACCACCGCCGGAAACATGAAAGCTAGAGCTGTGAAGCTGCCGCTCACCAGGAACCCAAAAATCACAAATAGAACGCCGGAACCAATGATAAACACCGGTAGTAGGCGCTTCTTGCGTGTAACGTTTCGGTCAAGGTACATAAACCAAAACCCCACCAGTCCCAAGGCGATCCAAGTTCCGAAGAACCAAGGCGTGATTTCAGGGTGCGGGGTCATCGTGACCCTAATGCGGAGAGTTTACCTAAAAACCGGAACAAAGACCTCGATTGACGGCTAAATCAGGCGATGACATCCAGAACTAGGAAGCAGGATCTGGCTAAGGCCGAACTCCCGCCACGCCCATCATCCTTCCCGTCACGCCCTTATCCGCGCGAAAGCTGAAGAACATCTCGGGATGGCACGCCGTACACATCGGCGAGCGCTCGTTTTCATCCTCTGAGTCGGGAGGGGCCGACGCGCCCGCCGCTCCTCGCGTCCACACCCCCGGCGCGTCAATGTTCTTCGCCCCCACCCCCGCCTCCACCAACTGTCTCCGGTTCGCTTCCACCAGATCGAGAAACAACTTGGGCGGCAGCTCGCCGTGTCCCGGAGCCCGCGCCGTCATAAACAGCAGCGGATATTTCTCCCGCACCGCATCGGATTGCTTCACCTCGTGAAACAGCTTCGCCCCATAAGCAAACTGCGCTTCAAACTCCACCCGTACTTCCTCTCCGACCTCATAGCAGCACCCCCGAATCCCCGGTCCGATTGCTGCCACCAGGTCGCGCGGATCACTGCCGAAATGCCGCTGCATCGCGCCCACTCCCTTTTCCACGATCCGCTTCACCGTGCCGCGCCAGCCGGCATGAAACACGCCCACCGCCCGCCGCTTCTTATCGACAACGATCACCGGCAAACAATCCGCCGCCTGCACCGCAATCAGCAATCCCGGAACATCCGTGATCAGCCCATCACCCGCAGGCGGACGCCGGCCCGATTTTTCTCCGCTGAACAATGGAGTAGCGGGCGTGCTCGCCCGTCCCCGCAAATAAGAGCCGTCCACAAAGTGAATTAGGTCGGAGTGAATCTGCCGCAGCGTCAGCAGCGGCCAGCTTCGGCACCCATCCGCCACGCCCAATGCCTTCAAGAACAACTCGCGGTTGCGTTCCACCGCCGCCCGCAAATCATCCTTCGTGAATCCAAGGTTGAGCGCATTGCCGCCGTAAACCTGTGAAACTCCGCCGCGGCGCGTAGAAAACCCATGCACCAGCCAGGGGAGCCCGGCCAGCTTTTTGGAATGCAGAACCTTACCCTTGGTTTTAGGAACCGTTGTGCCCACGCATCGATGATAACTGCTTGATGCCCAGGGAACGGGCACAAACCGGGCAAGGGGACATTCGCCGCTTCGCGCGCCCGGCACCGCAACCCGCCGCTTCCGCGTTCTGCTCCTCAGGTTTGATCCGCGCGGTGCGGAGGTCTATAGTGATGGAGGCATATTCTCTCCTTATGTTTACTGACTTCACCGCCACCGACCGCTGGACCAGGAAGCAAGTTCACGTTCTCTACCAGGCCCTGATCGTGGCCATCGCCACCCGCCACGCCGATGCCGTGGATATCAAGTTCCTGGTGGATGGCCGTCCCGTCTGGGTTGCCCTCCCGCACCCGGCTTGGGTCGAGTATCAGCAGCGCAGCGGCCAGGCGATCACCGACGCCTTGGCAAAAGAGATTGCTGGTCATTTCCTCAAAAGCGCGCTCGAGTCAGGGGAGGGCCTGGGCCGTGAAATGTACGGCCTTACCGTCGCAGAAACGCTGCAACACCTCGACGCGGTGGTCGCCGAAGTGGGGCCCCCATCACGCCCGCTTTTGGCGTGATGGGGTTGGAAGTGGCCAGTCCCGTCCCCGCAACTCGTTAATTCGCCGTTTCCGCCAGGAGCCCTAGGCATCCCTATCCTTGCCGCGCTCGTCACAAGCACCTGCGATCGTTGACACATGACCGCCTCCCGACACGCGAGGATAGAAGATAATCGGCCGGCGCTTGCGTCATGTCGGCGTGCTTCTTCCAAGGGCGGGCCCTGCCGCACTTGGAAAAGGGTGAGGAAATGGGGGACAATAAACGACTGTGCGCAGGTTCAGGGGCGGGATTCTCCAGCGGCCGCGCCTCCGGCCCGCGCCAGCCTCGCTCAATGTGGATGCGGATCACAGAGCTTGTTTGAAAAGAGGAATCCGATGGCCACGCATATTCTGGACAACGAAACCATAATCGATACCTCAGCCGCACTGAAGAACAAACACCTCGTTGCCTGGGTGGAAGAAATCGCCCAGCTCGCGAAGCCCGACCGCGTTCACTGGTGCGACGGCTCCGACGACGAATATCAGGCCATGATTCACCTTATGGTTCTGGCCGGCACCGCCATCCCGCTCAATGAGGAGAAGCGGCCCAACAGCATTCTCGTCCGCTCCAGCCCGGCCGATGTTGCCCGCGTCGAAGAGCGAACCTTTATCTGTGCCGCCACCAGAGAAGAAGCCGGCCCCACCAACAACTGGGAAGATCCGGCCCGGATGAAGGCCAGGCTGAAGCAACTTTTCGCCGGTTCCATGGCTGGCCGTGTCATGTACGTCATTCCCTACAGCATGGGCCCGATCGGCTCGCCCATCGCCAATATCGGCGTCGAGATCACGGATTCCCCCTATGTCGTTGCCAACATGCACATCATGTCGCGCGTAGGATCGCGCGTCCTCGACGTTCTCGGCGAGGATGGCGAATTCGTTCGCGGCTTGCACTCGGTCGGCGCTCCACTCGGCCCCAATGAGCAGGATACCGCCTGGCCCAACAATGCCACCGAAAAGTACATCTGCCATTTCCCGGAAACCCGCGAAATCTGGTCCTACGGTTCCGGCTACGGCGGCAACGCCCTGCTGGGCAAGAAGTGCCATGCCCTGCGCATCGCTTCCGTGCAGGCTCGCGACGAAGGCTGGCTCGCCGAGCACATGCTTATCCTCAAAATGACCAGCCCCGAAGGCAAGGTCAAGTACTTCACCGGCGCATTCCCTTCGGCCTGCGGCAAAACCAATCTCGCCATGCTCATCCCCACCATCAAGGGCTGGAAGGTGGAAACCGTCGGCGACGACATCGCCTGGATGAAGTTCGGCGCCGATGGCCGCCTCTACGCCATCAACCCGGAATACGGCTTCTTCGGCGTCGCGCCCGGAACGAGCATGAAGTCCAACCCGAATGCCATGCTCACCGCCGCCAGGAACTCCATCTTCACCAATTGCGCCATCACTCCCGACCGCGACATCTGGTGGGAAGGCATGACCGACCAGAAGCCCGCCGAGTTGCTCGACTGGCTGCGCCGTCCCTGGACACCCCGTACCTCCCGCAGAGCGGCGCATCCCAACGCGCGCTTCACCGCTCCGGCGCGGCAATGCCCGGTCATCGCTCCCGAATGGGAAGACCCCAAAGGTGTGCCGGTCGACGCTATCTTGTTCGGCGGCCGTCGCGCGAGCGTTGTGCCTCTCGTGATCGAAGCCTTTAGCTGGCAACACGGAACCTTCCTGGGTGCGACCGCCTCGAGCGAAACCACGGCCGCCGCCGCCGGCCAGGTCGGTCAGCTCCGCCGCGATCCCATGGCCATGCTGCCCTTCTGCGGCTACCACATGGGCGACTACTTCGCGCATTACCTGAAGATCGGCAAGCGCGAAGGCGCCAAGCTCCCCAACGTCTATTACGTGAACTGGTTCCGCGCCAACGAGAACGGTAAGTTCCTCTGGCCTGGCTATGGCGACAACAGCCGCGTCCTGAAGTGGATCTTCGAACGTTGCGACGGCACGGCCCACGCTTCCGAAACGCCCATCGGTCGTGTGCCCCGCCCCGCCGATCTCGACACCGCCGGCCTCGATGTCACCATTGAGCAACTGGCGGAATTGCTCAGCATCGATGTTGACGGCTGGCTGGCCGAAATCCAGCTCATCCGCGAGCACTTCGACCGCTTCGGCGCGCGTCTGCCCGAAGGCCTGAACCACGAGCTCGACGATCTCGACCGCCGCCTGCGCCTCAGCATCACCAAGACCGGCAAACTAAGCCGCTTCGGCAAAGTCAGCCGCCTGGGGAAACGCGTCGAACGCTGGCCCGAAGACGAATAGGCTGGCGGAAGATCGGGTCGCAAGCTATCCCGTTGTTTAGAAGTAGAGCCATGTTTGCCCGCAAGGTTCGCGTGGAATACGAAGTGAATGGCGAGCGTCAGCCCTGCCCCCTGAAATGGCTCGACAATTTCAGCATGCGCAACTTCACCAACGCAACCATCTTCGACGACACCTTGCCCATCGCGGACGGACGCCTCGAGATCGGCTCGCACGTCCCGATCGATCAACTGCGCGATGCCATGGAGGATTGGTTTCGCCGCAAGACCTATCTGCCGGCGAACGCCACTTTGGTTGTAACCCTACTTTGACGTGACAGCTCTCCCGGCGAAGCGGCCCATTTTTCTCAGCGTTCTTCGCGGCTTTTTTGTGATGTCCGCGGTGCAAGGCTTTGCCCGCGGAGGACTCGCAGAAAACTGCCGGGCGTCACTCTATTCTGCAACCGCCAGTGGAAACGAATGCCATTTAGTCTTTCACGCCCAGGTTCGAGGTTTTTTCCATCTTCAGCCGCCGCGTGAACAGCCGCACAATCATCCCGTCGAAGCGCGTTCCGCTCAAAGCCGTCAGCTCCGCAATCGCTTGCTCCTGGCTCTTGGCGGGAACTGAGTAGCGCCCGCTGGTCATGTTGTCGTAGGCATCCGCGACCGCGATGAGCCGGCCCAGCAGCGGAATGCTCTCACCGCGCAGGCCCTGTGGATATCCGCTGCCATCGAACGCCTCATGGTGAGAAGCCACGGCCTGCGCCACGCTCGCGACGTTGGGAACAGCTTGCAGCACCTCAGTGCCGAGATGCGGATGAGCCTGGATGAAACCGAATTCCTCCTCGGACAGAGCGCCGGACTTATTCAGGATGCTCTCGTCGATGAACAGTTTCCCCACGTCGTGCACGCGCGCGGCAAACGCCGCATCCGCTACTTCCTGGTCCGACAGCTCTAAGCCGCGGGCGATCATCTCCGCATAATGGCCGCTCCGCTCCCCGTGCCCGGAAGAATTCGCTTCCCGCATCTCCGCCGCCTGCGCCAGCGCTTCCACCGCCTGACAAAGAGCGGCCCGGTCTTCCTTGGTTCCCGCCGAACCCAGCTTGCGCAGCGTTGCCACCAGTTCTTCCAGGTGGTTTGCGCTGTGCCGGGCCCGCTGGAGAAAGCCGTCGATATAAGAGCTGATGAGCTGTTTCTGGACTTCCGCGCCTTCGCGGAACGGCTCCGATGCCGAGACCTGGTTCCCGCCCCCGCGCTTCGCCAGATACATGCCGGCATCGGCAATGCGAATCAGGTCCTCGATGGAGAAGCCATGCATCGGGAAACTGGCCACTCCAAAGCTGCCCGTGATGCTATGCTCCTCCAGCATCGGGTCGGTCGCCAGCCAGAGCCGCAACCGTTCCGCCAGCACCTGCGCCTGCTCGATACCCGTCTCCGGCATGAGCACAATGAACTCGTCACCCCCGTAGCGCGCCACGACGTTCGACTGGCGGCACTTCTGTTCCAGCAAACGCCCCACCCGCGCCAGCACTAGGTCTCCCTCCAGGTGGCCGAGCGAATCGTTCACCGCCTTGAACTTATCGAGATCGATGAGCACGATCGAAAACGGCCGTCCCGAACGCGAGGCCCGCTTCCACTCCGCGCTGAGCGCCTCCCAGAAGAAGCGGCGGGTCTTGATGCCGGTAAGACCATCAGTGATCGACTGCTGCTGCAGCCTCTGGAATACGAACGAGTTGTGCAACGCCGTCGCCAGAAGGTCGGCCAGCGTGTTCAGGATCAGGAGATCCTGGGGCGCGAAGGCATTCTCCTCCCGGCTTTCTATGTTGAGTACGCCGAGAAGCGACTCCCCATAGCTGATGGGCAGGCAGAGCACGGCCCGCGATTCCGGCAGCAGCGCCGCCAGTTGCCCCGCGCCTGCACTTTGCACCAGCGCGCTCACCCCTGTCCGCGCGACTTTCCCGAGTACTCCGCTCCCGACCTCAATCCTGCGGCCGAGCGCCAGCGCCGTCGTGCCGGCTTCCGCCTTGATCTCGATTTCCTTGGTGGCGTAGTCCATGATGCCGATGCCGATGTGGTCGTAGCGGAAGTTCTTCTGGATCTCGCGCACGATGCTCGCCATCATTTGCTCGGCGTCCTCGCTGGAGATTGCCATCTTCGAGATGTTGTTCAGGAACGCCAGGTGGCGGGCGCGGCGCTGCTCCTCGGTGAACAGGCGAGCGTTCTCGATGGCCACACCCAGCTGTCCAGCCGCAGTCTGCATGACCGCGAGGTCGCGCTCCTGGAACTGGTATTCGCGCTCGTTGCTGAGTGCAGCCATCACACCCGCGGGCTTGCCGCCCAGCAGAATCGGCACGGCGCATAAGGAACGTGCCGGACGCGGCGCAATAAAATCGACCCCGAGGCTGGCGCGCACTTTCTCCAGGTCGGATTGGATCAGCAGCGGCTGTCCCGTGCGCAGAACGTGTTCGGTGAAGCCGTTGGCAGCCTTCCGCGAACGCGCCGGAAGGATCTTTCCATCCTCGATCTCCAGCTCGAAGCGGATTTCGTCCTCCTCCTGGAAGGCGATGTAAAAGTTGGTGGTGTCGAAGATCTGGCCCAGTTCAGCCCGAACCGTCCGCAGCACCTCTTCCGGATTCAGGTGGGAGCTGACAGCCTGCCCAATCTCGGTCAGCAACTGGTATTCCTTGCTGCTGCGCTGCGCTTCGTGCATCACCACGTAGTTCTCGAGGGTGAGCGCGATCTGCAGTGTAAGCCCGGTCAGAAGCTGCAGGTTGGAAGAGCCGAAGATCCGGCGCTCCGCGTGGGGGAATAGAACCACCCCGAAGTTGTGCTCGCGCGTTTGCAGGCTGACCGCGGTCAGGTCGCCGACGGCCTCGGAAACGAGCGCCAGCTTGAAGGCTTCGAACTTCCCCTCCGAAAGCGCCGGCAAAGGCTCCTGCAGGTCCGCCAGGTTGCGGAACGTAACCACGCCTCCTCGCCGGTACGCCAACTCGACGAGGTAGTCGCCGGCCTGCGTCTTCTGCAGCTTTTCCAGGAAGGACTCGGAGAAACCCCTTTGCACCGACGGCAGCGTGCCCCGCCATTGTTCCGAGATGTAGATGACCGCTCGCCGGGAAGGCAGCGGGCCAACCAAACGATCCACGAACGCCTGCAGGCTGGGTACTAAATCGCTAGCAGACAAAAGCCGGCGCGGATCGGTTCCAAGCGTGGAGAACGCAAGCGCATTTTCCTGGATAGCGTTTCGGTCGTTCTCCAGCAGCGCCATGACCATCGCAATCGCCAGGAGCATCTGCGGAGCCGGCCCCAATAGGTCACCGAGACGCACCACTCTCTCGCTGAACGGGCCGGCCCCCATGAGGACGCCCCACAAAGCCAGCGCGAACGCCACCGTGCGGAACGCCATGGAATCCCGGCGAAAGGCATAGCGATAGAACAGAAACGAGGAGTAGATCAGTACCGACCCGAGCAAAGGACCAAGCTGAAGATAGGGGCTCAGCGCATTGCGCAGATGCCAGGGCGCCGCGATATGAATGCGCGCGCCGGCAAAACTCAGCAGAAGTCCGGCGAGCGCGATGGCCGCGTCACTCCACTTCAGCCGGAATGGTTCCTTAATCAGGCGCGCCGAAAGAAAGATGCAGACCGCTACTTCGAGCAACAGAAGCGACCGCAGGATCAGGAGTGGTCGCGGCGGACCGCCAAACCAAATGGCCGCCTCGGCGGCATAGGAGAGTGCGTACCCAAACCAAGCCAGTTGCCAGGCGCGAAAATACGCGTGGCGGTTCTGTTCATACAGGTAGGTTAAGACCAGCAAAACCAGAAGCGCCAGCGCTCCTGAAACCATCGTCGGATTCGCGGTGAGGCCGTTCATTGCTATCCAATCGTCGTTCGGGCGCAGCCCGACAGACCTGCGTTTTTGGCTGGATGATGTTACACCGAAGCAGTGGCTCCGAGTGAGGTCCGCCCTGGGTGCGGCACGTTTCCAGCATTGTCGCTGAATAGGATGCTGCCGCGCCACCCGGTCTTTACCGGGCCCAGTTACTTCGGTAACTACGGTAACCGGGATCCAGCCTGAATCTCGCCTCAGCCCGCGCTCAGCCCACCGGGAAGCCGCAGGCCCGCAGCCTATATACTCCTAACTTATGCTCCGCGTTCGATTTGCGCCGTCGCCCACGGGTTTTCTTCACGTCGGCAGTGCTCGTACCTTTATATTCAACTGGCTCTATGCCCGCCACCACGATGGCACCGTGGTGCTCCGCCTCGACGATACCGACGTCGAGCGCAACACCGAGGCCAGCGTCAACTCGATCTTCGATGGCCTGCGCTGGCTCGGCCTTGGTTGGGACGAGGAATACAAGCAATCCGAACGCTTGGCGCTGCACCGCCAGATCGCCGAGGCCATCTTCCAGAAGGGACTCGCCTACCGCGACTTTACACCCGCCCACACCGCTGCTGGCCAGAACAACGACAGCGAGAAGTCCGGCGCTGGACTGACCTGGCTGTTCAATCCCGGCATGCGCGAGCTGTCGCGCGAAGAAAGCGACCGCCGCGCCACCTCTGGGGAACCCTTTGCCATGCGTTTCCGCGTGCCTCGCGGAACCGGGCAACAGGTGCGGTTCAACGATGCGGTTTATGGCGAGCAGATCAAGGCCGCCGATGACATCGAGGACTTTGCCCTGCTGCGCAGCGATGGCATGCCTACCTATCACCTGGCTTCGTGTGCGGACGACATTGACTTGCGCATCAGCCACATCATTCGCGGCCAGGACCATCTTTCGAATACCTACAAGCACGTTTTGATCTTCGAAGGCGCGGGCGCGAAGCTGCCGCAATTTGCGCACCTGCCGCTGCTGGTGGCGCCGGACGGATCGAAGCTTTCCAAGCGCCGGCATGGGCCGGTGGTCAGCGTTACCACGTATCGTGACGCGGGCTTCTTGCCGGAGGCGTTCATCAACTTTCTCTGTCTGCTGGGCTGGTCGCCGAAAGACGACCGCACCTTTATGACCCGCCAGGAGCTGACCGACGCCTTCGCGCTCGAAGGCATCAACCGCGCCAACGCAGTGGTGAATTTCAAAGAAGTAAGTGTGGAGCGGGCGCCCTCGCCCGCTTATCCCGAAGAAACCTTCGACCCCAAAGCAGTCTGGCTGAACGCCGAGCACATCCGCGCGCTGCCCGTCGCCGATCTCAGCGCGCAACTGCTGCCCATCGTCCGCGACGCCGGTATTGCCATCACGCCCGAAAAGATGCTCGCCATCACGCCGCTGATCCGCGAGCGCATCAAGTTCCTGCGCGACGCGCTCACCGCCGCCGATTTCTTTTTCGTCGACCAGCTTCCGGCCTACGACCCGGCCGAACTGATCCCACAAAAAGGCGACGCGGCCATGGCGCGGAAAGTCCTCGGTAAGGCGCGAGAAGTCCTCGCCCAAACTGATTTCACGCACGACGCCCTCGATCACGCGCTTCGCGCCGCGGCAGCGGAACTGGGCGTAAAAGCCGGACAGATGTTCCAGCCCATCCGCGTGGCCGCCTGCGGTCGCAAAAATGCTCCGCCGCTGTTTGAAACGCTGGCCGTGCTGGGAAAAGAGACGACCCTGAAGAGAATCGAACAGGCAGTACAGAAAGCTGGCTAGGACTCGGCCCACATAAAGCTTGGATTCCCGACTCGGAGTGTGCAACGAATCAAGCGCGAGGGTGCCCCATCCTAGCGCCGCGTCTTTTGCGGCGTTAGGGCGGGATTCCACGGAACACTCCAGCCGCGGCCGCACGATAAGCGCTTCCTACTTCTTCGCCGCCAGTTGCTCCGCCCTCTGCCGCGCGTCCGCCGCTTCCTTCAGCCTTCCCTTGCCCTCATAAAGATCGGCCAGCAGACCTTCGTTGTCGTGGTCGTCGCCAATCTCGCGCTGCTTGAGCAATGAAGCAATCGCGTCGTCATAATGCTTGAGCCGAGCCTCTTCGAGCCCGATGTTGTAATTCACTCCCGGATAGTCGGATTCGATGGCAGTGGCCCGCTTGTACTCCGCCAGGGCCTCGGTATCGCGCCGCTGTTCCGAAAAAGCGGAAGCGAGTCCTGCGTGCCCATGGGCGCTCCCGGGATTAATCTTCAGCAATTGCGAGAATGCTTCCTCCGCCCTGGCTGGTTGCTTCTGCTCCAGGTAAATCAGGCCCAGCCAGTAGCGCGCGCTCTCATCGCGCGGCCGCAGCGCGATCACACGCTTCATTTCGACGACCGCGTTGTCGTAGTCGTGCTTGGCAATATAGGCCCGCGCCAAAGCATCGTGACCGGCAGCAAAATCCGGACGCTGGCTGACGGTCTTCCGCAGCTCTGCGATCGCATCGTCCGCTTCGCCTTCATCCAGAAACTGGACTCCCTTCTGGGCATGGGCCATATAAGAACGTGAATGCTCGAGCCACAGGACTCCGCCGGCGACAATTGCTGCGCCGCATACCAGCACAGCAATCCGGCGAGGAAGGTCGTCGTGAGCGGGAGCGATGCGGGCGATGAGTGCGCCTAAGATTAGCCCCATGACCAGTCCGCCGATGTGAGCCGCGTTGTCGACGCGAGCGAGCACGCCGCCCAGGAAAAGGTTGAATCCAACAAATACCACCACACTGCGCAGCACTCCACTGATTGCCACCCTGGGTAACGAAAACTCCCCGAGATAAAAAGACGCCATCAACGCCCCGGCGATCCCGAAGATGGCCCCGGATGCGCCCACGCTCAGGACGCCCGGATTCCACAAAATGCTTCCCACGCTGGCCGATAAGCCACAGAGCAGGTAGACGACAGCAAACGTCCATTGTCCGTAAAGCGATTCTGCCAGCCGCCCCAGATCCCACAGACACCACATGTTGAAGGCGATATGAAGCAGGCTGCCGTGAACGAACAGGCAGGTCAGCAGCCGCCACCACTGCCCGCTGACCGTATACGGCCCGAAGTTTGCTCCCCAGTGCACCAGTTCCTGGCCAGCCGGAGAAGTTAGCATCGACGGCCCCAAGGCCAGCACCATCCCGAGGAACACGGCCACGTTGATCCCAAAAATCACCTGGGTCACCGCCATCGAGCTCGATTGCCGCCGCAGCCATGGAACGGTTTCTACGCGCTGATACGTGGAATCCTCCCCTCGCTGTGCCGCCTCATGCTGCACGCACCACTGGCAGATCTTCCGGAAACTAAAAGGAGGAAGCTGCCGTCCACACTGTTCGCACTGCGCCATTAGACATATAGAATAACAAGAGCATGAGCACTACGAATCCGACTTCTTCCAGCGGCCCCGAACCGCGCCCATCCAGCTTCATTCGCGACATTTTCATCGACGACCAGAAGACCAAAAAGTTCGGCGACGCCTTCTTCCAGACTCGTTTTCCTCCTGAACCGAACGGCTATCTGCACATCGGTCACGCCAAGGCCATCTGCATCGATTTCGGCCTCGCCGACGAATTCGGCGGCAAGACCAACCTGCGCTTCGACGACACCAACCCCGAGAAAGAGGAGCAGGAATACGTCGACGGCATCATGCGGGATGTGCGCTGGCTGGGCTTCGAATGGGAGCGCCTCTGCTACGCCTCCGACTATTTCGATCAACTCTATGAATGGGCCGTCAAGCTGATCCAAGAAGGCAAAGCCTACGTCGACGACCTAAGCGCCGAAGAAATCCGCCAACACCGGGGCACGCTCACCGAAGCCGGCAAGGAAAGCCCTTACCGCAATCGCACCATCGAAGAAAATCTCGATCTCTTCGAGCGCATGCGCAAAGGCGAGTTCGCCGATGGCTCGCGCGTGCTGCGCGCCAAAATCGACATGGCCTCGCGCAACCTCAACCTGCGCGACCCGGTCATGTACCGCATCCTGCACGCCGGGCATCATCGCACCGGCAACAAATGGTGCATCTACCCCATGTACGATTACGCGCACGGCCAGTCGGATTCCATCGAGCGCGTCACGCACTCCATGTGCTCGCTCGAATTCGCCGATCATCAACCTATCTACCGCTGGTTCATCGAGCAGCTCGGCATCTTCCCCTCACAGCAGATCGAATTCGACCGCCTCAGCCTGACCTACACCATGATGAGCAAGCGCAAGCTGCTCAAGCTGGTGCAGGACAAACACGTCAGCGGGTGGGACGACCCCCGCATGCCCACGCTTTCCGGCATGCGGCGCCTCGGGTTCACCCCGGAAGCGATTCGCAACTTCGTCGCGGCCGTCGGCGTGTCGCGCACCAACGGCATCGTCGATCTTGCCATGCTGGAGCATTTCGTCCGCGAGGATCTCAACAAGCGCGCTCCCCGCGTCATGGCCGTGCTGCGCCCGCTCAAAGTGGTGATCGACAATTATCCCGAAGGCCAGGTCGAGCAGATGGAGGCCATCAACAATCCCGAAGACCAGTCTGCCGGCACCCGCAAAGTTCCCTTATCAAAAGTCCTCTACATCGAGCAAGACGATTTTCGCGAGAATCCGCCCAAGAAGTACTACCGGCTTTCACCCGGCATGGAAGTTCGTCTGCGTTATGGCTACTTCATCACTGCAAAAAGCGTGGTCAAAGACGACAAGGGCGAAGTCGTCGAAGTGCATTGCACTTACGATCCCGCCACGCGCGGCGGCAATGCCCCTGACGGTCGCAAGGTCAAATCGACCATTCACTGGGTCTCAGCCGCGCACGCCATCAATGCTGAGGTGCGGCTCTACGACAAACTCTTTATGAAAGAGAACCCGGACGATGTCGAGGAGGGCCAGGACTTCACCGCCAACCTGAATCCGCAGTCGCTCCAAGTGGACCCTGAGGCCAAGCTCGAGCCCTCGCTGGCCAACGTCCCGGCGGGCAGCCGCTACCAGTTCGAGCGCCTGGGCTATTTCTGCACCGACCTCGATTCCAAACCCGGCCAGCCCGTCTTCAACCGCACCGTCGCGTTGAAAGATACCTGGGCTAAGCTGGAGAAAAGGGAGAAGTGAGGGAGTAAGGGTTTCAAGGTTTCAAAGTTGCAAGGTTGTACAAGCCTTCAGAGTTGGGCAAAAATAAGCGGCCTCTCGCCGAGCGGCCGCTTGTCCTGCAGAAACGCATTTAACTATTTCTTCAGCGTCCGGATCCACTTCACCAGCTCGCCGATCTGGTCCTTGGAGAGCTTGCCGTCATAGGCAGGCATCTTCTCCTTGCCCTTGGTGATGATGTCGGTCAGTTCCGCGTCGGATTGCTTCTGCACGTCCGCCGAAGCAAAGTCGCGGGTCTTCATGGCTGCTTTGCCTTCGCCGTTTGCTCCGTGACACATTGCACACTTCGCCTTGTAATCGGCACCAGCGTCGGCAAATGTGAACGGCGCGCACACCAGCGCCAGCACAAAGACGGCAAGGGTCGCTTTGAAAATCGTCTTCATCGTTCCTTCTCCTCTATGAGTATGGATTAAGCGCCCGTTTGATTGTGAGCGCGTTCACCTGCACAACATAGCGCCGCTGGCCAAGGGGCAACTCGCCCGTGGCTCGCAGCACTTTTTCGTTGCAAAGGTCGGCAGCGAAGATACCACAAATCTATGGCTTTTCGCCAACGGCAGCCCGCAATTTCCAGTGAGCAACGCGCGTCTCCATAAACCACTCAGCTGCCCTCGCCGAAAGCCAATGTCGCGATTTTCCGCTTCTGGTAAATGGCCCGTGCGTGCCAGTGCCAAAACCCGTAGAGTGGCGTGTAAACGCCCACTTTCTGTCCCCGGCCACCTTGTTGTGAACTGCAACATATCCTCATAGAAGCCTTACTAATCATGAGTTTATAAACTTACTCGATCGATCCCAAGTTTGGCACCATTGATGCGATGCCGAATTGTGGAAGGTCTCAGGGAGCGTGTCTCTTGGAACCGACACTGGTGGTCGTCGGGCTCAATCATCGCACCGCTGCTGTGGAAATCCGCGAACGTTTCTGGATGAGCGGATGCCGTCAAGCCGAAGTGCTCTCCATGTTGTTGGATGCCGAAGGCGTGGAGGAGCTCCTCGTATTCTCGACCTGCAATCGTACCGAGTTTCTGGCCTGGGGCGATGCTACCCTGGCCGTCAATTCCATCCTCCGGTTCCTGACTGCCGAGTACGATCTCAAGCTTCGAGAGTGGAACAGTTTCTACCGCCTCTTGGATGAGCAGGCGCTGGCTCATGTGTTCCGTGTTGCTTGCGGCCTGGATTCGATGTGCATCGGTGAGAAGGAAATTGTCCGTCAGGTGAGAGCGGCGGGGAAACAGTCGCGCAATACAGGTTGCATCGGTCCGCAGCTCGACGCTATCCTCGCCAAGGCCTTGGCGGTTCGGCGCCGCGTTCGCACGGAGACGCCGCTCGCTTCTAACTTCACTTCTCCGCCTCTGGCTGCCCTGCGGCTCGGCGATCAGATCTTCGGATCGCTGGCCGACAAAAACGTCGTCCTCGTCGGCGCCGGGCGCATGGCCGAGGAGACGTTCCGCGCGCTGTCGGCGAAGGGCGCGCAATCGCTACGCGTCGTCAATCGTACTGTCAGCCGGGCGCAGGAGATGGTCCACAGAATTGCGGGGCCAACGTCCTCAATTCAGGCGTTTCCCCTCGACCAACTGGTCGAGCAGGTTTCGAGCGCCGACTTGGTCATTGGCGCCTCGGCAGCGCCTCGTCCCGTCCTTGGTGCGGAAGAAATGAAGCAACTGGCGCCAGCGCGGAAGGGACAGAGGCTCGTGCTGGTCGACCTGGCCCTGCCCCGCGACATCGATCCGGTCGTGCGCGAGTTCGACGGTGTGTTGCTCTACGATCTTGAAGATCTCGAACGCGCCGTCGAGCCACGCGTTGTGACCCGCGCTGGCGAAGTCGACGCCGAGAAACTCATTCAAGCCGAGGTGCAGACTTTCCGTAAGGATCTGATTGGGCGCAGCACGCCGGAACTGAGGGCACTGCGGGCGCGCATCGACGAGATATGCCGCCAGGAACTGGAGTCTTTCCGCCTGGAGCGCGGACCACTGCCCACAGACCAGGAGCGGTTGATCAGTGCCGTAACCACGCGCATTGCCAACAAAATGGCTGGATCTCTGGCGCGTGATCTAAAGCCGGTGCCCAACCCTCGCGCACGCAAGCCCACTTCCGCCGCTGGACTGTAGGCTGGTCTGGCTCTTACGGTTCTCTCCCCTAACCCGCGCGCCATCCCTCAACGGTTGACGCAGACAAGGACGTCTCGCTCCAAACAGGCAGCGGCTCAGTTTGGTTTCGCTCTAAGTCTTTGACTTCAAAATACTTTACCTGTAAAGTATTTATTCCTCAGAGAGTTAGAAGGATGAACAGTTAAGTAATTGATTCTATTGATCTTATATAGTAAGTATAAGTCCTTATTCCTCAAAGACTTGGAGAGACTTACACCGTAAATCCTTTATTTTCAAAGACCCCATAAACATGCAAATAGTTTACCATTGAGTAAATATGCAATCGGCTAGGTCCAGCTTCAGTGCAATCTGGAACTGCCCGGATCCCCCAGAGCCTGCCTTGAGCGAAGTCGAAGGTCCCCTCTGTGTCGGGGTCTCCAGACAGCCCGTTCTTGGCTGGCTGGGGCGACTGAGCGCTAACGTGGAGACGAATGCCCCGGGGAAGGCTGAGTTCAACTGCGATTTACCAGTTCAACTTGAGTGCAAACTGGAACTGGCGAGGATCATAGGCTGCCGTCGCCTGGCCTGCATTTGTGAAAAGCGGGTTAACGGCAGCGACGTTGTAACGATTGGCAATGTTAAACATATCGCTGATGAGGTCGATATTGAACCGTTCGCCGAAGTAGACGCGTTTTGCCAGGCGCATATCACCGAATGCGGTCCAGGGCGAGGTTCCAGCGTTGCGCCCCAGGTTGCCGTCCAGGGACGCCAGGCCGGCCAAACCGATCTGGCCGTTCCAGTTGCCCCCTGGTTCGATAAAGGCACAAGGCTCCTGGAAATAGCCGGTAGGCGAATATTTGGAGGCCACCGCCGGATAATCGCAGCCGTTTGTTGCCGTCCCGGCAGGCACGATGTTGGGCCGCCCGGTGAGAGGAGAGAATTGCAGATTATCCGCGCCGCCGGTGATGATGTTGAACGGCCTGCCGGAACCGAGTTCGACGATAGGAGAAAACGTCCAATCGCTGAAGAACTTTCTGGCAAAGCCTGCGCCGCCCAGCTTGCCGCTCTGGTAGACGCCGTTGAACACAAAACGATGGCGCTCATCGAACAGCGACGTGGAACGGTCGGCGTTCGGGATGTAGCTGTCCTGCGGCACCAGTGTAGCCTGCAAATCGGTGGAGTCGTCGATGGCATGCGACCAGGTGTAAGAGGCGAGGAACTCGTAGTGATTCCCGAAACGCTTGCGGAGATTCGCCGACAGTCCGTGATACACGGATGTGCCGTTGGAGTAGTTGGCATCCATGTCGCTGAAGGGGACGCAGCCGGTGTAGGAGAAGCCGTTGGCAAGTGTCGGATTGCAGGCCGTGTTAAAGCCCCCCAACGAAGCCAGGAAAGCCTGCGTTTGCGCCACGCAACCGGCAAGCCCGCCCAGTTGGTACGCAGTCGCGATCGATGGGTTCAGCCCGCCCGGACGAAAGAAGTTCGCAAGCGTCGCATCCACGTAAGGGTACGGAGACGTCAAGGTTCCGCCAAGATTGCAGCCGGTCACGGAGTACGGGTTGGACGGCGGGGTCACGCCGGATGCTAAAGCGTCAGCGTATGCAGCGGTGTAGTTTGCGGTTGCTACGTCTCCGCGAATGGTGTTGGCGTTAATGGGGCGATTGAGATGGCGGCCGCCGTTGAAGTTATAAGCCAGGCTGAAGGCGTAGCCTCTGCCAAGATCCTGTTCGACGGTCAGGTTCACCTGCTGCGCATAGGCGTAGACAAAGTTCTTGCCTTGCGGATAACCGAAAGGCTGGAACAGGTTCGGCATGAATGTCGGCGTGCTCGAGGTCAGGTTCAGATAATTCTGATTGAGGAAGATCGACTGAGCCGTGCTAGCGACCCCGCAATTCTTGTCGCCGGCATTACAGTTGAAGCGCTGTTGGTTAGACGAGAAAGCGAGCAACGAAGCGACCGCAGGGTTGCCCGAAACCGAACAAGGCCCGCTGGTTGAACTGATCTGCTGGCCCTGAAAGATGGGAATCGCATTGAGGTTGGCAGGATTGCCCGTTCCTGAACTGTTGCTGCAGAAGCCGGTGCTGAGGATGGCTAGTTGTCCACTGCTGGAGCCGTCGGAAGCATCGCCGAGGAAATACAGGCCGAGCAAGGGATGGTCAAAAAACATACCGTAGGAAGCGCGGAACACCGTCTTGGCGTCCCCCCTGGGATCCCAGGCAAGGCCGATGCGAGGTTGCACCATGTGCTTGTCGGTTTGAATTCCCTTTTGTATACCGAGGGTGTTGTAGGCAGGGATCGCGAGTCCCTGCAGGGGTTTGAGCGTGGGCGGAATCTCGACGTCATAACGAACACCGTAGTTCAGCGTGAGATTTGGGCTCACACGCCAACTGTCCTGCCAGAACACGCCGATGGGAAGATTGTGAAAGGAGTCGGCGGGATTTCCCACGCCCTGGATCATGTCCACGGGAACGCCAGCGCCATAGGCCTGTACCGGATTCAGCCCTGGAAAAGGCGAGGGAAATGCACTGAATGAGCTGAAGTCGTAGACTCCGCCATAGTTGACGGTGAAGATCGCGTTCAACGGGAGGTAGTTGAAATCCGCCCCGAACTTGGTGTTGTGGCGGCCAATGGTCCAGGAGAAGTTGTCCGCGAACTGATAGCGCTGTTCGGTGCGTTGAATGTAGGAATAGGGTTCGCGGCCGAAATATCCATAGCCGGTGATATTGACGCCCGGCGCCGACCCGGCAGCAATTGCCGTGTTGTAGAAATACGAGAGCCCGCGCCGCGCATACTGGAAGCGGAAATCGTTCACTCTGTTATTCCCGATCGTCCATGTGTCTTGCACAATGCCGGTGACATCGCGGAAAGTCTGTTGCGAAGTCCGCGAGTAAGCGTTTTGCCCGAAGGGCTGATCCTGTCCGCTGACTTCGATACCGGTTACCGTGCTGGGGCTGACATGCGCGCTCAGACTCAGGCGGTGGGCATTGCTTACGTTGTGATCGAGGCGGAACGAGTAAACGCTGGTGCCCTCAAATACCGGAAAGTTGCCCGCCTGCGAAAGAATGGATTGAAACGACGATGGAAGTCCATTGCAGACAACGGGGAAGTTGGCAGCAAGCGCATATCCGGGATTGCACGACGTGGGAAACTGCTGCAACCCTGCGGGAACCAAGGATGCAGGAAGGCCGGCAAACCAGGACGGGTAGCTCCCGTTCAGAGCGATGCCGGAGGACGCTCCGACCATGAAGGCATAAAGCTGCACGGCAGGGACCGGAAACTCGTTGGCCTCAAGAAATGTCGCCTGCGGGTTGGTTGCCAGGATGTCAGGGAGCGAACCTGCGGGATAGCCGAAGATTGGAGAGACGTCGACGTTGGTCAGGCCGTAATACGAGGCGTAGTCGGGGTTCGCGGCGGTTGGGAGCGAGGAAAACCCGGTTTCGTGGCGGCGCGTGACCTCGTAAGAGAAGAAATAATAGGTCTTATCTTTCTTAATCGGCCCGCCAAAGGCTGTGCCCGCCTGCACTCGCGTGTAAGCTGGGTTCGAAGTTGTGCTGAATGGGTTCACGGCCTGGAAATTGCGGTTCCGCAGATAACCGTATACGTCGCCGTGGAAGTCGTTCGAGCCCGAGCGCGTGATGATGTTGACCACGCCCCCGGCGGCGCGGCCATATTCGGCGGCATAGCTGTTGGTGATGATCTGGAATTCCTGGACGTCTTCCTGCGAAACGGTCGAGCGCACACCATTGACGGAGTTGTCGGTGGCGTCGGCGCCATCGACGTTGACAAGGTTCGCGCGCGCGCGCTGTCCGCTCATGTTCAGCCCGGAGGTTGGAGCGGCACCAGTGTTTGGGGCGCTATCGCGCTGCACCTGGGAATCG
>Ga0187781_10001067_pt1 | contig 20602 bp, 23 predicted proteins | sample 0715_SJ02_MP02_2_FD_132447 | JGI IMG/M metagenome (GOLD analysis project Ga0187781, IMG submission 132447) | Tropical peat soil microbial communities from peatlands in Department of Meta, Colombia - 0715_SJ02_MP02_20_MG | ecosystem: Environmental > Terrestrial > Soil > Wetlands > Peat | place... | reverse complement strand
CCCAGCGCGCGCGCAAAAGAGAGAATCGTCCCAGCCAGCACGCCCGGCCACGCCAGCGGCAGCGCCACTTCGCGGAACACGCGCCATTCGTTCGCGCCGAGCGTCCGCGCCGCTTGCAGGTAATCCGGATCCACCTGTTCTAGCGCGGCTCGCGCCGTCAGGTACATCAGCGGAAAAGCGACGACAGCCGCCGCAATCACCGTCGCCGGCCAGGAAAAAACCACCGTCGCGCCGAATTTCAGCAACAGTTTGCCGAGTGGGCCATTCCGCCCGAATAAAAGCAGCAGCAGGAAACCAACCACGGTTGGAGGCAGAACGAGAGGAAGCAGAAAAATTCCGTCAATCAGCGCCATCGCCGCGCCCGCGCGGCGTTCTCGCCACGCCGCGGCTGCCAGCCCCGCGACCAGTGTGATGGCCGTCGCTGTGATGCTGGTGGCGAGCGATATCCAGAGCGGTAACCAATCCATGGGCACAGGATTGTAGCCGGATCAGTTCTTTCCGGCCTGCTTTTCCGCGGCTTTGAATCCGTATTTTTCGAAGACCGCGCCCGCCTCCGGACTCTGGAGAAATTCGAGAAACGCGCGAGCCGCCGATGGGTCCTTCGAACTCTTCAAGAGCGCGGCCGGATAGAGGATTGGCTCATGCGTCCCTCGCGGCGCCTCGGCCACAATTCGCACCTTCGCCGAAATCTTCGCATCGGTCTCGTAAACAAACCCCGCGTCGGCATTCCCCGTCTCGACATACGTAAGCACGGCCCGCACATCCTTCGCGTACACGATCTTCTTCTCGACTGCCGCGAAAAGGTTCAGATGCTCAAGCGTCTGCCGCGCATACATCCCCGCAGGGACGGTCGCTGGCTCTCCGAGCGCAATCACTTTTACTTCAGGCAGTTTGAGCCCCTGAAAGTCCTTCAGCGCGTTCGAGGAAACCGGCGCGATAAGAACGAGTGTGTTTGCCACCAAGTCCCGCCGCGTTCCGGTGACAATCAATCCCTCGGATTCGAGCGTGTCCATCTGCTTTTCCGCTGCGGAGAAAAATATGTCCACCGGCGCGCCCTGCTCGATTTGGTGCTGCAATGTCCCTGACCCGCCATAATTGAATGTGACCTTTGCTCCCGCGTGCGCCTGTTCGTACGAATGTCCCAGCTCATCGAGAGCATCTTTCAAGCTGATCGCTGCGGAAACCGTGATGGATGATTGGCTTTGGCCGCCAGTAGTCGGGCTCGAGAGAAGCGCCGCTCCCGCCAATACAGCCAGCACGACCGAATTCCGCAATGCGCCCTGAGCGCTCACGGGTGTGGCACAGCGGGGGCTGGAGGTGTTGCGGGTGCTGGCGTCGGTGTAGCCGGCGGATTCGTCGGCCTCGCCTGCTCCCCGGCAAACAGCGGCTTCAACTCCGGATATTCCTCCGACATTTCCTTCAGCACCGCCATCATGACTTTGCGGTCCATGTCCAATCCGTCTCTTTGCGACTCTTGCGCGATCAGCGGCATCGCCTTCATCACTCGCTGCCCGGCCGGGGTCTCATAGAATCTGACGAGTGCCTGAATGTCCTCCTGCGTCAGTTGTCTCGCATAGATAAGTACCAATTCGTTCGTGATCGCGCTGGGCGATGCGCTCTGATTGAATTTCTGCGTGAATGTTTCCATGAATTTCGCGAGCTTGTCCGCCGGCATCCGGTTGCTCATTCCATCGCGGACCTGGGCAATCACGTATTCCCCAATCTTCTGTCCCATCTTCGATTCATCGGTGAGTTCCAGGAGGTGGCGGATCGCGGCCTCCTTCTCTGGGTTCACTTTTTCCGCCGAGGCATCGGCCTGCGTCGGTCCGTGGGGCCCGGCTGGCGAAGCGGAAGTGGAGGGTTCCGTTGCCGCTGGCGGCTCTGGCCGTTCCATCCCCCCTTTCATATCGCGGGAGGATGTTTGTGCCAGCACAGGGCTGGCAGCGAGAAGCAAAGTAAATAAAAAGAAGTATGACAATTTCATGCGAATCTCCTGTCCACTCGCCCGACTGCCTCTGTATTCTGTCGCATCAATCCTTGGAATCGTACCGGACGCAGGATTGAGATGCAATTTTGCGGCCCGGCAGTTTCGGTGGCAGTGCCGCGCGCCGCTGTGATAGCTTCAACTTGGGATGAAAGAAAACGGAAATCACGCTCAGGGCAACGGCGCGAATTTCGAAAGCGCGCGCCGCGATATGGTCGCCCGGCAAATCCGCGACCGCGGCATCCGGTCCCCTCGCGTGCTCGACGCGATGCTGTCCGTCCCGCGCCACCTCTTCGTTCCGGCCGAGTACGTCTTCAAAGCCTACGCGGATGAACCGCTGCCCATCGGTGAGGGTCAAACCATATCGCAACCCTACGTCGTCGCGGCGATGACCGACGCTCTTTCGCTTGGCGGCCGTGAGCGCGTCCTTGAAATTGGCGCCGGCTCGGGCTATCAGGCTGCCGTCCTCTCGCTTCTTGCCCGCGAAGTCATAGCGGTCGAGACCCAGCCTGTTCTGGCTGCTGCGGTCCGCGAGCGATTGATGCGCCTCGGCTATCACAATATCCGCATTGAAGAAGGCGACGGCTCGGCCGGCTGGCCCACCGCCGCCCCTTATGAAGCGATTCTTGTGACCGCCGCCGCGCCCGCCATCCCGCCGCCTCTTGTCGAACAACTGGCCGACGGCGGGCGCCTTGTCATTCCCATCGGACACCCCGACCAGCAGGAATTGATTCGCCTCTTCAAACGCGGCGGCTCTACGTCGCAGGAATCGCTCTTTGCTTGCCGCTTCGTCCCTCTCCTCGGACAATACGGCTGGCGCTCAAAATCACCGGAACCCTCCCGCGGATGAGCTCCCCAGCGCCGGAACTTTCCATCATCATCCCGGCTTATAACGAGGAGTCCCGTCTGCCCCGCGCGCTCCGGCTCATCAGCGAATATCTTTCTGCCCACGGATTAAACGGCGGGCAGGCGGAAATCATCGTTGTGGACGACGGCTCAACCGACGGCACAGCTTATGTCGCCGAGGAGTGGTCCCGCCAGCTTCCCTACCTGCGCCTCGTCTCCAATGGTGAGAATCGCGGCAAAGGCTACAGCGTGCGCCACGGTATGCTCGAAGCCCATGGGCGCGTCACCCTCTTTACCGACGCAGATCTCTCTGCTCCCATCGAAGAGGCAGACAAGCTTTTCGCCGCGTTAAAGGCTGGCAACGATGTCGCCATCGGTTCGCGTGCGATTGACCGCTCAATGATCACCACGCACCAGTCGCGCCTGCGCGAAATCGCTGGCATCATCTTTAATGGCTTTGTTCGGATTTTTACAGGCTTGCCGTTTTACGACACCCAGTGCGGCTTCAAGGCTTTTGTCGCCGCGCCATCCAGAATCGTCTTCGAGCAGCAGCGCATCGAGCGCTTCGGGTTTGACCCCGAGGTTCTTTTTCTCGCCAAACGCCATGGCCTGCGCGTCGCCGAAATCCCCGTCCACTGGGGACACGACCCCGCAACGAAGCTCCACGTCCTTCGCGACAGCATCCTGATGTTTACGGACCTGATCGTGATCCGCTGGAACTGGCTGCGTGGGCTTTACCCTGTCCGGCCGCGCTGAATTTCGAAATTCTACGTTTTTTTCGGCTGCGCCGTCGGCGGCACAATTCCATTCAGCCTCAGGTAAATCGCCGCCAGTCCGTAATGATCCGCGTAAGCATCCGTGATCACAATCAAGGCCGTCGCCCGCGAAACTTTGCGGTCCCCGAAGAAGGGAACTTCCTCCGAGAGTTTTGAATCATCTGCCTTTGCCAGCGCCTGTGTGCAGTATTCCGCCGAAGCCTTCAACGCCCCCACGAGCTTATCCTTTGGATCCGTCTCGGCCAGCTTTGCATCCGCTGGCGCGGGCGTGCCGGAAACGCTCGAGCAAAGGAAGTTATTGGTTTCCGTCGTATGGATGATGAGATGGCCAAACGTCATTTGCTCCGGTGTGGCCTTGAACCCATACTTCTCCGCCGGCATTGCTTCCGCCGCTGCAACCATGTTCTTCGACTGCCGCTCCATAATTCTCCGTACCGCGCTCGACACGGGATTCGCTTCCGGTGGCGCTGCCTGCTGCGCGCCGGACATGCACGGCATGAGCAGGATTGCAAAAATTCCTAGCCAGATTCGTTTCATGGGATTCCCTCCTGATTTTCGCCCCGCAGGAGAATAGTCTCTCCTCCCAGGCCTCACAAGAGCCACATTTGTACTTTGCAATACAAAGTACTTGACATGACCTCTCAAGTTGCTATCCTTCCCGTATGCCGTCTCAGAATCCTTTCGCTCGCCGTCCCGCGGACCCTGTCGCCCTCGACGACCGGGCACGCGACAATCTCCGCTTCATCCGCGAAACCATGGAGCGCGCCGGCTCCTTTACCGCCGTTCCCGGCTGGGGAGGAGTCGCCGTCGGCATCACCGCGCTAGGTGCTGCCACGATCGCTTCCACTCAAGCCGAGCCGCGCATCTGGCTTCTCATCTGGCTCGGCGAAGCTGCCGTGGCTCTGGCAATCGCCAGTTGGACCACCGCGTCCAAGGCACGCGAAGCGCGAGCTTCCTTGTTCACTGGCCCGGCCCGGCGATTCGTCTATAGTCTCGCCCCGCCGCTTTTCGTCGGCGCGCTCCTCACCGGCTTGCTCGTCCGCATCGGCGCCACGGGCGCGATCCCGGGCGTGTGGCTCCTCTTGTACGGCACGGGAGTCGTCACGGGTGGCGCATTTTCCATTCGCATCGTTCCCTTGATGGGGCTGTGCTTCATTGTGTTGGGTGCTGTGGCATTGTTCTGTCCTTGGAGTTGGGGCAATACGTTTTTGGCTCTGGGCTTCGGAGGATTCCACGTCCTTTTTGGGGCGGTGATTGCGAGGAGATATGGCGGCTAAATCAGGAGCCTTCCGTGCTACGCGGGAGGATAAAGCTAAAAGAGCTGTCCCCGGCGTCCGTCCGGCGGAGTCTGCGGCCCCCGCAAGTTTCGACCGCCTGATTCACGAGCGGACGCGCTTGGCCATTGTCAGTGCTCTGGCGGTGAACGATTCGCTTACCTTCAATGAGCTCAAGCAGCTTTTGGGAGTCACGGACGGCAATTTGAGCGTTCATGCCAGGAAGCTCGAAGATGCCGGTTACATTGCCTGTACCAAGTCATTCTCGGGAAGACTGCCGAAGACTGAATTTAGGCTCGCTGCCAGCGGTCGCCGTGCGCTCGAAAAATATCTTGACCACATGGAAGCACTGATCCGCGCCACGCGCGAGGGGTGACCCCTCCAGGCGGCCGAGATGGTGGCAATTTTTTTGCTTCTGCAATCTGGCCTTAATTTGAATGCGGATGATTCGGGCCCATGAGAGCAGCACGGCACGCAACTTAGCGCTATCTTGGAAAGGGGAATTTTTTTTCTTCTTTCACTCTATGAACAAAAGTACTTTGAATCCATTCCTTCAATCGAAGCTCCACGTTGCCATCTTGCTTGACGGCAACGGCCGCTGGGCTGCTCTCCGCGGCCTGCCTCGCTCGGAAGGTCATCGTGCCGGCGTTTCCGCCGTGCGTCGCGTAGTCCGCGCGGCTCCCTCGCTCGGCATCGGCACGCTCACGCTTTACGCCTTCTCGTCCGACAATTGGGGCCGCCCTGCCGGTGAGGTGGCTTCGCTCTTCCATCTCCTCGAGGATTTCTTGCGCGCGGATGCGCCCGCCTGCGCCGCCGAAGGCGTGCGCCTCCGCGTCGTGGGACGTCGTGACCGCATCCCCCATGGCCTCGTGGATGCCATCGAATTCGCCGAGCGTCTCACCGCCGGTGGCCGCATGCTCGATTTGCGCATCGCCCTCGATTATTCCTCGCGCGAAGCCATCCTCCGCGCGGCCTGCTGGATGCTCTCGAGCCTCGAAGTCACGCAGCGCGAATTTGCCCGCCGCCTCGGCGAAGTCACGCACAGCGGCGGCCCTGTGCCGGACGTAGATCTCCTCATCCGCACGGGCGGCGAGCGCCGCTTGAGCGATTTCATGCTGTGGGAATGTGCCTACGCGGAATTGCTCTTCACTCCGCGTATGTGGCCCGAATTCGAGGCCGCTGATCTCGCCGCCGCCGTCGAAGATTTCCTCGGCCGCGAACGCCGCTTCGGCCGCGTTCCCGAAGCCGCCGCGAGCTAGCGCCTCGCATTTCAGCGCGCGGTGCTGGCGCCGCCCTTGCCATTCCGCTCGCGCGCCATCTGAAAGGCCCTCTTGATCACTCGCGTTGCTGTCGGCGTCAGCGAATATTTCCCTAAATCCGACTCTTCCGACCACGCTACGTCCGTCACGTCACCCCCGGCCCGCGCGCTGCCGCTGGCGGCCTCGCAGAGATAATCCAAAATCACGAAATGATATTTCGCGCGCCCATCCTCGTCGTGAAAGATCCGCTCGAACACTTCGATCAAGTCCAGCACGCGCACCTCGATCCCCGTCTCTTCCGCCAACTCGCGCCGCACTCCCTCGACCAGCGTCTCCCCCGCTTCGAGCGTCCCTCCGGGAATGGACCACTCTCCTTTGAGTGGCGGATGCCCCCGCCGGATCAGCAGCGTGCGACCTTTCTCGATGATCACGCCGCCCACTCCCACCACTGGCCGCTCCGGATATTCGCGGCTACCCGTCACCTTTGCGCGTCCCTCCCGAGGAAAGCTTGACACTGGCGTTATATAATACGCCCGCTTGTTTGGGTTCGCCTTTCGAAGGAGGGATCCCCGTGACGAAATGTCCAGAATGCGACGCCGAGATTGATTTGGATGAAGACGAAGTCGAGGAAGGCGAAATCGTCAGTTGCCCGGAGTGCGACGTCGAGCTGGAAGTGACCCAGACGCACCCCGTCCATCTCATCGTCATCTCGGAGGACGACGAAGATGATGCCGAGGAAGATGACGAAGAGGCCAGCGTGAAAGGCGAAGAGGAAGAAGAGGAGGAAGAAGAAGCCGAATGAGCTTGCCTCAGGTCCTTCTCCGCACCTTCTCGTTTTCCATCGCTCTTTTCCTTGCCCTGATCCTTCCCATCCGCGCTCGAACCGCGCCCCAGAAAAAAGGCGAAGCTCAGCTCCGCACCGTCCACGGCAGCGTTCTCGATAAGGACGATAACCCCGTCCCCTCCAGCGTCGTCTACCTCCGCAATCTCAAATCGCAAGCCGTCAAAACTTACATCGCCGATGATTCCGGTCGCTACCGCTTCAGCGGCCTCGATCCCAACGTGGACTACGAAATCCACGCCGAGCACAACGACTCGGCTTCTCCCCTCCGCACCATCTCCAACTACGATTCCCGCCGCGATATCGAAATCATGCTGAAACTCTCCCGCAAAAAACCCGCGACCTGATCTGGCCTCGTCTTCTCCGTGCTCTCTCGCAGTTCTCCGTGTTAAAGCTCTTTCCCTTGTCGTAGGTTTTCTTCCCCTGCCTTTCTCTGTGTCCTCTGCGTCTCTGCGGTAAAAGGTTTTGTTTTTCTCCGTGCTCTCCTGTAGTTCTCTGTGTTCTCTGTGTTAAATCTTTCGGTTTTACCTTTAGCGCCTGTAGTCCCTCTTCTCCGGCGCCATCACCCGAATCGCCCTCGGCACGATTTCGAATTCCGCCGCCGTGTCCCCCAATATCTCTCCGTCTCCATGCACCTTCACCGCTCGCTCAGCCGTAAGCCGCACCCGCCGGCACCGGAATCGCTGCAACTCCTCGATGCGCACGTCTCCCGTCGTCAACAACACCGGAATCGCCTCCACCACCTTCCTCCATCCCAATTCGCTTACCAGCGCGACCTCCAGCCACCCATCATCCATCTTCGCTTCTGCAGCGATTCGCAATCCCGCCCCGTAGCTCGTCCCATTCGCCACCGCGGCCAGCAACGCGCTCCCGGCCCAGCGAATTCCTTCCATCTCCACTCGCAACTCGAACGTCGGCTCGTGCCAGAAAGTCCAACTGAAGCCCGCAAGATATCGCGCCAGCCCCGGCCAGCTCTTGAATCTCGTATTCGCCAGGTAAGACGCCTCCGCGTCGAGCCCCATTCCGCCCACGCCGGTGAAGTACGCCTCGCGCCCGCCGCCGAATCGCGCGCGAACCAGATCCACCTCCCGCGGCCTTGCGCGCAGAAACGCGTCCGCCGCGCGCACGGGATCCTCCGGAATTCCCAGGTCCCTCGCGATGTCATTTCCATTCCCCGCTGGAAAAATTCCGGCAATCGCATCCGTGCCGCGCACGCCTTCGACGACGTAATGAAACGCCCCGTCGCCCCCCAGCGCCAGCACATAACGGTATCCCTGTCCCGCCGCCTTCGCCGCCTGCTCCCGCACGTCTTCCGGCCCGCGCGAATGAACAAACTCAGCGCTGCGGCCTCGCTCCGCAAGATAGCTCGCCACCAGCGGCTCGGCGCGCAACGCGGCACCGCCGCCAGCCGCGGGATTCACAATCACGAAAATATCTTTTTTCATTGGGAAGGCTTCGCGCGACTCGTCGCTGTGGGAGCTTTGAAGTTCATCGCGCGCGAATCAAACAGTTGCGAGGGATCTCTCGTGCTACTTCTGGCTCAGTAGATACAAATCGGCTTGGCCCGCGGGACGCGCGTACACGACCGTCGAAGCATCGGGCGAAATGTCGTATGCGTTGCCTCCCGAAAGCAGCGGGAAAGCAAACGGGAGTTTCACCGCTATCTGTTTCGGCCCTGTCAATTTCCCGTCGCGCCACGGCTGCCGGTAAATCGTCACTTCCGCCCGCGACTGCTCGGCCCACAGAAACGACTTGCCGTCCGGCGCCATCGTAATCCCGAAAGTTGCGACGCCCGGCAGCAACGGCGTGCACTTCTTGTCCGCCACCGAAAATTCGGAGAGGCCTTTCTTGTCCCCGAACACCACAGTCACCAGATATTGCCCCTTTGGGTCGATCGCGAACCCATGCCCGCAATCCTCGGTAATCACTTCCAGGTTCGACCCGTCCGCATTCCCTTTCCAGATTGTTCCCTTCGACGCGCCCTGATCGTAACTGTTGACGTAAATCGTTTTTTGGTCCGGGCTCGAGAGAATATTTTGAATGGCTTGGCCGTTCCAGGAAATCTCCTTCACCCCGCTGCCGTCCACCGCTCCGATGTAAGCTTTTTCGGGCTCTTCTGCCATGAAAAATACGTGGGCGTTGTCAGGCAGCCAGGTTCCCGTCGCCATTGCGGTGGAGGACGCGATTTTGACTTTGTTGCTGCCATCCACATTCGCCACCCACACCTCATTTCGGTCCTTCGCCGCCACGGTCAGGTACAACACCCGCTTTCCGTCCGGTGAGATTACTGGCTGCGTGGCATTTCCCCCTGCGATGTCCGTGAATTGCTTGGAATGGGTGTTATAAGCCGTCAGGACGCCCGCCGATTTGCCGTTGACGAAATAGATCCCCTTGCCCGCCGGATCCCGCATCGGAGAAAAATCTGGCCCCGTTCCGAACGTCACCTGCGTCATCGCTTTGCTGTTCAGGTCGTACTCCCACAAATTGTTCAGTCCGTTCACCGTCCGGCTGACCAGCAGCGTCTTTCCCGGATCTCCCCAGGCCGCGTCATCTAGGTTCGCTGAAACCTCTCCCAGGTCTTCGGCCGATTTCTTCGTCAGGTCCACGTCATAGACATGAAAGTGGTCTTGGACCACACTCACGATGTCGGAATTGAGTACCAGCAAATGGTTCCCCTTGGGAAACGGCAGTAGGATGCGTGGAGGCAGCGCCTTCGAGTCGAACGTGTACGCCTCCTCCTCTCCCAGCCCCGATTTGTTGGCTCGGAAAATTCCGCGTTTTCCTACTTTTAAGTAATAGATGGAAGCCCCGTCCGGCGAGCCGGCCAGAGCGAGACCAGCTACGACGTGTCGCGGGTTTCCTCCGAGCGTCGGCACAGCCCAACCGTCGGTCCCCACCACCACTCGCCCGTAATAGATTTCCGTTCCGTCCGCAGAAAAGCTGTTTAACTCCTTTTCGCCTTCATCCTTTGTCAGTTGCAGCGGCTCGCCGCCCGAAGTCAGCATCACGAATACGTGCGCCACGGAATCCACGGGCGAAGTGAACGCCACTGTGTGACCATCAGGCGATAAAATCGCCCCGTCCATCGGCTTATTCCAGTGGCTGATCTGCGTAATCTTCGCCGGCCCGCTCGGCGCTGTCGCCCGCCCCTTGAAGTAATACCAGCCAATCCCGGCCAGCAGTGCCACCACAACCGCAGCGGCAATGATGTATTTCGCGGTCGGCGCTTTCGCAGCCGGCTGCACAGCCGTCACCGCCGTCGCCGACCCGCTAGCCATCTCCGCCGCCGGCGCCTGCACCGTTCGAATCCCCGTTGATGAAATCCGCCCCGACCCGCTGTCACGCCGCAGCCGCTTCAAATCCGTTCGCATCTCCGAAGCGGTCTGGTAGCGCAGGTCGCGGTCTTTATCGAGCGCCTTGTTGATGATGTCTTCGAGCTTCGCCGGCAAATCCGGATTCAGCCGCACCGGAGCAACAGGCTCGCGGTTCAAAATCGCCTCGGTAATCACGCCCGTCGTTTCGCCGCGAAATGGCAGCGCACCCGTCGCCATCTCGTACAGCACCACCCCGAATGAAAATAAATCCGTCCGCGCATCCAGTTCCTTGCCGCGTATCTGCTCCGGCGACATGTACGCCACCGTGCCCACCGCCGTTCCGGGGCTCGTCAGATCCGCCACCGCCACTCCCCCCGTCCCTTGCGCCGCCCGCGTCACATCCTGCGTCACCGTAGGCGCTGCTCGCCCCACCTGCTTCGCCAGCCCGAAATCGAGAATCTTCGCGTGCCCGCGTTCCGTCACGAAGATATTCGCCGGCTTGATGTCGCGATGGACGATTCCCTTGCTGTGCGCCGCTTCGAGCGCATCCGCAATCTCGACGCTCACGTCCAGCAGCAGCTCCAGATCCATCGGCCGCCCGGCGATCCGGTGCTTCAGTGTCGAGCCTTCCAGAAATTCCATCGCGATGTACGTCTGCCCGCCCTCTTCGCCGATTTCGTAAATCGTGCAGATGTTCGGATGGTTCAGCGCCGAGGCCGCCCGCGCCTCTCGCCGGAATCGCTCCAACGCTTGTTCGTCTTTTGCGAGTTCAAACGGAAGGAACTTCAGCGCCACCGGCCGCCCGAGGTTGATGTCCTCGGCCTTGTACACCACTCCCATCCCGCCGCCGCCCAGCTTTTCCAGAATTTTATAGTGCGAGACGTTCTGACCGATCATTCCTCGAGGGGCCTCACAGAGGCCGGCATTGAATTTCCCGGCCGCGCAGCGGCCTTACTCTCCTCGATTTCCTACCCCCTGTCAATCCTGCAAGAATCAGATCTCAGCCCGGTTGCTGCTCGCGGCATTCGCACGAGAACCGTGTTCACCACGGCTCGGCTTGTCGGCTCGGCGCCGCCTCGCTACAAGACCGACCTTTAGAGAGTCCGCCCAAAGGAGCAGTCTTCGCGGGCATCAACCTGCAGTCGCAAGAGCCCATTACAAACCGAAATAGGGCTCGTTGTTGTTCGCCGGGTCGGAGCGTTCGGGAATGCCCAGCAACTTCTTAAGGCGCTTGGCCAAAGTTATTGACTCTGAAATCTTCCGGTCTACGTTTGGTGCAGACTCGGCTTTTCCTGGGATTGTCCAAACCTGTGAATCCGCCATGTGCCTTCTCCTTTCCTTTATGAATGGCGGTACCCTTGGAGGCCGGTCTCCCTCGTTTGAAGAAACCTAGCGGCGTGGTGTGACGATGGAGGCTACCGGTACCCGCTCCGGCGCGAACAGCACGAATTCGTCCGGTGATTGATCCATCTGCAAGCCAATTTCCTGCGCGGAAGTTTGCAGGCGCAGTCCTGTAAGCTCGCCTTCTCTCCAAACCTGCGCCAGGAAATAACGGTCGCCATATCGCTTGAAAACCGCCTTGGTGCGTGGTTGCGGGTTGCCGTCCTGAACGGTTTTGGTCACCACCGAGTGATAAACCCGATTGTCTTCGCATCGGATGACTAGAATGTCGATGCCTTCAGCGCCGTTCAGTAATCTTTCGAAGGTATAGTTTCCGGGGGGGAGGGTTCGATTCTCGACAGTGAAGGCAAACGGCACGCGCATGCGCACCTTCGTGGGAGCATTCATCTTGGGCTGCGCGTGGACAGGCGCCACGTTGGCCGCCATGCAGAACAACATCACACAAGCTGTTGCGAACGCCTTGACTCTTGTCTTCAATTGCCTTGTCTCGATTCCTTTCATGGTCATCTCCAGTTCTTCTTAATGATGTTTTCGCCTCTCTTCTCTCGACCCCGGACTCCCCCGGTCAGACAGAGACTTTGTTTTCCGCTACCGCGGGGAAATGCCAATTGCCGGGCCGTCGGGAGACCGCATTTCGTCCCTACTGGTAAATGCGGAAAGCGGAGGGAAATTGGCTCACAACCTATCCCAAAATTAAGCTAGCCCGCCCGTTCACTTACCGCAGAGCTTTAAAGCCCTTAACTTGACCTCCTTGCCGGCACAACTAAAGCCGTACCGTGCCGAAGCTCTTTACGAACAGCCCGAATTGATTCGTCCTCTTGCGTGAGCTCCAGGACATGGAATAGTGAAGCGGACGGGAAATCCGTTTCAGCCGGCAATGACCGGACGTTCGGCCGCGTCCCGGCCCGCAGTTCCTTCACGTTGACTTTCACTTGGAAGTGGGGCTACCTTCTTTCAAAACCAAAGACATCTGAGAGGGTTGCTCGATGGGGCCGGTCCCCTCCCAACACGTCACGCAACTCTTGGTCAAGTGGAGAGGCGGTGACCAGGAGGCCTTGCACGCCCTGGTCCCGCTGGTTTACAAAGAGCTGCGGGAAGTGGCTCACTATCACCTGCAGCGCGAGCGGCCGGACCACACCCTTCAAAGCACGGCGCTGGTGCACGAAGCCTATCTGCGGCTGGTGGACCAAGGTGCGCCGGAAACGCAAAACAAGTCCCATTTCGTGGCCGTCGCGGCGCGGCTGATGCGGCAAATTCTGGTTGATTATGCGCGGGGGCGCGCCGCGAAGAAGCGTGGGCAGGAACTGCGCGCGGACGTGAATTTCGAGGAATGTCCGACACTGCCGAACCAGCCCGGCCCCGATCTGGTGGCTGTGGATGATGCGCTGAACGCCCTGGCGGAGCTCGACGAGCAGCAGGCACGCATCGTCGAGCTGCGCTATTTCGGGGGACTGACGATCGAGGAGACCGCGCAGGCGCTGGAGGTTTCTCCGGCAACCGTGAAGCGCGATTGGAAAATGGCCAAGGCCTGGCTGGCGCGAGAAATGCGAAGAGGCGGCCGTGGAAAATCCGGGGAAGCAGGAGCAGCGGGAAAGAGTTAAGGGGATTTTCGGCGAGGCCATCGAGCGCGAGCCGGGCGCCCGCAGCGCTTTTTTGGACGAGGCCTGCGGAGCGGACACGGCCCTGCGCAGCGAAGTGGAATCGCTGCTGGCCGAATTCGATCGGTCCGTTGGCCTTTCGCAGCAGCCGTTCTTTACGTCTGGCTTCGAGGCCACGGCGCCCTCTGGCACGATTGGTCCCTACCAATTAATCAAGAAGCTTGGCGAAGGCGGGATGGGGCAGGTGTGGCTGGCCGAGCAAAAGGCGCCGGTCGCGCGGCAGGTGGCGCTGAAGCTGATACGCCCTGGATTTTACGACGCGTCGGTCGTGCAGCGATTCCAAGCCGAGCGGCAATCGCTGGCGATCATGGATCATCCGACGATTGCAAAGGTATTCGACGCGGGGACGACAGCGGCGGGGCAACCGTACTTCGTGATGGAGTATGTGGCCGGACTTCCCATCACAGAGTACTGCGATGAAAAGAAACTGACGATTCGAGAGCGGGTCGAACTGTTCATCCAAGTGTGCGAAGGGGTGCAGCACGCGCATCAGAAGGCCGTCATCCATCGCGATTTGAAGCCGGTGAACATTCTGGTGGTGGAAGTGGATGGCAAGCCGATGCCGCGGATCATAGATTTCGGGCTGGCGAAGGCGGTGACGCCGTTGGCGACGGGTGCGACACTGATCACTCAGCCGGGGAATTTTCTGGGGACGCCGGGGTACATGAGCCCGGAGCAGGCCAATCCGGGTGAAATGGACATTGATACGCGCACGGATGTGTATTCGCTGGGGGTCGTGCTGTATGTGCTGCTGACGGGCTTGGAGCCGTTCGACGTGCGGGCATGGAAGAAGATGCCGCCCGATGAAGTGCTGCGGAGGTTGCGGGAAGAGGATCCGCCGCGGCCGAGCACCCGAGTGAGCACAGAGAAGGAGGCTTCCAGCCTGGCGGCGGTGGCGCGGGGCACGGAGCCCAAGCAGCTCGCGAGCCAACTGAAAGGCGATCTCGACTGGATCACGATGAAGGCGGTCGAGAAGGACCGCACCCGGCGCTACGGGGCGCCGTCGGAGTTGGCGGCCGACCTTCGGCGGTATCTGAACAACCAGCCCGTGCTGGCCCGTCCGACCAGCGCGGCCTACCGATCGCAGAAATTTGTTCGCCGCCATCGCGTTGCCGTCAGTGCCGCCGTGCTTGGCCTGACCGCGATCCTCGGGGCTACCGGGATTGCCATTTATCAAGCTAGAGTCTCTCAGCGGCGTTTCCAAGACGTTCGCAAATTGGCCCACACCTTTGTTTTTGACCTGCACGATGAAGTTGCAAAACTGGAAGGCTCAACCCAGGCCCGCGAAATGATGGTACACACCGGACTCACTTATCTGGACGATCTGGCGCGGAGCGCGGGAGGCGATTTGGACCTTCAAAGGGAAATTGCTGCGGGGTACATGAAAATCGGCGACGCGCAAGGTCACCCCACCAAACCCAACCTCGGCCGCCTTGCCGATGCGCTCGCGGCCTACGAGAAGTCCGGTGACATCTACGAGAAAATCGCCGCGAAAAATCCGGCTTATCTACCCGATTTAGCGACGTTTTACGTCAATTATGCCGGGCTGGTCCGCTTTACCGATGACCGGAAGCGTGCGAGGGCGCTCTCCGAGTCAGCGATTGAAACATTCGATCGCATTCGAGCCCGCCAACGATTGGACGGAGACTTGGAGATTGCCTACATACACGCCTGGTGCACGCTCGGGGATCTGGACGAGGATATGGCGCGCAATACGCAGGCATGGAAGGAATTTACTACCTGCGGCGAACTCGCGCGACTCCGGCTGGCTCGAACGAAAGACCGGCAAGCATTAGCAATGTTGGCCCTGGCGGATGAGCGCATCGGAACTGCGGCAGGAGAGCTAGGCCTTTTTGGGCAGGCATTTCAAGCATTAGATGAAGACGAATCCCTGTTGGGCGAGCTTCTTGCAGCCGAGCCCCAGAATCCAGCGTTCCATCGCCGCCAGGCGCTCGTACATAACTATCGATCGGAAATTTACTATAACGATTCGAAGCCCGACCTGAACGACGCTGCGCGAGCACTGGACAGCGGAAGACGTTACCTGGCATCGGCAGAAGCGATGGTGCGCAGCGATCCCTCGAATAGGTCCGCCCAGTTGAGCCGGGCAATTGCCATGTTCACGGTGTCCTTGCCTCTTCGCGAATTCGATGCCCTCGCCGCTCTCAGGATGGCCCAAGATTCGGTGCGCATTTTTGACGGTATGGTCGCCTCGCAAAAGCCAAGCTATCTTGTCATCTCGCGCCGAGTTCATGCCCTCGTCCGCCTAGGTGAAGCGCAACTCATGACAGGCCGCTTGGCGGAAGCTCACGCGACCGCCGAGGCGGCCCTGACCGCGGAGCGCCCGATAGCTACGAGAACCAAGGAGGAGTGGGACGATGAGAAGTCCATCCTCGTCCGGGCCCTCATTCTAGCTGGAAAGGCCAACGCTGCTGTGGGTGATTATGATCGTGCGGAAAACTTGCTGAGGGAAGCCCGCGAGATAGCTCAAGAGATCGCGCAATCCGGAGAACTCGAGTACGCCATCCCGCTGGCGAATGCGGATCACGCGCTCGGCGAATTTTATATTCGTAGTCATCGAATTCAGCAGGCACGCATCTGCTATGAGGAGATGGTCGAACTGTGGCAACGGTTCCCCGAGACGAATCAGTACGTATCTCGTCAGACTAGCGACAGCAAACGACTCCTCGCATCGGTCCACTGAGGATGCGAGATCACGGCTTGAGCGGCTTGTTGTTTGCTGAGCCGATATTTGCAGCTTTGGTCTGCCGGCCAAACAACGCGCCGCGGCACCAAAGCCGAATTAGCCCACTTGGCCATCTTCGCTTGACACATTCCCCGGGAAAAATCCCTCGAGCGGCCACGGCTCGATCGCGCGACAACCCCGATGCCGTCGGTCCGATTTCCGAAAACAATATAAACTTGCGCCTCGTCGGCTGAGACTTCCTAATGCGCCGTATCGTGCAGCGTCATGCTCTTCACTGACGCGGGATCGGCCAAAAATTGCGCCACCGTCGGCCCCACCGACATGCACGTAAATGACAGGTGCCCGCACGCCGAGTCCAAAGTAATCACCGGCGCTCCAATCGCCTCCGCAAACCTCTCGGCAGGAATCGGATTCACGTGATGGTCTTGCGGCGAGACGGCCACCAGCATCTTCGCGCGCACTCGCTTCGCCGCTTGCTCCATCGAAATTCCGAATTCGCGCGGAATATCCAGCGACATGATCGCCTGCCGCTGCCGGATCATGTCACTCGCTGTTCCTCCGTCTCCCTCCGCGTCCTTTCGCGTTTCCGCCAAAAACGCTTCGAATTGTTCCGGCGGCGTCTCCCTAACTCGGTATTCCGGTGACGTCAAATTCATGGACGCAATCTCTTGCAGCACCTGTAGCCCCCGCCTCATGGATCCCGTCGGGTTCCCCTTGTTCCACGCCGGATCGAGTTCGACCGCGTCAATCATCGCCGTCCACTGCAATTTGTCGTAGGAAGTTGACTGTGGCGACCCCGCCATCGGAATCGCCATGTCCATGAAATCCGGATATGCCACGGCCCACTCGAACGCCTGCATCCCGCCCATCGAAACTCCCATCACCGCCTTCCAATGCGACAGGTGCAGCACCTCTGTCGCGAAGCGCCGCTCCGCCTCGACCATATCTCGAATCGTGAACTCGGGAAACTTCATCCATCGTTGGCTCTTGCTGTTCGAGGGCGACGAAGAAATGCCGTTGCCGATCGAATCCACCAGCACTACAAAATATTTTTCGCTGTCCACCACCTTGCCGGGCCCCACCAATCCCAGCAGATTTTCCGTCCGCCCGCCGAGCCACGTCGGCCACAGAATCGCATTTGACTTGTCGCTGTTTAGCTTTCCGAGCGTCCGGTAGCCCAGCCGGAAGTTGCTGATCACGGCCCCGCTCTGCAACTTCAAATCGCCCAGTTCCGCGAATTGCTGCTCACCCTCCGAGACATTCGAGGCATCGGGGTTCGGTCTTCGTGCATACTCGTCCAACGCCGCGAACAAGAGAATGCACACCAAAGCGCCAAAAAATCTCGCTCCTCGCATCCCTCCCCCCTATTCCATCATCAGCTCATCTATGTAGCACCACTTCCATGATTCGCCCGGCTCGAACGAGCGCATGATTGCGTGCTGCGTCGCATGAAAATGTTTCGTCGCGTGCTTGTTCTTCGATGAGTCGCAGCATCCCACGTGCCCGCACTCGAGGCACAGCCGCAGATGGACCCACGTGTCGCCCATCTTCAGGCATTCCTCGCAGCCTTTCGCGCTAGGTTTGACCTGCCGGATCTGGTTCAAATGTGTGCATTTTGTCGCCATTGTCCCTCCTCAGAAGCTCCTAACTGTGCCTTTCCTTCTCCTTAAGGTCAACTTCGTGCCCCATTTCGCGCCAATGCCGCGCAAAATACGCCACTTTGGCCCTGTTTAACTTGTCTTATTTGCCTCAATGACAGCGTTTTTATTGCAGAAATTGCAGGAGGATCAGCTGCTTTTTTTTGGTGCCGGCGGGGGGAATCGAACCCACGGCCTAGGGATTATGAGACCCTCGCTCTGCCACTGAGCTACGCCGGCACTCTCGTAACTATCACCGATGCTAAGGGTTCCCTCCGCGCAGTGTCAAGCCGCCTCTCGCCCTCATTTTGCAATCCGCATTCGCCACTTGCCTCGCAAACCCCTTACCCCCGAATCCTTCCCATTTCTCCCACCTGTGTCCCAAACTCCTCATCGCCCAAATCCTCCCGATTTCGCCCACTTGCATCCCAAACTCCTTTTCCCTCCAAATCCTCCCAGTCAAATCCTTAGTACCTTGGTTACATTGACCCTCCCCCATTCCCGGCAGTATCCTCCCCCCGACAATTCGGAGAGGCTCTGACCCAGCCGTCCAGGTGGGGGTGTGTACCGTTTGGACACATTCCTTATAATTTCATCCTTGACGGCCCCTGACCACAATAGACTCCCCCGCGTAGTTCTCCTACTCGGAGGGGCCCAATGTACAGGTGGTCAGTGGTTGTGGTGTTGGTTCTGCTCGTGCTTGCCAGCGCGATGGGATTAAAGGCTTTAACCAACCATCCTACGCTTGCGGTCAGCAGTGGACCTGTCCCACCGTGGTCAGTGTCAAGTGGTCCGGTTCCCCCTTGGTCCGTATCAAGCGGCCCTGTGCCGCCTTGGTCGGTTTCAAGCGGCCCGGTTCCACCGTGGTCAGTCTCCACCGGCGCTCTCAATTCACGTTGATCTAGAGAGCGAACGGAGGGACGGAACACCGACAGGTAGGGTCAGGCCTCGGAACGGCGCATAGCTGAATGCAGCTTGGCCCGATAGATTACGGCCTCTGGCTTACAGGATTCCTCCTGGAAGCGTTCGTGGTGGTGTCCGCATTTTTGCGTAGGGACTTCCTCCGCTATTTCTCCTTGAATCTCTATATGTTAGGGGTTGCTGTCGTCACCTGGGGTCAATACCATTACATTCATGCTTACGGCTTTAACTCCCGGACTTATTTCTACTATTTCTACTACTCCGACGGCTTGCTCTACATTTTGATGTACTTCGTGGTCATCCACTTCTACACGCAACTGTTCGTCGAAATGAACGTAAGCCGCTACATCCGTGGCGCCGCGGTCATTTTGCTCGCGGCCACTGCGTTCTTCTCCTATATCGTTGTTCACCAGAGCAAAGATCACCTGACCACCCGTTTCGTTGTCGAACTCGAGCAAAACCTCAATTTCGTCGGTGTCGTCTTGATCTATCTCCTTTGGGGCGCGATCTTGAAATTGCGCGAAACGCGCACACGCCTGATTCAGCTTGTGCTTGCCCTGGGCATTTGTTACAGCGCTACGGCCGGCGCCTACGCGCTCCGGAATTTATTTCCGGACGCCTACATTCTGCGGTGGATTCCTCCCGTCATGGGAGTCTGGCTGCCCCTGGCGTGGGCCTATACGTTTACGAAAGTTCCGGAGGATGCACGTTTGGCCACTGCGCGGCTTTTGGCGAGGGCTCGATGATTGCAGCGCTCATTTGCGTCATCTCCATCGCCACGTTCTTGCAATTCTTTGTCTCCTACTCCCGCTCTATCCTGGCTTCGACCCGCAAGGTGCAGTTGTCTGACCGCGTCCGCGAAGTCACGGGCATCGCCGCTCACGAAATCGCTGCGGACGATTTCGCCCGGCTCTTGCAACTTCTGCGCCTTTGCCCCGAACGCGGAGACGATCAAACCGAGATCCGCGCCGTCGGCACTTACTATGGTTTGCTTCACATTCTCGGAGATGTCAGCCGTTCCATCGTTCCCAGCGTGGCCGCTTGGACGGAACAGGAACGTCAAAGCTGTTCCTATTTTGCCGCCGTTGCTCTCGACCGCCGCATCTCCTATAGCCGCGACCTGCTGACGCAGCAGGGTGGCGATCGATCTTAATTCCGCGCCACAGAGTATGTGTTGCCCCGCCCTCGATTCTTCTGCTTCTGGCTGCTAGTATTTAAGTATTGGAAAACCGCGGCCACCAGCCGCGCAGTCTATGCATACAGCGCTTGAGAAAACCCTCCTCGAAACCATCCATCGTTTTCGCATGATGGCGCCCGGGGATCGTGTGGGCGTTGCCGTTTCAGGCGGGGCGGATTCGGTCGCACTGCTTCGCCTCCTTGAAAGTCTGCGCGGCGAACTGGGCGTTTCGCTCGTTGTCGTGCATTTCGATCATTCTCTTCGCGGTGCGGAATCGAAGGCGGATGCTAATTTCATCGCGAGCTTGGCCCGCGCGAGCGGGCTCGAATCCGTTTTTACATGCGAGGACGTGGCTGCCGCTGCTCGCGAAAATGGCTGGAATATCGAGGATGCCGCCCGGCGCCTCCGTTACGCTTTTTTTCAACGCGTCGTCCACGAAGGTCACGCCACCCGCATCGCTGTCGCGCACACCGCGGATGACCAGGCAGAAACCCTTCTTGCTCACATCCTGCGGGGAACGGGCCTCACGGGTCTCGCGGGAATCTATCCTGTCATTGGGCCGGTTGTGCGCCCCCTCCTCGAGTCCCGCCGCCAGGATCTCCGCGCTTACCTGCGAGCGATGAATCAAACCTGGCGGGAAGATTCAACCAACACGGATCTTCATCGCCAGCGCGCCCGGATCCGCGAACAATTGCTTCCGCTGCTCGAGCGAGATTTCTCCCCCGCCATTGTGAATCACCTCGTTGAACTCGCCCGCCTAGCGCGCGAAGAGGAATCCTTCTGGAAAGCTCTCGTGGAAGATCGGTT
>Ga0187781_10001066_pt1 | contig 20616 bp, 18 predicted proteins | sample 0715_SJ02_MP02_2_FD_132447 | JGI IMG/M metagenome (GOLD analysis project Ga0187781, IMG submission 132447) | Tropical peat soil microbial communities from peatlands in Department of Meta, Colombia - 0715_SJ02_MP02_20_MG | ecosystem: Environmental > Terrestrial > Soil > Wetlands > Peat | place... | reverse complement strand
GCTTCACCTTCTCGGGCTCGGCGGCCGGCAGATCGACCTTGTTGAGTACCGGCACGATCTCGTGGTTGTTGTCGAGCGCCTGGTAGACGTTGGCGAGCGTCTGCGCCTCGACGCCCTGGCTCGCATCGACCACCAGCAGCGAGCCCTCGCAGGCGGCAAGGCTGCGATTGACCTCGTAGGCAAAATCCACATGGCCGGGCGTGTCGATCAGGTTGAGGACATAGTCCTTGTCGTCGCGGGCACGGTAGTTCAGCCGCACCGTTTGCGCCTTGATGGTGATGCCGCGCTCGCGCTCGATGTCCATGGAATCGAGCACCTGATCGACCATTTCGCGCGCCTCGAGGCCGCCGGTGAGCTGAATCAGCCGGTCGGCAAGCGTCGATTTGCCGTGGTCGATATGGGCAATAATCGAGAAATTACGGATGTTAGCGATGGGGACCGCGCTCATGGCGCGCAGATAACATCCGCCTCCTGCAGCGGCAAGCAGGGGCTGTAAGCATAACCGCCAGCGCGGATTGCCGCTCACCCGGCCGCTTCGCGGCCACCTCTCCCCGCTGGGGAGAGGTGAAAGAAGCGAGCGCCGGCTCTAACCTCTCCCCACCGCTGAGAGGTCGCGCGCAAAGCGCGCGGGAGAGGGCTTCGAATCGGGGCCCTTATTACCGCTGCCGCCAGACCAGCGCGGCGCTGACCACGAAGTTCCAGACTGTACCGATCAGTGCGCCGCCGAGACCCGCGATCCACCACGTTTCGTCATAGTCGTAGATCCAGGTGGCGATACCGACATTGGAGATGGCGCCGATGGCGCAAATTACCTGGAAGCGGATCAGGCCGGTGATGAACTGCCAGCCGGTCAGCCGCTGATCGCGGTAGGTGAACAAGTTGTTGAGCACGAAATTCCAGGCGATGGCGCCGATCGTGGCGAACGCCTGCGCGGCGCCAAACGACAAGTCGGTGATCAGGAGCGCGCTCAAGATGCTCAGATGGATGGCGATGCCGGTCAGGCCGACCAGGCAGAACAGGAGGAAGCGCGCGGAGACGGCGTCATTGGTGAGCTTTGCTGTCACCAGCGCCGCAAAATCGAGTGCGATCTTGGAATCGAGCTTGCTTTCGCCGTGCTGGCGTTCCCGGAAGGTCGACGGCAGCTCGATCGTACGCAGGCTGCCGCGCGCCGTCGCCAGGATGTCGAGCAGGATCTTGAAGCCCTGCGTCGACAGCGAAGGCGCGATCGCCTCGAGCGCATCGCGGCGGATCATGAAATGCCCGCTCATCGGGTCGGTCAGGTCGATGCCGAGCAAGAGGCGCACCAGCGCATTGGAGCCGCGACTGACGCGCGAGCGCTGTTTCGACAAACCGGCAGCGGATCCGCCATACAAATAGCGGCTCGCCACCGCCACATCGGCGCGCCCGGCGCGCAGCGCGTCCAGCATGGGGACGAGCAATCCTTCGTCATGCTGAAGGTCCGCGTCCATCACCGCCACGTAGCGGGCCTGGCTCGCGAGCATGCCCTCAAGGCACGCGCCGGCAAGGCCGCGCCGGCCGATGCGCCGGATGCAGCGGACGCGGCTGTCCGTTTCGCCGATGAACCGCGCGGCCGCGGCCGTCTCGTCTGGCGAATTGTCGTCGACGAAAATAACCTCCCAGTCGCAGGACGTCAGAAGCTGCGCCAGCCGCTCGACCAGGATCGGAATGTTGGCCTTCTCGTTGAAGGTGGGAACGACGATGGTCAGTTCAGGTGCCGGGCGCACCCCCGCAGCCGCGCCGGCGCGTGGGGGCGCCGCGGACGCGCTCGCGGGCGAAATGTCGTCGATCGCCGATTGTGGCAACGCGGTACGCCTTTCTCATTGGCCGGGCTTATTGCCGTGTCCCGAGGACCAAGCTACTAGCTTTCGCACGCTTTGGAAAAGCCCAATCCGGTTTCAGGGCGCATGCGGCCTGGCGGCCGATAGAGCGCGTTAGAGTAGCGATGTCTATAGCAGGGCGCGATGCAAACGGCCGCGTGCTTCGAGGGTCAGCCGCCCTCGCTGATCGGTTCGTCCGCGGCGGCGAACGCCTCTTTTCCGAGCGCTCCGAGGCTACGATCGTTGCTTCGGTATTGGTCGCGTTTGTCGGCGCCTGGATGCTGTTTTGGGAGGTCTCAACGGCGTCGGTCGACGTGCATTTCGACGCCAGCGAGGCGATCGTCTGGGCGCAGCATTTTGCCTTTGGCTACAAGCATCCGCCGCTGACCGGTTGGCTGTTCGCCTTGTGGTTTGCGGTCTTCCCGCGCCAGCCATGGGCGATGAATCTGCTCACGGTCGCGACCAGTGCGGTTGCGCTCGCCGTGAGCTGGCGGCTCCTTCGCGATCATCTCGACAAAAATCGGGCGCTGCTCGGGCTGTTCGCACTGATGCTGATTCCGCTTTACGATGTGAAGGCGGAAGTGCTCAACGCCAATACGGTCATGATCCCGGTATGGGCGGCGACGCTGCTCTTCTATCTGCGTGCGCGACGCGGGCTCGGAGCGGCCGATGCCTTTTTGGCCGGCGGGTTCGCAAGCCTGACGATGCTCGGCAAATACTGGGCAATCTTTTTGTTCGCCGGCATGGTTGTCGCTTCCTTGGTGGGTCCGGGCCTGCGCCGCTTTTGGCGATCGCCGGCGCCGTATGTGATGGCTGCTGGCGCAGCGATCGTCATTGCCCCCCATGTTTGGTGGATGCTGACGCAAAGCGGCGCCAGCGTGCAATTCGCCGAGAGCGTGGTCAATCGCGTGCCGCCCGGCGCGGCGCTGGCGAAGTCCGCAAATTACCTTGTCGGGTCGTTGGCCTACATTGTCGGCCCCTTGATCTTTCTCGCGGCGTTACGCCCGAGCCGCGCCGCTTTGGCGGATATTCTTTGGCCTGCCGAAGAACTCAGGCGGCAGGCGTGGACCCTGCTGCTGGTGCCGCTCATATTGCCGGCACTCGTCAATCTAGCCGTTCCGTATCGCCTCACGGCCGCCTGGACGTCGCCGAACTGGGCGGTGCTGCCGATCGTGCTCTACGGCTCGCGCGTGCTGCTGATTGACGAGCGCGCGACAGTGCGGGCCGGTCTCGCCACCGCGGCTGTTACGCTCGCCATTCTCATGGCTTCACCCGTCATCGCCTGCGTCAGGCTGACCAATGGTCCCGATCCGTACCGCCCGCATTTCCGCGAAGTGGCGGAGATCGGCGAAGGTCTCGCCGGGCGGCCGGTCGCATTGCTCTGGGGATCGGAGGGTATCGTTTCGGGGCTGCCGTTCTATCTGCCGCAAGCGCAGCCGTTAATGGTCGGTCCGCTCTCGGCGGAGGGCGGCGCGGCGGTGGCAGCCAAGGGCCTCTTGATCGTCTGCGTCAACGGCGATGAAGGATGCCGGCAGAACGCGATGGCGTTCATCGATGCTGGCGCACCGAGCAAAACGGTGACGCTTACGCGCAGTTTCTTGCGATTTTCGAGCCCACCGGTGAGTTTTCAGATCACCGCAGTACCGCCGGGCTAAACGTACCCGGCGGTGTCCGCAAGCTGGTACTCTCAGTACCGGTACTGATCGGTCTTGAACGGGCCGTTGATCGGAATGCCGATATAGGTGGACTGCTTGTCGCTCAGCTTGGTCAGGTGGACGCCGATCTTGTCGAGATGGAGCCTTGCGACCTTCTCGTCGAGCTGCTTCGGCAGCGTATGGACCTTCTTCTGATACTTGTCGGGATTGGTCCACAGCTCGATCTGCGCCAGCGTCTGGTTGGTGAACGAAGACGACATCACGAAGCTCGGATGGCCCATGGCATTGCCGAGATTGACCAGCCGCCCTTCCGACAGAAGGATGATGCGCTTCTTGTCAGGGAACTCGATCTCATCGACCTGCGGCTTGACGTTTTCCCATTTGAAGTTCTTCAGCGCGGCCACCTGGATTTCCGAATCGAAGTGGCCGATGTTGCAGACGATGGCGCGGTGCTTCATCGCCCGCATATGCTCGATGGTGATGACATCGACGTTGCCGGTGGCGGTGACGAAGATGTCGGCGCGCGGTGCCGCTTCTTCCATGGTCACCACTTCGTAGCCTTCCATGGCCGCCTGCAGGGCGCAGATCGGATCGATTTCGGATACCAGCACGCGGCAACCGGCCTGCCGAAGCGAGGCCGCCGAGCCTTTGCCGACGTCGCCGAAGCCCGCGACCATCGCGATCTTTCCCGCCATCATCACGTCGGTGCCGCGGCGGATGCCGTCGACCAGTGACTCGCGGCAGCCGTAGAGATTGTCGAATTTCGACTTGGTGACGCTGTCGTTGACGTTGATGGCGGGGAAGAGAAGCCGGCCTTCCTTTTCCATCTGGTAAAGCCGGTGCACGCCGGTCGTTGTCTCTTCGGTGACGCCGCGAATGCTCTTGGCCGTCTTGCTGTACCAGCCGGGCTGATGCACCAGCCGCTTCTTGATGGCGGCGAACAGCACTTCTTCTTCTTCGTTGCCCGGATGGTGCAGCACGTTCGGCGTCGTTTCCGCCTGCATGCCGAGATGCATCAGCAGCGTGGCGTCGCCGCCGTCGTCGAGGAGCATATTCGGCGCGCCGCCATCGGCCCACTCGAAAATGCGATGGGTATATTCCCAATATTCAGTGAGAGATTCGCCCTTGACGGCGAATACCGGAATTCCGGCGGCAGCGATGGCCGCTGCGGCGTGATCCTGGGTCGAATAGATGTTGCACGATGCCCAGCGCACATCGGCGCCCAGCGCAGTGAGCGTCTCGATCAACACCGCCGTCTGGATCGTCATGTGCAAGGAGCCGGCGATGCGCGCGCCGCGCAGCGGCTGCTGCGGCCCATATTCCTCGCGCGTCGCCATCAGGCCGGGCATTTCGGTTTCGGCGATCGAGAGTTCCTTGCGGCCCCATTCGGCGAGGCCGATGTCCTTGACGACATAGTCGGTGTGCGAAGCTTTGTGCTTGGGCGATGTGCTCATGACGGTCCTTTGGCGCTGCTTGCGGTCTTGGTTTTAGCGATGGATCGGCCGGGCTGCGGCTGTCGCGTGAAGAATGCGGCTCCGGCCGGGCGCTCGGCGCCGCGCAATAAGACATAAAGAAACCTTTATGTCCATGACATAGCTGCAGCTTCTGTAAGATATTGTTTCATCATTCAAATTTCACGGGGCGACAATTGTCGGTGGGCTCAGCACAGCGGTGAGGCGTCGGATAGGCGCTGGCGCCGCGGCCTCTACCCACGCCTTATGACAAGCTCGGAGGCAACGCCTGTCATGGCCGCAAGCATTCGCCGCGCGGCTCTTCGTCGGGAGCGGCCGTCAATTGACCTTCGGACGATTTGCGTCAATGGAATTTGCGCACGCGCCAGGGGAGGGGAAGCTGGTCACAGCAATGCAGTCGGACGTTCAATACCGCGAATCCAACAAACCCTGGCGATGGATGCTCGTGCTCGATGCGATCATCGCGCCAGTGGTGCTGTTCTACACCGTCTTTGTCGATTCGCCGCGTTATCCCGGCTACATGCACCTTTTGGTCACGTACCATTTCGGCTTCGTCAGGCGCGCGCTCGTCGGCACTGTCCTGTCCGGGTTCACCGACACAGTTCCGTTCTGGTACGTCTATGCGATCGCGATCGCCGCCTGGATCGTCACGCTTGTTTTATTCGTCGCCGCTTTTCGCAAGGTGTTCGGATTTAAGCCGGAAAATTTCTCGCTATTTGTTTTTGTGGTCGGTTCGCCTTTCTTTTTCAAGAATTTCGCGGTCGCGCTCGGGCATTTCGATATTTACGGCTGCCTCTGGGCGCTGGTTGCGCTGCTGCTTCCGGTGGGGACGCTTTATCCGCTTGCAATCGCGGCCGGCTGCGTCGTCCTCGTGCTGATGCATCATCTGCATTTCTTGCTCTACATACCGACTATCGGCTTTATCGTGTTTGTCCGTTACGGCGTGTTGCAGGGGCTTTCGGCGGGCAAGGCGATCTATGCCCTCGTTCTTCTTTGCGTGGTCGCCGCCGCGTTTCTGGTGACCGCGTTTTTCGGACGCATGCCGGTGCCGCCGGAAACATTTCTGGCTTACGTGCGATCCCGCGCGGCGGATCCGATCGATGCCTCGAACGCGTGGATGTGGTATTCGACGCTCGAACAGGAGATACGCTCCACCTGGGAGCGTCTGGCCGGCCACGCGTTACGCTTCCCGGTCTATGCCGCCTTGATAGCGCTCCATCTTCCCGTCGGCCGATATCTGAAAGCGTTGATCGTCAAGCTGCCGTCGCCGCTGCTGCGGCGCAGCTCGATCGCGGCATTGGCTGTGATCACGGCCGGCTATATTCCGATCTGCATTGTTGCGCACGATTATGCGCGATGGGTCTCGAGCTGGGCCGTCTGCATGGTCTTGGCCATGCTCGCCATCCGACTGCTGCCTTCGAGCGGCACCGAAAACGCGCCGCCGCTTGCGCCGGACGGCAAAACGAATCTTGTCCTCGGATGGATCGTTGCCGCCATACCGAGGGTGGGTGTCACCATTCCCTTTTAAGCGGCGAGTTGCCAGACCTGTGAATTGGACGACAATCGCTTTTGGGAACCCGCATCGCCCGACACGTGTTTTCAGACATCGTCCATGTGCGCGAGAGTCCGGTGAAAGCCTTGTCGCAAACGGAGTTGCAAACGCCGATCACGTCGCTCCGCCAATTGGTGGAGGCCGAACAAAGCTGCACGCGCTGCCCGCTTTATCGCGATGCTACCCAGGCGGTACCCGGCGAAGGACCGAGCCACGCTCACTTCATGCTGGTCGGCGAACAGCCGGGCGACAAGGAGGATCTCGCCGGCAAGCCGTTCGTCGGGCCTGCCGGTCGGCTTCTTGATCAGGCGCTGCAGGACGCCGGCATCGCGCGGGCGGAGACCTTTGTCACCAACGCCGTGAAGCACTTCAAGCATGAAATGCGCGGTAAGCGCCGCCTGCACAAACGGCCCGACAATTACGAAATCGAGCGCTGCAAAATCTGGCTCGACCTGGAGCGCAGTCTGGTCAAGCCGGACACCATTGTCGCGCTCGGCGTGACCGCTGCCCGTAGCCTCACCGGCCGCACCGTCACCATTGGCAAAGTTCGCGGCAAACCAATCGCCATGGCCGACGGCACGCGTCTGATCGTCACCATTCATCCGTCGGCGTTGTTGCGGATCGAAGACGACGGCGAGCGGCATTCCGCCTATCGCAGGTTCGTTGCCGATTTAAAGGCAGCGGCAGCAGCCCATTCCGGCGGGGGTGCGCACAAACAAGCGAGTTGAATCAGCCGGCCGCCGGTTCCGAGGGGCGCGCCGCAGGCCGCGTCACTCCGGCCTGGGTCAAAGCCGTCCCGATCTGCTGCATCCGGTTGATGAGATCGACAGCGGCGGCCGGCGGCAGCACCAGCCGGCAGGCGGTGTAGCGGCGGCCGGTGATCGGCGCGTTCGGCTTGACTTCATCAAGACGGGTGACGCCGAATTCGATGCGCAGCGATTGACCGTCGAAGACCAGGCTGGTGATCGAGTCTGCGAATGTCTCTGCGACCTCAGGACGATCGAAATGCCGGATCGTCGGAGCCTGTCTTTGCCCGCCCGCCGCGGAAGCGTTTGGTTCGAAAGCCATTGGTTTTTCTCCCTCGGCCGTCTGCGTGAAACAGCGATTTGATTGCGTGATCAGTCGTCTTCGCCGAAGCGCGAATTGATCAAGCTGGTCAACGCCTCGACCACTTCCGCCGCTTCGTTGCCGGTGGCCTCGACGATGATCGACGTGCCTGATGCCGCCGCGAGCATCATCAGACCCATGATCGAGGTGCCGCCCACGATCTCGCCATGGCGCATGACGCGGACGTCGGCGTCGAATTTCTCGACCGTTTGCACGAATTTCGCAGACGCCCGCGCGTGCAGGCCCTTGCGGTTGCAAATGTCGAGCTTGCGGACGATGGCCCCTTCGCGAAAGCTCGCCCCGTCAGGCATGCATTCTTCGCTGCGGGGGGCCGGGGTGCTCATTTTCCGGTGAGCACGCGGCTGGCGATGGTCACATATTTCCGGCCCGCATCCTGGGCCGCCGCGACCGCCTCGGCGAGCGGGCATTCGTCGCGCACTTTGGCGAGTTTGACCAGCATTGGCAGATTGATGCCGGCGAGAACCTCGACTTTCGGCCGGCTCATTACCGAAATGGCGAGATTGGACGGCGTACCGCCGAACATGTCGGTCAGGATGGCAACGCCGTCGCCGCTGTCGACGCGTTTGACCGCTTCGATGATGTCCTTGCGGCGTTCCTCGACGTCATCGTCGGGGCCGATCGTCACCGCTTCGATTTGGCCTTGCGGACCGACGACATGCTCCAGGGCCGAGCGGAACTCGACGGCCAACCGCCCGTGGGTCACCAGCACTAGACCAATCATGAAACTCCCCGCGGGCGCGTCCCGAGTGCACCGCACGAAAGGCTGCTCATCTTGACCATCCGAAGCCCAAGCGCAAGAGCCATTTTCGCCAATATCAGGCGATTGTTGCATTGCGGTAGCTAAAGCTCCGACCCAGAGTCAAAGACCGCAGGACGCCGACGCGATCGGGCGGCGGCAGGGCAAATGCTACCAGGGTTGGGGTTACCAAACCGCCCACCCTGCCCCCAAGAAGGTACCGGCGATAAACGTTCTAGTTGTATCCAGCGCGAACCGATCCGCCCAAGTGCTTTTCAGGTGTTTTGGCTGTCAGAGCCAGCTATCCGTTGTGGAATTGATATAGGCAAGGACAGCGGGCAAGGCCGCCGCTCCGGATGCGACGGCGAGCCGCGGCAGTTCGATACCGTCGATTTCCGTCCTGCGACCGGACACCTCCGGCAGTCTCCGCGCGTCCGCCGCAGCCAGGTCGACGACCAGACCCACCACGGCGGTCGCTTCATGCGCGAGCCGCATCAGGCCGGCGCCGCGCACCTCGATCAAGCCTGCCAGCGTTTCGGCAGGCCGGGCCAGCAGCCGGCCATGGGAGGCTTCAAGATGAACGCGATCGTCCGCCACCAGCCGTGCGAACGGAAACGAGCGCGCGCGGGCCATGTCAATCAATTCAAGCGCAAGTTGCGATTTCCCGGATCCGGATGGGCCGCGGATCAGCACGGCGCGGGGGCCGACGAGCACGGCCGAGGCGTGCACCGTTGCAGGGGGCAGGGCCATTACAGGGCCGGCAGGCGCACAATGAAGCGCGCGCCGGCGACCGTTGCCTCGCCTTGTTCATCCAATGGCCCGGGCCTGTTTTCCACCCAGATCGAGCCGCCGTGAGCGTCGACGATTTGTTTGGAGATGGAGAGGCCGAGCCCCGAATTCTGGCCGAAGCCTTGATGCGGACGATCGGTATAGAAACGCTCAAACACCTTTTCGAAGGCGTCCGGCCGCACGCCAGGACCGTCGTCGTCGACAAAGATCTCGACTTGGTTCTTCAACCGCCGGCAGGTGACGCGCACCGTGCCTCCGGCCGGCGAAAACGAGCGCGCGTTTTCGATCAGATTGTCGACCACCTGGCCGAGGCGCGAGTCGTGTCCCGGTACTTCGAACGCACGAGGGTTGCCGCCGCCTTCGAAGCGCAGCGTGACTTTCACGCCGTCGTCGCGCTTCACTTCGTTGGCGACGCCGACGAGTGTGTTGAGCAGCTTGGTCAGATCGACCGGCGCCGCTTCCTGCCGCTGCAACTCGGCATCGAGCCGGCTGGCATCGGAAATGTCCGAAATCAGCCGGTCGAGCCGCTGCACGTCATGCTGAATGATGCTGAGAAGCCGCCCGCGGCTTTCCTCGGTCCGCGCCACCGGTAATGTCTCCACCGCCGAACGCATCGATGTCAGTGGATTTTTCAATTCGTGCGCCACGTCGGCGGCGAAGCTTTCGATGGCTTCGATCCGGCTGTAGAGCGCATTGGTCATGTCGCGCAGCGTGCCGGACAGGTGACCGATCTCGTCGCGCCGGCGGGTGAAGTCGGGAATTTCGACCCGCGACCGAATGCGGCGGCGCACACTCTCGGCGGCATCCGCGAGCCGCCGCACCGGCTCGGCGATCGTTCCGGCCAAGAGGATCGAAAGCACGACCATCACCGCGGTGGCGACGAGGAAGACCTTGAGAATGGCGAGCCGCTCGGCCTCCACCATGTCGTCGATGTCGGCGCCTTGGGTCGAGAGCATGAGCGCGCCGCGCACCGCACGGAAGCGCTGCACCGGCACCGCGACCGAGACGATGACGTCGCCACGCTCGCTGATGCGGACCATGCTGGCATTCTGGCCGTTCAAAGCCTGGGCCACTTCCGGATAGCCGCGGCCGTTCAACGCGCCAAGCTCATGGTAGAGGGGAAGATCGCCACGCCCGAGCCAGCGCCGCAACGCAATGAAGGCGCGCTCGAAGAGACCGGGCTTTTCCGCGTTCGGCGGCGGCAAGTCGAAACGCAGCACGTCGCCGCGGCCGAACAGATTGCGGCTGTCGACCAGCAGCACGCCGTCGCGATCATAGATGCGCGCGCGCGTCTTGGTCGGCGAAACAAGCCGCCGCAGCACCGGCGCCACGCGCTCGGGATTGATCGGAAAATCGATGCCGTAAAGCGCTTCCTCGGATGGGCCGTAGCTTTCGCCCGGATGCAGTTCGAGCAGTTTGTCCGGATCGATGGTGAGCGATGAATCGGTCTCGACGGTCGCCGAGGCGGCGATCGCTCCGGCGATGATTTGCCCCTGGACCAAAAGGCTCTGCACGCGCGCGTCGATCAGGCCGGCGCGGAATTCGGACAGGAAATTGATGCCGATGGAGAGCGCCAGCAGGCCCGCGACATTGAGAAAGACGATGCGCCGCGTGAGGCTCGAGAAGCTCTGGGTGATGAAGAATTGCCAGGCCCGCTGCAGCCATCCGACGATGCGCGCAACACCACGCGCCGGCACGGCAGGGGCCTCGCGATGGGTCTCACCATGGGTTCCGCTCGCGGACTCAGGTTCACCATGAGACGCGGACTGGGCCCGCATCTTGGCCTGTGCGATTTCTGCGGTTCGATCGAGCACGTCGTCTGCCGGGTTTCGAGCATGCCCGCGTTCCGCGGGCACAGCCGCCATTAGTACCGCACGTCAGCCGCCCCAGTCAGGGGTCATGGATCAAATGTCCATGACACGTTTCGCGCGCTATCCTGCGCTTATTCCTTGAAACGATAGCCGACGCCGTACAGCGTTTCGATCATGTCGAATTCGTCGTCGCTTGCCTTGAATTTCTTGCGCAACCTTTTGATGTGGCTGTCGATGGTGCGGTCATCGACGTAAACCTGATCGTCGTAGGCGGCATCCATCAGCGCGTTACGGCTTTTCACTACGCCCGGCCGGCTCGCCAGGGCGTGGAGGATGAGGAATTCGGTGACGGTCAGCGTCACCGGCTCGTTTTTCCAGGTGCAGGTGTGACGCTCGGGATCCATGCGCAGGAGGCCACGCTCCAGCACCTTGCTGTCGACTTCCTTCGGCGCGGTGCCGTCCTTTGGCGAGGCGCGCCGCAGCACGGCCTTGACTCGCTCGACCAGAAGCCGCTGCGAAAACGGTTTACGGATGAAGTCGTCGGCACCCATTTTCAGGCCGAACAATTCATCGATTTCCTCGTCCTTCGAGGTGAGGAAAATCACCGGCAAGTCCGATTTCTGCCGCAGCCGCCGCAGCGTCTCCATGCCGTCCATGCGCGGCATTTTGATATCAAGGATGGCAAGGTCGGGCGGGGCGCTTTTGAAGCCGTCAAGCGCAGAGGCGCCGTCGGTGTAGGTCGTAATCCGGTAGCCCTCGGCCTCGAGCGCGATGGAGACCGAAGTGAGGATATTGCGGTCGTCGTCGACGAGAGCGATGGTCGGCATGGCGGCCTTCTAGCATGAGTCGGCCGCAAGCATCACCAGCCCCGGCCCCATAAGCCTTTCAAAACCCATGTAGGGGCGGAAGTGTGACGAGACAAGGCGGAATCGGGGCAATTGCTAAGGCGCCGGAACAGGAAGACATCGATGGTTCAGTCGGATAGCGGCACTCCTTTGCCCGGTTTCATGCCCCGCCGGCTGCCGGAAGGCGCCCCGGCGGCCGATTTCGACGCAGTCGCCATCGCCAAGGCCCTGCTGCGGGGCACCCGAGCCGGGGCGCTGGGAACCATCGACCGCAATACCGGCCATCCGTTTGGATCATTGGTTAACGTCGCGACGGATGCCGACGGCTCCCCTCTTATCCTGGTTTCCCGCCTTGCGACCCATACCGCCAATCTGGAGAAGGACGGGCGTGCGTCGCTGCTGCTCGCCTCGGTAGGGCGCGGCGATCCGCTCGCCCATCCTCGTCTGACGGTATTGGGTACCTTCGCGCCACTGGCGCGTGACGACGCTGCCGAACTGCGGGTGCGGCGGCGCTTTCTAGCGCGCCATCCGAAGTCGGAGCTGTATGCGGGCTTTGCCGATTTCTCGTTCTGGCGTTTGACCGTCGTGTCGGCGCATCTGAATGCCGGCTTTGCCCGGGCGGCCGACTTGAAAGCGAACGAGCTCATGACCGACCTCTCAGGCGCGCAAGATCTGATCGACGCCGAAGCGGGTGCGCTTGCGCACATGAACGCGGATCATGCAGAAGCGATCCGGCTTTATGCGACCAAGCTCCTTGGCGCCGACGACGGTCCATGGCGACTGACCGGACTCGATCCGGAAGGTATTGATCTTGCGCAAAGTGACGCCACGCTGCGCCTGCCATTTTCGCAGCGAGTGACGACGGCTGAAGCATTGCGCAAGGCGCTGGCGGATTTGGCAGCGCGGGCGAGGGCGCGCTAATTCGCTGCGGTGCAACGGGAACGGGCCTGCTTTTTGCTCGTTGAGGGCTAGCAAGTGCGTCTTGGCAGGGGCTGGGATGCTCGGATATAGGGTCGCGGGTCCTCGCTCGGCGGATTAGAGTGAGTGAACAGGGTGACCTGGAGCTCGGGTTGGGGCTCGACGAGCTGCGGAGGCGAGTGTGAAGGAAACCGGTCTGCGGAATGGCGCCTATGGCGCCGACAAGTTTGGGCTGAAAAATCTCGCGGGGGTCCATTGGAATTTGCCCGATACCATCCTGGTCGAGCACGCAATCGCCAACCGCGAGGGCGAGTTGGTGCAAGGTGGCGCGTTTTGCTCGGAGACCGGCGTCCATACCGGTCGCAGTCCCAAAGATAAATTTGTCGTCGCCGACGCTCAGACCGAAAAATCCGTCTGGTGGGAAAAGAACGGCCGGCTTTCGCCGGAAAAATTTCAGCTGTTGTTCGACGATTTCATTGCCCATGCCAAAGGCAAAACTTTGTATGCGCAAGACCTCTATGGCGGCGCCGATACCAAATACCGCATCAAGGTCCGCGTCTATAACGAGCTTGCTTGGCATTCGATGTTCATCCGCGCGTTGCTCATTCGCCCGGATCACGCGGACCTTCCCCATTACGTTCCCGACTTCACCATTCTTTCCCTGCCGTCCTTCAAGGCCGATCCCAAACGCCACGGCGTGCGCAGCGAGACCATCATCGCCATCGATTTCACCAAGCGCATTATCCTGATCGGTGGCACCTCTTACGCCGGCGAAATGAAGAAATCGGTCTTCACCACGCTCAACTACTACCTGCCGGCGGAGAGCGTGATGCCGATGCATTGCTCGGCCAATGTCGGCCCTTCGGGCGACGTGGCCTTGTTCTTCGGCCTGTCGGGAACGGGCAAGACGACATTGTCGGCCGACCCCAAGCGGACGCTGATCGGCGACGATGAGCACGGCTGGGGCCCGCAGGGAGTATTCAATTTCGAAGGCGGCTGTTACGCCAAATGCATCCGGCTCTCGGCCGAGGCAGAGCCCGAGATTTACGCCACCACGCACCGCTTCGGCACGGTGCTGGAGAACGTGGTGTTCGATCCGCAGACGCGCATCTGCGACTTCGACGACGATTCGAAGACCGAGAATACCCGCGCAGCCTATCCGCTTGATTTCATCCCGAATGCGTCGCGCACCGGCCGCGCCGGCATGCCGCGGAATATTGTGCTGCTCACTGCCGATGCGTTCGGCGTCATGCCGCCGATCGCCAAGCTGACGCCGGCGCAGGCGATGTATCACTTCCTGTCCGGCTATACCGCAAAGGTTGCCGGCACGGAGAAGGGATTGGTCGGCGTACAGCCGGAATTCTCCACCTGCTTCGGCGCGCCCTTTTTGCCGCGGCATCCGTCGGTTTACGGCAACCTTCTGCGCGAACTGATCAGCGCCCACAACGTCGATTGCTGGCTGGTGAACACCGGCTGGACCGGCGGCATTTACGGTGTTGGCCGGCGCATGCCGATCAAGGTGACGCGGACGCTTCTCACCGCTGCGCTCGACGGCTCACTCAAGAATGTGAGCTTCCGCACCGATCCCTATTTCGGTTTTGCCGTTCCGACCCAACTCACCGGCGTCGAGCCGCATCTGCTCTATCCGCAGAAGACCTGGCAGAATAAGCTCGAGTTCGACCAGACAGCACGCAAGCTGGTCGGCATGTTCCAGAAGAACTTCGTGCAGTTCGAGGATCATGTGGAGGCTGACGTCCGCGCCGCCGCTCCCGAGGTACGGATCGCGGCCGAATAAGCTGCGGTCGCCGCCGTCTATTTCCAGGATCGAAAAGGCGTTTCCGGTACCGGCGTGAGCGGCGGCTTGCCCGCCGCCCAGGCGCGGATGTTGTCGACCAGAAGCTGGTCCATCCTTGCGCGCGTGAATTCCGACGCCGAGCCGACATGGGGCAGCAGCACGACGTTATCCATCGCCAGCAGTTCCGCGGGCACGTGCGGCTCCTCGGCGAATACATCGAGCCCGGCGGCCAAGATCTTCCCTTCCCGCAAAGCCGCGATCAGAGCGGGTTCATCGATCACCGAGCCGCGGGCGACATTGATGACGATGCCGTCCGGCCCGAGCGCTTCGAGCACGCCGGCATCGATCATGTTTTTGGTGGCGCCGCCGCCCGGCACGATGACGATCAATGTGTCCACGTCGCGCGCTATGTCGATCAGCCGCGGATAATGCCGGTAGGCAAGCTGGGGCCGTGGCTGACGCGTATGATAGACGACCGGCACGCCGAAGGCATCGAGCCGTCGCGCGATGGCGATGCCGATGCGGCCCAAGCCCACCATCCCGACCGTGCGGTCGCGCAAAGTCGCGCGGCTCAGACGAAAATTGCCCTGCGGCCATTTGCCGGCGCGCAAATAGCGCTCGGCCTGCGGCAGTTCGCGCACAGTGTTGAGCAGAAGACCGATCGCCGTGTCGGCAACTTCCTCGGTCAGCACGTCCGGCGTATGGGTGACGATGATGCCGCGTCTTGCCGCGGCCTTGGTGTCGATGTGATCGTAACCGACGCCGAAACTGGAAATAATCCGCAGATCGGGCAACGGGGCGAGCAATGCATCATCGATCGGCCGCACCGGCGCGCTGACAGCCATCGCCCCTGCGTGAGCCGCGGACGCAAGAACCGCGCTTTCCTCATCGGCCGCGCCGAGTTTGTGCACGGTGAAATCCGCAAGGCCTTGGGCGAGGATTGGCCGCAGCGGTCCGATCAGCAGCACGTCGGGTTCTTTTTCCGACAATGAATGATCCCTCCGTATCAGCGCGATAGGCCGCTACCGGTGTGCGTGCCGCGGAGCAAGGGGATAAGCGCTGGCACCTGCGCACGATAGCTCGGATATGTATCGGGAAAGCTTTCTTCCATGAAACGTTCCTCGCGCCGAAGCTTGAGCAGGAAGGCAATCGTCAAGAAGCAGAATGCCAGCAAGCCGCGCCATTGGCCAAAGACGATGGCGGTTCCCAACATCGCGATGAGCAGGCCGGTATAGATCGGGTGGCGGACGATGCCGTAGGGACCGCTACGAATAAGCTCGTGGTTCTCTTTGACGGTAACGGTCCCGCTCCAATTGCGTCCGAGATGCATGCGCGCCCAGACGGCGAAGGCAAGCCCCGCGACCACCACCAGCAATCCGAGCCAATAGGCGATCATCGTGTCGGGAAGAAAACGCGTGCCGAGCCAATGCAGCCCGGATCCTGGAACAACCAGCAATACCGCTGCGGGTATTATCAGCACGACGGTCAGAAGTCGGCTCGCCTGAGATTCTTGTCGCCGCGCCGGCTTCACGTCCCGCGCAGCGGCCAGCCAATAGGCCAGCCATGCCAGCCACAGAACACCAAGCGGCAGGTCATAGAGCGAATGGCGCACCCAAACCTCCGCCGGTACATGATCGACGAAAAATCTGCTCTCAGACCTTATCTGGTGTGGACGTCGGCGGCCGGAAAGATCGCTGAGAAGATGATCCCGAAAAGCGGAAACCGGATTTCGGAGAACATCATGTTCCAACGCAATATTTAGACCAGCATCGTCACCTGCGTTTCGATCAGGGCTTTGATCGCGGCCAGAAGCTCGGCGCCGAGCGCACCGTCGACGGCGCGATGATCGCAGGACAGCGTCGCGGTGAGCATGCCGGCGAAAGCGACGCCGCCGTCGGGCGTCTCGATCGCCTGCCGGCGCGCAGCGCCTACGGCGAGGATCGTGGCCTGCGGCGGATTGATGATGGCCGCAAATTCGCGCACGCCATACATGCCGAGATTGGAAATCGCCGACGATCCGCCCTGGTATTCCGCTGGCTTCAGCTTCTTGTCTCGCGCGCGCGCGGCCAAATCCTTCATCTCGGTGGAGATCGCGCTCAGCGTCTTGGTCTCAGCTTGACGAATGATCGGCACGATCAATCCGCCATCCAGCGCCACGGCAACGCCCACATCCGAATGCTTGAAGCGCAGAATGCGATCGCCGGCCCACGCGGCGTTTGCAGCCGGCACGCGCTGCAGCGCCAGCGCCAGCGCGCGAATCATGAAATCGTTGAGCGAGAGCTTAAAAACCGGCTTGCCGTCGCGATCTTTCGGCGCTGAGGCATTGACCTCTTCGCGCACCGCGATCAGGCGGTCGATCGTGATGTCGGCTGTCAGATAGAAATGCGGGATGGTCTGCTTGGCCTGCTGCAGCCGCGCCGCGATGGTTTTGCGCATGCCGTCGAGCGGCACTTCTTCGTAGCCGGCGGGATCGTAAAGCGCTTTCACCTGATCGGCGCTCGGGCTCTCCGCGAGGGCGGCGTGGCCCGGCGCGGCCTGCGGACGCGGCGCGGTTTCAACATCGCGCGCAACAATGCGGCCGTGCGGGCCGGAGCCCTTCAGGCGGGAAAGATCGATTCCGGCTTCGCTGGCGAGCCGCCGCGCCAGCGGTGTGACGGAAATTCCGCCGGAGAGCCGCGCCGGTCCGAAATTGCGTTCGGGCGTGCGCACCTCGAGGAACGGATCGAGCTTGATCGGCTGCTGCGGCGATTTCGCCGCCGCCGGCGCAGAAGTTTGAGGCGCAGCCACTGCCGGAGCCTTGGGCGCCGTCGCGGCCGGCGGTGCGGTCTTCGCTGCGACGCCCGCGACAGCCCCGCTGCCGTCGCCGATGACGCCAACGATGGCGCCGACCGGCGCGACTTCTCCCTCAGGCACGCGGATCTCGCTGAGGATGCCGGCCTCGGTCGCCGGCACTTCCATCGAGACTTTGTCGGTTTCGATCTCGAACAGATTGTCGCCCGGTTTTACCGCATCGCCCGCGGACTTGAACCACTTGGTGATTTTTCCCTCGGCGACGGTCTCACCAAGCTGCGGCATGAGGATGTTCATTGCGCCTTCCAACCTTGATCCGTCACCCTGAGGTGCGAGCAACGCGAGCCTCGAAGGGCGACGGCCGGAACGTTTCGGCCGCTCATCCTTCAAGGCGCGCCCATCGCGCGTCGAAGACGCGCGTGAACGCGCTTATTGGCGCCCACCTCGGGACGACGGGCTTTAACTACCACGTCACCGATACGTACTGCGTTTCCAAAAATTCCATCAGTCCTTCATGCCCGCCTTCGCGGCCAAGGCCCGATTGCTTCATGCCGCCGAAGGGCGCCGCCGGATCGGAGACAATACCGCGATTGAGCCCGATCATGCCGAAATCGAGTTTCTCCGAAACGCGCAAGCCCCGGCTCAAATCCTTGGTGTAGAGATAAGCAACCAGGCCATATTCCGTATCATTCGCGCGCGCGACGACTTCGTCCTCGGATTTGAAAGTCTGCAGCGAGGCTACCGGTCCGAAGATTTCTTCGTTGAGCATCTTGGCGTCGTCGGAGACGTTGGACAGAACGGTGGCCGGATAGAAAAAGCCGGGCCCGCCCGGTGCCTTGCCGCCGGTGAGCACCTTGGCGCCCTTCTGCACGGCGTCGTCGACCAGCTCGATCACCTTGTCGAGCCCCTCTTTGTTGACCAGCGGGCCAAGCGCGATGCCGTCGTCGAGGCCGTTGCCCATTTTCAGCCCCGCCATCTTGGCGGTGAGCTTCTTGGCGAATTCGTCATGCACCTTTTCATGCACAAAAAAGCGGTTGGCCGCGGTGCAGGCCTCGCCCATGTTGCGCATCTTGGCGATCATTGCGCCGTCGATCGCGGCGTCGATATCGGCGTCGTCGAACACGATGAATGGCGCATTCCCGCCAAGCTCCATGGCCGGGCGCACAATATTGTCCGCGGCTTCATGCAGCAGCTTCCGGCCGACCTCGGTCGATCCGGTGAACGACACCACCCGCACGCGCGGATCGTGCAGCATGGCGCCGACGACCTTGCCGGACGACCGCGAGGGAATGACGTTGACGACACCCGCGGGGACGCCGGCCTCTTCCAGGATCGGCATCAAGGCCAGCATGGTCAACGGCGTGTCGGAAGCGGGCTTGAGCACGACGGCACAACCGGCCGCGAGCGCCGGACCGATCTTGCGCGTCGCCATCGCCGCCGGGAAATTCCACGGCGTCACCAGCACGGCGATGCCCGCCGGCTTGTGATGCACCAGGATGCGCGCGCCCGTCCCCGGCGCGACCGAGTTCTGGCCGATATTGCGGACGGCCTCTTCGGCGAACCAGCGGAAGAATTCCGCCGCATAGGCGACCTCGCCGCGCGAGTCCGAGAGCGCTTTGCCGTTCTCGATGGTGATCAGCTTCGCCAGCCGCTCCTGATCGCGCATGATCAGCTCATAGGCCTTGCGCAGAATCTCGCCGCGCTCGCGCGGCTTTTTGGCGGCCCAGCCCGGGAAAGCGGCGCTTGCCGCATCAAGCGCGGCCTTGGCGTCTTCGACGGTGGCGCTGGCGACCGACGCAACTTTGTTCTCGGTGGCCGGATCGATCACGTCGAAGCGGCTGCCGTCGGAGGATTTCCGCCATTTGCCGCCGATCCACAAATCGGTCGGGACGTTCGCGAGCAGATTATCGTACATGGCACTGACCCCTTGGCGATCGTTTCCTGCCCGCGGTCGTTTTATTTCGCGGGCTTCTTCAGTTCGATGAGGATGTTTTGATAGAGCTTGCCGCTCAAGTTGCGCAGCTCGTGCTTCTCGCCGGCGTCGCGCCAGATCACGCCGCCGACTTTATCGTCGGCGATGAAGGAATGGCCCTGAACGTTCTCGAGCTCGATCTTGCCGCCGGTGACGTTGATGATGACGTAGTCGAGCGTGTGATGATGCCACGCTTTCTTGCCGCCGGGCGGGACCTGCATATCCCAGACCCGCACCTGATCGTTCTCAAAGAGGATTTCGGTGCCGATCGGTCCACACGGATTTTCGCGTGTCGGCTCGCTTGCCATGATGCCCTCCGGTCACCCGTTCAGGCTGCGCTGTACGCGCTCGGTAATGCGGTCGACGCTCGGCAGAGCGAGGTCTTCAAGAATGTCGGCGGCCGGCAGGGGAATGTGCGGCGTCGTGATCCGCACCGGCGGGCCGTCGAGATCGTAGAACGCCTCGTCGGCGACGATCGAAACAAGTTCGGCGCCCCAGCCGCACAGCCGCGGATTTTCTTCGACGGTGAACAGCCGGTGGGTGCGCGCCACCGAGCCGAGTATCGTCTGAGTGTCGAGCGGCACCAGCGAGCGCACGTCGATCACCTCGCAGTCGATGCCGTGCTCGTTCTTGAGCTTGTCCGCCGCCGCCAGCGCCCGCGGCACCATGAGGGCGAGCGCCAGGATGGTCGCGTCCTTGCCCGGACGCAGGATCTTGGCGGTGCCGAGCGTGTCGACGATCTCGCCGTCCGGCACCTCGCCTTTGGTGGCGTACAGCGACTTGTGCTCGAGGAAAATCACCGGATCGGGATCGCGCACCGACGCCGCGAGCAGCCCGATGACGTCGACCGGGCTCGACGGCGCTACCACCTTCAGTCCCGGAATCATCATGCACCAGTTCTCGACGCTCTGCGAATGCTGGGCGCCGAAGCGGGCGCCGCCGCCATTGCCGGTGCGCACAACCAGCGGGACTTTAACTTGCCCGTTCGTCATATAGCGGCTCTTGGGGAATTCGTTGGCGATATAGTCGAAGCACACGGCGATGAAGTCGGAGAACATGATCTCGGCGATCGGCTTCAGCCCGGTCATCGCCGCGCCCATGGCGGCGCCGAGGATCGCCTGTTCGGAGATCGGCGTGTCGCGCACGCGCAATGGGCCGAACTGCTCGTAGAGCCCGACGGTCGCCTTGAACACGCCGCCGGCCTTGGCGATGTCCTCACCGAGGAACACGACGTCCGGGTCGCGCGTCATTTCCTGGGCGATGCCGCGGATGACGGCGTCGCGATAGGTCAGTTCCGCCATGCGAAGCCTCCGTC
>Ga0187781_10001065_pt1 | contig 20618 bp, 21 predicted proteins | sample 0715_SJ02_MP02_2_FD_132447 | JGI IMG/M metagenome (GOLD analysis project Ga0187781, IMG submission 132447) | Tropical peat soil microbial communities from peatlands in Department of Meta, Colombia - 0715_SJ02_MP02_20_MG | ecosystem: Environmental > Terrestrial > Soil > Wetlands > Peat | place... | reverse complement strand
TCCTGGTCGGCCCAGCCGGCGATGCCGATGGCGTAGACGGCGGCGCCTTCATGCGCCGCCGCGAGATGCGCGATCTCGGCCTGCAGGAGCTGGTGCTGCGATTGTTCGAAGCGCGTTGCATCATTCCGCGCGGCGCCGGCTTTGGCGGCCGTGCCCGCGATCGACGTTGCGACGAGGACAAGGACGGCAAGCCGAGCCAGCAGCATCGCTTTGCGCATTGAAACACCCGGCCTGAATGCCTTATGGCTCTCTCGACATTATATCAGGACAACGCTGGAGATTCGGCCTCGCGCCGCGCGAGCGCCGGCGCGGCTGCCGGCTTCAATTGGTGCGACGGGCGTTGCGGGAAGCCATGAAATTTCTCGACGAGGCCAAGGTCTATATCCGCTCCGGGGACGGCGGCAACGGCTGCGTGTCGTTTCGGCGCGAGAAATTCATTGAGTTCGGCGGGCCGAATGGCGGCGATGGCGGCAAGGGCGGCGACGTGATCGCGCAGGCGGTCGAGGGCCTCAATACGCTCATCGACTACCGCTACCAGCAGCACTTTACCGCCAAGAACGGCGGCGCCGGCATGGGCAAGGACCGTCATGGCGCCAACGGCGCCGATGCCGTGCTCAAAGTGCCGGTCGGCACCCAAATCTACGAGGAGGACGGCGAGACGCTGCTTGCTGATCTGACCGAACCCGGCCAAACGGCCGCGCTCGCCCGCGGCGGCAATGGCGGCTTCGGCAACGCCCATTTCAAGACCTCGACCAATCGCGCGCCGCGCCGCGCCAATCCCGGTCAACCGGGCGAGGAGCTCACCATCCGCCTGCGGCTCAAGCTCATCGCCGATGCCGGTATCGTTGGCTTGCCGAACGCCGGCAAATCGACCTTCCTCGCGGCCGTCAGCGCCGCCAAGCCGAAGATCGCCGATTATCCCTTCACCACGCTCACGCCCCAGCTCGGCGTCGTCGAAATTGACGGGCGTGAATTCGTGCTCGCCGATATTCCTGGCCTGATCGAGGGCGCGCATGAGGGGGTAGGTCTTGGCGATCGTTTTCTCGGTCATGTCGAGCGCTGCCGGGTGCTCTTGCATCTCGTCGACGGGACGACCGACGATGCCGCTGCAGCCTATAAGATCGTCCGCGCGGAGCTTGCCGCCTACGGCCATGGGCTTGCGGACAAACCGGAGATCGTTGTGCTCAGCAAAGCCGATGCGTTGAGCGCCGAGGCGAGCAAGCGGCAGTTGGCGCGCCTCAAGCGCGCGGCGAAGAGATCGCCGCTCCTCGTTTCGGCGGTAAGCGGGCAAGGCGTTGCCGACACGCTGCGCGCACTCCTCAACGTGATCGAAAAAGCGCGCGGCGGCGTCGACGCCGCCGGCGCCGGCCCGGCGCGGCCGGCCTGGAGCCCCTAACCGGCTTGTTTGGAATAGCCCCGGTCGAAACCTACATTAACGGCATGTTCGGTCTGCCACGTACCCAGCAATCGCGGAACGTCCGGCTCGATACGCTGGTGCGCCTGCGTTGGCTTGCGGTTTTCGGCCAGTTGGCCGCCGTCCTGGTCGTGCATTTCGGCCTCGAATTCGACGTTCCGATTTGGCTTTGCCTCGGAGTGATCGCGCTGCCGGCGCTCCTTAACGTCGGCCTGCGCATCGGTTTGCGGCAGACGCAATGGCTCGCACCTGAGCATGCCGCGTGGCTGCTCGCCTTCGACATCGCCGAGCTCGCGGCGCTCGTCTACCTCACCGGCGGCCTGGAAAATCCATTTTCCTTCCTGCTGCTGGGTCCGGTGCTGATCTCGGCAACCGCGCTGCCGCCGCGCATGACGCTGCTGATCGGCGTGTTCGCTATGCTGTGCGCGACGGTGCTGGTTTTCTTCCACTATCAGCTCCCTTGGGACGGCGAAGATCCGCTCGAGCTTCCGGAGATCTACATGGTCGGGGTGTGGCTCTCGATCCTGCTCGCGATCGGTTATATCGGCGTCTACACGTGGCAATTCGCCGAGGAGGCGCGCCAGCTCTCCGATGCGTTGGCGGCAACCGAGCTGGTGCTCGCGCGCGAGCAGCATCTTTCCCAGCTCGACGGGCTTGCCGCAGCGGCGGCGCATGAGCTCGGCACGCCGCTGGCGACCATCACCGTGGTGGCGCGCGAAATCGAGCGCGCGCTCGACCCGAAATCGCCGCACGCCGACGACGTGAAATTGCTGCGCGAGCAGGCGCGGCGCTGCCGCGAGATCCTGGCGAAGATCACGGAGCTCCCCGCCGACGAGCCGTTCGATCGCGTGCCGCTCTCGGCGCTGATCGAGGAGGTGGTCGCGCCGCATCGCAACTTCGGCGTCTCGATCGGAGTGACGATTCCGCCCGACCGCGGCGCCGAGCCGATCGGCGCCCGCAATCCGGCGATCCGCTACGGCCTCGGCAATTTGATCGAGAATGCGGTCGATTTCGCCCACCAGCGGGTCGAGATCTTTCCGCAATGGACCGGCGAAGAGGTCAGCATCACTATTAGCGACGATGGCCCCGGTTTCGCCCCCGAGGTCATCGACCGCATCGGCGCGCCCTATGTTACTCACCGGCGTCCGCAGTCGCGCGGGCCCGACGGCGATGAGCAGCCGGTCTTCGGCCTCGGCCTCGGCTTTTTCATCGCCAAGACGCTGCTGGAGCGCTCCGGCGCCAGGCTTTCGTTGGTCAATCAGGCCCCGCCGCTCCATGGCGCGACGGTCAAAATCACCTGGAGCCGCGCCGATTTTGAACAACCGGGCATAGCGCCCCCTCTTGAGCGGATCGAGGCGGCCTCTTAATTGTTACCTTAAGGCTGTTGCCGGCTTGTCGTGCGTTGCCGACGCGCGGTATTTGAGTTCGGTGGGGCGCAGATTTGGTCAAGGAGCATTGCGATGACCAACACCATGACCCAGGCCGCGCCCGGCGCGGTGCCGCCGGAACGTTCGTTGCTCATTGTCGAAGACGATAAATCCTTCCTGCTACGCCTGGCGCGCGCGATGGAGACACGCGGCTTTGCCGTGACCACCGCCGAATCGGTCGCCGACGGCCTGCTGCAGGTCGAAAGGGCCGCGCCGGCCTTTGCCGTTGTCGACATGCGGCTCGGCGACGGCAACGGCCTCGATGTCATTTCCGCGATGAAGAAGCGCCGGCCCGAGGCCCGCGCCATCATCCTCACCGGCTACGGCAACATCGCGACCGCGGTGAATGCGGTGAAGCTCGGCGCCGTCGATTATCTCGCCAAGCCGGTCGACGCCGACGACGTTGCCGCGGCGCTGCTCGCGCTCGACAACAAAAAGATCGAGCCGCCGGAAAATCCGATGTCGGCCGACCGCGTGCGCTGGGAGCACATCCAGCGCATCTACGAGCTGTGCGGCCGCAACGTCTCGGAGACCGCGCGGCGTCTCAACATGCACCGCCGCACGTTGCAGCGCATTCTCGCCAAGCGCGCTCCTAAATAGTCTGCTGCCGCCGGCGGCGGCAATTGATTAAAATTTTGCCGAATCTGTTCAAGAAAATTTTTCAGGCTCGGCGCTATTTTTTCTCGGTAAATTTGTCAGGAATTGTCGACGAAGTCGATGCGCGAGTAGGTGCCGCCTTTTGAAGCAGGCAATGCGGGCGCCCACGCGGCGCATGCCGCGCATGGCGTGTCGCGCCTTCTCGTCATCGACGACAACAACCTGCATCGGCTGATCATCTGCCGGGTGGCCGCCAAGGTCGGCTACGTTACGGTCGAGGCGGCGGGCTACGAAGAGGCTGCGAAGCTGCTGGGCGAGGGCGAGTTCGACTGCATCACGCTCGACCTTTCGCTTGGCGCCCATGCCGGCGTCGAGATGTTGCGCCACCTCTGGACGATCGGCTGCAAAGCGCCGATCATCATCATCAGCGGCTGCGACCCCGCGGTGGCCCAGGAGACGGCGCACTTCGCCAAGTCGCTGCAGCTCAACGTCCGCGAGTCGGTGCCGAAACCGGTTGATCTCGGTCTGTTGCGCTACTCGCTGGAGCGGCTGCCCGCCCGGCGGGACAACGCCGCCGGGTACGGCGTTATCCGGCACGACGCCGCCTGACTACTTCGTTTCCGCCTCGTAGACACCATTCCAGTCCGGCGCTGGCGGCGCTGCGCGAAACGCCTCGATGCGTTCGGCATACATGTCGTAGAGGCCGGCGGCGTCGAAGCCGTCGGCGAGCTTGCGGCAACGATCGATCAGCTCGAGCGCTTCGCCCCATTGCTGTTTGCGGTAGCGGGCGAGCATCTGCCCGTTGAGTGCGCGCAAATCCCGACAGCGCGGATCTTCTTCGATCTCCGCCCGCCCGAGCACCGTGAACACCGTTTCCGGCTGCTTCTTGCCTTTCACCTGGATGAGGTCGATTTCCATCGTCGCGAACTTTGCCTTCGCCCCTTCCGCCGTGCGGGCGCCGATCACCAGCGGCAGGCGATAATCCTTGGTCCGCGATTCCAGCCGCGAGGCAAGATTGACGGTATCGCCCAGCACCGAATAGTTGAAGCGAAAGTCGGAGCCCATATTGCCGACCACGCACGGGCCGCTATTGAGCCCGATCCCGATGCGCAGCGGCATATAGACTCCGCCATTGCTGTCGGCCTCGCGCTTGAGCTCGACGTTGAGCGCCTCGGCGCGGGCCAGCATCTCCAGCGCCGCGTCGCAGGCATTGGCCTCGTGTTCCTTATCGTCGAGCGGCGCGTTCCAGAACGCCATGATGGCGTCGCCGATATATTTATCGATTGTGCCCTTGCGCTCGATGATGGCGTTGGTCAGCGGCGTCAGGAACCGGTTCATCAGATGGGTGAGGCCTTGGGGATCGTCCTTGTAGTGCTCGGAGATGGTGGTGAAGCCGCGCACGTCGCTGAACAGGATGGTCATGCGCCGTTCCTCGCCGCCGAGCACCAGCTTTTCCGGGGATTTGGCCAGTTGCTCGACCAGCGGCGGCGACAGATAGAAGCCGAAGGCGGATCGGATCTGCTGGCGCTCTCTCTGTTCGCGGAGGTAGTTGACGAAGGTGAGCACGAGATAGATCAGCCAGGTCGAAATCAGCGGATAGGTGAAGTCGAGGAGCAGGTTGTGCTCGGCAAAAAAGAACCAGGAAAGACCGATCAGGCCCAGGATCAGCGTCGCGCCAACCGCAATCACGACCGCGGCCGGTAGCAGCGGCGCGGCGATGATTATGGCAAGTCCGAACACCACCGCGGCGATGACCTCCGCCCCGATGGCCCAGCTCGGCGCCGAAAGCAGCGCGTTGGTCAAGATGCTCTCGATGATCTGGGCGTGGATTTCGACCCCGGGCACGACCGGATCGAGCGCCGTCGTCTTGTTGTCGGACAGGCCGATCGCTGAGGTGCCGATGAGGATGAGCTTGCCGCGCACGCGCTCCGGCGGCACGCTGCCTTGCAGCACGTCCTTGGCCGAGACATAGCGGTGCGGATCGGTGTGGTTGAAATGGACCCACAGCCGGCCGTGCTCATCGGTCGGGAGCCGGAAGCGGCTGGCGTTGACGCTTTGGATGCCGTTGCTGTCGGAGCGGATGAGCGGCGAATTGGAATTCGTCGCCACCCGCAGCATCTCCAGCGACAGCGAAGGCACGAACGCGTTCTGGGCGTTCATGATCACCGGCGCGCGCCGCACGATCCCGTCATGCTCTTCGACCTGGGTGAAGATGCCGCGTCCGGCGGCGGCTTGCTCGAGGATCGGGAGATTGCGCACCAGCGTCGGATAGAAGACCAAAAAGCTGCGCGCGTCCGGCGCGCCCTTTGCGGTGACGACGCCATAGCCGGACGCCTCGATCGCCGGACCGGCGGCGGGCCTGTCGGAAACCGATTCGCCGAGCACGACGCGCGATTTGCGCAACGCGCCGGCCAGAACCTCGTCGTTGCTGGGCAGGCCGCGCAACCGCTCGCGGGTCGCATCGTCGAGATCGCGAAGCGTCGAGGCCAATAGATTGGGCGAGGTGCGATCGGGCTCGGGAAACACGGCGTCGAAGCCGATGGCAACGGCGCCGAGCGCGGTAAGGCGGGTGACGAGATCGGCCACGATGGTGCGCGGCCACGGCCATTGCCCGATCTCCTTGAGGCTCGCCTCGTCGATATCGACAATGACGACCGGCCGCGCCGTCTGTTCGCGCGGGCGCAGCACCTGGAACAGGTCGAAGGTCCGCAGCCGCAGTTCCTCGACCGGCCGGGGGTCGGCGACGCGCAGCGGCACTAGCGCGAAGAGGAGCACCACGCACACCGCCCGCGCCAGCCCGAACTGCCGCGCCCAGCGCCCGATGAGCTTCATGGTCTTGAGGTTCCCGACTGTCGGTGGCGTACCGGCGCGTTATAGCAGAGAACGGCGCGCCTGGGCGCAAGCGGCATGTCAGCCGCGGTGCCGGCGCGGAACGCGGCCGGGTGGCGGAACGAAGTTGGCTTCGTCCGCTTACTTCTCCCGGAACGAGCGCATCAGCTGGTCGTGCAGCGGTTTGACCAGATAGGAGATCATCGTCCGCTCGCCGGTCTGGATGAAGGCTTCAACCGGCATGCCCGGCGTCAGCTTGACATCGCCAAGGCGGGCGACCTCGTCAGCGGTCATCGCAATGCGGACCACATAGTAGCTCTGCCCGGTGCGCTGATCGTTGCTGGTATCGGCGGCGACGCGGGAGACGGTGCCGTTGAGCTCCGGCGTCGTTCGCATGTTGAACGCCGAGAACCGCAGCACCACCGGCTGGCCCAGCTTGACCTGGTCGATGTCCTTGGGGTCGACCTTGGCCTCGACCAGCAGCGTGTCGGTCTCCGGCACGATCAGCATGATCGGATCGCCGGCGCTGACCACGCCGCCGACCGTGTTGGCGGTCGACTGGAAGACGACGCCGTCCTGCGGCGCGCGGATGTCGGTGCGCTTGAGCTGATCCTCGGCCGTCACCTTGCGCTCGACATATTCGCCGATCTTGCTGTCGGTCTCGCGCAGCTCCTTGGCGACGTCGCTGGTGAATTCCTGATCGACCTGCAGAATCTGCAGCTCGGTCTCGACGATCTTGCCCTTGGCTTCGGCAGCCGAGGCGATCAGCGCGCCACGCTCGCCCTGCAGCCGCGCCTCTTCGCGTTCGAGCGAGGTGAGGCGGTTGAGTTGCACCAGGTTCTTCGCCCAAAGATCGCGCACGCCCTGCAGTTCCTGCTCGATCAGCGCCGTTTCCTTGGACTTGGCCTCCTGCTGGGCGGTGAGCCCGGTGATCTGCTCGCGCAATTGACTGACGCGCTGCTGCAGCTGGTCCTTCTGGCCGAGACGTGCGGCACGGCGCAGCTCGAACAGCTTGCGCTCGCTCGCCAGGGCATCGGCGACGTCGCGGTCATTGACGTTGCCGGCGAGCTCTTTCGGCACCGCGACGTTCTCGGCGCCGTCGCGCTCGGCGCCAAGCCTGGCTTTGCGAGCATAAAGCTCGTTGAGGCCCTTGGTGACGATGGCGAGATTGGCGCGGGTCACCGTCTCGTCGAGGCGAACAAGAATGTCGCCGGCCTTGACCCGATCGCCGTCGCGCGCCCGCACCTCGCCGACCACACCGCCGGTCGGGTGCTGCACCTTTTTCACGTTGGAATCGACGACCACCGAGCCCTGCGCGATCAGCGCGCCGGAAATCTCCGCCGTCGATGCCCAGCCACCGACGCCGACGGCGAGGAAGCCGACCAGGACGACACCGGCGAGGATGTGCCGGCTGATCGCCTCGCGCGGATTCGGCGGTTTGCCTTTCATCACGAGCCTCCCTGCTCGGGCACGACTTTCAACGCCCGCGGCTGTACAGCCGGCTGGACTGCGCGGTTGAGGATATCCTCTTTCGGTCCGAATTGCTGCTGGCGGCCCTTGCCCATTACTAAAATGTAATCGACGCCGGCGATGGCGCTCGGCCGGTGCGCGACCACGACCGCGATCCCGCCGCGGGCGCGGATGCCGAGAATGGCGCGGGTCAAGGCCTCGTCCCCTTCGGCATCGAGATTGGCGTTGGGTTCGTCGAGCACCACCAGGAACGGGTCGCGGAACAGCGCGCGGGCCAGCGCGACGCGCTGCGCCTGGCCGGCCGACAACGCGCTGCCGTGGTCGCCGATATTGGTCTCATAGCCGTCGGGTAGGTTGATGATGAGGTCGTGGACGCCGGCCGCCTGCGCGGCGGCGATGACCGCCTGCGCATCGGGCGGCTCCTCGAAGCGGGCGATGTTCTGCGCCACGGTGCCGCTGAACAGTTCTACATCTTGCGGCAGGTAGCCGATATGGCGGCCAAGCGCCTCCTGCGACCATTGATCGAGGCTCGCGCCGTCAAGGCGAACGCCGCCCCGCACCGGTGTCCACACGCCGACGAGCATGCGTGCCAGCGAGGATTTTCCCGATGCCGTCGGGCCGATCACGCCGAGTGCCTTGCCGGCCGGTATCGAGAAGTTCACGTCCTGGCAGACGATTTTCTGCTCGCCCGGCGGCGCCACTGCGGCGTTCTGGACCGCGAGCATCTTGACCGGCGGCTGCAACGGCATCGGTTCGGTGCGCGCCGGCAGATAGCCGAGAAGCCGCGACAGCCGCTGCCAGCTTTGCCGCGCGGCAACAAAGCCGCGCCAATGGGCGATGGCGAGGTCGACCGGTGCCAGCGCCCGGGCGCCGAGGATCGAGCCGGCGATGATGATGCCAGGGGTCGATTGCTGATTGATCACCAGCCAGGCGCCGACCGCTAGAATTGCCGACTGCAGCAACAGCCGCAAAATCTTCGACATCGCCCCGAGCCCGCCGACGACGTCGCTTGCCCGCCCGCTGGCGGCGACGTAGCTGCGATTGAGCTCGCCCCAGTGCCGGGCAATGCGGCCGGCCATGCCCATCGCCGCAATCGCCTCGGCGTTGCGGCGGCTCGCCTCCATCAGCGCGTTGCGCGTAGCGGCGAACTGGGTAGCGCTGCGGGTCGGCCGCCGGGTGCGCTGCTCCGTCACGACCGTCAGCGTCACCAGGACTACCGCGCCAAAGAGGGCGGTGAGGCCGATATAGGTGTGGAACAGAAAGCAGATCGCCAGATAGACCGGCATCCATGGCAGGTCGAACAATGCGATTGGACCCATGCCGGAAAGAAATCCGCGCACGGTGTCGAGATCGCGGATCGGCTGCGCGCCCTCGCCTTTGCTGCCGAGCTTGAGCGGCAGGCGGACGACGGCGTCATAGACCCGCATGCTCATCGCTTCGTCGAGGCTGTCGCCGACGCGGACCAGGATCCGGGCGCGGATCGCGTCGATGACGCCCTGCGCGGCATAGAGCCCGGCTGTCAGGATCAGCAGCGCGACCAAGGTCGGCACGCTGCGACTCGGCAGCACGCGGTCATAGATTTCGAGCATGAACAACGCGCCGGTGAGCATCAAAATGTTGCTCATGCCGCTGAACAGCGCAATCGCAAGGAACGCCCGCCGGCAGGCAAGGAGAGCGTCTGCCAGTTCGGAATTGGCTGGGGGCTGCCGCGGCGAACGGGAAATTTGGCTCATGGGACCGGCTGAGTATCACCGTAACCCAAGGAATACTACGACAGAGCTAAAATATTGCTATTTCATTCCCTAACGCGCGGCCTCCGGCCGCAGCCGCGGCATCACGCTAAGCGAAGCCGCTCGATCCCTCGGATAAATTCCTATGCCGCCAACCGTCGCCAGCTGCCCCGGCGGCAGCCGGCTCACAGAGCTTGAAATTCGATCAACGCACAGGCGTAAGGTGCCCGGCGCGCCGAGCGCCGGGCCGGTAGCCTCGCACTGAAAACAGGGTGCCTTAGGAAATCAGGAACGGGAGTCGAGCGAGAGTCCGATGCTGAAGGCCTTTTGCCGGGTGGCGCCTTCGGTTCGCTTCAGCCGCTTGGCAATTCTCCCCGCCGGGGTCTTTTTGCGCGCCAGCGCCTTGAGTTCTCGAACCTCGGACGAAGTCCAAGCGCGCCGCTTCTTTGATTTCTTAGCCATAAATCCTCCCTTTCAAGAAAGGCAGTTTGTATCCCTTAGCGGGAGCGGATGAAACAACAGACGGATTGAGATCATGAGGAGCCGCGTCGAACCATTCTCCGTGCGAACGCGCACGTCAAGCAAAAAGACGCGCTGTTAGATCGTTTCTTAGCAACCTCTCCGCTGGGATGCAAATCCAACTTCGACTGTTCGCTCGGTATTCGCAGCAAAGATTTGCGAACAGCATGCGGTTGGCGCAAGCGAAGTTCAGAAATGCGGGCACCACCAAATTAATGATTCTAGTGTAGTTTTCTGAATTTACAGTTGCTTTGCCGGCGCCGGTCGCGCCGCAGGACGGCAATCCATTTGTTGAAAGCGGCTATCAGATAGATCTTGTTTGCACGTCGCGCGGTGCGCTGCAATCGCCTGGACGCTGTGGCGCCAAGGACGCCTTGCTCAATTTGTTCCCGGTCTGACCCGGTTTGAATTGTTCCCGCCTGACATGATTCGAACCCATTGCTGGGCTCTATGCCGACCAGGCAAAACTCGCTGCGGGCGGGGATTTCGATTCGGGGAGATGCACGATGGCTAATTTTCCACGTCTGGTAGCGTGGGTTGTCGTTGTGGTCCTGGCGCTCACGCTCGGCCAGCGTGTCGGCCACGCTGCCGAGGTGCGGTTCGCATTGGTGGTCGGCAATGACGAGTACAAGGGCGCCAAGCTTGCCACGCCGGCCAATGACGCCGGCCTGATAGCCGACGCGCTGCAAACCGCGGGCTTCACCGTCACCGGGGCGCGCAACCTCGATCAGGCGACCTTGCGCGAATCGTTCCGCGAATTTCTCGGCCAAGTCGCCGCCGCCGGGCCGGATGCGGTCGCACTCGTCTACCTGTCGGGCATCGGCCTGCAATTCGCCGGCGACAATTATTTCGTCCCGGTCGATGCCGACATCCAGCGCGACGTCGATGTGCCGTTGCAGGCCGTGCGCATCTCGGATTTCGCTCAACCGCTCGCCGCGCTGCCCGGCCGGGTGAAGATCGTCATTCTCGACGCGGCGCGCTCGAACCCGTTCGCGCGCGGCGGCCAGCCATTGGCCGGCGGACTGGCGCTGGTCGATCCGGTCCACGGCATGGCGGTCGCGTTTAACGCGGCGCCCGGCACCGTCGCGCCGGACGAGCAAGGCCCCTATGGCGCCTATGCGACCTCGCTCACGGAAATGATCGCAGCCGGCGGGCTTTCGCTCGACGATCTGTTCGCGCGCGTGCGGTTGCGCGTAAGCGAACTGAGCCAGGGCGCTGAGATCCCGTGGTACGCCTCGCAGATCGACGGCCCTTTTTTCATGACCGAACGGGCGGCCGATGCACCGCCGCCGCCCAACGTAGCGCCGCTTGCCGACATCCGCAGCAAACCGATCCGCGGCTATTCGAGCCCCGAGGAGGCCTATGCGGCGGCGCTCGAACTCGACACCCTCGACGGCTATGAACAATTTCTGGCGGTCTATCCCGACAGCCCGTTTGCCCGACGCATCGCCGCGATGCTCGCAGTGCGGCGCGAGGAGATCATCTGGCGGCGTTGCGTGATAGACGACACGCCGCCGGCCTATTGGTCGTATCTGCGCCGCTACCCGGACGGGCCGCATGCCTGGGATGCGCGCCGCCGGTTGACGATGCTCTCTGCCGTGCTCGAGCCGCCGGCCTCATTCGCGTTCATCGATTTCGGCGTGCCGCTGCCGCCGCCGGCGGAGATCGTGTTCGTCAATCAGCCGGTGGTGATGTTCGTCGGCCGGGGCTATGCGCCGCCGCCGCCGCCGCCGGTGTTCTTCCTGCCGCCGCGGCCGCGCGAATTCGCCGCCTTGCCGCCGCCGCCAGTGCCGCACGAGCGCTTCTTCCTTCCGACGCCGGCAGCGCCCGCGATCCGCGCCTTCGTCAGGCCGCCGCAGACCGTGACGCTGCGGACGCCGCCGCCGGGCGGGCCCGCCGGACGGCCGACACCCGTCGCGCTTCCCGGCGCGGTGCAGTCGCGCGCGACGCCGGGCGCGGTGACGACTACAACGCCGCCCAAGGAGCAGCGGCCTGCACCCGGAGCCGGGACGCCGCCCGCGCCGCAGCCTCCTCCATCGACGGCGCTGGTGAAGCCGGCACCGCCGCCCCCACCGCCGCCTCCGGGTCCAAAGCCGGCGGCGGTCAAACCCGCTCCACCACCGCCGGCGCCAGCGGCGCCAAAGCCCGCCGCGGTCCAACCAGCGCCGCCACCTCCACCGCCGCCAGCGCCCGCGGCTCCAAAACCGGCCGCGGTCAAACCGGCGCCGGCGCCACCTCCGCCGCCGCCCCCGCCCGCGGCGCCAAAACCGGCTGCGGCCAAACCAGCACCGCCACCACCGCCGCCGCCGCCGCATCCCGCGGCGCCGGCCGCGGCCAAGCCGCCCGCTTGTCCGCCAGGCAAGACGCTCGCCAATGTCAACGGACATCCGACCTGCAAATAGTATTGACGCTAAGGATGCCGTGGATCGGTGGCCGAGGATGACCCTGCAGCCGCCGGCCTTCATCTTGCCCGCGGCGGGCGGTGCTGCGCATGGACCAACGAGGCTTGCGCGGCGCCTACCGCGTTCCTAGCTCTCGGGCAGAAAGGTGCTGACAACGGGAAACGGTCATGGAGGAGCTAAAACTCGTCGCCCTCGATAGTGACGACATCGAGGTGATCTCCGCCCATGTGCAGGACGCGTTGGTCAGGGCTGCCGACGTCCGCTGGCAGCCGCGCGAGCGCCGCTTTGTGATGGCGCTCAACCGCTTCGATTGGATGAACGCCGCGGGCGCGAAAGATGCGACCGCCGCCGGATGCCGGGACTACCGGCGCTGCCGCACGGCGCTGCGCTTCGAGCGCGTCAATGCCTGCAAGTGCCGCGGCCTCGATCCGGCGAAACAGGATGCGTTGCTCAATCTTCTCGCGGTCGAATTTGCCGAGAGCGACAGCCCGTCCGGCATTGTGACGCTGACCTTCTCGGGCGGCGGCGTAATCCGCCTCGAAGTGGAATGTTTGGAGGCGGAGCTCGCCGATCTCGGCGAAGTCTACGCCGCGGCGGTCTGCCCGAATCATTTCGCCACCGATCGGACGACGGCGTGATCGGTCACGCTGCCCGTGGCTGTGGCGACGGCGGTACGGCGAAGAGCTTCATCAGCACCGCAATCACGGTGAGCGTGGCGACGTAAACAATGAGCTGCATGGCGGTCGGCTGATCGACGTAGCCGATCAGCGTGTGCAGCGCCCGGCCCAAAATGCTCTCATCGCTCAAGATCCAGGAGGTATTCCACACCGTCTGATCGAGCGTGGTGAGGATGGCGGCCTGTTCGAGGAAAGCAATCGCCTGCGCCGCCATGCCGGCGGCCAGGAGCGCGATCAGCGTGCTGGTTACGGCGAACAGATGCCGCGTCGGGATGACGACCAGACCGCGGTAGGTCAGGAGGCAAACGAGCGCGCCGAGCGCTAGTCCGATGGCGCCGCCGACCACCATGCCGAGACCGGCACCGCCCTCGGCCGCGGCGACGCCGTAAAGGAACAGCACGACCTCGGAGCCTTCGCGCAGCACCGCGATCGCCACCACGACGGCGAGCGCGGCAAGCGACTTTGATCCCGCGACCACCGCCGCGCCGGCTTCGCGCATCTCGGCGGCGAGCTCGCGGCCGTGCCGCGCCATCCACACATTGTGCCAACCGAGCATCAGCACCGCGAAGCCGAGGATGGCGGCGTCGAACAGCTCCTGGCCGCGGCCGGCGAACAGCTCCGACAAGCCGCCGGTGAATGCCGCCACGAGGCACGCGCCGAATACGCCGGCGGCAACGCCGCCCGCAACCCAAATCCCGCGCCCGGCGATCCCGGACGTGACCGCCATGATGATGCCGACGATCAGTCCGGCTTCGAAGACCTCACGAAAAACGATGACCAATGTGGGCAGCAAAGCGACCTCGCGGCATGACCGTCACGGCACGACCAGGAAACCTTCGGTCGCGCGATGGAAATCGTCGAAGAACTTGTAACGGCCCGGCTGTTGCGGCGGCACATGGATGAGGGCTTCACCTCCCGCCGTGATTACTTTCTCGAAGTGCAGCGCGCTGCTCTCGAACTCGGCGGCGCCGGAGCCGAGATTCTTGACCGCGAAGGTGATCGGCTTGCCGGCGGGCGCATGAACTTCAGCTGGCTCGAATTGATGATCTTTGATGGTCAGCGACAATGTCACCGCGTCGTCGGCGCGTGCAGCGCCGACGGTTAACGCCAGCATCGATGCCAGCAATGCTGCACGGAGCCTCGTCAGCATGTCTCGTGTCACCACCGCCAAATCGGCCGTCCTCGATGTGAGCGGAAATGGATCATGGCAGCAGTTGGGGAACAACGGAGTTTTTGTCAATCAGCAACCCAAATATTAGAATTGTTATAATGACGGCGGGCTGGTACTGAGCTTCGCTGAACGCGACCTTTGACGCATCATCGGTCATCGCGCGCAGGTCATGATCATGGTGCTCCGTCTCGACACACGCTCCGGCGATTTTGAGCAAAAATTCCACGCGTTTCTTGACACCAAGCGCGAGGTGTCGCCCGATGTCGAGGCGGCGGCGCGCGCGATCGTCGCCGAGGTCGCGGCGCGTGGCGATCGCGCCCTCAAGGATCTGACGTTGAAGTTCGATCGGCTCGATCTCGACCGGGCCGGGATCAGGGTGACGCCGCACGAGATCGAGGCCGCGCGCAAATCTTGCAGCCGTGCTGCGCTCGATGCGCTCGAACTCGCCCGCGACCGGATCGAGGCTTTTCATCGCCGGCAACGGCCGCAGGACGATCGCTTCACCGATCGGCTCGGCGTCGAGCTCGGTTCGCGCTGGACCGCGATCGAGGCGGTCGGGCTCTACGTGCCCGGCGGCAGCGCCGCCTATCCCTCCTCGGTGCTGATGAACGCGGTTCCGGCCAAGGTCGCCGGCGTGCCACGGCTCGCCATGGCGGTGCCGGCGCCGGATGGCGCGCTGCCGCCGCTCGTGCTTGCGGCGGCGGCACTCGCCGGCGTTGACGAGATTTTCCGCATCGGCGGCGCGCAGGCGGTTGCCGCGCTTGCCTACGGCACCGAGACCATCGCCCCGGTCGCCAAGATCGTCGGGCCGGGCAACGCTTACGTCGCCGCCGCCAAGCGCCTCGTCTTCGGCAAGGTCGGCATCGACATGATCGCCGGGCCCTCCGAGGTACTCATTCTCGCCGACCGCACCGGCAATCCGGACTGGATCGCCGCCGATCTCCTGGCGCAAGCCGAACATGATGCCAGCGCGCAGGCGATCCTGATCACCGACGACGCCGCGCTTGCCGGCGCCGTCGAGCGCGCCGTCGCCGCCGAGCTCGCGCAATTGGCGCGGGCAAAAATCGCCGCCGCCTCCTGGCATGAATTCGGCGCCGTGATCATGGTGCGCAGCCTCGGCGAAGCCCTGCCGCTCGTCGACGCGATCGCGCCGGAGCACCTCGAGATCGCCGCCGCGGACGCCGATGAACTCGCTGCCCGCGTCCGCAACGCCGGCGCGATCTTCATCGGCGCCCACACTCCGGAGGCGATCGGCGACTATGTCGCCGGCTCGAACCACGTGCTGCCGACGGCGCGGTCGGCACGCTTCTCCTCCGGGCTCGGCGTGCTCGATTTCATGAAACGCACCTCGATCCTCAAATGCGGGCCGGAGCAGCTGCGCGCGCTCGCCGACGCCGCGATCACGCTCGGCACTGCCGAAGGCCTCGACGCTCATGCCCGCTCGGTCGCGATCCGTCTCAACCGCTGATGGCCCGATCCGAGCGCAGCAAGGAGAAGACCGGCCGCCTGGTGGCGGTGACGCTCGATGAAGCCTCGATCGGGCGGTCGGGACCCGACATCGAGCACGAGCGCGCGATCGCGATCTACGACCTGATCGAGGAGAACAGCTTCCGCCCGGTCGGGCATCGGGGCGGGCCTTACGCGCTCAATCTCGGCATCAGCGGCAGCCGGCTCGTGTTCGACATCCGTGACACCGACGGCACGCCGGTGATCGCGCATTTGCTTTCGCTCGCGCCGTTCCGCCGCATCGTCAAAGACTATTTCGTCATCTGTGACAGCTACTATGCGGCGATTCGCACTTCGACGCCGGATCGCATCGAGGCGCTCGACATGGGCCGCCGCGCCGTGCACGACGAGGGCTCGCACGTTCTCATGGAGCGGCTCAAGCGCAAGGTCGAGCTCGATTTCGACACCGCGCGGCGGCTGTTCACGCTGGTTACGGTGCTGCACTGGAAGGGATGAGGTCGCGATGCCGGCGGCGGCGAAGCCACCTCAGGCGGTGCTGTTCGCCTGCGGCCTCAATACGGTGCGCTCGCCAATCGCCGCCGGCCTATTGGCGCAGATGTTCGGCCGCGCCGTCTATGTCGGCTCGGCCGGCGTGCGCAAGGGCGAGCTCGATCCGTTCGCGGTCGCGGTCATGGCCGAGATCGGTCTCGACATTTCGCGGCACAAGCCGATGACCTTCGAGGAGCTGGAAGACCTCGAAGGATTGAATTTCGATCTCATCGTCACATTGTCGCCGGAGGCGCACCACAGGGCGCTGGAAATCACGCGCACCAGCTCGGTCGATGTCGAGTATTGGCCGACCCCGGATCCGACCGGCGTCGAGGGCAGCCGCGAGCAGCGGCTCGATGCCTATCGCGAGGTGCGCGACCAGCTGCTGGAGCGCCTGCGCCGGCGCTTCCTGACGCCGCGTCCGGTCAACGAGTGACGATGAACAAGAGCTGCGGAATCCGCCGTTAACGCGGTTGTCGAGCAGCCCGGCATCCGCTAGGTTCCGCGCCAATTTTGGCCGGGGCTCTGCGCGAGGACTTCAAGGCCAATGACCATCAAGCCGGGTAGCGAATGGCGAAGGAAGAGCTTCTGGAATTTCCCGGTGTCGTGACGGAGCTGCTTCCGAACGCCACCTTTCGCGTCAAGCTCGAGAACGAGCACGAGATCATCGCCCACACCGCCGGCCGCATGCGCAAGAACCGCATTCGGGTGCTCGCCGGCGACAAGGTGCTAGTCGAGATGACGCCCTACGATCTGACCAAAGGCCGGATTACCTACCGGTTCAAATGATCGGCCGTCCGAAATTCGTCCTGGCGTCCGGTTCGCCGCGCCGGCTCGCGCTCGTCAACCAGGCCGGCATCGAACCCGACGCGCTGCGGCCGGCCGACATCGACGAGACGCCGAAACGGGGTGAGCTGCCGCGCGCCTGCGCCACCCGGCTCGCGCGCAGCAAGGCCGAGGCGGCGCTCGCCATGGTGCGGCTCGATGAGGAGCTCAAGGGCTCCTATATCCTCGCCGCCGACACCGTGGTCGCCGTCGGCCGCCGCATCCTGCCGAAGGCGGAGTTGCTCGACGAGGCGGCGCAATGCCTGCGGCTTCTCTCCGGCCGCAACCATCGCGTCCACACCGCGATCTGCCTGGTGACGCCGAAGGAGCACTTCCGCCAGCGCCATGTCGAGACGCGGGTGCGCTTCAAGCGGCTCTCCGACGCCGATATCGATGCCTATCTCGCCTCCGGCGAATGGCGCGGCAAGGCCGGCGGCTATGCCGCGCAGGGCATCGCCGCAACTTTCGTCGTCAAGATCGTCGGCTCCTATTCCAATGTCGTCGGCCTGCCGCTCTATGAGACGATGACGCTTCTCGGCGGCGAGGGCTATCCGATCCATTTCGGTTGGCTCAACGCGGTGTGAGGGCGACGTGCCGATGTGTTTTTTCGTCATGCCCGCGCTTGTCGCGGGCATCCACGTCTTTGCGGGCCAACGGCCCGAAGACGCAGATGGCAGGGACGAGCCCGGCCATGACGCCAAGAAGTCTGGCGTGTCTTCTTTGGTAATCCCATATTCCTCCCATGCCCGAGCTGCAGCAGCGCAAAAAATGCCCGATCTGCGGCAAGCCGACCGCGGCAGCGTTCCGGCCGTTCTGCTCGCGCCGTTGCGCCGATGTCGATCTCAACCGCTGGCTCTCCGGCGTCTATGCGGTGCCGGTGACCGAGGATGAGGAAGAAGACGAGCGGCGCGACGATGCTTCCACAGCCAACTAGCGGGTCGCCGCGCGGGCGCGTTGGTCGCCGGGCCATTCTGGACAGCCGGAAATCAACTCACTATAACACGCCGCTCTCGCCGGCCCGCGCAACGGGCAGCGCCGCGAGCGCCCAGGTAGCTCAGTTGGTAGAGCACTGCACTGAAAATGCAGGTGTCGGTGGTTCAATTCCGCCCCTGGGCACCACCACCAGAATTGTTCCCAACATTTCAGGTGCTTAAGAAAAGTGGGACACTAATCCCGAAAAAAGTGGGACACCTTTGTTCACGATTTTACCTCTTGTCGAGCAAGTGCATTGCTGCTTGTGCCAATCGCTGTTGGTCGGCCTTGGCCGTGTATTTCTCCGCTTCCTTGAGCGTGTCCCAACCAAAGATCGCCATGAGTTGGTGCGCAGTCGCACCGTTGTTTGCTGCAATGGTCGCGCCAGCTTTGCGCAGCCCATGCGCCGTGCATTGCGATAAATCGGCAAGGTCGCACCAATCTCGAAACTTGTTACCGAACCCCGCATCTGTGAATGGTCGGCCAAGGTTGTTGATGAGGAACGTCATGTCACCGCATGGTGAGGCGTCAATAATCTTTTGCAGCGCCGGTAGGATCGGAAGCGTGAGTTTGTGCGGTTTAAGGTTGCGGCCTTTGTATTGGGTGAACGTCAGCACACCGCCCTTGGCATGCTGCTTGCCGAACCGGATCACGTCCGAACGCCGCTGGCCAGTATAGAGCAAGAGTGAGAGCGCAAGCCGCGCCTTCGTTCCGATGGGATGACGTTCCTCGAATTGCTGTACTTCATCCACAGTCCAAGTATGGAAGCCTTCCGAACCAGACTTGAAGTAGGAGACTTCGCGCGCTGGGTTGAATGGCGTGTGTCCTTTGACGACGCCCCACTTGAACACCTGCCTCATGGCCTTGATGCGTCCGTTCGCACTTTCCGGTGTTGCCAGTTTGCGGTCCCGCAGAACTTCGACCGCGTTGGCATTCATCTTCGCAAGCGGCATATCGGCGAACCGCTTGCCCGAATCTGGCCGGATCAGTTCATCGAACGTCGCTTCGAGAATTTGCCGGCGGACATGTCGAGTGCGAGGATCGAGGCGCTTGTAATCAACGCACTCATCGAAATACCGCAAGCAAAGCCATGACCACGTGTTCGGGAGGGTCGGTCGCGCGAGCACGCCTTGCTTTACCGCGGCAGCGGTCTTTTTAGCTGCGTCGTATTGGGCCATGAACTCAGGGGTCCAGGGCGTACCTTGAAGGCGTATCTATTACCGTCACAAGGGATTCCCTAAGGTGCGCACAGCCGGGCCGCGCTCAGGAACCTTGGCCTCTTCCACACGAGCCTCGTGGGCACGTCGCTGCTCGGCGATCTTAGGCTTGAGATCACGTTCGACTTGGGCCAAGGCTCGTTTGGTCGCATTGATACCGGGGGTCTTGCTCGTGCCGGAATATCCTACGTTTGCAGTCCAACACGTGAAGGGTTCTGTCCGTGATCGCGATGACATCACACGGTGTACGGTTCCGATCAGGCTTGAAACGATCCCCAACATCGGAACGGCGACATGCGCAACCGTAGCACCTGCGCCGTGCGCGGCACGTTCGACCCATTCGCCACAGGCCCTGGGCAATGTTTCCATGGAAAAATCCGGCAACTCCCCGCGCCTGTCATCGAGGATTGACCAATCCGGCTCATCCCAGCTGTCGGAGGGCGGTTCATCGTCCGAGCGCCGCGGTTGATCGCGCGAGAGCATCATGACCTCACTTTTCGACGAACGTTCATGAAAGCGTCGGCCAGGATCTTCTGCACGGCATCATCGCCCGAGCTGTCACACAGACCGCTCCATATTGCCGCGCTGTAGGCAAGATCGATAGCTTCGACAAAGGCCATGCCACCAGCGTTGACCCGGCCGGCTAGCTCACGACAACGAGCGCCAAACAAATCGAGTTGCTGATTGGTCTTTGCCGCATCAGTCATAATGCGGCTCGCAAAATCGGTTGAAATCCGCGCGGGAAGACCTTAACTTATGAACCGACCTGCCACCGCGCTGGTCCAGTTTCAAAGCCCCGAGCGCCGCCACAGCGCCGGGGCTTTTCGTTGCCATCATGATGTCGTCTCCGATGCTTGAATGGGTGGCAGTGTTCGCAGCCAACGTTCGGCATCATCCACTGCGATAACTGTGCGCCGCCCGACTTTTTTGGCGCGCAACCGACCAGCGTGGATTTCTTGATAAGCCGTAGTTTTGCCGGGTCCGTATTGCTGGCAGAACTCAGGGATGCTCAAAACCCTTTGAATACCGTGTTTTGCGGTATTTTCTGCCTGCTTGGCACATCGCCTTTGTTCGGTGATCGAGATGCTGACCATGGGTCATCGCTGGAGGTTGGCGGGCTTCAACGAACATCAGCGATAAGCCACGAGCGGTCTTCAGCGGCGGGCTTTTTTCCCGCTGGCGGAGGCCTTTATCGCGACCCGTTTGCCGGAAGGCGATCCCTTTAACAAAACAAGCGCCTTCGAATGCTTTCGCGCATTGTAAATTGCTGTAGCCAACGCCTCCGGCGAATGCCGCCCTCGGACGAATCTAGCCGGAATGAGAGTTTGAATCCTTTGGACTAGCTTGACGAATGCCGATTCTTTTTTGGATTT
>Ga0187781_10001064_pt1 | contig 20643 bp, 16 predicted proteins | sample 0715_SJ02_MP02_2_FD_132447 | JGI IMG/M metagenome (GOLD analysis project Ga0187781, IMG submission 132447) | Tropical peat soil microbial communities from peatlands in Department of Meta, Colombia - 0715_SJ02_MP02_20_MG | ecosystem: Environmental > Terrestrial > Soil > Wetlands > Peat | place... | reverse complement strand
GCTTCATCAAGATCGCGGTCGAGAACATGGCGAACGCGATCAAGAAAATCTCGGTGCAGCGCGGCTATGACGTGATGCGCTACGCGCTCAATTGCTTCGGCGGCGCCGGCGGCCAGCACGCCTGCCTGGTCGCCGATGCGTTGGGCATGACCAGCGTGCTCATTCATCCGCTGTCCTCGCTCCTCTCCGCCTACGGCATGGGGCTTGCCGACATCCGCAGCGTGCGCCAGCAGGCGATCGAGGAGCGGTTCGGCGCGACCGCGCGTGCCGCGCTTGCAAACGCGGCGCGCAAGCTCGCGCGGATGGTGATGGAGGAAGTCGCCGGGCAGGGCGTGGCGGCGGCAAAGATCAAGGTCCACGTCCGCGCGCATATTCGCTACGCGGGCACTGATACTGCGCTGATCGTCGATGCTGGCACTCTTCACCCTCCCCTGCAGGGGGAGGTGAAGCTAGTGACGCTGCAGAAAATGAAATCTGCCTTCGAGCGCGCGCACAAGGCACAGTTCGGATTCGTCGACCGCAGCAAGGAGCTGGTGATCGAGGCGGTGTCGGTCGAGGCGGTCGCCGGCGGCGCGCCGCACCGGGAGAGCCGGCGCCCGCTGGTCAAAGCGAAGCTGCCGGCTCCGGCGCGGCGCACGCGCTTCTTTTCCGCCGGCAAATGGCGCCGGGCGCTGGTCTATACCCGCGACCAGCTCGCGCCCGGACACAAGGTGAAAGGCCCGGCGATCATCGTCGAGCCGCATCAGACCGTCGTCGTCGAGGACGGCTGGCGCGTCGAATTAACCGCGAAGAACCATCTGCTGCTGCGCCGGATCAAGAAACTCTCTCGGCCGCGGGCGATCGGCACCAGGGCCGATCCGGTGATGCTCGAAGTGTTCAACAACCTGTTCATGTCGCTCGCCGAGCAGATGGGCGTCGCGCTGCAGAACACCGCCTATTCGGTGAACATCAAGGAGCGGCTCGATTTCTCCTGCGCGGTGTTCGACGGCGACGGCTCGCTCGTCGCCAACGCGCCGCATATGCCGGTGCATCTCGGCTCGATGGACCGCGCGGTCGAGACCATCATTCGCGAAAACAAGAACAAGATCCGCCCCGGCGACGTCTATGCGATCAACGCGCCCTATAATGGCGGCACGCATCTCCCCGACATCACCGTGTGCACGCCGGTGTTTTCTTCTCCCTCCGGGCAACGGGGACGGGGGATATTGTTCTGGGTCGCCTCGCGCGGCCATCACGCCGATGTCGGCGGCATTTCGCCGGGCTCGATGTCGCCGAACGCGACGACGATCGGCGAGGAGGGCGTCTATATCGACAATTTCAAGCTGGTCGAGCGCGGCCGCTTCCGCGAAAAAGAGCTCAACGCGCTCCTGACCGGCGGCAAATATCCGGCACGCAATCCGCTGCAGAACGTCAACGATCTCAAGGCGCAGATCGCCGCCAACGAGAAGGGCGTGCACGAGCTGCACAAGATGGTGCGCCATTTCACCCTGCCGGTGGTGCGCGCCTATATGGGCCACGTCCAGGACAACGCGGCGGAAAGCGTGCGCCGCGTCATCGACCGGCTGCACGACAGCGCCTTCAGCGTCGAGATGGATCAGGGCGCGGTCATCAAGGTGCGGATCAATGTCCACCCTAGGCGGCGCGAGGCGACCGTCGATTTCACCGGGACGAGTCCGCAGCTCACAACGAACTTCAACGCGCCCGAGCCGGTGACGCGCGCCGCCGTGCTCTATGTGTTCCGCGTCATGGTCGACGACGACATCCCGATGAATGCCGGCTGCCTGCGTCCGATCCGCATCGTCATTCCGAAGCGATCGATGCTGTCGCCGGAATTTCCCGCCGCCGTCGTCGCGGGCAATGTCGAGACTTCGCAGGAGGTGACCAACTGCCTGTTCGGCGCGCTCGGCGCCATGGCGGCGGCGCAGGGCACCATGAACAACCTCAATTTCGGCAATGCGCGTTATCAGTACTACGAGACGATCTGCTCCGGCTCGCCGGCCGGCCCTGGCTTTCCCGGCACCGACGCGGTGCACACCCACATGACCAATACGCGGCTCACCGATCCGGAGATTTTGGAGTTCCGCTATCCGGTGCTGCTCGAGGACTTTCACATCCGCAAAGGCTCGGGCGGCCGCGGCAAATGGAACGCCGGCGACGGCATCCGCCGCACCATCCGCTTCTTGGAAAAGATGGAATGCACCATCCTCTCCGGCCACCGCCGCGTGCGGCCGTTCGGCCTTGCCGGCGGCGCCGACGGCGAGCTTGGCGAGAACTGGGTGCGGCGCAAGGACGGACGGATGGAGAAGCTTTCCGGCTGCGACGCGACCGTGATCGATGCCGGTGAAGCGATCATCATCCAGACGCCGACCGCGGGCGGCTATGGGTCGCCGCGCCGGGAATGAGCGCCGCAGCCCGTTAGTGCACCCTCAGTGCCCGCCGCCTGAGGCCATGCCCGGCGGCTGCGCCGGGCGGCGCATCAGCACGACCAGGCCGGCAAAGCCGACGAAAAGGAGGCTCAAGAGCAGGAACACGTCGGCGAACGCCATCACGATCCCTTGCTGGCGCACCAGCGCCATCAATTGCTTGAGCGCCATATTCTGCGCATCCGAGCCGCGCATGCGCGCGGCGAGCTTCGTGAGCATGTCGAGCGCCTGCGGGTGCGACCAGGTAATGGCGTCGTGTAGGCGGGCCAAATGCAGGTCGATGCGGTTGTCGAGCACGGTGTTGAGCGCCGCGAGCCCGACCGCGCCGCCGAGGTTGCGGGTCAGGTTGAACAGGCCGGAGGCGTTCTTCAGCCGGTCGGGCGTGAGCGTGCTTAGCGCCAGGTTGGTGATCGGGACGATGGCGAGCATCATGCCGAGGCCGCGCAGCAGCTGCGGCACCAACAGCTCCCAGAAATCCCAATCCTTGGTGACGTAGGTCATCTCCCAATTGCTCGCCGCCACGATCAGGAAGCCGGCGGCCAGCATCATCCGCGGATCGACCCGGGTGACGAGCCGGCCGACCGCCGGCGCGCAGAAGAACATGGTGGCGCCGGAGACGAACATGGTCTCGCCGATCATCAGCGCGTTATAGCCGCGGATCTGGCTGAGATAGATCGGATAGAGGTAGGTCAGGCCGTAGAGGCCGATGCCGAGGATGAAGGAGAACGCGCTGCCGGCGGCGAAGTTGCGGTCGAGAAAGGCGCGCAGGTCGACGATCGGATTGCGCGCCAGGATGACGCGAATGAGAAAGATCACGGCGGAGCCCGCCGAGACGACCGCCGCCAACGCGATCGTCGAATCCTCGAACCAATTGTAGCGCGGGCCGTCCTCGAGCACGTATTCGAGCGTGCCGAGGAACGACGCCATGGTGAGAAGCCCGAGCCAGTCGAACGATTCGAACAGCGACAGGTTCGGCTGATCGAAGTCGATCAAGGTGATCGCGGCGAACGTGACGACGATTCCCGGCACGATGTTGATGAAGAACAGCCAGTGCCAGGAGAACGCGTCGGTGAGATAGCCGCCGACGGTCGGGCCGATGGTCGGGGCGAGCGTCGCCACCAGCCCGATCAGCGGCGTGATGGTGTTCATCCGCGAGCGCGGAAAGATTGTGAAGGCAGAGGCGAACACGGTCGGCACCATGCCGCCGCCGATGAAGCCCTGGATCGCGCGCCAGACGATCATCTGCTCCATGTCGGTGCACATGCCGCACATCAGGCTCGAGAGCGTGAAGCCGGCGGCGGCGCTCGCGAACATGATGCGGGTGCCGAGTGCGCGCGAGAGAAAGCCCGACAGCGGAATGGCGACGACCTCGGCCATTAGATAGGCGGTCTGCACCCAGGTGATCTCGTCGCTCGAGGCGGCGAGCCCGGCCTGGATCTCGGTCAGCGAAGCCGACACCACCTGGATGTCGAGGATCGCCATGAACATGCCGAAGCACATGGCAAGGAAGGCGACGACGCGCGCCGGATCGACCCGCTCGGTGGCGGCGGGCGGCGCCGGCGCCGCGGGGCCGGCGGTGAGCGTGGTGGCGGCGGATGCCATGTCGCGGCCTTGATGGCTCGGCTGCCGCGCCCGATCAGCGCGCCGCCGTGCTCTGCGCGGCGGTGCCGCTGTCGGCGACCGCGCTCGCTTTGGTGTTGATGCTCACCACGACCGACATGCCCGGCCGCAGCAGACCCTCGCGGGCGACGCCGGCGGGGACGCGGATGCGCACCGGCAGGCGCTGCACGATCTTGGTGAAATTGCCGGTGGCGTTGTCCGGCGGCAGCAGCGAGAACACGGCGCCGGAGGCCGGCGAGAAGCTCTCGACCGTGCCCTGGATCGCGTGCTCGGGGAGCGCGTCGACGGCGATGGTAACCGGCTGGCTGGGCATGAGATGCGCGATCTGGGTCTCCTTGAAATTAGCGGTGACGTAGACATCGTCGAGCGGCACGACGCTGGCGAGCCGCTGCCCGGTCTGCACGTAGTCGCCGGTCTGCACCGCGCGGTTGCCGATCACGCCATCGATCGGGGCGCGGATCACGGTAAAGCCGAGATCGCGCTCGGCGCGTGCGAGCGCGGCTTTCAGCTCGTCGAGGCTGCCGGTCGCTTCCAGCTGCTGGCTCTTGAGGACCTCGATGGTGGCGACCGCCGAATCGATCGCGGCCTGCGCGCCGTCAACCGCCGCCACCGCCTGGTCGCGGTTGGCCTGGGCCTGCTCCTGCGCCTGCCGGCTGGCGTTGAAGTGTTGGGCGAGCTCGTTCTGTCGCTCGAGCTCGAGCTGCATGCGCCTGCCGCCGGCTTGCGCCGAGGCGAGCTGCGCCTTGGCTTGGGCGACGGTCGCGTCCTGGGCGACGATCTGATGGTTGATGCGCGCGATGGTCGCCTCTTGAGTCTCGACCTTGGCGCGCGCCGAATCGACGGCTAACCGATAGTCGCCGTCGTCGAGAGTGGCGATCACATCGCCGGCGCGGACGCGAGTGTTGTCGGTGACGGGGACGCTGGCGACATAGCCGGCGACCTTGGCGGCGACCGTGTTGTTGTAGGCCTGCACATAGGCGTCGTCGGTCGAGACCGTGAAGCGGCCGACGGTCCACCATTGGTAGCCGAACCAGCCGCCGGCACTGAGCGCAATCAGCGCCACGGCGCCGACGGCGAGCTTGCGGCGGCTGCGCGGCTGCGGCCGCGCATGGCCGGCCGTGGCCGCGGGCGCGGTCTTCGCGAAATTCGGTTGCGGAGGAGGCGGGGCGAGCGTTTCGGCAGGCGGTTGGTCGGGGGCGGGCTCGCCGGCGCGAAAATCGCCTTCCGGGTAAACCGAATCGTCCGACGGAACCACCTGGAAGCGGTTGGGGCCGCTTTCCCATTCCTTCTTGCGATACATGGTTCGCACTCCCAAATCCGTTCGAATGACCGAACGGTTCGGTCACGATAATAAAGGATGGGGTCGATGTCAATATTGACCGAACCGTTCGGTCATTATATATTCCAGCCAGCCTGATTTGGAGAATAATTTCCGTCCCTTACGAAAGGGCGAAGGCGGTTGCAGAATACTGCGAGATCGACAAATGAGCGAACATGCCCTGCTAGAACGCAACCCGCATACAACCGCGGATGAGGAGAGCGCCAAGCGGCGCCAGATCGTCGACGGCGCCCGCGCGGTGTTCCTGGCGTCGGGTTTTGATGCCGCCAGCATGAACGACATCGCCCGTGCGGCGGGCGTGTCCAAGGGCACGCTCTACGTCTATTTCGCCAATAAGGAGGAGTTGTTCGAAGCGATCGTCGAGCAGGAATGCGAGGCCCAGGCCGAGGGAATCTTCGAACTTGATCCCAACGATCATGACGTCGAGGGCGTGCTTACTCGGCTCGGCGTCGCCTTCGTCAAGTTCTTGTGCCGGCCGGAGAAGGCGTCCGCCATTCGCACCGTGATCGCCATTGCCGATCGGATGCCGGATCTCGGCCGGAAGTTCTACGAGAAGGGGCCGGCGCGGGGTATCTCCCAGCTCGCCGACTACCTCAGCGCGTAGGTCGAGGCCGGGGTGCTCGCGGTCGAGGATTGTGAGGTCGCCGCCGCGCAGTTCATCGAGACTTGCCATGCGCGGCAGTTCAAGCCGGTCTTGTTCAACTTCGCGCCGGCGCCGAGCCTGCAGGAGATCGAGCGCGTCGTCGGCATTGCGGTCAAGGTCTTTCTCGCCGCCTATCGGGTGCCGGCAAAATCCTAAGGCCCAAGCCCAGGCCCAGCCTCAGCGCGAGGTGTCCGAACTCTGCGCCGGCTTGCGCGAGATCGAATATTTCATGTTCGCCGTGTTGCCCTGCCAGAAGAAGCGGTAGTCGACATTGAGCGTGGCGCCGTCGGCGAGCGGCAGCGCGGCGTTGCAAACGACCTCGTCCTTGCTCGCCGAGATCGTCTTGATCGGCTCGAAGCGCTGCGGCGCGACGTTGAGCTCCCTGAACACGTCGGCGAGCGTGTTCTTGGCGCGCGTCGAGTCGCAGCCCGGCAGCACGAAATAATCGCGCAGGCCGCTATAGAGCAGGACGCCCGCGACCGCGAGCACGGGGATGCCGATCAGGCGAAACGCCAGCCGGTAGGACGGGACGGTCGAGGCTGTGGCGGCGGTCCGGCGCGCGGCGCCGCGTGACGGAGGTTTTTGCGACCAATTCTCCGGCGCCATTCGCGCTAGAGCATGATCCGGAAAAGTGGAAACCGGTTTTCCGAAAAGATCATGCTCGACTCTTAAGTCAGGAAGATCCCCATCAGGATCAGGATGACCACGACCACGGCGATGCCGGCCTTCACCAAGGTCACGAATTGGCGATAGGTCTGCTCATGGGCGGCAAGATCGTTGCCGGTCGCGGTCGCATATTCCAACTCGCCGTGTTCGGCCATTGCCGCCTCCAACCTCGTCGGGCCTCGCCGGCCGGTCCTTAGCGCAGTCGCGCGCGGGAGGCAACGCGCGTGCCGGCGAGTGACCCCATTGTCATCGCGGCCCTCGTCATGGCCGGGCTCGTCCCGGCCATCCACGACTTCGTAGGCCATAAGCGGTCGTTCCATCGGCAAGGGGCACTCGACCGAAGTCGATCCTAAGCGACACCCCTTATCTCTGGATCAGTATGGTCAGCTTCAAATCGGGATGGCCGGCCAGCGCGAAGGTCACTTGCTCGTAGCGGAGAAAGCCTTTCACGGGATGATCGAATGTCCGCTCGCCACCTTCCCGCCCGAGCACCACGCGCTCACGCCAGTATTGCTTGAACGCTTCACTTCTCTCGTTCAGGTCATCGACGAGACGGTGAATGGCCGGGTCGTTCAGGTGCGCGCTTACGTCGGCGCGAAACTCCGCCACGACGCGTCGGGCGCGGTTGGCATAATCGCGGATAAGCGAGCGCGCACGTGGTTCGAGAAAGATGAAACGCAGGAGGTTCCTGTCACCCGTTCCGTCTAGCCACCCCACGAAAAGACGCTCGGCGCGCAGGTTCCAGCGGCGGGCGGTCCAGGTGCGATCAAGGACGTAGGCGGGCGCCGCGATCAGATCGACACAGGCGAGCACGCCGGGCGGGACGACCGCCGCCTGGCCCTCGCTCTGCTCGGGATCGCGCCTAGCGGCGAGTTCGAAGAGATAGGTCCGCTCGGCACGACCGAGCCGGAACGCGCTCGCAAGGCGCGCCAGCGCCGCAGCAGAGAGCGACATGTCCCGGCCCTGCTCAAGCCAGGTGTACCAAGTGACGCTCAGCCCGCACAGCTGGGCCGCCTCCCTCGCGTCTCAAGCCGGGCGTCCGGCGCCGGGCGCCACCGGGCAGCCCGACCTCTTGGGGCTTCAGCTTCTCGCGCTGGGACCTGACGAAATCGCCGAGTTCGCGGCGCTGCTCAAGAGGCGTCGATAGGATCATGGTAAGGCTGATACCAGTATAAATGCGAATCTGAAACCAGTGTCGCAGCCGTGTTACGGAACCGACCGCATCCAGCGAGCATCGGAGGAAGCGATGTCGGAGAAGACCCACGAAGCCCTGGTCGGAGGCCAATTCGGATCCCGCGCAGAAGCCTATCTCAACAGTGCGGTGCATGCGCAAAGCCCCGATCTCGATGCGCTTGTGACCCTGATGAAGGATTGGCCCGAGGTCCGCGTGCTCGATCTCGGTTGCGGTGGCGGCCACGTCACCTTCAATGTCGCACCGCTCGTGCGGCGCGTCGTCGCCTACGACCTCGCGCCGGAAATGCTTGCCCTCGTGGCGCGAGCGGCGACGGAGCGAGGGCTCGACAATGTGACCACGCAGCAGGGCGCAGTCGAAAGCCTGCCCTTTGAGGACGGCAGCTTCGACGTGGTGCTCAGCCGCTTCAGCGCCCATCACTGGCGCGACCTCGACGCCGGCCTGCGCGAGGCAGCACGGGTCGTGAAAGCCGGCGGCATGGTCGCCATGGTAGACACCGTCAGCTCCGGCATCCCGCTCACCGACACCTACTTCCAGGCGATCGAGCTTCTGCGCGACTGCTCCCATGTTCGCAACTATTCGCGGGCGGAATGGGAGGCCGCCATCGCCCGCGCAAGGCTGACTCCCGGTTCGGTCAGTCCTTTCCGCCAACGGCTTGACTTCAACTCCTGGGTCGAACGCATGAACACGCCGACGCTTCGGGTCGAGGCGATCCGCGCCTTGCAAACCACTGTCTCGGCGGTCGCCACTCGGCACTTCGAGACCGAGGCAGATGGCAGCTATCGCATCGACGTGGCGCTTTTCACGGCATCAAAGGCGCTTCGATGAAGCTCCCGCCAGCGACACATCAGAGGGCGCAGGTGGGAATGACCGAAACGGCGTCCCAGACAGACGTGGATGCCCGGCACAAGGCCGGGCATGACGCCGCCGTCACATGTCCAGCACCAGCCGCTCGCTCTCGCAGCCGCAGAAGCAGATCATGACTTTCTCGTTCGTGGCCTGCTCCTCCTCGCTGAGCACCGAATCATGGTGCACCGGCTTGCCGGAGATGACCCGGGTCACGCATTCGCCGCAGATGCCGAGCTCGCAGGAATAGTCGACGTCGACGCCGGCCTCGAACAGCACTTCCAGGACCTTGCGGCCCTCGGGAATGAAATACTCCTCGCCGGAGCGCGCCAGCTCGACCCAGAAGCCGCCGAGCTTTATCTCGCCGGCCTCTTCCTTCGGGGTGAAATATTCGACGTGGACGTTGTGGCGCGGCCGGCTGGCGGCCGCCGCCTCGAACGCCTTGAGCATCGGATTGGGGCCGCAACAGTAAAAATGCGCGTTCGCCGGCGCCGCGGCGATCGCGGCGGCGAGATCGAGAAACTTGCCGTCGGCCTCGTCGTCGAAATGCAGCGTCACCGATTGCGGACCGAATTTTTCCAGCGCCGCGAGGAACGCCATGTCGGCGCGCGAGCGGCACGAATAATAGAGCCGCCACGAACGGTTCTGCGCGGCGAGCTCCTGCGCCATGCACCAGATCGGCGTGATGCCGATGCCGCCGGCGAACAGAACGACGTGTTCGGCGTCGGCGACCAGCGGAAAATTATTGCGCGGCGCACCGATCTTGAGCGTGTCGCCGACTTTGAGCTCCTCGAAGATGTAGCGCGAGCCGCCGCGGCTTGCCGGATCGAGCTTGATGCCGACGACGTAGCTCACCGGATCGGGATCGGGATTGACCAGCGAAAATTGCCGGGTTATGCCGTTCGCGAGGTGGATGTCGATATGCGCGCCCGGCGCATAGGGCGGCAGCCGGCCGCCATCGGGCCGGCGGAACGTGTAGACCCTCGTGTCGCGGGCGACGGTTTCGACGTCGGCGAGCCGCACCTCGATCAAATTGCCGGCGCGCGCCGTCTGCGGAGCGGCGGTTCCGGCGGCGGTATTTGGTGCGGTTATCGTGTCCATGGCGGATAGATAGGCGGCTCCATGCGGAGTCCGCAACCTGTTCCTTGGTTTCGATTAACGACCCAAGCGGCCTGTGGAGTTCGTTCGCGGGGATGTTTCATCCCCAGCCGGCACATCGCCGATATTCGCGCCGTTCTCGGCAAAGTCGGCGAATACCCGCCCGATCATCACCAGGATCGGCCCCGCCGGGCTGTCGGCGGCAAGCCGCGCCGGCAGCGCGGCGATCGAGCCGGAAATGACGCGCTCGTCGGCGCGCGTCGCTCGCGCCACGGCGACCGCGGGCGTCGCCGGGTCGAGCCCGGCGGCAACGGCCGCGGCGACGAGATCGGGCAGCGTCTTCCGCGGCATGTAGACGATTGTCGTCACCGCCGGGTCGGCGAGGCTGGCCCAGTCGATATCGTCAGGGAGCTTGCCGCCGCGATCATGGCCGGTGATGTATTGCACCCGCCGCGCTTCGACGCGGCGCGTCAGCGAAACGAGGAGCCGGCTCGCCGCGCCCTGCGCCGCGGTCACGCCCGGCACCGCCTCGACCGCGATCCCGGCCTTGCGGCAGGCGGCGATCTCCTCATCGGCGCGGCCGAAGATCATCGGGTCGCCGCCCTTGAGGCGCACCACGCGCCGGCCGGCCCTGGCGAGCGAGATCATCAGCGCGTTGATGTCGTCCTGGCGGCAGGACGGCGCGTAGCCGGTCTTGCCGACCAGCATCTTCTTGGCCTCGCGGCGCGCGAAATCGAGCACCTCGGCCGACACCAGATTGTCGAACAGGATTACGTCGGCCGATTGCAGCGCCCGCACTGCGCGCAGCGTCAGAAGCTCGGGATCGCCCGGGCCGGCGCCGACCAGGACGACGGAGCCGCCCTGCGGCACCGCACTCGGCAGAAGGAGCGCCTCGAGGTCGGCTTCGGTCGGCGATTTGTCGGGGGTGGCGGCGGCGCGGTCGGCGAATTTTTCCCAGAAATGGCGGCGGCCGCGGAACGGCAGCGCCAGCGCCTGCACGCGCGGACGCCAGGCTCGCGCGGCGTCGGCCCAGCGCGCGAAGCCCTTCGGGATCAGCGCCTCGATCTTGGCGCGGATCGCCTGGCCGAACACCGGCGCGGCGCCGTCGGTCGAGATGCCGATCACGAGCGGCGAGCGATTGACGATGGCGCCGAAGGCGAAATCGCAGAATGCCGGCCGGTCGATGACGTTGACCGGTACGCCGGCCGCGCGCGCGGCCGCGGCAAAGGCGGCGGCTTCGTCATTGTCGGCACAGTCGGCAACGGCGATGGCGGCGCCGGCGAAATCGCCTTGCGCCCATGCGCGCTCATGCAGCGTCACGGCGCCGACCGGCGGCGTGGCGACGAGCGCGCGCATCTCCGCGGACGGGGTCGGCGCGAAAACATCGACGCGCGCCCCGGCAGCCGAGAGCAGCTCCGCCTTCCAGACCGCCGCCTGCGTGCCGCCGGCAAGAATCGCGCGCTTGCCCTCGAGCGCAAAGAACGCCGGCAGCCGCGACAACGCGGCCATGCGCGGCGTGCGAATTTCAGAAGGCTCGCGGCTCATGCAGGCATCCTAGGCCTTAGGACAGATAGAATGTTCGCCTTTTCACGGCAACCAGCGTGGCTCAGCTTGAAACAATCGTATCGGCGAAGCGCTCGCTCCGAAACGATTCTTCCAGGAAAGCACAGGGACCTGGAAGTTCCGCCATTCGTTCCGGCTGCTGCCTGCCGGCCGGTCCGGATCAATCCCATTCAAATGCCGTGCCATTAACCGCCGGAAAAACTTGGCGGGCGCCCGCCGGGATTGCCGACGGGCGCCCTTAGTTTCACGTCAGCCGGCCTATAAGCCGGGTTCTGGATGGCATGCGGGCAATGCCCGCATGCGCGACGGCCATTCCTCTGCGACGCCGGTTGCCCGGCGCCTGAAGCAACCTACCCGGACGGCCGGATCTGGACATCGATCCCGAAGCAGAGCTTCGCGCCGTCCCTATTCGGTCTTGCTCCCGGTGGGGTTTACCGTGCCGCCGGCGTTGCCGCCGGCGCGGTGCGCTCTTACCGCACCGTTTCACCCTTGCCGCGGCTTAATCACGCAACGCGCCGCGGCGGTCTCCTTTTCTGTGGCACTATCCCTAGGCTCGCGCCCGCCGGACGTTATCCGGCACCGCTCGTCCATGGAGCCCGGACTTTCCTCTCCGTTAACCTTTCGGCCTTGCCGGAGCGGCCGTCCGGCCGACTGACCGCAACAGGGATGGGGGTCGTGGGCTGCGCCGTCAAGAGGCGGCGAGGTGGGCGAAATCGCGGGCGCGCGCGGCGATGTTGCGCACCCGGCCGCGCTGGGCGAGCGCGTCGCGCAAGGTGATCCGCGTCGATGGATCGGCGCCGCCGTCCACGCGCGCCGGGCGGAAATGCCGCTGGAATGCCGCCACCACGTCGTGCATCACCGAGTCGTAGTCGCCAGTGACGGCGACGCCATAGCCGTAGCTGCTGAGCTCTTCCTGCAGCGCGGAAACCGCCTCGCCGCGATCGCCAAGCGTGAGCACATCGCCCTTGGTGATCGGCGCCGGTTTGACCCAATGGCCGACGCCGGATTCGTAGAGCGTGTGCCATGGGAATTTCTCGCCCGGGTCCTGCTTGCGCGCCGGGGCGACATCGGAATGCGCGAGCACGCGGACCGGCGGCACAGAATGGCGGGTTTGAATGCTGCGGCAGAGCGCGGTCACCGCCGCGATCTGGCGCCTGGGAAAATCCGGATAGCCGTATTCGTGACCGGGATTGGCGATCTCGATGCCGATCGAGCAGGAATTGATGTCGGTCTCGCCGGCCCAGAAGGCGGCGCCGGCATGCCACGCGCGGCGGCTTTCCTGGACCATCTGCACGATCCGTCCGTCCTCGAACACGAAGTAATGGGCGGAGACGTCCGAGGCTCGCGTGCATAAACGCTCCAGCGCGGCGTCGGCGCTCGGCATCCCGGTGTAGTGCAGCAGGATCATGTCGGGGCGTTTCACGCCCTGGCGTTCGCCGTGATTGGGCGAAGGCCGCACTTCCGCGACGACGCTGGACTCAGCTTGAAACGCTACGGGCGACATAATCTGACTGTAGGACAAGGGCTGCCGCCGACAAGGCGATTTGTGTTCACAAAGCGGCGCTGTGAACAAGAAAATGACACGCGTTGCCGGGAGGCAACGGATCGCACGCTTCAACGTCCGAGGGGGCGCGCGATCCGTCGCTCCACGTCGCCGCGCCAAAGGCCGCGCGAACACTGCTGCCGCCGCCGTCGCCAACGCCGCATTTGCGACATCCCGTCAAGCCGCAGGACCTCAACCTTTCCTTAAGCTTACCCCTCGCTAATCGAAATCGAGCGGACAGGCCAAGCGGTCGGGCTGGTCCGTTGACGCCCACGTTGCCCCATGGTAGCCCATTTATTCCCAATTCTGCGCACGATCTCCGAAGGGCGAGATGGACCGGTTCGTGTCGCATTACCTGCTGCGCCTCGACGCCAAGGGCCGCGTCTCGGTGCCGGCGTCGTTTCGCGCGGTGCTGGCGCGCGACGGCTTCGACGGACTCTATTGTTATCCGGCGCTCGACCGGCCGGCGCTCGATGCCGGCGGCAACGCGCTGTTGGCGGAAATCGAAGCGCTGATCGGGAGCTTCGCGCCATACGCCGAGGAGCGCGAACAGTTCTCGCTCGCGCTCTATGGCACCAGCGAGACGTTGAAGATCGACGGCGAAGGCCGCGTCGTGCTTACCGACACGCTGAAGACGCATGCCGGCATCGCCGACGCGGTGACGTTTGTCGGTCTCGGTCACAAATTTCGAATCTGGGAGCCCGGCCGCTTTCGCGCGGAACTCGCGGAGGCCACCGAGAAGGTCCGCGCCTTCAAAGCGGAGCTGGGCGCCCGGACGGCGGCGGCAAAACCGCACGGAGCACGGGAATGATGACGGGCAGCGGCAGCGGTGCTGTCGCTGGCGGACCCGCTCGTCACCTTCCCGTGCTCGCCGACCGCGCCATTGGCTGGCTTGGCGTGCGCGCCGGCGGTCTCTATGTCGACGCGACGTTCGGCGCCGGCGGTTATGCGCGCGCGATCCTGGCGACGCCGGGCGCGCGCGTCGTCGGGATCGACCGCGATCAGCGCGCGATTGCGCTCGGCGCCGATCTCGTCAACGAGGCGCAGGGCCGGCTCGAGCTGGTCGAGGATCGCTTTTCCAACCTGGAAGCGGTCTTGGCCGGCGCCGGCGTCTCCGCCGTCGACGGCGTCGTCCTCGACCTCGGCGTCTCCTCGATGCAGCTCGACGAGGCTGCGCGCGGCTTCTCGTTCCGGCTGGACGGACCGCTCGATATGCGCATGGGAAGGAGCGGCCCGAGCGCCGCCGATGTCGTTGCCGCCGCGAGCGAGCGCGAGCTTGCCGCAATCATTACCACGCTCGGCGAAGAGCATCAGGCGCGGGCCATCGCGCGCGCGATCGTAAGGGCGCGAGGCGAGCACGCGATCGGCACGACCCGCGCGCTCGCCGAGATCGTGGCGCGCGTCGTGCGCCCGCGCGAGGGCGCCGTTCATCCGGCGACCCGCACCTTTCAGGCGCTGCGGATTTTCGTGAACGACGAGCTCGGCGAATTGGCCCGCGGCCTTGCCGCCGCCGAGCGCGTGCTCAAGCCGGGCGGGCGGCTGGTCGTGGTCGCGTTCCACTCGCTCGAGGACCGCATCGTCAAGAATTTCCTCACCGAGCGCAGCCGCGCGCCGGCGGCCTCGCGGCACCGGCCGCAGCCCGCCGCGGCGCCGGCGACTTTCCGTGCGCTGACGCGGCGGCCGGAAACGCCGGACGAGGCCGAGATCGAAGCCAATCCGCGCGCCCGCTCGGCGAAGCTGCGCGCCGCCGAGCGCACCGACGCGGCGCCGCGCGCGGACGCGACCGACGCGCTGCTGCCTCGGCTGCCTTCGCTCGCTACGATCATGCGGGGCCGCCCATGATGCTGCGCGTCGTCAATTTCGTGGTGATCGGCGCCCTCATCCTTGCCGCCGCCTACGTCTACCGCATCAAGTTCGACGCCACGGTGCAGGCCGAGCGTCTCGCCAAGCTTCGCGGCGAGGTCCGCCGCGAGCGCGATCGGATCGCGGCGCTGCGCGCGCAGTGGGGCGAGCTCGACAATCCGGCCCGCGTCGAGGCGCTGGCCAAGCGCTATCTCAAACTCAAGCCGGTGGTGCCGACGCAATTCGATCCGCTCGATCGCCTGCCGGAGCGGCCGCCGTCATTCGTCAAGCCCGACAGCAAGGATCCGATCGGCGTGATGATCGAGACCATCGACGGGCCGCAGGCGGCGACCGGAAGCATTGCCGCGCCCGCCGACGATGCCGGGCAGGCGCCGGCGGCGAATCCGGACCAATCGCAATGACCGCGCTCGCGCAAGCCTTTTCGCTGCCGCCGGCGCAGCCCTGGCGGCGGCTCGTGCGCAGCCTCCTTTACGGCGATGTCGATCGCGCCGCCAACGCGCGGGCGCGGGTCGGGCTCGCGATCCTCGCTTTCGCCGCCGTCTACACCGTCATCGCGGCGCGGCTTGTCATGTTCGCGCTCGTCGCCGACAGTCGTGCCGCCCATCACGGCGGCGGCGACGCCATCGCCACCGCCCGTCCCGATATCCTTGACCGCAACGGCGAGGTTTTGGCGACCGACGTGCGCGTGCCCTCGCTCTATGGCGAGCCGCGCCGGATCATCGATGTCGACGAGGCGGTCGAGCAGCTCACCGCCGACCTCCCTGATCTCGACTCGACCGAGCTGCGCGAGCGGCTCTCTTCGCGGCGCGGCTTCGTCTGGCTCAAGCGCGACATCACGCCCGAGCAGCAGCGCGAAGTCTACCGGCAGGGCCTCCCCGGCATCGGCTTCCTCAACGAGAACAAGCGCACCTACCCGAACGGCGCCGAGGTCTCGCACCTGATCGGCCACGTCAATATCGACAATCAGGGCATCGCCGGCATGGAGAAGTGGCTCGACGGCCACGGGCTTGCGGCGCTGCACATGGCCGGGCTCGCCACCGACCGGCTGCAGAACCCGGTCGAGCTCGCGGTCGATCTGCGTGTCCAGCACGCGCTGCGCGAGGAGCTGGTCGCCGCGCGCGCGAAGTTCAAGGCGATCGCCGCCGCCGGCATCGTCCTTAATGTGCGCAGCGGCGAGATCGTCGCCATGGTCTCCGAGCCCGATTACGATCCCAACAATCCGCGCCAGGCGCTTGACCCGACCCGGATCAACCGCCTGACCACCGGCGTGTTCGAGATGGGCTCGACCTTCAAGGCGTTCACCATCGCGATGGCGCTCGATTCCGGCAAGGTCACGCTGAAATCCTCATTCGACGCGCGCATGCCGCTGCGCTTCGGCAAATTCGACATCCACGATTTCCACCCGCAGAACCGCGTGCTCACCGTTCCCGAGATCTTCACCTATTCCTCGAATATCGGCGCGGCGCGCGCTGCGCTCGCGGTCGGCGTCGAGGCGCACAAGGCGTTCCTGAAAAAGCTGGGCCAGCTCGATCGCCTGCGCACCGAACTGCCGGAAAGCGCCGAGCCGATCGTGCCGCGGCACTGGGGCGAGCTCAACACCATCACCATCGCCTTCGGCCATGGCCTTTCGGTCGCGCCGCTGCAGGCGATGATGGGCGTCGCAGCGCTGATGAATGGCGGCATCCTCATCCCGCCGACGTTCCTGAAGCGGACCGAGGCCGAGGCGCAGACACTCGGCAAGCGCGTCATCAAGCCCGAGACCTCGGAGCTGATGCGCTATCTGATGCGGCTCAACGTCGAAAAGGGCACCGCCGAGAAGGCCGAGGTGCCCGGCTATTACATCGGCGGCAAGACCGGCACCGCCGACAAGGTGATCAACGGCCATTATTCCAAGACCAAGGTGCTGACCGATTTCATGGCGGTGCTGCCGGCCGACCAGCCGCGCTACGTGCTGTTGATCATGCTCGACGACCCGCAGGTGATCCCGGAGACCCATGGCTTCAACACCTCCGGCTGGAACGCGGTGCCGGTCGGCGGCGCGGTGGTGGCGCGTATTGCGCCGCTCCTCGGCATTGAGCCGCGCCTGAATCTGCCGAACGCCGACAACCTGATACTGGCCTCGATCAAGGAAAGCAGGTAAGGCGGGGGCGCGTTAGAGCAAACCCCACATGAAGCTTCGCGAGATTGTGCCCGCCGGCGTCGAGATCGCGCCAGGCCAAGCCGATATCGAGGTCGGCGGGGTGACGGCGGACAGCCGTACGTTGAGGCGCGGCGATCTGTTCCTCGCCATTGCCGGCGGCAAGACCGACGGCCTGCGTTTCGTCAACGACGCCCTCGCCGCCGGTGCAGTTGCGATCTTCGCCGAACGGCCGCCCGATGTGACGCTGCCGACGGGCGTCGCCTTCGTCCGTGTCGACAACGCACGGCGCGCGCTGGTGCTCATCGCCGCCAAACTCTTTCCGCGTCAGCCACAAACTATCGCCGCGGTGACCGGCACGAGCGGCAAGACCTCGGTCGCAGCGTTCACGCGCCAGATCTGGACGGTGCTCGGCCATCAGGCGGCGAGCATCGGCACCATCGGCATCGTCTCGCCGCGCGGCGAGACCTATGGCGCGCTGACGACCCCCGATCCAGTGGCGCTGCACCGCTCGCTCGATGCGCTTGCCGGCGAAGGCGTCACCCATCTGGCGATAGAGGCCTCCTCGCACGGCCTCGACCAATACCGGCTCGACGGCTTGCGCATCGCGGCGGGCGCCTTCACCAACATCACCCGCGATCATCTCGACTATCATCCGAGCTTCGAGGCTTACCTCGCCGCCAAGCTGCGCTTGTTCGAGGCGCTGCTCCCCCCCGGCGCCGACGCGGTCATCGATGTCGATCACGAGCACGCCGAGACCGTGGTCGCGGCAGCGAAGGCGCGCGGCCTCGCGATCATGACCGTCGGGCGCAACGGCGCCGGCATCCGGCTCGCTGCGGCGGCGATCGACGGATTTTCCCAAATTCTGCGCGTCGAACATCGCGGCAAGGATTTTCAGGTGCGGCTGCCGCTCGCCGGCGAGTTTCAGATCGAGAATGCGCTCATTGCCGCCGGTCTTGCGATCGCAACCGGCGGCGATCCCGCGGCGGTGTTTGCCGCGCTCGAACACCTCGCCGGCGCCAAGGGCCGGCTCGAGCTCGTCGGGAGGAACCGCGGCGCGCCGATCTTCGTCGACTACGCGCACAAGCCCGACGCGCTCGCCAAGGCGCTCGACGCCTTGCGTCCCTACGCGGCCGGCCGGCTCGTCGTGGTGCTCGGCGCGGGCGGCGACCGCGACCGCGGCAAGCGCCCGTTGATGGGCGCCGTCGCCGCCGCCAAGGCCGACCGCGTGATCGTCACCGACGACAATCCGCGCAGCGAAGAGCCCGCCGCGATCCGCGCCGCGATTTTGGCCGCAGCGCCCGGCGCCGCCGAGGTCGGCGACCGGCGCGCGGCGATCCGCGCCGCGGTTGCCGAACTGCGCGCCGGCGACGTGCTGTTGATAGCCGGCAAGGGCCATGAAACCGGCCAAATCATCGGCGACCGGGTGGTGCCGTTCAGCGATCATGAGGCGGTCGCCGCGGCGCTCAAGGAGCTGGCGGCATGAGCGCGACGGCGCTGTGGACCGTTGAGGCGATGGCGGCGGCGATGGGCGCCGAGCGCCAGGGCGCGCTGCCGCAATCGGTCGCCGGCATTTCGATCGACAGCCGCACCATCGCGCCGGGCGAGGCGTTCTTCGCCATTGCCGGCGACCATCGCGACGGCCACGAGTTCGTGCCGCAGGCACTTAAGGCGAGTGCCGCGCTCGCCGTCGTCGCCGCGGCGCACCGCGGCGCGCTGCCGGACGACGCGCCCCTTCTGGTCGTGCCCGACGTGCTCGCCGCGCTGCGCGCTCTCGCCGCCGCGGCGCGCGTGCGCACCCAGGCCAAGGTGATCGGCGTCACCGGCTCGGTCGGCAAGACCGGGACCAAAGAGGCGCTGCGGCTCGCGCTCGGCAAGGACGGCGAGACCTACGCCTCGGCCGCCTCCTACAACAATCACTGGGGCGTGCCGCTGTCGCTCGCGCGCTGCCCGGCAAGCGCGCATTACGCGGTGCTGGAAATGGGCATGAACCATGCCGGCGAGATCGCGCCGCTGTCGCGGCTCGCGCGCCCGCATGTCGCCATCATCACCACGATCGCGCCGGTGCATCTCGAATTCTTCGGCTCGCTCGCCAAGATCGCCGACGCCAAGGCGGAGATTTTTCTCGGCCTCGAGCCCGGCGGCGCCGCCGTTCTCGATCGCGACAACGCGCAATTCGCGCGGCTCAGGCGCCGCGCCAAGGAGGCCGGCGTCGCCCGGCTCGTCTCCTTCGGCGAGCACGCGAAGGCCGATGCCCGCCTCGTCAAATACGTGTTGCATGCCGATTGCTCGACGGTCGAGGCGCACATCCTCGGCACCGATCTCACCTATAAGATCGGCGCGCCCGGCCGCCATTTGGTGCGCAATTCGCTCGCGGTGCTGGCGACGACGGTTCTCGTCAGCGCCGACCTTGCGCTCGCGGCGCTGGCGCTCTCGGAGTTCAAGGCCGGATCCGGCCGCGGCGCCTTGCTCGAGATCGACCTGCCCGGCGGGCCGGCCTTCGTGCTCGACGAAAGCTACAACGCCAATCCGGCGTCGGTCGAAGCGGCGCTGGCGCTGCTCGGGCAGGTCGCGACCGGCCGGCGCGGGCGGCGCATCGCCGTCCTCGGCGACATGCTCGAGCTCGGGCCGCGCGGCCGCGCGCTGCATCGCGGCCTCGCCGCGCCGATCGAGAAGAATGCCGTCGATCTCGTATTCTGCTGCGGCGAGCTGATGCGCGCACTGTGGCAGGCGCTTCCCGCCGGCCGCCGCGGCGGCTATGCAGAGGATTCCGCCGCGCTCGAAGCGCAAGTGCTCGCCGCGATCCGGCCCGGCGACGTCGTCATGGTCAAGGGCTCGCTCGGCTCGCGCATGGCGCCGATCGTCAAGGCGCTGCAACGGCTCGCGGTGCGCCACGACCGGCTCGAAACCGCGTCGGTACAAGGTTGAGGCGATGTTTTATTGGCTGGTCGAACTGTCGGACAAGCTCTCCGTCCTCAACGTGTTCCGCTACATCACGTTCCGGACCGGGGGCGCGGTCATCACCGCGCTGGTGTTCGTGTTTCTGTTCGGCCCCTTGATCATCGGCCGGCTGCGGCTCCTGCAGGGCAAAGGCCAGCCGATCCGCAGCGACGGCCCGCAATCGCATCTCATCGCCAAGGCCGGGACGCCGACCATGGGCGGCCTGATGATTCTGTCCGGCATGCTGGTGTCGACTTTGCTGTGGGCCAATCCGGCCAACCCTTACGTCTGGGTTGTGCTCGGCGTCACCTTGGGCTTCGGCCTGGTCGGCTTCTACGACGACTATCTGAAAGTCAAGAAGCAGACCCATTTCGGCTTCGGCGGCCGGATGCGGCTCGGCATCGAAATCGTCATCGCCGGGCTCGCCTGCATCGCGCTCGTTCAGCTCGGGCATCTGCCGTTCTCGACCTCGCTGGTTTTTCCGTTCTTCAAGGAGCTGGTGGTCAATCTGAGCTGGGCCTTCGTGCTGTTCGCCACCTTCATCATTGTCGGCGCCGGCAATGCGGTGAACCTGACCGACGGCCTCGACGGCCTCGCCATCGTTCCGGTGATGATCGCCGCGGCGAGTTTCGGCATGATCGCCTACCTCTCCGGCAACGCGGTGTTCGCCGACTATCTGCAGATCCACTATGTCGCCGGCACCGGCGAGCTTGCGGTGGTATGCGGCGCCGTGGTCGGCGCCGGGCTCGGCTTTCTCTGGTTCAACGCGC
>Ga0187781_10001063_pt1 | contig 20659 bp, 14 predicted proteins | sample 0715_SJ02_MP02_2_FD_132447 | JGI IMG/M metagenome (GOLD analysis project Ga0187781, IMG submission 132447) | Tropical peat soil microbial communities from peatlands in Department of Meta, Colombia - 0715_SJ02_MP02_20_MG | ecosystem: Environmental > Terrestrial > Soil > Wetlands > Peat | place... | reverse complement strand
TTCTCCAAGCCCTCGCTGGCGGAGAACCTGCGCCGCGCGCTCGATCTCGGCGTCGATGTCGTGGGCGGCATCCCGCATTTCGAGGCCACCGCCGAGCTCGGCCGCGACAGCATCCGCGCGCTGTGCGCGCTCGCCGCCGCGCGCGGCCTGCGCGTCGACATGCATTGCGACGAGACCGACGATCCGCTTTCGCGCCATGTGGAGACGCTGGCGCACGAGACGCGCCGGCTCGGCCTTGGCGGCCGCGTCGCCGGCTCGCATCTCTGCTCGCTCCATTCCATGGACAATTTCTACGCCGCGCGGCTCATCGGCCTGATGGCGGCGGCGGGGCTTGCCGCGGTCGCCAATCCGCTGGCCAACATGGTGCTGCAAGGCCGCTTCGATACCTATCCCAAGCGGCGCGGCATGACCCGCGTGCCGGAGCTGATGGCCGCCGGCTGTCCGGTGGCGCTGGGCCATGACAGCGTGCTCGATCCCTGGTATCCGCTGGGCCGCGCCGACATGCTGGAGGTGGCGCACATGGCGGTGCATGCCGGCCACATGACGAGCCAGTCCGGCATGCGCGCCTGCTTCGCCGCCGTGACCGAGGTGCCGGCGCGCATCCTGGGGCTCGAAGGCTACGGCATCGCCGTCGGCTGCCACGCCGATTGCGTCCTCTTGCAGGCGCGCGATCCCGTCGACGCGATCCGCCTGAAGCCGGCGCGGCTTGCCGTCATCCGCCGCGGCCGGGTGGTCGCGGAAGCGGCGCTGGCGGTGAGCCGGCTCAGCCTGCCGGGCCGGCCGGAGAGCATCGATCCCTCGGCTGCACGTTCGATCGAGGTTTAGGCACGCTCCCCCTTGAGGGCAGGGCTATCGCCTATGGATTCACCACGGCGAGCAGACAGCCCTATTAAACTGAACTTCCCCTGAAAAAGGGGATTGCATAGGCAAATTATCGAATCAGACGAATCACTTGAGCCGATTTTGACCGCGCCCTTACTGATTACAAGCCGCTACGGGCGAAAAGCGAATCCTTTCAACGACGTCGGCATTTGCGAGTCATGCCTACGGCCTCCACAACCGTACATGGGTATCATGCCGAATTGCAGGGTCATATGAGTCACTTACAGAACACACTCTGTCCTTCCCGTATCGGAAGTTCGGATTAAAGATGAACCACAGAGAAGACAATGAGGCGGTGAGAGAACCAAGCGCGTTGGCGCGCCTGCCTTCGCCGAAGCGAAGCTGCTTCGGCTTCGCGTAGGCAGGCGAAGCGCGCCAGTACTTCTTTCCTCACTGCCTCACCGTCTCTGCGGTGAATCCCTTCCTGCCGCGGGCATGGCGACAAATGCGATTGCTCTGCCTCTTGAAGGGGGGATTATCACCTTGACATAGCACCCTCTACCGGTGGGACCGGAGAGAATGCGGCTCGATGTCGATCCACATGCGCCGTGCGGCCTTCTCCTTGGTAAAGGCCCATTCGTGTTCGATGAGAGTCATGGCTTGCTCGGTTCGTTGCGCGCCAAGAATGCCATTGCATCCGATCCGGATAAGATTTAGACGGGCAAAGCGGGTGTTGCCTGGATTTGCGCCGTAACGCTTGGCAATTCGTTTCATGTCGTTGTCAAGTGCTACCAAGATCGCGTCATTCTTTAGCGCGGCAGCACAGACAACTTCGTCCGGGGTGCGATCCGGCAACACGTCCCGGTGAAGGATGACTCCGTGGCCGCGTTTGGCGAACACTGCCGCCACGGAATCCGGAACGCTTGCATCCAGCAAAACCAGAAATGGATCTGGGGCCGTCAAGCCGCTGCGTCATAATTAATTGCGGCTTGGATGTCCTCTTCTGTGAGAGTCGGATATTCTAGTTTGATCTGATCGACCGAATATCCTTGCGCCGCGAACGCTTTGATGTTTTGGACGGGGATACGCGTTCCGGCAATGACAAGCTGGTTATCAGCGACGTCTCGCCTCTTCTCGAATTTACCGATCGTCTCTGGCTTGCGTCGATTGAGCAATCTAATTGCTTCTCGCATGTTGGCCGACGCCACCAGCAGCGGGATTTGGAGCACGCCTTGCCCGGATACGACTTCCTCCAGTGTGTCGGTTTCCGGATTCACAAACACGACGCGCTTGTTGTGAACGTAGAGCGTAGTTTCTCCCCAAAGCTTTTCGCCGAGTGACAACAGCCTTTCCTTCACTTCGCGAAGATGCCCTAAAGGCACCTTCACCTCGTTTCGGAGCCCGTTTAGAACCTTGAGCGCAACGAGATCGCGAAAGGAATAAAGACGGCTGTACGGCTTTGAGCGATCTTCATACCCGAAGCTGGGAGAGAAGAAGCCGTCCGAATCCCAATAGCGAAGTTGACGAACACTCACGCCGGTCAGACGCGAGGTAATCTCTTCGCTGAACATCGCTATCGGCTTGCGCTCGTCCATATAGTCCAGTATCCTCTTTGGCCTTCAAAAATCAATTAAATTATTGTTTTCTAAGGCAGAATCATGGCGGCGGCTAAGGCATTGAAAGCCAAGAAATCTTCGGCGCCCGGACAATTCTCGCCCAAGGCAGCATGGGAGAGATTCGAGCGCGCCGTCGATTACGCGATCAAAACGCCACCTCGACACCGCGTCGCGAAGAAACAACGTCCCGCCGGCAAAGGTCGTGTCCGCAAGGGCAAGAGCGGACACTAGCCGAAATCAAACTCTGGCTGGCGCGGATCGGGCAAATCCTCCCGTTCGCGCAGGGGGCGTGGCCGCCGCCTGCGCGCCGGTAAGCGGCGGCTCCGGCGCGATGCGGTCATGCGTCATCTTCGGCGCGATGCGTCCGCGCGCGCCGCGCTCGAGGCGGATCAGTCCATGGCCCGCCATCGTCTTGAGCGTCCGCGACAGGTTGGATTTCTTGCGGCCGGCAAGCCGTGACGGCGCTGTTTGCGCTCGCCCCTCAATACGGAAACGGCCACCGCCGCAGCTTCTCCTTGCCGACCTGCCAGAGCCGCGCGAGGCCGTGCGGCTCGGCGATCAGGAAGACGATGATCAGCGCGCCGAAGATCATCGATTGCAGGTCGGCCACGGCGTTGACCGGGATCTCGAGGCCCAGGAGGCGCGGCGCGTTGTCGAGGAAGATCGGCAGCAGCACGATGAAGGCCGCGCCCAGGAACGAGCCCAGGATGCTGCCGAGCCCGCCGATGATGATCATGAACAGGATCTGGAACGACCGGTCGATGTCGAAGGCCAGGGGCTCGACCCCGCCGGTGTAGATGAAGGCCCACATCGCGCCGGCGATGCCGCAATAGAAGGAGCTCACGGCAAAGGCCAAGAGCTTGGTCTTGAGCGGGTGGATGCCGATGATCTCGGCGGCGATGTCCATGTCGCGGATCGCCATCCAGGAGCGGCCGATCCGCCCGCGCACCAGGTTCTTGGCGACGAGCGCCAGCACCGCCGCGAAGGTGAGCACGAAGAGGTATTTGTCGACCGGGCTCGCCTCGGCGCCGGTGACGTAGAAATGCCCGAGCACGGCGCGCTGCGGCGCGCTGATGACGCCGGACGAGCTGTAATTGGTGAACCACGGGAATTTGTTGAACATCCAGATCAGGAAGAATTGCGCGGCGAGTGTCGCCACCGCGAGATAGAAGCCCTTGATCCGGAGGCTCGGGAAGCCGAAGACCAGCCCCACCAGCGCGGTGATGAGCCCGGCGAGGACGAAGACCGCGACGATGTTGAGCTCGGGAAAGCCGGTGGCGAGCTTGTAAGTGGCGAAGGCGCCCACCGCCATGAAGCCGCCGGTGCCGAGCGAGACCTGGCCGGCATAGCCCGTCAGCAGGTTGAGCCCCAGCGCCGCCAGCGCATAGACCAGGAACGGCACCATGATGCTCAGCAGCCAGTACTCGCTGGCGAAGAGCGGCACGCCGACATAGGCGAGAACGAGGCCGGCGAGGAGCAGGAAGCGGTCCTGGCGGATCGGGAACACCGCCTGGTCGGCGGCATAGCTCGTCTTGAACTGCCCGGCCTCGCGGTAGATCATCTCAGACCCTCTCGATGATGCGCTCGCCGAACAGGCCCTGCGGCCGGAACAGCAGGAAGACCAGCGCCAGCCCGTAGGCGAACCAGTCCTCGATGGCGCCGCCGGTGGCCGGGCCCCAGAACACTTCCGCCACCTTCTCGCCGGCGCCGACGATGAGCCCGCCGAGGATGGCGCCGGGCACCGAGGTGAAGCCGCCCAGGATCAGCACCGGCAGCGCTTTCAGCGCCACCAGCGCGATCGAGAACTGCACGCCGAGGCTGCTGCCCCAGATGATGCCGGCGACCAGCCCGACGACGCCCGCCACCGCCCAGACGATGACCCAGATGGTCTTCAAGGGAATGCCGACCGAGAGCGCCGCTTGGTGGTCGTCGCCCACCGCGCGCAGCGCGCGGCCCACCGCCGTCTTCTGGAAGAACACGGCGAGCACCGTCACCAGGCTGCCGCAGACCGCGGCGGCGATGAGGTCGAATTCGTTGACCAGCACGCCGCCGATGATCAGCGGCTGGTTCGGGATGCCGATGTCGAGCGGGTGCACGTCGCCGCCCCAGACGAGCTGGCCGAAGCCCTCGAGGAAGAAGGCGAGGCCGATGGTGGCCATGAACAGGATGATCTGCTCCTGGTTCACCAGCGGCCGCAGCACCGCCCGCTCGATGGCGAACGCCATCGCCGTCATCGCCAGCGCCGCGATCAGGAACGCCGCCCAGACCGGCGCGCCCTTCTCCAGGAGGCCCACGAAGGTGAGCGCGGCGAACAGCACCATGGTGCCTTGCGCGAAATTGAACACGCCCGAGGCCTTGTAGATCAGCACGAAGCCGAGCGCGACCAGCGAGTACATGACGCCGGTGAGCAGCCCGCCGATGATCACCTCGAGCAGGAACCGGGGATTGTCCCACATGCTGGCAAAGGGCGCGACGAACACGGCCTGAAGGAAATCCATGGCGCTACTCCTCGACCCCCACCTCACCCTCCCAGCGCTGCGCGCTGGGTCCCTCCCTCTCCGCCCCGGGGGGCGGAGAGGGTCGGGGTGAGGTGGGGCGAGCCTCCGAATTGCGACCGTCCGCCCTATTCCTCATGCGGCACTCCGAGATAGGCGTCGATGACGTCCTGGTTGCGGCGCACCGCGTCGGGCGGGCCGTCGGCGATCTTGCGGCCGTGATCGAGCACGACGACGCGGTCGGAGAGATCCATGACCACGCCCATGTCGTGCTCGATGAGGGCGATGGTGGTGCCGAACTCGTCGTTGACGTCGAGGATGAAGCGCGACATGTCCTCCTTCTCCTCGACGTTCATGCCCGCCATCGGCTCGTCGAGCAGCAGCAGGTCCGGCTCCATGGCGAGCGCGCGGCCGAGCTCGACGCGCTTCTGCAGCCCGTAGGGGAGCTGGCCCACCGGCACCTTGCGGATCGCCTGGATCTGGAGGAAGTCGATGATGCGCTCGACGAAGAGGCGGTGCTCGAGCTCCTCGGTGAGCGCCGGGCCCCAATGCAGCGCCTGCCACAGGAAGTTGCGCCGCATGCGCAGCAGCCGGCCGGTCATGACGTTGTCGAGCGTGGTCATGCCGCGGAAGAGGGCCACGTTCTGGAAGGTGCGGGCGATGCCGGTCGCGGCCGCCTGATGCGGCCGGAGGCGCTGGCGCGTCCGGCCCTTGAAGGTGATGGTGCCGCGTTGCGGCGAATAGACGCCGTTGATCACGTTGAGCATCGAGGTCTTGCCGGCGCCGTTGGGACCGATGATGGCGAGGATCTCGCGCTCGCGGATCTCGAGGCTGACATTGGCGAGCGCGCGCACGCCGCCGAAGGCGAGGCTGATGTTCTCGGCCTTGAGCAGCGGCGGCCCGATGGGCTTTTCCGCCCGCGCGCTCACCGCCGCCTCAGCCGGCCCGGCGCGGCGGGGCGGCGCCCGCCGTAATCTTGGCGTCGCGGATCTGAAGCTCGGCGCGGACCGTGCCCTTGCGGCCGTCCTCGAAGGTGACCTCGCTCTCGATCCGCGCCGTCCGGGCGTCGCCGTAGAGCGCCTCGACCAGGCTCCGATAGTGCTCGCCGATGTGGTGGCGGCGCACCTTGCGCGTGCGCGTCAGCTCGCCGTCGTCGGCGTCCAGCTCCTTGTGCAGGATGAGGAAGCGGCGGAGCTGCGAGCCCGCCAGGTGCGGCTCGGCGGCGAGGTCGCGGTTCACCGTCTCGACGCAGCTCTCGACGAGGTCATAGACCGCGTCGAGCCCGGCCAGCTCCAGATAGCTGCCATAGGTGATGCCGTTGCGCTCGGCCCAGTTGCCGACCGCCTGGGCGTCGATGTTGATGAAGCAGGCGGCGTAGGGGCGGCCGGCGCCGAACGCCACCGCTTCGCGGATGTAGGGGAAGAATTTGAGCTTGTTCTCGAGGAATTTCGGCGCGAAGAGCGTGCCGTCCTGGAGCTTTCCCACGTCCTTGGCGCGGTCGATGATGCGCAGGTGCCCGTCCTCGCCGAAGAAGCCGGCGTCGCCCGAATGCACCCAGCCGCCGGGCTCCTTGGCCGCGGCGGTCGCCTGCGGGTTCTTGTGATAGCCGATGAAGACGCCGGGGCTGCGATAGATGACCTCGTCGTTCTCGGCGATGCGGATCTCGACCCCCGCGAGCGGCGTTCCCGCCGTGTCCGGCTTCGCCTGGCCGTCGGGCTGGATGCACAGGATCGACGCCTCGGTCATGGCGTAGATCTGCTTGATGTTGATGCCGAGCGAGCGATAGAAGCTGAAGAGGTCGGGGCCGATCGCCTCGCCGGCGGTATAGGCGACGCGGATGCGCGAGAAGCCCAGCGCGTTCTTGAGCGGCGCGTAGATCAGCGCCGTCCCGACGGCGTAGCGCAGCCGGTCCCAGAGCGGCACCGGCGCCCCATCGAGGATGGCGCCGCCGACGCGGCGGGCCAGCGCCATGAAGTGGCGGAACATCCGTCGCTTGGCCCAGCCCGCGTCCTCCATGCGGATCATCACCTGCGTCAGGATGGTCTCGTAGATGCGCGGCGGCGCGAAGAAATAGGTGGGGCCGATCTCGCGCAGGTCGCTCATCGCCGTGGCGCCGGATTCCGGGCAGGAGACGCAGAAGCCGGCGCAATAGGATTGCGCATAGGAGAAGATGTGATCGCCCGCCCAGGCGATCGGCAGATAGGCCAGCACTTCCTCCCGCTCGCCGAGCGCTTCGCGCTCCGCGGCTTGGCGCGCCATGACGATGACGTTGTCGAAGCTCAGCACCACGCCCTTGGGCTCGCCGGTGGTGCCCGAGGTGTAGAGGATGACGGCGACGTCCGTGCCGCGTCCTTGCGCGATCTCGCGCGCGAGGAAATCGGGATCGCGGCGGGCGAAGTCGCGGCCCCGCTCTTGCACCGCCCCATAGGCGTGGAGAAAGGGATAGGCGTAATGGCGCAGGCCGCGGGCGTCGTCATAGAGGATCGCTTCGAGCTTGGGCAGGCGCTCGCGCACGGCGAGGAGCTTGTCGACCTGCTCCTGGTCCTCGGCGACGATGAAACGCACTTCGGCGTGGTTGAGCAGGAATTCCATCTCGGCGGCGACCGCGTCCTGGTAGAAGGGCACCGGCACGCCGCCGAGGCATTGCGCGGCGGCGAGCGCCCAATAGAGCCGCGGCCGGTTGTCGCCGACGATGCCGAGCCTGTCGCCGCGCCGGAAGCCCAGCGCCGCGAGGCCGTTGGCGAAGTCCTGCACCTCGCGCGCCGCCTCGGCCCAGCTCCAGCTTTGCCAGATGCCGAGATCCTTCTCGCGCATCGCCGGGCGCCGGCCGCGCCTTGCGGCGTTGTCGAGCAGCAGCTTGGGAATGGTGTCGAGCGCGGCGCGCAACTCTTCCCGCCCCGCCGGGCGCGCCTTCCGCTCGGTCTCCACCACCGCCATACCGGGTCTCTCCCAGACCGCCAAGCCGGCGCCGCCGCCCGCGCAACGTGGCGCTGCATTTTTGTCGCAGCTTCCACGTGCCGCGTTGCTTAGCTACGGCATCGGCCCGGCCCGGTCAAGCGGTCCTTGCCGACGAAGCGGCGTGGCCTGTCGGCGTGGCCTGGCCCCAAGGCCGGCCAAGTCTATGCTCATTCTTCAACACCTCTGGAGGTGAGCACGCGCCCGACCGCCTTGGTCGCCGCCGCGCTCTGGGGGGATGTTGCTGCCGGCTGCCGCCCAGGCACCGGACCAGACCCCGCCGGCGTCAAGCGAACGCGGGTGGCGGCGAGAACGATAAGTTTTAAAATTTGAGCATCCCAAAATTGTTCAGCGTCGGTCGCGTCGGATGCTGTCATAGAATGATTGCCCGGAGATGCCCAGAACACGGGTCATCGCTGCTTTAGCGGCCTCGCGTGTTGCATCCCGAAATTCAGAAAGAGCGAATATCCTAACTTGATAGCGGTAGTGTTCATACGCCTCAGTCCATTCGCGGATCGGGAATACTTGCGCGATGGGAACTCCTGAATCGACGTTACTCGAGCCGCTTACCATCGTGTCGACGTCTTCAAATTTGGGTGGCTTGGGCGCGTCTACCCAAACTCCTGCCTTTGCTATCGCTTCTGCTGCATCGGTGCCAAGTTCTGGGCAACGGTTTATGAGCTCCTCACCTATTGCCGCTTCCAACTCTGGGACTATTTTTTCTCGCGCTCTACGGTCGTTCAATTTCAGCAAAAAATCCCGAATGATTACGCCTGCGGCATGGGTTGCCGAGGGACCGCTGATCCCATAGACCTCTCTTGGCACGAGGCGGTTCACAAGCCTGTAGGAATAGTCCTGAATTATCGGATCGTCGTTGCTATCCGTCGCTATCTGGCGCAACGAGGCGTCAGTCATTCGGAGAAAGCGAATCATCCCGTCGCTATCTGACACTCCGCTCGCCCGCCAAGCCGAAAGGCGCCGCCGTAATAGCCGTTCTAGCAATCCTTCCGAAGCGCGAACCTTGCCATGGTGATAGATATAGCTGAAAAGCATCATCTTGCAGATTACAATTTGCTCAATCACGTTCATGGCGCGCCGAGATAGACGTAAACGATAGGTCTCGTAATAGGGAAATCTCGTCTGAGAACTGGCTGGTGATCGTGCCGGTATCCTGTCGAAGTGCGAGTAAAGTTTTTCAAGTTGGTCGTTGCCGTCTGCTAGTATCTCCGTTTTGACGCGAACATCGTAGAGATACCGGTCGATGTCATAGCTCAATGGCAGTCCAGCAGCCTTGGCGTCCCGCAACAGGTAGTCCAATTTGTCCGCATCGAATCCGGATGAAACTATGTCGCCGAGAAACTGCAAGAACGGATGCGTGGACCTTCCGACGATTATCAATGCAACATTTTTTAGGTCGATCGCCCCCTCGTAATCGTCGGACGCGGTGTCTCCGATTAGTTTTCCCTCCGCTCGTGTCAACAGTTCCCGAACTGCGGGCGTGAGAACCATGCAGAAGGATAGGACCTCGCCAGCTCCCTTCTGCTTACCGACAAAAGATGTCAGTTCTTTCGAAGCCTCAACGAGGGGGCCTAGCTCTTCGTAAACGCGTTCTGACGTGTGGCTGAACAAGCTGTGGCCAATGTCGTGCAGCAGCGCGGCTAGCCGCAATTCTTGTTTGAAACGAAGGATGGACTTGTCGGGCTCGACCCCGGGATTGACCGCTCGCGCGATATCGCGGATTTCGTCCCGCTGCTTATGTAACAACGCGTCGAAGACGCGTGAAGCTATATTTGCCGCTCCAAGACAATGTTCGAAGCGACTGTGGCGTGCAGACGGGTAAACGTGAAATGCGAGACCCGTCTGATGGACATCGCGCAGTCGCTGCATCAAGGGCGAGTCGATCAGCGTGAGTTCCCGCCATGAGAACCGTACCGTCCCCCAGAGGTTGTCGTGTATTACCTTTGAGCGCTTTGCTGGAAGAAGAGGATGCGTCGCAGCGGGACCGAATACGCTTGGATGCTCGCTTTCAAGGTAGGTGTTGAGCTGGTTGACTACATTCGCCAAGGCGGGATAGCCGGCAAATAAAGCTGCATCCACATCCATCACCGCCTCCGTTGATGAAAACGCGACGGCACCGCGAAGCACGGTCTGGCTTTGTAATGTGTCGAATGCGAGAAATCGACATAAGCGAGCGACTACACCGCCGTGACGGTAAACTCCCGACTTGCCAGTTCTGCCGCGCGCTCTACAAACGACTTCGAATTCGCCCCCATTTTATCGAAATCCTTTAGCCACCGTTCGGCGTCTGCGTCGTCTACGCTGACCAAGTTGAATCGTGGATTGTGGCCGGACACGTTTGCCGTGAAGTGCAATGCGTTTAGGAAGCTGGATAACTCTTCGCATGTTGGAAACGGGCCATCCCAATCAAAGACGAGATCATCCAGGAATTTGGGTCTGTCAGGTTTTGGTCCTTCCATTTTCAAAGTATAAAGGAGCAAATGCCAAGGCTTCTGATTCTTGAAAGGTAGCGGAACACGGTTTTTGTGAAGGGTCGCTGCTAATAGCTTGACCATTTCGCCAAGAGACATCCCCGCGCTCGCATCCAAGTTCATGTCTGACATGGGCAACCCCTCTTAAATCGGTCGTTGGCTTTCGGTGTGTACTAGTCGAACGTCTGCCGAGGTGGAGCTTCCATCCCAAATTTGTTTCTTGTTTGTTCGCAACACTATACAATATAGAGCGGCTAACAGGCGGGCGTCCACAAGATTTAGCTTGTCATGCTACCATGTGCTCTATGCGCAATATGCGGTCGCTCAGTGCGTCAACCGTTCGATTCGGCTGCCATCGGCGCCCGCGCGGTCAACCTACATCTCGCTGACCGTTGATCTCAAGCGATCGGTGACCTTGGCGTCAGCCAAAGCTGATATCAGCGTTCGTCAGGTTCATGCGGAATGCGCGGGGCCGAGCGACATTGCCTGACGACCCTCGGTTGATGCGACAGGTTGATGCGACAAGCCTTGCCATGGAGACCTGGAGGTTTAAGCTTGAGCATTTCGTTTACGGGAGATCGGCATGCGTCCGACCGCCGCCGTCGTCGCGTTCTGGCTCGCGGCGCTTCCCGCCGTCGCTCAGGCGGCGGATCGCAGCCCGCTGCCGGACGCGGCCGCGCCTTCCGCCGACGCCTCGAAGCTGCCGCTGGCCGCGATGCGCCATCAGCAGCCGCGCCGCGACGAGGTCGATCGCCTCGAGCAGCAGCGTCTCGGCTCCAAGGCGCAGGAGATCCGGCAGCAGCAGGGCCCCAAGGTCGACCGGCTCTACGAGGAAGTGATGCGCCGCAGCGCGCCCGGCGCTTCCGGACAATAGCGTGCGAAAGACATTGGACTATGACGTTGTCCGAGATCCCTCCCGCTCGCGCCGGCGCGTTCTCTTGATCTCGGGCGCGATAAGCTGTAGCAGCAGCCGCGGACCCGTCCCGCCCCGCCCTCCAGGAGACCGACCGTGCCCGTCACCGGCCATGATTCGCTGAAAGCCCGCCGCACGCTCACGCTCGACGGCAAGGACTACGATTATTTCAGTCTCGAGGCGGCGGCCAAGGCCGCGGGGCTGGGCGACCTTTCGGCCTTGCCCTTCTCGATGAAGGTGCTGCTGGAGAACCTGGTGCGGCTGGAGAACGGCCGCACCGTGACGCTCGACGACATCAAGGCGGTGGCGGAATGGCTGAAGGCGCGCCGCTCCGAGCGCGAGATCGCCTTCCGCCCGGCGCGCGTGCTGATGCAGGACTTCACCGGCGTTCCCGCCGTCGTCGATCTCGCCGCCATGCGCCAGGCGATGGCCAAGCTCGGCGGCGATCCTCGCCGCATCAACCCGCTCTCGCCGGTCGATCTCGTCATCGACCATTCGGTGATGGTCGACGCCTTCGCCTCGAAGGACGCCTTCGCCGAGAACGTCAAGCTCGAATTCGAGCGCAACGGCGAGCGCTACGCCTTCCTGAAATGGGGCCAGAGCGCCTTCGACAATTTCCGCGTCGTGCCGCCCGGCACCGGCATCTGCCATCAGGTCAATCTCGAATATCTCTCGCAGGTGGTCTGGACCACCGAGGAGGCCGGACGGACGGTGGCCTATCCCGACACGCTGGTCGGCACCGACAGCCACACCACCATGGTCAACGGGCTTGCCGTGCTCGGCTGGGGCGTCGGCGGCATCGAGGCCGAGGCGGCGATGCTGGGACAGCCGATCTCGATGGTGCTGCCGGAAGTGGTGGGCTTCCGCCTCGACGGCAAGCTCAAGGAGGGCGCCACCGCCACCGACCTCGTGCTGACGGTGACGCAGATGCTGCGCAAGAAGGGCGTCGTCGGCCGCTTCGTCGAGTTCTATGGGCCGGGCCTTGCGCATCTGGCGCTCGCCGACCGCGCCACCATCGGCAACATGGCGCCGGAATACGGCGCCACCTGCGGCTTCTTCCCGATCGACCAGGTGACGCTCGACTACCTCGCCTTCACCGGCCGCGATGCCCGGCGCGTCAAGCTGGCGGAAGCCTACGCCAAGGCGCAGGGGTTGTGGCGCGACGCCGCCACGCCCGATCCCGTCTTCACCGACACGCTGGCGCTCGATCTCGCCGCCGTCGAGCCCTCGCTCGCCGGCCCGCGCCGGCCGCAGGACCGCGTCGCGCTCTCGGGCGTGGCGAAATCCTTCGCCGCCGAGCTGCCCAAGCTCGCCGGCGCCGGCGACGCTGCGAAGCTCGACCGTTCCGTGCCCGTCGCCGGCGGCAATTACGCGCTCAGGGACGGCGCCGTGGTCATCGCCGCGATCACGAGCTGCACCAACACCTCGAACCCCAGCGTCATGCTCGCCGCCGGCCTCCTGGCGCGCAACGCCTTGCGGCGCGGGCTCAAGGTGAAGCCCTGGGTCAAGACTTCGCTCGCGCCGGGGAGCCAGGTGGTCTCCGACTACTACGCCGCCGCCGGGCTGCAACAGGATCTGGACGCTTTGGGCTTCAACCTCGTGGGCTATGGCTGCACCACCTGCATCGGCAATTCCGGGCCGTTGCCCGATCCCATCGCCGAGGCGGTGGACAAAGGCGATCTCGTGGTCGCCGCGGTGCTCTCCGGCAACCGCAATTTCGAAGGCCGCATCAGCCCGCAGGTGCGCGCCAATTATCTCGCCTCGCCGCCGCTGGTCGTCGCCTATGCGCTCGCCGGCAGCATGCATGTCGACCTCGCCGCCGAGCCGCTCGGCGAAGGCGGCGACGGCAAGCCGGTCTTCCTGCGCGACATCTGGCCCTCGAGCCGCGAGGTGCAGGACACCATCCGCAAATCGCTCACCCCCGACATGTTCCGCAAGCGCTACGGCAACGTCTTCCAGGGTCCGGCGGAATGGCAGAAGGTGGCGGTGGCGACCGGCCAGACCTTTGGCTGGGACATGGGCTCGACCTATATCGCCCATCCGCCCTATTTCGACGACATGCCGAAGGAGCCGGCGCCGCTTGCCGACATCGCCATGGCGCGCGAGCTGGCGGTCCTCGGCGACAGCATCACCACCGACCACATCTCGCCGGCGGGCTCGATCAAGAAGGACAGCCCGGCGGGTTCCTATCTCATGGGCTTCCAGGTGCGGCCGGCGGATTTCAACTCCTACGGCGCGCGGCGCGGCAATCACGAGGTGATGATGCGCGGCACCTTCGCCAACATCCGCATCCGCAACGAGATGGTGCCGGGGGTCGAGGGCGGCATGACCAGGCACCTGCCCGACGGCGCGGTGATGCCGATCTACGACGCCGCCATGCGCTATCAGAAGGAAGGCGTGCCGCTGGTCATCATCGCCGGCAAGGAATACGGCACCGGCTCCTCGCGCGACTGGGCGGCCAAGGGCACGCGGCTCTTGGGCGTGCGCGCGGTCATCGCCGAGAGCTTCGAGCGCATCCATCGCTCCAACCTGGTCGGCATGGGCGTGCTGCCCTTGCAGTTCAAGGACGGTGCCGACCGGAAGAGTCTCAAGCTCGACGGCAGCGAGCGCTTCGACATCCTGGGCGTCGCCTCCGGCTTGAAGCCGCGCGGCGATCTCGCCTGCCGCATCCACCGCGCCTCCGGCGCGATCGACGCCGTGTCCCTGCTCTGCCGCATCGACACGCTCGACGAGCTCGAATATTTCCGCCACGGCGGCATCCTGCAATACGTCCTGCGGCACATAATCAAGACCACTTAAATCCGTGCGGCGTAGCCTGTGTTTGCGCTGCATCGGCTCACTGCGTCCTTCGAGACGCGCCCTGTGGGCGCTCCTCAGGATGAGGAGGGAGTGAATCGGGCATCATCGATCGATGCTATTCTCATCGCTTCCTCATCCTGAGGAGCCCGCGAAGCGGGCGTCTCGAAGGACGCAATGAGCCAATGCAGCGGAAGCCGCTCCGCTTCCTCGAGCGACCTAGCTCGCACCGTGCGGCTCCCCCGCTTGCTGCGCAAGCGCTGACGCCGCCAGCGACGAGCGCTGGCGCGCTCGCGCTATTTCCAGCCTTTCATCGGCCATTGCAGCGCCGCCGCCGCCGCTTCCTCGGGCCAGACCGCGACGTAGTGCTTGCCCTGGAGCTGGATGAGATAGGTGGACGCCTCGATGTTCTGCCCGGTGGCGTCGAATTTGACGCCGCGATAGCCCATCATGAGCTGCGCCGGCTTGAGCTCGGTCTCGCGCAGCGCCTGCTGGATCTTGGCGGGATCGGTCGAGCCGGCGCGGTTGATGGCGTCGGCGAGCACGAAGAAGCCCTGCATGTCGCGGCCGCTGGTGTCGTCGAGGTCGCGGCCGGTCAGCGTCTTGTACATCTCGTTGATCGCATAGGTGGTGCTGCCGGGTTTGCCGATGTCCCAGGCGCTGCGGTTCATCGCGCCTTGCGCGATGTCGGCCACCGCCGGCAGGAAGGACGGGTCGGAGAATCCGCTGTCGTCGCCGATGATCATCGGTGGCAGCACGTCGAGGTCGCGCATCGTCTTGAGGTAGAGGATGGCGTCGGCGGTATAGCTGACGAAGATGACGACGTCGGGCGCGATGCCTTTCAACTGCAGCACCTGCGCCGCCACGTCGGTGGATTTGGCGCTGTAGGGAATGCGCGCCGCCACCTTGACGCCGTGCTCCTTGGCCGCGGCCTCGACCGCGTCGGCCACCGAGGTGCCGTAATCGGTGTTCTCGTTGACCACGGCGATGGAATTGACGGTTTTTCCCGCCTGCTTCACGTCGGCGAAGAAGCGCATATAGGTGGCGGCGTAGTCGGTGGCGATCGGCGTCACGCGGAACACCCATTTGAAGCCGCGCCCGGTGATGTTGGTCGCCGCGGATTCGCCGACCACGAAGGGAACGCCGTAGCGCTCCGCCACGGCGGTCGCGGTGAAGGTCACCGAGGATTGATAGGCGCCGAACAGCGCCGCCACCTTCTCCTGGGTGATGAGGCGCAGCGCCTGGCTCTGGCCGACCGAGGGGTCGCCCTGATGGTCGACGAAGACCAGCTCGATCTTGGCGCCGCCGAGGCCCGGCAGGCCCGCCGTCGCCGCCAGCGGCAGAGTCGCCATCTCGGGATGCGCGGTGTTGATGATGTCGGTGGCGACCTCGACCGCGGCCTTGGCCGCCTGGCCCGCGGCGGCGGCGTTGCCGGTGAGCGGCAGCAGCACGCCGATCCTGACGCTCTCCGCCGCCGGCGCCGGTCCGGCCGCGACCGCGGCGCATACCGCCGCGGCGAAAATGCGCGTTCTCCTCATGGCGTTTCCTCCGATTCCGCGGCTCGGCGCCGCCCACGCCCTATCCTAATGCCGCGGCATGGGCCGTTTCCACGGCGGCGGCGGGCCGCGCGCGGCGCCTCTCACCCGCTTGTGAAGGCATTCGGCTGGCGTCGCGGCGGCGCGCGCGCCATGATTATCGCATGCTCAGGGGCCGCAGGATGATCGCGCGGGCCGTCGCCCTCGTGTCGGCGGCGGCGCTGCTTTGGCCGGCGGCGCCCGCGCCGGCGGAGGAGGGGCAGCCGCGCGTCGTGGTCGAGCTCTTCACCTCTGAGGGCTGCTCCTCCTGTCCGCCGGCCGACACCTATCTCGGCGAGCTGGCGCAGCGGCCGGAGGTGCTGGCGCTCGCCTTCCATGTCGATTACTGGAACTACATCGGCTGGACCGATCCCTATGCCAGCAAGCTCGCCACCGAGCGCCAGCACGACTACGCGCGCCATCTCAATCTGCGCTACGTCTACACGCCGCAGATGGTGGTGAACGGCGCCGCCGAGGGCGTCGGCTCCGAGCGTCCCGTCATCGCGCCGCTGATCAAGGCGGCCGAGAGCGAACAGGCGCTGCGCCAAGGGGTCAGCATCCAGCGCAACGCCGACGGCACGCTCGCCGTCCATGTCGATGCCGGCGCCGGCGCCGAGCCCGCCACGCTCTGGCTCGTGGGGTTCGACCGCGAGCACGCGACGCCGGTGCTGCGCGGCGAGAACGGGGGCCGCACGCTGAAGGAGTATCAGGTGGTGCGCAGCTTCTCCTCGATCGGCACGTGGCGCGGCCCGGCGCTCGACCTGACCGTGGCCGCCGCTCAATCGCCCGCCGGCGACGGCGGCGTCGCCGTGCTGCTGCAACAGGACGGCACCGGCCGCATCATCGGCGCCGCCCTGCTGAAGCCGCCGACTTCTTAGTGCGGTTTTCTTCGCGTCGAATCAGCGAGGTTGGCGGAAGAAAATCCCCTCTCCCCTTGAGGGCAGGGCAATCGCAGGTGAAGACAACCACGCCTGGACCGGCAAGCAAACAAAGGACCTCGTCCTGAGGAGGCCGCGAAGCGGGCGTCTCGAAGGACGAGCAGGGCCGCGCCTCACCGCCCGCCGATTCGCATTCGGCCGGCTCATCTCGGCCGCGCCAGCGAATTTCGGCTCCGCCGACTGCGTCCGCGCTCGTCCTTCGAGATGCCCGCTTCGCGGTCTCCTCAGGACGAGGTTCTTTATTCGTGTCACGTGTTGGACCCCCGTGCGATAGCCCCGCCCCAGTGGGGCGGAGAGAGGGACCCAGCGCGCAGCGCTGGGAGGGTGAGGCCGGCGTCGATGGCGGAAAGATCGTGCGACGGGAATACGCCTCGCCTTCCCCGCTACGCGCAGAGAGGAAAATCGGTTCACTGACAATGCCGACCGAACGCGGACCGCAGTAACAAGCAACCGCGCCGACTCAAGCCGTCAACCTTCGCGCCTGCGCCATCTGAGCCGCAGTCTCGAGAAGAAGCGCGCAAGCTTGCCCTGAGTGCTCGCTTTTGGTGGCGGTGGCTGATCGGCGTCCTTATGGGTGGCAAGCATTCGCTCGAGAGCGTTCAAGCTGCGCTCCAGCGCGGCGCCGTATTTCTTGGGGTTCGCCTTGGCGAGGCGGCGTCGGATGTCGACGGCCTCGCCTATGGCGTCGAGAGCCTGCGCGTTCTCGCCCGCCTCGCTGAGGCGGTTGGAGAGGTTGTTGAGGCTCGATGCCAAGTCCGGCTCGAAGCGGGCGGGGTTCGCCTTGGCGAGGCGGCGATAGATGCCGGCGGCCTTGCGGATGGCGTCGAGAGCCTGCGCGATCTCACCCGCCTTGTGGAGGCGGTTGGAGAGGTTGTTGAGGTTCAATGCCAAGTCCGGCTCGAAGCGGGCGGGGTTCTTCTTGGCGAGGCGGCGGCGGATGTCGACGGCCTTGCCTATGGCGTCGAGAGCCTGCGCGTCCTCGCCCGCCTTGCTGAGGCGGTTGGAGAGGTTATTGAGGCTCGATGCCAAGTCCGGCTCGAAGCGGACGGGGTTCTCTTCGGCGAGGCGGCGATAGATGTCGACGGCCTCGCTTATGGCGCCGAGAGCCTGCGCGTCCTCGCCCGCCTCGCTGAGGCAGCCGGAGAGATTGTTGAGGCTCATTGCCAAGTCCGGCTCGAAGCGGGCGGGGTTCTCCTTGGCGAGGCGGCGATGGATGTCGACGGCCTCGCGGATGGCGTCGAGAGCCTGCGCGTTCTCGCCCGCCTCGTAGAGGTGATTACTAAGGTTCGTTAGAACTAATGATCGCTCGGAGTCACTCGCTGCGCCATCGAGCAATCTAAAGCTGATCGCGATGGCGAGGGGTAACAAGCCACGCGGAACGCTTTGCTCGCTCACGAATCGGAAAATCGTGGCCCGCTGGGCATCGGCTTCGACCATAGCGGCCAGCCATTGCGACAGCCGGCGCTCAGTGACCCCATGCACAATACCGGTGTCGTAAACGAGTCTCCCCAACCGGTCGATCGACTCGGCACCTGTTTCCTCGACCGCCGCCCACAGCCATTCCGATGCCTGATCGGGCCGCTCCGCGAGCACCTGAAACAACAGGGCCGCCGCGAGAATGTCGGGCGTCGGCGCCGGGATAGAATCACCGTTCCACCACGGCAGGCGGCGTAGGATGTCGATGACGGTTTCCGGCGCCGGCAAGCCCAGCTCCAGGCGCGGTGCCGCCAAGCGCTTGATCGCTGTCGCATCAAGTCCTCCGCGCACCGCAGCGAGACCGACAAGCCGCGCCGCGCCGCTCTCGCCGAGCCCGGCGGCGCCGCCGGCGTTGTCCAAGCGCTGTTTTTCGCGCTGCGCGAGCGCCTGGACGACCTTTCCGCCGTCATAGCCAAGGGCTGCCGACGGCTCCAGCATGGCATGGACGGCAGCCGCGGTGACGAACAGCGGCAGGCTGTGCAGCGGCGGGTCGCGTTCGATCCATTGCCGGATTGCGTGATCGGATACGGACGCCGCCGGACGTTTGAAATGTGCGACGAGCTTGTCGCTGACCGCACGGTAGAGAGCGACGGCATCGTCGCGGCTCAAGCGGGAAATGTCGACAACCTGCTGATCGAGAATCGTTCTGGCGTTTGCCGCGTCGATCTCACGCTGCCACCGCTCGACGGGCTGACGGCTCAACATGAGGACGCGCACGGGCGCAGGGGACGATTCAATCGCCGCGAGGTCTCGCAATAGCTCGACGAGCTTGATCCGCTGCTCCTCCGGATAATCGACGAGCAGCAGCACGCCGCTTTTTCGGATCGGAATCACCGCCGCCTGATCGAGTCGGGCGAATCCCGCCGTCCATCCCTCGTTCCGCAGCTCCTGCGCGATCTCGGCCGCCAGCCGGCTTTTCCCGGCACCTCCCGCGCCAGTCAGGAAGCGCAACCTCGGACCGCCCGGACGCCGCGCCCAATCGAGCAATGTCTTGCGCTCGCTGTCGCGTCCGAAAAGCCGGTTCGTAAGGCGGACGCGCCACGACAGCAGGGTGAAAACCTCTTCGGGATCGTCGGGAAGCGAATGCCAGTTGAGTACTGGCTCGGCCGGCGCTTGGCTGCCGCTGTTGAAATTCTGGATCAGCGTCCCGTAAATGTCGCCGAGCGCCATGTTGCCCGCGACATCGCGGGCATCGATCTTCCGCCGCGGAAGGAGTCCAAGCACCGCGTCACCGCGAAAACATGTCGGGATGGTCGAGATAGATGCCGAAGAGCGCGACCGCTACGCCGATGATGCCGATCACCCAGGAAATGGGATCAGACGACGACGGGCGCGAACCGGCGTGTGTAACGCTCGTGGTCATGGTCGTCGTGCCGGTCGCATCGCCGCGGATATAGTTGCCGATGAAGCTCCGCGTCCTCGATTTGCGCCAGGCGAGGACGATCAGAATGATGCCGGCGACAATCAGCGCGATTCCCTGGATGCTCACGGCCGTCCCCCGCCTTTAGGCGACGATCCACCAACGATTGCATATCCATTCCCTGGATACAATCTGGTAACCGGAACCCGGACATACCGGGAAAGCCCACGAGATCGTCAACCCCACCTCACCCTGACCCTCTCCGCCCCAATGGGGCGGAGAGGGGGGGACCCGTTGCGAAGCAACGGGAGGGTGAGGTGGGGCGGCTCGATTGGAGAGCCAGCATGAGCTGCCAACCGCGCGGGCTTTCGCGGTTGCATCCTTCGACGAGCTCAGGAGCAACCGCTGGCGCCTGCCGGCGACAACGCCTGCGGCGTTGCGCTACGCCGCCAACCCCTTTTCCAGCACGTTCGCCAGCCGGCGCGCGAAGGCGCCGGGGTCGGGGAGCTGCTCGCCTTCGAGGATGCGCGCCTGGTCGAGCAGCAGCCAGGCGAAATCGCCAAGCTCGTCGGCCGCACCCTCCTTGTCGACAAGGCGCGCCAGCCGCGCGATCAGCGGATGGCGCGGGTTGAGCTCGAGGATGCGCTTGGCGGTGGCGGCGAGCTGGCGGTGCTGCTTCAGGAGCCGCTCCAGATGCATGTCGAGATCGCCCTCGTCGGCAACGAGGCAGACGGCGCTGTCGGTGAGCCGGTCGGAGCTGCGCACGTCCTTCACCGCATCGCCCAGCGACAGCTTGAAGAGGGCGATGAGGCTCGCCACGGCGCTGTCGGTAGCGGCGTCGGGCTTCTTCTCTTCCGTCGTCTCCGCGCCGGCGATCTTGGCGAGGTCGGCGGCGCCGCGCGTCACCGATTTCAGCGGATGCGTCTCATAAACGCCGACCGCCGGCATCCAGAACTCGTCGATGGGATCGGTGAGCAGCAGCACCTCGACGCCCTTGGCGCGATAGCCTTCGAGCTGCGGGCTCTTGCGCAAGAGGTCGAGAGTGTCGCCGGTGATGGTGTAGATCGCTTCCTGCCCCGGCTTCATCCGGCCGGCATACTCTTCGAGCGAGACGAGGCCGTCGCCCGCCGTGCTGCGGAAGCGCATGAGCGGCAGCAACTGGTCGCGATGCTCGTGATCCTCGTAAAGCCCTTCCTTCATCACCGCGCCGAAAGTCTCCCAGAAC
>Ga0187781_10001062_pt1 | contig 20668 bp, 15 predicted proteins | sample 0715_SJ02_MP02_2_FD_132447 | JGI IMG/M metagenome (GOLD analysis project Ga0187781, IMG submission 132447) | Tropical peat soil microbial communities from peatlands in Department of Meta, Colombia - 0715_SJ02_MP02_20_MG | ecosystem: Environmental > Terrestrial > Soil > Wetlands > Peat | place... | reverse complement strand
TGTCGGATCTGAATCCGGCGAAGCTCCACATGACCGTTCCGACGGACTTCCGACGCAACAGTGATGTTCCCGGCATCCTCGTCCTTCATTATTCCGACCTGCCCGAGAGCGACGTACAAACCGCGCAGGGCTTCAAATTCACTCGCCCACTGCGAACGATTCTCGACCTGATCGAGACCGGCACGGTCGAGCGGAGCTTCGTCCGCCAAGCGCTCAGACAAGCTGTCGACCGTGGTCTGATTACTCGCCAGCAGATTCGCAGCCGGCAAATGCGTGGACCTGCACGCAAAATGGTTGAGGAAGCGCTGCGACGGGCTGCATAATGCCGACACCCAGAACATATACGACGGCGGGAGCATTCCGAAGGGCTCTCGAAGAACGCCTGAAGAGAACATCTCGGACTGAGCAGGTCGATCTCAACCGTGTCCGGCGCCAAGTGTCATTCGACCGTTTGCTGGCGAGACTGTTTCAGGAAGAAGCAGCACCGTGGGCTTTGAAGGGAGGATACGCGCTGGAGCTACGCTTCAAGGCCGCTCGATCAACTGTGGACATCGACCTCGCATTGCAGCGAGTAGGGGCAGCCGCGTCGGAGGGTCGTGACACGAACCAGGTCGTACGGGAGATGCTGCAAAACGCGGCCAACGCCCCTCTCGGTGACTGGTTCGAGTACGTGATCGGCCCACCTGCCATGGATCTGACCGCGGCGCCGTACGGCGGTGCCCGCTATCGCGTCGAAGCTCGAATGGACGAACGGATCTTTGCCCGATTCCACCTGGACGCCGGCATTGGTGACGTGGTCATGCAGCCGCTTGAAACAATCGTCTGCCGGGACTGGCTTGGATTCGCTGGCATCGAAACACCACGTGTCCGAATGATCGCCCGCGAACAGCAGTTCGCCGAGAAGATTCACGCCTACACACTCCCGCGGAACGCCGCGAATAGCAGAGTGAAGGACTTGGTGGACCTTGCTCTCCTGATTGGATCAGGTGGACTGAATCAACCGAGGACTCGGGATGCTCTCCGGCTGACCTTTGAAAGAAGAGGGACACACGACTTGCCGGCGGGTCTGCCTCCGCCGTCGCCGGATTGGCAGGTCCCGTTTAAAGCCCTGGCGCGAGAATGCGGGCTCCCGACTGATGTCGCCGCAGTGTTTGGGGCGGTGCAGGAGTATCTCGAAGAGGTTCTGAGACGCAGCCCGAAGCGGTGAACGCGCTATGACGGAAAATGGTTCAGGGCCTCTTGCGTTCGCGTCGCCAGAGCAAGAAAACGCTCGTCTCCGGGAAGAGAATGCTCGCCTGCGCCGGTTACTGGCGGTTTACGGCATTCCGATTCACCAGCTTGCGCCCGCGAATCCAGCTCCAACCAGAACCGCTGAGATGGCGTCGCCGATGGACAAGGAGGAGCGTGCCAGAAGGCGGATCGTGCTATTTCGAAGCCTATTTCGCGGGAGGGAAGATGTCTACGCTCGGCGATGGGAGAATGCGGACGGCCGTTGCGGATACGTGCCGGCGGCGGTAAAGGACTGGAAGGCAATCAACCAAAGCCGACCGGAGGAGCGTAAGAAAGTCGAGCAGAAAACTCGAAAGTTCCTCCCAGTGACCGACACTGTCATTGAGAACCACCTCCTGGGCAGGGAAACTATTGGCGTATACCCCCTTCTGGCTGACGAAACGTGCTGGTTTCTCGCCGCGGACTTCGATAAGAAGACTTGGGAGTATGACTCCCAGGCTTTCCTTGAAACCTGCCAGGAGTTGAGCGTGCCAGCAGCCTTGGAGCGTTCTCGTTCCGGGAAGGGCGGCCACATTTGGATCTTCTTTGATCGTGCACTGCCAGCGATCACCGCACGCAAGCTGGGATGCGTGATCCTGACGCGGACTATGGAACGCAGGCCTCAGCTCGGTCTTGATTCCTACGATCGCTTTTTCCCCAACCAAGACACGATGCCAAAGGGAGGGCTCGGGAACCTGATTGCGCTTCCCTTGCAGTTTGTACCGCGCAAGTCGGGCAACAGTGTGTTCATTGACTCAGACTTCCGCCCGTATCCCGAACAATGGGAGTTCCTTTTAACGATTCAACGAATGTCGGCCAGCGCCGCCGAGGCGATTGTCGCTGAAGCTCAGCGCAACGGCGATCTGATCGGAGTCCGAATTAGCATCGCCGATGACGAGGGTGTCCAAGACCCATGGACCTTGCCACCTTCCCGTAAGCGGAGGGAGCGGCCGATCGAAGGACCGCTGCCGAGAACTGTTCAGATCGTTCGCGCGAATCTTGTGTACGTGGAAAAGAAGGATTTGCTGCCAGCCATGCTCAATCGGTTACTCCGGCTGGCGGCGTTTCAGAATCCAGAGTTTTACAAGGCTCAGGCGATGCGGCTCTCGACCTACGACAAGCCGCGTGTGATTTCATGTGGCCAGGAATTCGCCCAGCACATCGCTGTGCCTCGCGGGTGTCTGACAGAGACATTGGCTCTTCTCGAGGCGCATAAGGTCTCGCCCGAGGTTCGCGACGAACGGTATTCGGGCACCGCGATTGAACTGGAGTTCCAGGGTCAGCTTCGGCCCGCTCAGCTGGAAGCTGTCGAGAAGATCGCCGAGCACGACGAAGGCATCCTCTGCGCTCCGACAGCGTTCGGGAAGACTGCGGTCGCGGCCTGGCTGATCACGAAACGCAAGGTCAACACGCTGGTGGTCGTTCACCGGCAGCAGCTGCTGGATCAGTGGCTGGAACGCCTTGGGATGTTCTTGGGTCTTCCAGCCAAATCGATTGGACATATCGGTGGCGGGAAAATGGAGCGGACGGGCTGCGTGGACGTGGCCGTCATTCAAAGCCTGTACCGACAAGATAGAGTGAAGGATTTCGTCGCTGAATACGGCCAAGTGATTGTCGATGAATGCCATCACATATCCGCTTTCACGTTCGAACAGGTCATGAGGCAGGTGAAGGCCAAGTACGTTGTCGGCCTGACCGCCACGCCGACGCGGAAGGACGGGCACCATCCTATCATTTACATGCAGTGCGGCCCCGTACGGTTCAGCATGAGCGCGCGGACGATGACCGAAACAACGCCCTTCGAGCACAAGGTGACTCCCCGCTACACGGAGTTCCGGATGGTGCCCGAACTCACCGACGTCACAATTCAGGACATCTACGCGGCGCTCATCGACGATGCCCCACGCAACGAGATGATTGCCAGCGACATCGTGCGGGCCATAGAATCGGGACGGTGTCCGCTGCTTTTGACCGGCCGGAGAGAGCATCTGCAGTATTTCGCAGCCAAACTTGCGGATGTGGCCAAGCACGTCTTCGTGTTGAAGGGCGGCATGGGAAAGAAACAGCGTCGGACGACGGCGGAGGCCCTGGCATCAGTTCCGGAAAACGAAACACGGGCGATTCTGGCGACGGGGAGCTATATCGGAGAAGGGTTTGACGACGCCCGCCTGGACACGCTATTTCTGGCCATGCCGATCTCCTGGAAGGGCACGTTGCAGCAGTATGTGGGCCGGTTGCATCGCCTCCACGACTGCAAACGATTCGTGCAGGTCTACGATTATGTGGACCACTGCGTTCCGATGCTGGCCAGGATGTACGAGCGCAGGCTGAGGGGGTATGACGCGATCGGCTACGTGATCGAGCAGGAGACGTCTCCCCCAATCCCCGCTGCGACGGCTCACTCGTAAACTTGCATTATTTCGTCCCTCAACTCGCGGCTTGTACCAATCCCGTATGTGTGCTACACTGCACCTATACTATGGCTCGGATGGAAACCCCGGATCAGGTCAAGCTCTGGTTTCAAAGAGCGATTCAGCATCTTTGGCCTGTGGCCATTGGATCGTTGTCCTTGCGGAGGAGCCCCTGCATCCGAAAGGGCTGCCGGTTTTGTAAATCCGGCCAAGGTCACTCCAGCTACGCACTGTATGGTTGCAAGGGAGGCCGCCGGTTCTCCATATACGTGCCGGACGAGCTGGCCGAGAATTTGGAACAGGCCATCCGCAACGGCCGCGATCTCCAGCGACTCATAACTGAAGCCGGCAGAAGGTACACGTTGGCGCTGAAGAATGAGCGCAAATCTGCGAAACGGAAGGTAACCGGAGGTGTGGCTGATGTCCGGGCCCGGGGGGTGGCGCGTGCTCTGCGAGGCTGACTTCTTGAGTTGGTGTAAGCGGCTCTCGTTGACGGTCCCCGCGCAGGCAGCCATAACTGAGGTGCGGTCTCGTAATCCCATTCGTCGTGTTGGAGGCGGTCGAGACAACGTTTCCGGCCGGTATCCCAGCCGCAAGATGGGGTTCGCCGTCCAGTTTGAGAGTCATCGCGTCGAATTGCCATTCGTCTACGAGATGGAGCACGACCCCGGGGTGCTGGAATATTACGACCAGCCGCCATCTATTCCGCTCGCCTATCACGCGGCAAACGGCAGACGTCTCTCGGTCGTGCACACTCCGGACTATTTTGTGCTGCGCCAAGACTCTGCGGGATGGGTGGAGTGCAAGACTGAGGAGGAGCTTGAAAGGCTGACCGTAAAGGCGCCAAACCGATACGTCCGTGATGGCAGGGGCGCATGGCGTTGCCCTCCGGGCGAAGCGCACGCTTCGCCGCTGGGCCTCGGGTACCGTGTGTGGTCGTCAGCTGAGATCAATTGGACTTTCCAACGAAACCTTCTGTTCCTGGAGGACTACCTGAGATGTGATCCTGCAAGTGTAGCAGGATTTGTCGCGCCGGCCATCAAGGCTGCGATCGAAGCCAAGCCGGGAATCCTTCTGCACGAACTGTTGGAAGGGGCTGGGGTCAAGCAACGCGACGAGATCTATCTCCTGATCGCAACGGGCGGCGTTTACGTCGACCTCAGCGCTGCTCCGCTGGTCGAGCCAGAGAAGGTCCGCGTGTTTATCGATGCAGACACCGCTGGCGCATACCGACGGGCTTGGCGCGAGCTGGAGGCGAATGGGGCCATCTACGGTCGAGCGGACAGCCAATCTTGCCAGACGCCGGATGCGCGCTGCGAAGCATTCCGGCTCCTGGCGGGGGCCAGCGAGGGGGACCTAATCGCCGCAAACCGTCGCTTCGACGTTGTGCAACGCCACTTGGCCGGGGAGAAAACACCGAATTCGATTCCGGCCAGGACGCTTCGGTTTTGGCTAGCGCAGTATCGGCTCGCAAAGGAGACGCACGGGAACGGGTACGTAGGCCTGCTGCCGAAGATCGGCGCACGAGGAAATCGAACTAACCGCTTACCTGAGGCGTCACGCAAGCTGCTCACGCAGTTCGTTGACAGCGATTACGAGAATCTCAGGCAAAAGACAAAAATCGCGTCCTGGGCGGCGCTGAAGCGAACTTGCAACGACCGCGGCCTCGTTGCGCCGAGCTACGTAACCTTCTGCGCCGCCGTGCGCGGGCGTCCGACCTTCGACCAAACACTCAAGCGGAAGGGCCGGCGGGCCGCCTATACCCACGCACCCTCCTATTTCGCCTTGGAGCCGACAACACCGCGCCACGGGGACCGCCCCTTCGAAATCGGCCACATTGATCACACGGAGTTGGATGTTGAAATCGTCTGCTCGCACACAGGCCGTCCACTCGGGCGGCCATGGATGACAATCCTCACCGATGCCTTCTCGAGGCGCTGTCTTGCCCTTCATTTGACGTTCGATGCACCGAGTTACCGCTCTTGCATGATGATTCTGCGGGACTGTGTCCAACGCAATAGCCGGCTGCCTCAGGTCATTGTCATCGATGGTGGCCCTGAATTCCAGAGCACCTATTTTGAAGCGCTCCTGGCACGCTACGAGTGCACCAAGAAGACGCGCCCGCCGGCAAAGGCCCGTTTCGGATCTGTGTGTGAGCGGCTATTCGGCACTACGAACACCCAATTCGTCCACAACCTGCGCGGCAATACGCAGATCACGCGGAACGTCCGCCAAGTCACGAAGGGCAACGAACCTGTCGGGGAGGCGACCTGGACTCTGGCTTGTCTTTACGAGTACCTTTCGACATTCCTGTTTGAGATCCACGACACGATCCAGCACCCCGCTCTGGGGCAAAGCCCGCGAGAAGCTTATCTCGCCGGCGTCGAGCGCACGGGCGCCCGGCCAAGCAGAGCGATTGCGTACGATCAAGCGTTCTTGATGGCCGCCCTTCCAACAACTCCGCGGGGCACTGCGAAGGTGTCACCGGGGCGTGGCGTCATTGTCAATCATATTTACTACTGGGCGGAGGCATTTCGCGATCCCGCCATTGAGAATCGCGATGTTGCCATCCGTTACGACCCTTTTGACGTCGGCACGGCCTATGCCTTCGTGAAGCGCCGATGGGTGGAGTGTCACTCCGAGTACCACATGATTCTGCAAGACCGTTCGGAGAAGGAACTAATGTTGGCGTCGAAGGAGGTACGCCGACAACGCCAGCTGCATTCTCGGGAGCGGTTCACGCTGACAGCCCGGAAACTGGCGGATTTTCTTGAATCAGCCGAAGCGGAAGAGAAATGCCTCGTTCAGCGTTTGCGTGACCGGGAAAGTAAGTCCATCCACCGCCACGGTTCCCTGGCTGTTGCCGCAGCACCCTCGGATTCAGAGGGTTGTCTGGCATCTCAACCTGACGGCCCGCCACCGGCGCTATCTGCTCCCGGCAAACCGATGGCGACCACCGTTTATGGAGACTTCTGATGATAGAGAATCTGCCTCGGGGAACCGATTATACTGAGTCGCGGCTTGAGCGTTTCCGGTCCTTCACGGTTGCACACCCTCGGCTCGTGGAAGCCAAAGCGGCACTGATGCGTGCGATCTGGGGCGCCGAGCGGAATTCGCTCATTCTCGTGTACGGGCCGACCGGCGTCGGTAAGACAACATTGCGACTGAAAACTGAGCAGTTGATTGCCGCGGAGACCTTGAGTGAGCTCCGCGAGGACCGCGCCCGGATTCCCGTCGTCAGTGTGGAGGCCGTTGCTCCCGAGTCCGGGAGCTTCAATTGGCGGGACCACTTCAAACGGCTCCTTCACCAGCTTGACGAGCCACTGATCGACCATAAGCTGAGGCGCCGACCGGAGGGATCGCTGGCCACCCCAAGTAGGCGCTTTATGCCGACGTCGAAAGCGGTCAGCACGGAGTACCGATACGCTGTGGAACAGGCTATCCGCTATCGCAGGCCCGTCGCGGTCATGATCGATGAAGCCCAACATCTCGGCAAGATTCCTTCAGGACGCCGCCTTTTGGATCAACTCGACGTAGTCAAATCGATCGCCAACCAGACGGGAACCGCGCACGTGCTCTTTGGGACTTACGATCTGCTCGCGTTCCGGAATCTGAATGGCCAGCTCAGCAGGCGAAGCATCGATGTTCACCTGGCCCGTTATCGCGCCGAAGATTCTGAAGATCGCCAAACCTTTATCAATGTCGTCCGGTCGTTCGAGAAGGAGCTTCCGTTTGATGACCGACCGGACCTGGTGAGCAACTGGGAATTCCTCTACGAGCGGAGCCTTGGTTGTATTGGCATCTTGAAGGAATGGTTGGTGCGGGCGGCCACCGTGGCAGCTCGTGAGGGTGGCTGCCGGCTGACCAAACGCCATCTCGAAGGTCAAGCCCTATCGATCGCTCAATGCGAGCAGATGCACGTGGAGGCTGCTGATGGTGAACTCCAACTCCAAGAGACCAGCCAGGCGGTAGCGCGGTTTCGCGCAAGGCTGGGCCTGGGCAGCTCCGCAATGGAAAAGACAGATCCGCCGCACCGAGCTTTGGCCGTCAAATTCCGGCGACCCGGCCAACGGCTTCCGACGCGTGACGTTGTTGGGCAAATAGGTGCAAATACCGCCTCCCTTTGACTCTTGGTCGCTATCGCGGTCACCGCTGCCGCCGAGAAGCCAGCTTTATTCACTCGAGCCGATCGGTATAGGCACCGAATCGGTAGAGAGCCTGACGGGCTACACCGCTCGCCTTGCAGACGCGCACTCCGTGAGCGTGGGCGACCTTGCGGGCCGAGTGCTCTCCGAGCTAGCAGATTCGAAGGGCCCAGTCATCACGGCGGCGGCCAGAGCCTGGAGGGTCGGCGGGCATGGATTCCATGCGTGCGGCTACGCCGTCAATGGTGTTACCGACCGCGCCGAGAGATGGGTTTACGCCTTGGAAGCCGCGACGACCCGACCAGATCTGCGAAGCCTCACTCTCCTGTCATTCCGCGACAGCCTCCCAAGCCAGATGTTCCGCCGGCACCGGGCATGGTGCGCACTCTGCTACGACGACTGGCGGGCGAGTGGGCAGATCGTTTACGAGCCGCTTTACTGGGCAATCGAGGTGTCGTCACACTGCATTGTCCACGCCCGACCGCTCGATTGCGTTTGCCGCCACTGTGCGCGCAAGCTGAGCCCACTGGGTGTTTTCTCCAGGCCGGGACACTGCGAGCGCTGTGGCGATTGGTTGGGCATGCCCGCTGATGATGGTAATCGGCCGAGCGGAGAGTGCGCAACGTGGTCGTCCACGCAGTGGGCGGTTTGCTAGCGATGCTCCCTTGGGTCAATCCGTTCACTGTCCGGGACTCGTTTCGCCGGAGCCTGATTACCTACCTTGAGCAGATCACAGGCGGCAATGTTCTTGCTTTGGCACAGCATATACGGTGTCCACGCTGTATTCTGCAGAACTGGCTGGATGGCGCCACGGTTCCTCGGCTTGAGAACCTCCTGCGAACTTGTCGGTTCTTGAACATTCCCGCTTCGAGTCTATTCGATGCTGCCGGACCAGCCCCGGAGAACATCGCCGCCGCAAAGGAAGCGCTTGCTCGCGCCGGAGGTCGGGACGTATCCCCATCCCGGCATGCAAGCGAAATCCGTAAAGCTCTTCGGGAGGCTCTTGATGAAGCCGTGCCTCGTACCTTGTCAGAGGTGGCGCGAGGTCTCGGGTACACAACAACCGAGAGGCTCTATCAAGCCGACCGCACGCTCTGCCACAAGATTGCTGCCCGATATCGGCGGTCAGGCCGAAGCCACTGGTGGAGGAGGCCGGGAGCAGCCAGGATCTGCGACGCCGCCCGGCTCAGGCAGGTCTTGGAGCAGTCGCTCAACTCGAACATGCAGACTTCAGTTCATCAGCTTGCTGTGACACTTGGATACGCGAACGACGGATACGTCCACCGGAAGTATCCAGAACTTTGTCGGGAGATCAGCGAGAAGATCGCGCTTGCCAAGCAAACCCGGTCCGACTACGTCCGCAGTCTGTTGGAAAATGCGCTCGATGAGCATCCAGCACCAACTCTGAAGGATCTCAGCCGACGCCTCGGCTATTCGAATTCGGCAGTCCTGCGGGCGCATCAGCCGGACCTGTGCGATCGACTCCTGGCGCGGCACCGAACTCATATGTTGGAGCGCAGAGCGGCCTTGGAAAGAACGACAATGGAGGCGCTCGGGGAGACCGATGTACCGTCGGTCCGTGTTCTCTGCAAGCGCCTTGGCATTACGGTCTGGTTTATGAACAAATATTTTCCGGCTGTGCGAAAGATGGCGGCGAAGCGCCACCGCAACTGCGTCGCGGCCGAGACTGAACGGCGGCACGAAAGGCTGTGGCGCGACGTCCAACACATCGCGGTCGAACTTCGGAACCAGGGCTTGTACCCGTCAGCAACCCGGATCAATGAACATCTTCCACAAGGATCTTGTCGGGAATGGAAGGCCCTGGCGTTGGCAATCCGAGACGCGCACAAGGCTCTCCGCATTTCGAAGTAGAGAATTAGCCCACCCCAATTGAGCGTCAAGCAAGGCATAACGTTGCCAAACGGCAAAGTTATGCTTTAAGTCACACATTTCCCAGGTTGTCCTCGGTCCTTGCCCAATCTTGTGGATGCTCTTTTTCGGTAAATACCTCCAAGGCGCTCTGGCACTCCGAAACAGCTAGCCGAAGGGACTGGACCGCTTCGGGCCCGTCCTGGGTTTCGCCCAGGTCGGCTAGGGTGATTGCCTCCCGTAGCTTCAGACCCGCCCATTCCATAGGATAGAGGCTCCGGTCACTCACCGCCTCCGCCCTGCGGTACTCTTCAAGAGCACCAGCGTAGAGCCCTCCGTTGCTGTCGGCCTCCGCGCTCTGTTTAAAGTCGTCCACTACCTTGGCCCGATCCTCTTCCTCCTCCTTATGCTCCTCACCTAGTCGCGTCAAGTGCGCTTCTCCTGCCTCGGCAAACAATCTTGCCGCGTCGCCGAAATTCTGCTCGGCGAACGTCGCCAGGGCCTTTTCCTCCAGATCCGCAGTTGGTTTCCCCTCAACACTCTCCGCCCAAGCACTCACTCGTTTCCCCACCTCCGCCGGGTCGAGCCCGCGTTCTTTTCCCCAGCTCTCAAGGAAGTAGTCCAGATCAAACTGGGCGACTGATCCGGATCGAACCGCCAACATTGCCTGCTTCTGACCCTCGTCGTTGGCCTGTCTAATCAGCGCCTCGATAGCCTCGTCGCTAAGAAAGCGCCTCGACCCTTTCGGCAGGAGCCCAATGACCACCACGTCTTTCGAGGGATCGTTTGGAATGCGTACTCTACCATCTAGCGGCTGGAAGAAAAGAAGCCGCTCCCCGTTCACGACGGCGTCTATGGTGAGCTCCACCTGGTCGCCGGCGAGCAAGCTATCGGGCAAGGGCAGAAAGAACTCTCCGTTGCTATTGGTTACGCGTTCTTGTTGCTCGCTGATCGATAGTATCTTGACCCTAGCGGCCGGAACGGGAACCGCTGATGCGGTTTCCATATTCACAACACGGCCGTGCAGCTCCCGCGGGTTAGAGGTGGCCGCCTGGAGCAACGGCCAGCCACTTGCGACCAGTAGTGCGATAAACGCTCGTCTCAACTGCCCCCTCCGGACCTTCGCGTCCCCCTCGTCGGTAGAGTTTTTCGAAGTAAGAACGAACTACCGCTGCTTGCCGCTACCACCAGGTCGGTTGTGTAAGGGGCATATCCTTCCTTGCCGAAAATCAGATGACACCTAGTTTGCTCAGTGGCCTCAATTTGAAAAGTGAACACGCCTTTGGCGTCGGTGAGCGCCTGCTGGTCACAGTCTGGCGCCGTGACCTGGACGCCGGGTAATGGATTCTCACGCTCGTCTTGGACGAAGCCCCTAAACGTGACGAGATGCACACGAATCCGCTCGAGCGACAGTTCAACCGAGTTGCCGTCAACCTTCTTCTGCTGCCATTTCTCCTCGTAGCCGTCGACATGGGCGAGGATTTTGATGGTCGCGCCAATGAGTTTTGCGGGCACGCCCTTAAAGTCTGCGTCTCCATCTGGGCCGAACGCTCTGGTAGGTCGGTTGTTACCGAGCTCCACAGTTACGGTGCCCGAGGTGATAACGGGCACGCTTCCGTCCGCGCTATGCGCCCGTACCGTCAGGTCAAACGTGTCGGTCGGAGGGGGAACAACTTTGAATCCTCCCCAGAGCACCAGAACAAAAACGACTACTGGGCCTCCCAGCTCAAGCGCAACACCTGGTTGTTTGCCTTTGAGGCGGGCATAGCTCCGCATTGCCCCGAAAAGGGCCACAGCGCAAGCAATCGCGGAGGGGAAGAGTACAACGTAATAGACCTGGTTCCGGACACCGGGGGAAAGCTTTGGGACTTCAGATACGTAGTAGACCAAGAGCGCGATGCCGATAAGAAGCATGACTAAGGCCATCAGTGCGTACTCTCTGGCCGAGACCGACTGTTGAGCCTGCGGTTTCATCGGCACAACTCCTCGACGCGAGCTTAGGGTTCGTTGAGAACTGCAGCAAATATAGCACAGCCGGGTGACCTCCTGGCCTCGTGGCCCTCCCCTTGCCGCTTGCCACCCTTCGTACGCGTAGCCTAGAAGCAGGGCCTCGAATTGTTCTTGACAACCGCGCTGAGATGTGCTAATTTTCCTTCTGTCCAAAGGAGCGGGGGGCATGCCATGTCCGTGCGCGTACTCCCAGCTCCGCTGACCTCCGGCGCTACCGTTCAACCCCTGACCCAGACTCAACTTGGCTGCTCGCGATGCTCGCGCGATCTCGCGATTCCGCCCGGAGGATTCAGCCACGCGCCGAAACGTTGGCGCGCCCGTCGCCTGCCCGCCCAAGGCTGGACGCGGGAAAAGTGGCTGAATCAAGCAAAGAACCCACCATCTTCTTTAGAATCAATGAATCGTATAATATTTATACACCCTAAATTAGCCGAAAGTCGCCTGAATCAGCCATTTTGTTCGCTCTTTTGGTCTCCAAATTCTTCTTCCAGTCTGCCGGGCTGCCCTCGTGCCCCGTTTGTGGCACGGTCAGGAGACCGGCCACAACGAGCGCGGGCATGGGCGATCTGTGGACTGTCAACTGTGAACTGTCGACTGTCAACTTTCAACCACCCCCGGCCCCTCCCGTCCAGGAGGGGAGCTGAGGTTGCCATGATCACAAAAATGAAACTATGGCTACGAAAATCAAACTACGGCTGCGGATTCACGTTGGGTGCGGGCCCCGGCTTAGTGGTATTGGCGGTGGCGGGCGCAGTCGGCGCCGTGGTCTTGACGGGCGCGGTGGGCGATATCTTGACGGGCGGAGTCGGCGAGGTCTTGACGGGCGGAGGTGCCGCTGCGGTGACGGGGTTCGCAAGGCCGGCGCGCTCCGCCAGCACCGACTCGGTCCCAGTGCTCGCCAGAATCTGGTCCACCACCTGCGGGCTGGTCAGCACGGGCGAATCGGTGAATTTCGCCGGCGGCTCGTCCGGCAGAACCTCACCCATGAACTGCATCCAGATGGGCAGCGCCACGTGCGAGCCCTCCTCTTTGTCGCCGAGCGTGCGATGGTCGTCGAAACCCACCCACACGCCGCAGGTAATGGTCGGCGAAAAGCCGAGAAACCAGGCGTCGGTGAAGTCGTTGGTCGTGCCCGTCTTGCCGGCGACGTCGTATTTGGCGGCGAGCGAGCGGGCGCGCACCGCGGTGCCCGAAGGATACTCGATCGGCTCGCGCAGCATGGAGACCATCAGGCGCGCGATGGGCGCGGGCAGCACGTCGGTGACTTCGGGCCGGAAGTCGTCGATCACGCGGCCGTCGTAGTCGGTCACGCGCTCGACGGTGCGCGGCGCGATGTGCAGGCCGTCGTCAGGAAAAGTAGTGAAGGCCGAGGTGTGCTCGAGCAGCGTCAGGTCCGACGCGCCGAGCGCCAGCGGAAGATTGGGCACCAGGCGCGAGGTCAGGCCGAATCGCCGGCACAGCTTGATGACCTGATCAATGCCGACGTGCGCCAGCAGCCGGACCGCGGGAACGTTGCGCGACTCCGCCAGCGCCCGGATCAGATCAATGCTGCCCTCGTACTTGTTGTCGTAGTTGTGCGGCGCCCAGATTCCCGACGACGAAGGATAGCTGATTGGCGTGTCGGAGATGGTATCGAAAGGCTTCAGGCCGTCGAGAAAGGCCTGGGCATAGACGTAGACCTTGAACGACGACCCGACCTGGCGCTCGGCCTGCACCGCGCGATTGAAATTGCTGGTGTTGAAGTCGTAGCCGCCTACCATGGCCCGGATGGCGCCGGTCTGATTGTCGAGCACCAGCATGGCGCCCTGCACGTCCGGAACCTGGTCGAGCACGGCCTGCACGCTGTGACCCCTGATGGACTTGATTAGGAAGCTGTCCACGTCGCCGGACAGGAAGACGTCGCGTGGGTCGGGCTTGTGCGTCCAGGCAAAGTCGGCGGGCGTGATATGCGCAATGTAATCGGCGAAGCGGACCACGGCGCCTTGCGAGGTAACGGACATCACGAGGCCCTTCTCCAGCGTTTCCGGCTCGGGCCCGCCGTGCCAGTCGTCGTCCACATACGATTCGAGCGTGACCGGCTGGCCGCTGGTGCCCGTGGCCAGATTCTTCAGGATGTTTTTCTCCGGCCCGCGCCAGCCGCGGGTCTTGTCGTCGTTCCGCAGACCCTGCCGCAGCGCTTCCTCGGCCTCGCGCTGCATCTTCAGGTCGACCGTTGTGTAGACGCGCAGTCCTTTTTGTTCGACCGTCTCCTCGCCGTACTTCTTCTCCAGAAACTCGCGCACGTCCTCCACAAAATACGGCGCCACGTTGTTGTTCCAATGCGTGATGTTCAGCCCGAGCGGCGTTGCCTTGGCAGCGCGATACTGCGCGCGCGTGATCTTGCCGTTGTCAAGCATGGCGTCGAGCACGCGATTGCGCCGCTCCAGGCATCGCTCCGGATGCCGGATGGGCGAGTAGATGTTCGGATTCTGCGGCAGCCCGGCCAGCGTGGCGGCCTCGGGCAGGGTCAGCTCCGTCAGGTGCTTGCCGAAGTAGAATTCCGAAGCCGCTTCGAAACCGAAGTTGCCGAACCCGAGCTCCATCTGATTCGCGTACATGGTGAAGATCTGCGGCTTGGTGAAGTGCCGCTCGATCTGGATGGCGAGCAGGGCCTCCTCAACTTTGCGCCGCCAGTTCTTTTCCGGAGAGAGGAACAGGCGCCGGCTGAGCTGCTGCGTGAGCGTGCTTGCGCCCTGCGCTTCGCGCCACTCCAGCAGGTCAGTCACCGCCGCGCGCACGATGCGGATGACGTCGACGCCGAAATGGCTCTCGAAATGGCGGTCCTCGATGGAAAGCACCGCGTCGCGCACCACCGGCGGAATCTGGTCGTAGTTGACGATCACGCGATGCTCGAGCGCGAAGCTCGCGAAGGGCGTGCCGTCGTCGGCGTAGAGCTGCGTCATCACGTCCGGACGATAGTTCTCAAGCTCCGCGACCTTGGGCAGGTTTGTCGAGTACACGAACAGCAGGCCCGCCAATACCCCGCCTCCCGCCGACAGCAGCAGCAGGACGGCGAACACGAATTGGCCGAAAATGCGCCGGCTGCGCGCCCAGGCAGGCAGCGGCGCCGGGCGATCGGACCCTCTCGGTCGCGGGGGTGGCGTATTAGCCATAAGAAGACTTGTCTCAAACCGATTCTAGGGCTGAGTGACGACCGGGTCAAATTCGGCATCGCGGCGATGTCCGATTTTTCCACAGACAGAAGTCAAGTCGCGACAAGATGGCGGGCCGGAATGCCTCGCTACAACCGTAGTCAGCGCCGATTTATGATCGGCCACACTCGCAGAAGAAAGCTTCTCACGGCCTTCATGCTTTCTGGTGCAAACGCTATACCTCCTGAATCCAACGCGATACCATTTTCCGTACAAAATGGTGTCACTTTGAGGAGACGATTGATGACGTCACCGATTGGTGCCAAGTTTTCCACAGATTCAAGACGTCATAGGCGGCGTTTTCACCCTTTGAGAGACTTGCGATCCCGCTACAGCGTTCGCGATGGCTCAGCGCAGGATTGCAATCGTCGCGCCCCATCCGCCGGTGTCCGGCGGCGCATCATGGTAGGACCGCACCCGTGGCGAGCGGGCCAGCACGGCACGCACGATCGCTCGCTGCACGCCAATGCCGCGTCCATGGATGATTCGCACCGTCTTCAACCCCAGGGAGCCCGCTTCTTCGAGATAGGCTTCGACGACTGCCGCGACCTCGCGCGGATGAATGGTGTGCAGATCGAAAGTGTCAGTGATCGGAATGCGGACCGGCTCGTCGGGCTCCATGCCGTCAGAGTACGTCGATTGGAGAATGTTGGCAAAGACGTCAGGCGAGCCGCGTCCTGGCACCTGTGTTATTCTGCTGCATCGGGAGGCAATTTTCACCATGACGTTCCTGAACACCCGTTATCGGCTGGCTCGCAGCCTCACCAGCGAGGAGATTGAGCGGACCGCGACGCTTTCCACGGTCTACGGAATTCGCGGCATCGACTTCGACGGCGACAATCTGGTGATCGAATACGATGCGTCGCGCATCCATGAGGCTGAAGTGTTGGCAGCGGTGCGCGGCGCGGGGCTGCCGGTGGCGCCGATGCAGCCCATTCCGAGCGGCGGCGTTGATCACACCGGCGAGTTCCGCGATTTTGCCTGGCCCACTTCCGGCATCAGCCCGGCGAACCAGAAGCTGTGACCGGGTCCGCCGCCTTGTAGCGGCGTCAATTGAAGACCGCGCCTCGTTGGGCCAGCTGCCCAGTCCACGTCCACATGCCGCTGATTCCGGCTCATCGTCACCATCAGGAGCAACTCATGCCCATTGCCTTGTTACGCCGCGCTGGCCGATCGGCCGTCGTGGCGGGCGCCTGGATACCGGTCGCGCTCTTGCTGGCGATTGGCGCCGTCGTTCCCGCTCTCAGCGCCGCCGACAAGCCGCCGCTGACGCTCGACGATTTCTTCAATTCCGTGGACATCCAAAGTGTTCGCATCGCGCCGGACGGCCGCGCGGTGGTGATCGGCACCAGCCGCGCCGACTGGGACCACGATCGGTTCCGTTCCGACCTGTGGCTGTATCGCTACGGCGGCGGTTCAGCGGGCGCCGGCAGCCTGATTCCGCTCACCAGCAGCGGGCATGACTCCGACCCGCAATGGTCTCCCGACGGCCGCTGGATCGCGTTTCTTTCCGATCGCGGAGGCGATGCGGCCGAGGCCCCACCCGAAAAGCGCGGCGTCGCGCATGGCCGCGATGACGATGATGACGAGCCGGAGTCGCAGTCCAAGCCGCCCACCCAAGTGTGGGTGATCTCCGCCGCCGGCGGCGAAGCTTTCCCGCTCACGCATGGCAAAGAAGACGTCCACGCGTTCGCCTGGTCCGCCGACTCACATCTGATCTACTTCGCCACGCGTGAGCATTGGTCCAAGGAAAAAGAAGATGCATACAAGAAGGACTGGAAGGACGTGATTCAGTTCCGCGAGTCGGAGCGCGGCGACGCCTTGTTCAGCGTTGACGTGACGGCTGCGGCCACTGGTCTCACGTCCTCGCCGGTCGCGCTCCCGACTGCCGGGCAACTCGCCACCACAACCTGGCGCGTCAAGACGCTCGCCGCCTCGCCGGATGGACGCCGCCTGTTGCTCAATACGGACTCGCGCTCCGAGCGCCAGGAGATGCTCGAGGCCTACAACCTGGAGCTGGTTGACCTGCCTTCCGGCGCCGTCCACTTGCTTAGTCACACCCAGGCTATCTACGAGCATCCTGTCTGGTCGCCTGACAGCCGCCGCATCTTCTTTGTCGTGGAGAATGGCTCGATCGAGAGCGACTATGCGGACGCTCAGCAGCGCGTCTATTCCGTGGAGGCGCCGGATACGCTCGCTGCCACCGGCGCTCCGCCTGACGCGCATATCCGCTGGGGGTCGAAATTCGAGGGAGCCATCGACGGTCCGGCCGTGCGGTCGGACGGCAGCCTGGTGGTGGACGGGCGCCTCGGCACCGAGGTCCAGTTGTACGAGCAGAGTGATCCCGGATCGGCGCTGAACCCCTGCCCGGGCTGGGCCGGCACTTACGGAATGCCCTCCGCGGCCGCTCATTCGCCGCGCCTGGCCTTTGTCTATTCCTCGCTCGAGCAGCCCACCGAGGTCTATCTCGCCGAAAGCGTGGATCAGATCGACAAAGCCCGGCCCATCACGGCATTCAATCACCTCTTCACCACGCGCGCGCTGCCCGAGGGCAAGCCCTATCGCTGGAAGGCCGATGACGGCGCCATGGTCGAGGGCATGCTCATCTATCCGCCGGGTAAGTTCGGGGACAAGCACTTGCCCATGTTCACTCTCATTCACGGCGGACCCGAGGACGCCGACGGCAACCACTTCGAAGCCGACTGGTACCAGTGGGCCGGGCTCGCCGCCACGGACGGCTGGCTGGTCTTCGAGCCGAATTACCGGGGATCGGTCGGGTACGGCGACAAATTCGCGCTCGGCATCATCGGGCCGATCGTTTCGCGGCCCGGCAAAGACATCCTGGAAGGAGTCGACCAGCTTGTGCGCGACGGCGCCGCCGACCCCGACCATCTTACTGTCGGCGGCTACAGCTACGGCGGCTACATGACCAACTGGCTGATCACGCAAACCACGCGCTTCAAGGCAGCCGTCACGGGCGCCGGCGCGGTGGAGCACGTGGCCAATTGGGGCAACGACGATACCACGTTTGACGACGCCTACTTTCTCGGCGGGCTTCCCTGGAAGGCGGAGAAGAACTACAACGCCGAAGCCGCCATCTGGCAACTCGGCAAGGTCACCACGCCAACGCACGTCGTGGGCGGCGCCGACGACATCCGCGTCTACGTGGGTGAGGACTATCTGCTGGAGCGCGCCCTGTTGAATCAGGGCGTGCCCACCAGTCTGCTGATTTTCCCCGGCGAAGGCCACTCGCTCGACAAGAATCCGTGGCACGGAAAGATCAAAGTGCGGGAAGAACTGAAATGGCTCGACAAGTACGGGAAGCAGTGAGCCGAAACACGGAAGCTGGGGTATCATTGCCAGAGAGCGCGAATCGAGCAGCTCGGAGCAGGACAATGGGCCTGACTTACATCCAAGCGAGCATCGCCAATCCCGCGCATCCTCGACGCGCGGCGCGGTTGAAGTTCCTGGTGGACTCGGGCGCGCTCTACTCGGTGGTTCCCGCGTCCGTACTCCTTCGCCTCGGCATCAAGCCAGGCAAAACGAAGACGGTTTTTCTGGCTGACGGCACAGAGATCAAGCGTGCCATCGGCCAGGCGCTCTTCCGCCTGAATGGGGACGAGGGCGCATCTCCCGTGATCTTCGGAGAGGGAGGCGACAGCGTTCTGCTGGGGAGCGTTTCGCTGGAGGCGATGGGCTTCGTTCTGGACCCCCTGAAGCGCGAGCTTCGCCCGCTGCCGATGCTCCTGGCGCAGCAGCAATCTCCGTCGAAAAACTGATCAACCGCGTGTTCGAGCTGGGGGTCAATACTGCAGGATACTGAAAAAAGCCAGCATGTCATGCTGAGCCATTTCGCTGTCATCCTGAGCGAAGCGAAGCTGGTGCCCGCTCCCGTGGCGAAGAAGCGTCCTTACAAGAAGCGGTAGGTGACAATCGTGGTCAAGACATTTGCTCTCGCGTTCGGCATGATCGGGTATCTCGTCACGCTCGCTTACTACTACGGTCCTCGTGGCCTGTCCTACAGTGTGACGCTTTATCACCTAATGCCGTCTTGGATGTGCGTTCTCATGGCGCCTGGACATAGGCCGCCGTTGTTGATGATATCTGCCATGGTGGGGGCACCGAATGCGATCATTTATGCCCTTGTTGGCGCGCTCTCGGGATGGGGCCTTAGAAGAATATTTTCAAAATGAGTCACTACCGAAGCGAAGGATCCCGGTATTTGGCTCAGGGTAAACTCCGCGAAGCATCTCTGCATTTCATCGAAAAACAAATGCTGAGATTCTTCGCTACGCTCAGAATTACAGGTTGCCTAAGGTTGTTCAGCATTCTGTTGGCCTCGCCGGCAGCACCAGGAAGAGCACTTGCTGAATCCAAATGAGCAGAAACGAGGTCAGAGGGGATTATGGCCGAATGCACGCACACCGATCAGATTCGCGACGTCAAACCGCACACGCGCGGATGCGAGGAGTGCCTGAAGATGGGCGACACCTGGGTGCATCTGCGGCTCTGCATGAGCTGCGGGCACGTGGGCTGCTGCGATTCCTCCAAGAACAAGCACGCCACGAAGCACTTCCATTCCAGCGGCCATCCCATCATGAAGTCGTTCCAGCCCGGCGAGGACTGGGGCTGGTGCTACATTGACGAGGTGGAACTTGATTTCGCCTGAGTGGCCGGCGCTGCCGTTTCGCGAATGGGAGAGCACCTGCGACACGCTTCATCTGTGGACGCAGATCGTGGGCAAGACGCGCCTGGCGCTCACGCCGCTCGAGAACCACTGGTGGAACGTGACACTTTACGTCACGCCGCGCGGCCTGCAAACGCCGCCCATCCCCTTCCGGCACGGCGGGCCTGAGACCTTCGACGCGGAGTTTGACTTCCTCGCGCACAAGCTCGCCGTGCGCACCAGCGAAGGCCGCGAATGGAGCACGGCGCTCTACCCGCGCTCCGTCGCCGACTTTTACAGCGAGTACATGGCGGGCCTCGAGGAACTCGGGATCGAGGTGAAACTGCATACTACACCCGACGAGTTCGACGACAGGACCCCCTTCGACGAGGACCAGCATCACGCTTCCTACGACGCCGCGCACGTGGAGAGTTTCCGGCGCATTCTGGTCAACGCCGACCGCATCTTCCGGGAATTCCGGGCGCGGTTCGTCGGCAAGTGCAGCCCGGTGCATTTCTTCTGGGGCTCGTTCGACCTGGCCGTGAGCCGATTCTGCGGCAAGCGCGCCAATCTCCCCGCCACTGCCGATGCCCTCACCCGCGAAGGCTATTCGCACGAAGTGATCAGTTGCGGATTCTGGCCGGGCGATCGCCGCTTCCCCGAGCCCGCTTTCTATTCCTACACCGCCCCCGCTCCCGCCGGGCTTGACCGCGAAACGCCCCGACCTGAGGCTGCGCACTGGGACCGTCAGCTCGGCGAGTTCATCCTCAAGTACGACGATGCGCGCGGGGCGGCCTCGCCCCAGCAGGCAATCCTCGATTTCTGCCAGAGCACCTACGAAGCCGGGTCGAATCTCGCGGGATGGGACCGCGCAGCGCTGGAACGGCAGCCCTAAGCCAACACAAACACAGAGACGCAGAGAAAAAACCACAAAGACCCCTTTCTGAGTTAGCATCTCTGTGCCTCGGTGCCTCTGTGTTTGGTTGCGTTTGACTTGCCCCGCGGCTCGCCCATGACGCACCTCTGGCCCCAGCCGGTCGATCCCTTACACGCGCTGCCGATCTCCGCGCTCGCGGCCGCCGTGCCGCTGGCGCTGTTGCTGGTGAT